>JAAUYK010022475.1_pt1 | contig 11761 bp, 7 predicted proteins | sample 7278021 | NCBI WGS metagenome assembly JAAUYK01 (sample SAMN14350223, study PRJNA611818) | marine sediment metagenome | isolation source: surface marine sediment (1.8m) | place: French Polynesia: Moorea | collected 2018-08
AAAAGCAGCGACTTTCGCATTGCGTCAGATGTTAATAATCACTGTCTGTTTGTTTCTATGCTCAACTAACTTATTAGTGTAATTATCAATTCAATACTTGCTGCTTTATTGCTTCGTTAGCAATCCCATTCATTTGCTATCTCGACTTGTCTAGCTCCCCTGGTCCCCGTCCATATTGGATGCGTCGGAGCTCGCCAATACAGCCGGCCCGATCGGCCGGCTGTATGGTCAATATACTAAAGCAGTCAGGAAGACGACACGACGCAGCATATCACTGGATGGATGTTGCCCAGGGGGGCTAAGCCGTGACAAGGAATGTACACTTAAATAGCTTTAACTAGCAATATATTACACTTTAGTGCTACCTCACTAAAACTCAAGCATTGAGCGAAGATACAGTCTGATACACACTGTGACTTACGAGGTGATATGACATTTATATTTTGCAATGCGACACCATGAACACATTTTTAGCAATAGAGCATTTGTCAACCCTATTCCTTATACCACGACAACAGCTCTCGCATCGCCAACACCACTTACGAGGTCCTCCTAGCTCCACTTCGAGCCCTCCTCGGACGCCGTCTTCCTCTCCAACCAGAGCTTTAACAGCCACAAGGTGAGTCTCGGTCGCTTCTTTTACGTCGCCGTCGCTTTTTGCACGCTATACCCGCGGCCAACTGCGCGTACGTCGAAAGAGCATTCGCTGTGTCCCCCCATGTTCGGTTCGAGGTCCCCCTGTCTCTCCCCCCCTAGCTCTCTCTCTCTCCTGACCCCTGTCTCTATGTCTGTCGTCTTCTCTTGTCTCGCTGCAGAGCAGATCGACCATGTCGTCGGTAGCCACGCGAGAGGTCTCCCCCTTCCTGATTCGCCTGAGGTCGCTCTTCCTGGGCAGGGTGGCCACAAACCCCCTCCGATTCCAGAAGGACATGGCGGCCAGGCCGGGCCCAGAGGCCAACCTGGTGGAGGGACCTTCGCACAAGCTGGCCTCAAACTACTACTTCACCCGCGACGCGAGGCGCGAGGTCGGGTTCCCCACGCTGGTCGCCAGCAACGAGAAGGCCGCGAAAGCGCTGCCGCAGCCCGCGGCAGAGGGAGACGCGGCTGCCGCCGCCCCGAAGGCCGTTTCCTTCCCGAAGAAGGGCGCCACGCCGGGAAAGCTGTACCAGTACAGCCAATAGAGACATTTTGTGCCGCGGGGAAGAGAGGGAGAGAGAGAGAACAGGGACTTCTTGGCGACCTCGCGATGTACGTAGTTTCGATCTTTGATGTCCACACACTCAAGTACGAGAAAAATATAGTGCGCTATTCATCCTGGAACATGACCTCGTGTTTAGAAAAACGCTTTATGCTCCCAGACCTTTTTTCGGTGGGGAAAAAGCGCTCTGTCGATTGAATAGAACTGATATTCATCAAGGAATTACAGCTAGACGCCGATTCAAACAAAGAGTTTCGCTTCTCGGGATGCAAGGGCATGCAATAGACGCCGCCGCGCAAGTTCTTGTGCACCTTCCTCAGCTTGCATAATTATTGCTTTAGCTTTAATCGCGACCTTCGAGCGAGTGCGCGAAATATGCAAGTCGTCTCCCTCCATTGTCTCTTTGTTGTCGAATGACTGATTCGAGGCGAAAGGATTCTCCGGGGGTGACGTACATCTGAACTTTCGCCACATCCCAATTGCGTGGGCAGGCATCAAATCAATAGCGACGTAGGCTGGCCCCTGCCGATCGTTTCCTCCTCTCGTGCTCTGCAACATTTTTGTCCTAGCCATGTACCTGCGGCGCGGCGTCGGCGTGAAAAAAAAGTCTCTGGCCTACACACAGTGTACGTACACGCCATGTTAAAGCCTCACGTCATCGAGGCGTTGCACGGTCGGCAAGTGTTTCAATCCGAGTTCAACAGATGGATGGGCGAAACTATTCGGAAGTCATTCGGTCAGCAGATAAGATAAACGGGTAGTGTTCGCTCTACATAATGGGGTGCAGGGGATTCTCGGCCGGCGAGTTGCTCCGCAGAACGCGGCGCTGTGAGGAGCAGCCATGGCTGCAGACGGAGAGGATCGCCGTTATCTGACGGGGTCATCACCCCGTGACTGTAGCAGTGGTAAATCCGAAGTGTGTGACAATGACGACAATAAGGAGCGGCAGGAGGACCGCAGGAGCATAAGCAGCGACAGCAGCGAAGAACGACTGCAGCCGGAAACGACGGAAGATTGTGCCGTTGTTATGAGGGGTAATTAATCGATACTTGTAACTTACAGGGGGGTGCTAGGGCTAACCCTTTAATGCAGAGTTAGGGCTGCCACTCCCACCTCCCTGTCAGCTTTCTTTGTCAGAGTTTTGCTTGATTGCCAAGAAACACTTGTTGGGTAGCCTGACCTCTACCTGATCCCCGCCCCCCTTTGTACGTAGGATGCTCCACAAAGTCTGAGGACGGGTTCACCCTCGTCGTGAAAGACAAGAAGCCGGGATCCGGCAGCATGGACCACCGCGCCGTCCTCAACCGCGACGATGATGACCAGTTCGAGGTCGAGGGATACCGCAAGACTTTCCTGAAGACCGGATTCGCCTATCTTGTCACGCTCCTTCTGGCCGGCGCTCCCTACCTTTTCGGAAGATGGTATCCCCAATGGAAAGTCCGGCTGAGCAAGAAGAAGTGCTCCCTCCTGTGCGCCGACACCCTGCTCGTCACCTGCAAGGGCGATTTCACCGAGGTCAGAGTGGAGAAGGAGGATGTCTCCGGGAACGGGAGCTTCCCCGCCGCCTACACAATCCTCCACGACGACGAGGCCGTGGAAGAGACGGAGAGCACTCGCTTGTTGCGCAACGTCAAGCCGCACATGAAGACGTTTAACTTCCAGAAGACGCGGTACGTCTGGTCGAGCGCAGAGGAGAGGTTTGAGAAGCTGCACGGACTGGACGAGGACGCGAGGAAAGTTTTGAAGCTGTTAAGGCGCCGAAAGGGTGTCAGCGACGACGAGCGGATCAACCGGCACATCCTCTACGGGAAGAACTCGATCGACGTCGAGGTCAAGTCCTACTTCGCCCTGCTCACCGAGGAGGTGCTCAACCCCTTCTACATCTTCCAAATCTTCTCCATGATCTTGTGGAGTCTGGACGAGTACGTGCTGTACGCCTCCTGCATCTTTGTTATCTCAGTCGCCTCCATCGCCATCTCGGTCTACGAAATTAGGCAGCAGAGCCAGGCCCTGCACGACATGGTGTCGTCGAGCAACGACCAGAAGGTCACCGTCGTCAAGGGCAGTACTGAAGAGGGCGGCGGTCTCATGGAGACGGAGATCGATTCGGTCGAGCTCGTCCCCGGCGACCTCATTCTGATTCCTTCCAATGGCTGCACCATGACTTGCGACGCGGTGCTCGTCTCCGGTACCTGCATCGTTAACGAGTCCATGCTAACCGGCGAGAGCGTTCCGGTGACCAAGTCAGCGCTTGCCCCGCCTCCTGACGGGGCCGAGAACGAGGTGTATGAGGCCGAGGGGCACAAGAAGAACACCTTGTTTGCCGGCACGTCGGTGATCCAGACTAGGTATTACGGCAACGCGCACGTCGTGGCCGTCGTCACGGGCACCGGCTTCTCCACGTCGAAGGGCGAGCTCGTCAAGTCGATTCTGTTCCCCAAGAACCCCGGCTTCAAGTTCTACGAGGACTCGATGAAGTTCATCCTCTTCCTCTCTGTGATCGCCATGTTCGGCATGGCCTACTGCGTCTACGTCTACGTGATCCGGAACGCGCCCATTCACATGATCGTGCTCCGCTGCCTCGACATTGTAACCATCGTGGTGCCGCCCGCGCTGCCCGCAGCGATGACCATCGGCACCGCGTACGCCCAGAGGCGGCTAAAGAAAGGCGGCATCTTCTGCCTACAACCGAAGAGGATCAACGTCGGCGGCAAGTTGAAGGCAATCTGCTTTGACAAGACGGGCACCCTAACTGAGGACGGGCTGGACATGCATAGCGTCGTGGGCGTCGGTCCGGTAAACGGAAGCGATGTCGAGTTCCTTCTCCCGACTACCCACGTGCCAGACTTGGGCGAGAAGTCCAACATCCTCGCCTGCCTCGCATCGTGCCACTCCCTCACCTTGATCGACAACTCGCTTATCGGAGACCCCCTCGACGTCAAGATGTTCGAGGCCACTGGCTGGGAGATCGAGGAACCGGGGATGGAGGACAGCAACAAGTACGACATGCTGATGCCGACCGTGGTCAGACCGAAGCAACAGCAAGGAGCAAGGAGAGCGGCGTCTTCGGGAGAAGAGGATAGCGACGACCTTCCCTACGAAGTGGGAATCATCAGACAGTTCACGTTCAGCTCGGCCGTCGCCCGCATGTCCGTGGTGACGCGCGTCCTGGGCGAGGACCACTTCAGCGTCTTCACCAAGGGCGCCCCCGAGAAGCTGGAAGAGCTCTGCCTTCCCGAGACCATCCCGGCCAACTTCCACGACCAGCTGAGGCACTTCACCCTGCAGGGATACAGGGTGATCGGCCTCGCCTACAAGGACCTCCCTCAGAAGGTGAACTGGCTCAAGGTGCAGAAGATTAAGCGGGAGGCGGTGGAGAGCGAGCTCCGCTTTCTTGGCCTGCTCGTCATGAGGAACATGCTGAAGCCCGAGACGACGCCGGTGATCGCGGAACTGAAGGAGGCCGACGTCAGATGCGTCATGGTCACCGGAGACAACCTCCTCACCGCCGTCTCCGTCGCCAGGGACTGCAGGATCATCGGCAGGGACGACAGGGTGGTCGTGGTGGAGGCCGACCCAGATGGGACGCTGCGCTATGTGGAGACGGAGGACGCCGCGCAGGACGAGGAGGACAATCAGAACAATAGTAACGGGGCGTTGCCAAACGGGGACGTTGCAATATCGGTGGAGCCGCGGGCGTCGGCCGCGAGGTCGCCCGCCTTCCACCTGGCTGTGAGCGGGAAGACATGGGCGACGCTCAAACACAACAGGCCCGACCTGTTGCCGTCGGTCGTCGTCAAGGGCACCGTGTTCGCCCGCATGGCGCCAGACCAGAAGGCGCAGCTGGTCGAGGACCTGCAGGCGATCGATTACGTGGTGAGCATGTGCGGCGACGGCGCTAACGACTGCGGCGCGCTCAAGGCCGCCGACGTGGGCATCAGCTTGTCCGAGGCGGAGGCCTCCGTGGCGGCGCCGTTCACCTCCAAGCGGCCGAACATCACCTGCGTGCCAGACGTGATCAAGGAGGGCAGGTGCTCACTCGTCTCCTCCTTCGGCATGTTCAAGTTCATGGCACTGTACAGCATCATCCAATTCGTCACCGTGCTCATCCTCTACACGCTCAAGACCAATCTGGGCGACGCCATGTTCCTCTACATCGACCTGGTCATCCTGGGCGCCCTCGCCATCTTCATGGGGTCGACTAAGCCCTACCCGAAGCTGGTCAAGCGGAGACCGCCAGGATCGCTCGTCTCCTTCTCCAACCTCTTCTCCATCTGCGTACAGATCTTGGCCGTACTGGCGCTCCAGCTTGGCGCGTTCTTCTTTCTCCAGGTCCAGCCGTGGTACGTCCCCGTCCACATCGACTCCGGGAGCGAGGAGATCGTACTCTGCTGGGAGTCCACCACACTCTTCATCGTGTCCAGCTTCCAGTACCTGGCCGTCGGGCTCGCCTTCTCCAGGGGCCCTCCGTTCAGACAGCCGTTCTACACCAACTACGGTTTCGCCAGCTCGCTCATCGTGCTCACGGCGTTCACCGCCGTGCTGGGCATCTACCCCGGTGCGTGGCTGGCCCACTTCCTCGAGATCATGCCCGACACCGACAAGCTCGACTACCGCCTCATCCTGATGGCCTTCCCCGTCGTCCACCTGCTGCTCGCCGTGGCCATCGAGTACGTCGGCACGGAGAGCCGCTGGCTAAAGGCCGTGTCGCGCCGCGTCACCAGGAAGAAGGAGGCCAAGAACAAATACAAGAGGATCCTCTCGAGACTGGACAGCGGGCTGGGCGAGGACTGGCCGCCGGTTGTGCAGACCCCGCACGAGCGCGGAGTTAGCTGACTCGCATCGGTCAGGTCCGCGGCGGCGGCGGAGGCGAAACTTAATGCTATTGTTAATGTACTATTTGTACGTTTTACTACCCGAGTATGCTTCGTTATAGGGAGTTTTCTATGTGATTACCGCATTTCCAACCGGTCGCCAATTACGCACCAAGACTTGAATACACAATCGAACTACATGCTGACGAAAGCAACCCGACAATTTCCCTTTTACTTCGCGTCATTTGACTAATTGCGCACGCTTCGATGAGCCAAGACGTTGCGTAAACATGACGTACATCCCTTAATTTCGTCTCGTTTACAGATGATCACCGACATCCAGCTGGCAATGTTCGCCAACATGCTTGGCGTCACCGTCTTCCTGCTCGTGGTCCTCTACCACTACATCGCGGCCAACTCGCCGAAGCAGCACTCGGGCTGAAAAAGAGCGAAATGGGAAGACACGTCTTCCGCTGTTATGAACATTCCCCTTTTATGTTTTTCACCATGAGCTAATTTAATAAAAAAACATATCCGAGATGGGTAAAATTAGATGGTTTATTAAGTATCATCCAACGCGTCATTATTATATTGGGTAAATGTATCGTCTGGTATATCGTATGTCCGTCCTGGTAAATAGCGTACAGACTTTATGTGCATATGATCGGAGGTGGTCCATAATTGGTCCGAGATTAGCATACGTTTCCATTTTCTGCCAATTTAGAGTGCTTGCGTGCATTGCTCGTTTATACTAGTAGTAGTAGAGGAACCGAATTGAATAGATCAGTGGGTGCACTTGACCTGCTCCTTGCAGCTGCAGGTGGAGCCGGTGAAGAGCTTCAGTATTTCCGGCCTCATGGCGACATGCGTCTCGTTGACGGCCTCGCGCATCGCCTTCGCCACGTCGTCCTCCGTCATCGTCTTGAACTTCTCCTCGTCGTAGAGCAGCACCTGGCCGGCCAGCTCGCAGACAGCGATGACGAACGCGCCGGGGTCCTTGGTGCCGATCACCTTGTTGCGCGACCAGACGAAGATCCGCAGTGCGCTGAACTCCTCGTCCTTGGGCCGGTCGAAGTTCCTGCCGCGCGTGATGAACACGTTGTGGCCGGTGTTAGCCTTAGTCAGGAAGTTCGTCAGCTTGTGGACGCTCGCGGCGATGCGGTCGATGTCGGAGACATTCTGAAACAGGCGGCAGAATTTATGCATGACCTCGCGAGCAAAATTTGGAGTCAGTTATAGCGTTGCCTTGGCCGCTCGCATTTTCTGTGCTTTAGTATTCGACTCGTATAATGTGCCTCGAGCCCGCTGGTAACGCTATTTGGAGAGTTGGCTCGCCAGAAATTACCAATTCAAATTCGATGCCTTATTCTGCGTATGTTATACGTACCGTTACTTGAAAGGCGTAGCATGGGGTCGGGTAATCGTCTGGCGCGGACACCTCGTAGCAGTCGTGCAGCGGCGACACCCTCTTTGCCGGCACCGTCTCCAGCCGCAGCTCGTGCTTCTGCAGGTAGTAGAGGTGCCAGTGCTGGTGGTTGACGCTCGCGTACGCGCACAGGCTGTTGAACGCCGCCTTGAAGTTCTTCACGCCGCTGAGCAGGACGGTGCGGATCGCCAGGCGGATGCTGTCCGCCGTCAGCACTTGCGGAAGGCACGACTCCAGCTTGGGGATGAGCAGGCTGGCCCCGAACTCGAGCGGGCTCACGTTGATCACTATGACATCGCGGCTGGCAGTCTAAAAATACAGTATATAAAGGCATAATTTCTAGAAAAATCGGTCCATAAGTACCCATGTACGTACCTCGGCAACGTCCCCGTCGAGGTGCCTCAGCTGGAAGATGGCCTCCTTCTCCTCGTCGATCTTGGTGAAGTTGAACTTGTCCCTGTTGAAGGACTGCTCGAGGTGGAGCATGGCCTGCGGAGGACGCCTCTTGGAGGCGCGGCCGGGGTTATACTGCAGCACGATTCCGTACTTCCCCTTCAGCAGACGGGCCTCGGGCGTCTCCAGCTCGAACCTAAAATTAGACACTATATATATGCCGAAAGCAGCTTTTGCAAAAGGTACTACGACTTACTTGAAGCGCCCCATCTTCATGTGCTGCTTCCATGCCGCCTGGAACTCCCTGTCGAACTGGGTCTGCTGAATGGTGCTAGTCACGCGAGCAATCACTGGGATCTGAGGGGAGGAGGAGAAGGAGGCCGATGGAGCGATTGATGAAGAAGGAAGGAAGGAAAGAAGGGAGGCAATTATTAACCGCGGGTGGTTACACGAAAGATTAAGCCATTTATGCCAGCTTCCGTAGGAGGTAAATGTTTAATTGATGCGTTATAGTATGTATGCACTTAATAGGGATGCTACTGTAACATAATGCGGGCAATTACACACAGGTACATGTATGATTAAGTGCATTTTCCGTGTTATCATCAATACACGGAGTAATTGTACAATATGTTCACGTACCTGCAGTTTGAGATCTCCGTCGGAGTAGTAAAATTCCTTGGTCTTGGAAGGTGACATCGTGTAATGAGATAGCGACGACCACACACAAAGGCAGTTCCAAAAGGGTGAGGCCTACTTCACTACGCGCGGCAGCAAGCAGCTAGCTTGCGAAAAATGTGCTTTCTGCTTGCCGCTAAAGCTGCTGGCCAATGCACTGACTGGATGGCAGGCTGGCTGGCCCCGTCGACGTCCGCGTCAACGACCACCAACAGCTGCAGGAGAGAGACAGAGGGAATCGAAGAAAGTGGCTAGACCTGGCAAACTTTTTTCGCCAAGAATGTCCTCGGTTAACTCGCAATGCAAATGCACAAACTGCGAGTATGGGGGGCTAGTCAACGACTGTTGTAGGATCACGTACACCGTGGTACTCGCCCCTAGCGACTAGTAGTCGTCGTCGTGTTGTAACACCACACATCCGCCGCCGCCACCGCTAATGCAAAGTGCCACACACGCGCGCGCCGCCGCCGCCGGACCCAACGAGCCAGCCACTAATACTATGAGTCGCCTAGCCTAGCTGGCTGGCTGTTACACGCCCCATCGACAGTATGTGTGCACAAAAGCTGCCGACACCGCCGCCTCCAGAGTGAGCGAGCGGGCCAAGTGACGATCCCACTATACGGAATTGCCCGCTGCAGTGGCTGGTGTCGCTCGTTCGGGCCGATCGAACAGCCGTCGCGGAAGAGGAGAGGGGGAGAGGCGGAAGGAAGAGAGAGGGGGAGAGAGGGAGAGGCTAAAGGAGAGCCGGTCTCGGAGTACGGACGTAACACATGCGATTCGAGGAGCTGGTGGGCGGGGACGGGGAGCACTGGCCGGCCGCCGCCGGGATATAAACATATATAAAAAGCTCCATTGCCGCTAGACATGTACCGATGTACGTAGGACGTGCCCGTACGTACTTTATACGTACTTCATATACTGCACTATACTACTACGTATACGTGCACGTGCGCGTGGGGAAGTATAATTCTTCTTGATCCGCCGTACGTACTGTGCGAAGAAAACAAGCTTTTGCAAGTGTAGATTAGTATCTTCATCAAGTGTCGGGTTCGCTTATTTTTCCTCGAGCTTTAGTGCGTCACCTGCTCGATCGGCAGCCGCCTTTTGAAAATTGATATGATACGACGTGCGCGCGGCGGGTAAAAATAACCTCCCCGTCCGCGTTACTATCTCGCTTGCTCGAAAAACAATCCCCAACTCACGCGGCCAGATTAATTTCTCCGTGGCCGTATACAACGTGCCTTCATGTGTGCGTGCATATGCGTGCACCTACAGTACGTAAGCTGCGTACTATGTAGTATATGCGCATATTGCACTTCGTCCGCCGCGCCGTCCGTACTGTATATTGATGACAGAGCTTTGAGCCGGCCGGGGGACGCGATTGCTTTTGCACGTTCGTTGTGCATTCGCCCGGCCTCCCGGCTCCGCCATCTCTGCATTTTGTCGATCGATCGCGTGCGCGATGGCTGCATATGAGCTGACGCGATGTGATCCGAAGCTAGATTGCTTGAGAGGTCGGGAGACGTTGGCCGCTCGCTCGACATACGTACGTACTGTTCCATTTATCCCAAGGGACTCTGAACGGGCGGGAAAAAATGTATGTGTACGACTTCATGGATTGGTTGTAGCCCGCCTCTCGCGTTATCCGCCTAGCTACCGCCCGTCCGTCACTTTTCAGCTTTTGAGGCACTTAAAAGAAATGAAGACTGTCTTGCGGCGTCGGCAGGGTGTCTCAATTGTGAAACAGATCAACTCACGGTTTTCACACAATTACTAGTGCTATAACATACACGTACGATACGAAGAACATCTAAACGTACCCACGAGAGCAACCTAGCTTTAAGTTAGTCTGACGTATGTATATATTTCATCCTCGTATCAGTCACGGTTTCACATACGAGGTGAGAGATCTTTCTCAAAGCTCTGAATAATTCCTTTTCATGCTGGAGGGACGCGCGCGCATAAACAATTATCGCACGCTCGTATAAACGAGTACAAATGCTACATTTAGTACTTGGCCCGCCGCCGACTAGTGCATGGTTACAGGTCTCCGAACTTGTGCATGCCCATCTTGCCCGGCTCGACGATCTCGGCCTTTGCCCAGTAGAACTTCCAGTCCTTGAGTAGCCTCTGCTCGAGGGCGACGGCCTCGGCCACGGGCACCCTGTCCTCCTGCCCGGGACAGCAGAAGAGCACCGACCGGCTGTCCTTGGCCGCCACGATAGGCAGGTCCACCCCGAGCGAGTTGCAGATGGGTGACGACTTGAACAGGTGGATGCCGGCGCCGATGTTGAGCCCGCGCACCGGGCCCACCAGGCGGTCGCCCCTCACGTCCACCACCAGGATCTGCCTCGACTCCTTCTCCGGGTAGACGGGCAACTGCTGCTCCTCGTCGATGTCCGACTGCATCTCCTCGGCGAGGCGGTCGAGGCCGAAGTAGAGCGCCTCGTCGCGCAGCTGCTCCTTGGTCGGCGAGCAGGACAGCGCCACGGGGACGCGGCCCGTGCGGAGGTAGTTCAGGAGGACGGCGAAGGTATCCGGGTCGCGGTCGATGAAGTAGGCGCCGGTGGAGTCGCGCATGGCCGGCGCCATACCCACCTCCTCCGAGGAAGAGTTCTCGCTGCACTCCGGCGGCACGGAGTTGGCCGCCGCCGCCGCTGACGACGAGCCGAACATCCTCGCCAGCACGCTGTCCGGGTGCGACATGAGGGTGGTCATCGTCGTCGAGAACTGCCTCCCGCCCACGTTGAAGTTGATGATCTTGGTCGCAGCCATGTCGAGAGTTTATAGAGCTAGTACGTCGGCTCCTATCTACGTAATATGTAGCTACGCTACCCCCGCGCCCTGCGTCGCGCCCGGCCTCCCTCCACCTCCTCCCATTGGCACCTTTCGAAATCGTTCGTTTCCAATCGCTTTTCCTGCCTCGCTCGCTCGCTCTCCGGCTCGAAGTGTGTTTACTGACTCCCTTGGGCGTGCTTGTTCGTTCGGCTTGCTGGCCTCCCTACGACTCCGACAACTTATCCGACAGCTTGCTCGCTCGCTCGCTCGCTCTCTTGCGTACGGACGGCGCGGCGGTTGCTTGCGTTACGTGTGCGTGCGTGCGCACTATGCTCGATTTGATAGACCCCAGGCGGCAAAAAATATTTCGTCCATTAAAAGTGCTAGAAAATGAACAAAAATGGGTCTCTAGCGGTAATTTGGTGCAAAAATACGATTTCCGGGGGTCCGGACCCCCTAGGACCCCTCCTTCAG
>JAAUYK010207191.1_pt1 | contig 11759 bp, 18 predicted proteins | sample 7278021 | NCBI WGS metagenome assembly JAAUYK01 (sample SAMN14350223, study PRJNA611818) | marine sediment metagenome | isolation source: surface marine sediment (1.8m) | place: French Polynesia: Moorea | collected 2018-08
ATGATCTGACGCGAACGGATGTCTTTGTCAGTCTCAATCGAGACGTTGCGCTGGATACCCATGATGACGTTCTGCGGGAACGTGAAGAAGCCCGTAGACGCAGGCAGCAGGGCCAGGGAGTCAGTCGGTACGCCGTAGGCGACCAGCTCACCGCTCTGGGTCAATGCCGAGTCACCATAACCGGTTGCACGCTTGGCGACGTTCGCACGGTACTTGATGTTCTCAGCGACGGTGATGTACTGCTTGAGCTGAGCGAGGTTACGCAGATACTTCTGCGGCATGGCCAGCATGCCAGCCTCGAACAGGTCAGGGCTGATACCAGCCGAAGCGTTATCCACCACGTTGGTGGTGATCTGCGACAGGATGCCGTCAGCCAGTGCGAGGTAGGCATCGCCCGAACCGGTGTCGGCGTTGATGGCCCACTCTTCCAGATCGATGGCAGCACGCTCAGCGATCAAACGCATGATGTGCTCTTCCATGTTGCCACGCTCGATGTTGTCCTCCAGGACTTCATACGGGATGTGGACTTCAGCCATGACCTCTTTCGAGGTGAGCTGGATCTGGGTGGTCGTCGGGCTGGAACGATCCGCAGCGGCGAGGTAACGATCATTGGTACCGTCATCACCAGCAAACGGCGGGGTTCCTTGCGGAGCCGCACGCATGATGCGCGAGCCGAAGCCCATGCGGTTGATCTTCATCGTCGGCGCGTTCATACGCTCGATGCGGCACTGCGACAGCAGGGTCGGCGTTTCCAGGATGAAGTCGATGAAGCGGTTGGCTTGCTCTGGGTTCAGCTCGCCGCCCGTTGACAGGGTAGCAAGGGCCAGATCCGCACGCTTGGCGAGTTCTTTGTTGCTCAGTGGCATTTCAAGTTCCTCCGGATATCTCTAGGGAGTAGGGTTTACAGGTTGAAGGGCTTGGAGCCGAACATACCTGCGAACGGCGAATCGTCGGAACGCTTCGCTGCCGTGGCCTCGTCCGGACTGGTGTCCTCTTCATCGGAACGAGCTACGGTCGTCCCGGCCATCTCATCGACTTCCCCTTTCAGGTCGTCGTGATCTTTGGACATACGCTCCACCTTCTCAGAGATGTCCTTCAGGGTTTCACCAAACGACTTCAGCGCATCCGTTACCGGATCAGCCTTGTCTTCACCTTCGTCGGCGTCCTGACGCTGGGCTTTCTCGGCTTCTGCCGCATCCCGCGCTTCGAACGCTGCTGCCACTGCAGCGGTAACGATTTCAGTAACGTCACCACGAGTCACGTACTCGGGAGTCTCACCGCCCTGCTCGTCCTCGTTGGTAACCTCGTCTTTGGCTTCAGTCGCCGTGTCAGCCGACTGCTCGTCCGAGCGTGCGACTTCTTTGGCTTCTTCAACAGCCTTGTCTTTCACTTCTTTAGGCATAGTCTCAGTCTCCCGAGTTTGATTTCGATCATTTCGCATTTGCTCAATGACGCCAGTTGGTAGAACGTCGAGCAAGCCAGACATGTATCCGGCGTACTGACTACAGGCATTGCGGATCAACGTCTTTCGCTCGTCCAGCGGAAGCCCGCTGTAGATGACGACCTCTTCCAGGACGTTCCGCAGTACCTCGATTGCATCCCACGACTTATTGGTGAACTCAATGTCGGCCATAGCCGTAGCGAAGCCAAGATGGCCCCAGCCGTAGTTACCGTAAGCCTGCTCTACCACCTCGCGTGAAATGCTAGCGGGCACATCGTCTTCCGCAGCGCGGCTGACGTATCCCACAACACCCGGCATGATCTGAACCTTCTGTTCGTCACCTTTCGACTCATGCCTAATAACTACTGTGCCGTACTCGGCAACATCTACACCGTTGGGCTGAAAGTCCACTTCTTTCTCTTTCAACCAATCCTTCACATCATCCACACCGAAGCTCTTGTCGAACTCCATGCGGATTAACTTGACGCCTGAGATAGCGCCTTCGTCACCACGCGATATGTCCATCGTCGCGTAGGCAGAAAAGCCATTGCCGAGATCCAACTCGGTCGTACCCGTTAGTTCCTTGCCCTCGTCGCCTTTGCGTACCAGATAGAACCCGTCCGTCTCATCGCCGTTCAGCGTGTAGTCCTCTTCAAGGCCCATGACGCGGACGATCTGGATGGCGGAGTCTTGGTCGATGCCTTGGGGGAAGTCGATGCGTAGCAGCGAGCTTTCGCTCTCGGCCTCGCTGCGGATGATTTTGAACCCGGTCTTGTTGGCAGGCTTGGTAACCAGTGACAGGAACTCGGGATCTTCCAGCTTCATGAGCGAGGCTGTGCGCTTACGCTTCTTCATCTGAGATGGCCTCTACGTAATTGAAGATATGACTATGCCCGTAGGCTTTGTCAGTAAACGTGTGGTCTGAGATGGTGTGCGAATGGCTGTTCGCCACCGTCGTTCCACCAAGGAGGGGTCGATCTTCCTCATCCAGAATCACGTAGAAGCCATGTACATGCCCGTCGTAGGGGTCAGGCTCCGTCTCACCGTACTTGATTCGCTCATCTGGGACCGTCAGCTCTACGTCAAACTTGCGAACGAATGCTTCGTACGAGTACCCGTTCACATCGCCCCGTAGAACCGCACGCCAGAGATCGTCGTTGTCGATGTGCATACCGACAACCCACGACCCTGGAATGAAGTCCGGGTCATTATCGCGTGCGATAAACGATTCGACAACATGTACCTCGTCAGAAAGATCAACATTGTCGTGATTCATGTCGATTCCGAACCCGTTCAACATAAACCCGTAGGCAAACTCGCGAACGGATTCCCTGGTGTGGAAGTCACCATAGGTATTCAACGAGTCAGGGATGAGAACTTCAGCAAAGACGAGGCGTTCGTAGCCCTGATCGTCTTTGGTGAACAGGCGGATCTTGGGATCTTCATCTTCGCTTCTTTTAGACGACAGCAAGCTGTTACAGACGGCATACCGCTGTGACTCATCGGGATATTCCTTCACCATGGTGTCGTTCGACATGCACCGGGAGAGAAATTCCTTACCCGACTCTCCCGGGTTTGGCTTAGGTAGCGGCATCTCACGTCAATTGAAGATGATTTCAAAAGTGATTGTAGGTTGGAGATTCCTGACGTGCAAATTTACTCTTGCCCGTGTTCGACAGCTTCTTCGCCTACTCCGGTCTCTCCGTCCTTCTCTCGATCCTTGATGTCTTGGTCCTTTGGAGTCTGCCCGTCGTGCGTATTCTCGCCCTCATCGGTCTGTTGCGAACCGGCCAAAACCCGCTGCGACAGGGGCATCGGCATGTCCATCCAAGGCTCGTAACCCTCCTCGCCTTCCTCCGGGTACTGAGGTAGGGAGAGCTGCAGCGTTTCATTGACCATGTCGATGGAAGAGCGTGGCGTGACCCCGCCCATGACGTTGACAGCGGTGAGCGTACGCACCACTTGGTCCGGGTTGGTGACCGTTGGACCCTTGGATTCGAGCTTGACCGTCTTGAGGTTTAGGCCCAGCGGGTGGTTCACGAGGTTCTTGTTCAGGAACTCGTCGTGCGACATCCGCTCGGGGGCGTAGACCTGGGTCTCTGACACGTAGGCGGAGACGTTGGCCGTCGCAAACGTCATGCTCTCGTTCATACCGATGGCAATCGGCGGTAGGCGGAACGAGGAGCGGACCTTACCGGTGTTGGCCTTGTCGTAGTCGGAGAACAGCCCGTCGCTCTGCCTCACATCCGAGAGCTTATCGACCTTGAGCGAAATGGACCCCTTCTCTTCCAGACCACTTGATTCGGGAATAGCCTCAACCAGGATAATCTGATTCTGCCTATCCTTGCCGACGCCCTTGGCCTGCAACAGTTGATTGAGCTTTTCATAGGACTCCCGCGTCAGCCTACCCCCCGCGACGGAGATCATCATCGGGGGTACGGTGTTGTCCTCGAAGTAGCGTAGATTCACCTCTTCCGCTTCACGGCTACCGAAGATGGAAGGTAGCTGCGATATCCAACGTGGAACCCCATACTCGTCTTCCGAGTTCTGTCGGATATGCAATAGTTCGGTGGCTCGGCGTGACGCCGCCAAGCGGCCACGTCGGCTGTACTCGCCGGTCTCGTAGTCCATGTCGCGAGGGTCGCCGAACTCCTTGAAGAACACCTTGGAGTTGCCAATCATCTGCACGTACTTGCGAAAGCGCTTGCGCTCGATGACCGTGGACCGGCGTCCGCCCCGGTAGACCTCCTTCTCGACCGGGATCACTTTGGTGTCCCGCTTCATGAGACGGGTCTTGAATGACGCGGCGTTCTTGATCAGCGAGATCTCGCCCCGCTGGTTACGGATGATCTCGTAGAAGCCGAAGCCGTAGTGCTCGAAGTCATCGATGGTCTTGGAGTGGACCGTGGACATCGACTCTTCGGTGTTGGCGCTGTCGATGAACGAACCCAGCAGGCTCTTCTCGCCGTCGTCCATCGTGCCACCTTCTTCCATCGGCACACAGCGGAAGCCGTAGGCAGCGATGTTGGTGACCATGGCCGCGATGCACTGCGGCAGGATGTTGGATTGCTCCCGGACCTTGGCCAGGGTCTCCAGCGGGTAGGGGGTGGCCAGGACTTGGTTGGCGAGTTCTACCCCCGCGAAGCTGTCTTCGGGGAGGATCTGGCGACTAACGTCGTTGCGTTTGACGCCGCCCGAGATTACTCGGATCTCAGCGGTGGGTTGTTCAGAGCTGCTGCTATCTGCTGCGTTAGCGGGTCCGGACATGTGCTTGCCTCAGCGGTGGAGGATCGCTGGTTCTTGTAAACAAAACCTTGATCCATGAGCGTCTTATTGAGACAGGATAGCTTACCGTCCTCTTCTATGAAAAGCGTAACCAGCCAGCTATTCCGTCGTTCACCGTGGACTTCGATGTAGCACCGTCGCGACTTGACCATCGTTTTGACGTAGTCGCGGACCTTACCTGCTTCGGTGGAGGCATCTGATCGGTAGGCATCGGGGGTGTCCACGCCCGCTAGCCGTGAGCGGACTTTCTTGAACAACCCGTCAATGCCGAGATCAACCATGAGGATTAGATCATCGCCAGAGTGTACCTCTCGTACCTCCGCGAAGAACTTTTTGTTTTGCATTTGCCGCCTACTTCAGAAGTTTGCGACAAATATAGTACCTGACTGGAGTTTTCGTGCAAAAAAAACCTCGCCGACCCATGCGGTAAGCCAGCGAGGCGAAGCACCGAGGGGAGTCTATCCTCGGGGAGGGTAGATCGGTTCAGCCCACTTCGGAAGTGATTCCGAAGTCCACAGCAGCACCTCCGCAGTACGATCCAAATAGCAACAGAGGACATCGTATCTCTGCTCTACGACACGCCAGATGATCTTGATGTACGCAGGCTTGAAGTGGGATACGCCCATGGGCATGAGATTTCCCGTGAGCAGCAGAAAGTTCTGCTCGTGAAAATGTACCTTGCAGGACCTTTTGCCGGGTTCGACTACTAAAACCGTATGGCTCAGCGGGCAGTCCGGGTTGGGGGTTTTCGCCGCCCGTCGAATAAATAAGTTCTTTGGCTCCCGGTCCAGCGCTGGGCGTTTCACGCCGCGCTTCTTGTACCGGCGCGTCACGTAGGATTGACCCGCCCATCGTCCGTTCTTCGATACCGTCGCTGCTTCTGTCCAACTCATCAGTCATCATCGATTAGCCCAGATAGGTCCATGTTATCAGCTTCCCGCATGGCGTCATCCATCCATCGCGGGGTTTTGAGCTTATCGGCGACCTCCTTCTGTAGGCTGTCCAAGTTCGTGTAGCTCGGGTAGCGAGACTGCTCGATCTCCCGCAGCGACTGAATCACTTGGTCTTTTATATAGATAGCCTCTTGATGGCTCAAAGGCAACCGTTCGATGTTCTCCCGCAGCATGATGACGTTGCGGTGCACCGCGTCGGCGAACACCTGCAGCTCGTACAGGTTCTCCAGGATCGGTTGGAATGCTTCGTTGACCTTCTGATCCAGGTAACCCTGGATCATCTCGGTCTCGGTGGGCTTCTTGCGCTTGATGCGTAGGCGTCTGCTCATTGTGAAGACGATTTCAATTTCGTCCATTCCTTGTGCATGAACGCGAAGCGGTCTTCCTGGACCACTCCCAGTCCCGGGAACTCCTCCATCAGCTCTTCCCGGGTGATGATGCGCTGCGGTACACGCACCGTTACAGACTTCGAAGGTGACAAAGCGTACTGCGCTTCGTGGTCTGCAGACCTGAAGAATGCCATGACTTCCTTCGTTTCTTCGTCTCCAACCGGCAGAACGTGCCAGTAGAGCTGACGAACCTTCTTGACTGTGCGTCTCCTTCTACTCATCTATCCCTCACACCATGAAACTCATCAGAAAACCCTGCCACCAACTTCTGGTACAGGCGATTGCGTCGCTCGATGTCCATCGCTGTCCGCAGCCAATCCACGAAGCAGGCGTTCTCGAACATGAACTCGCAGTACTTACGATAGAACAGTGGTTCGTAGATCACGCCCTGTAGGCGGCGGGCCAGGAACCGCGCCCCCTGCTCCAGGAAGTCTGTGGCCCCGCCCTCGTATAGATCGCGAGCAATCGTCACCTCCGCTGCGTACTGTTGCGTACCCATGTCCGTAGCCGCCACGCGGATCAGGCATTGGATGCGGATCTGCCGCTCGTACATCATTTCATCCATCTGAAATCGCATGTTGTAGTGAGCGGTCATGTTCAGGTCCGGAGACGGCGGACGCGGAACATGGACGTGCATGGCCACGGGCGGAGCCTCCCCCGCCTTGGCAGCTTCTACAAGGCGCTCTTCAGGCGGGTTGGGCGTCTCCACCCCATAGCGTTTTAGCTTGATCTTGCGCATGACTCACAGGTAATTCCCGATCAGGTTCTCCAGCTTCTTGATGTCCTCTTTGAGTCGCTGGATCTCCGATGCCTGCATGAAGATCGTGGACCCAACGATGTCGAAGAACATGTCCGGGATGTCACCCTCCTGCTTGATGTTCTGAAACACTGACCCGTAGATCAGGAACAGCTCACGGTAGGGTGACTCCATCTCGCCCACGGCATCAGCCAGCGTATCCCGCAGCTTGCCCATAAACGCATCGAAGTCTTCTTTGGTTTCTAAATTCATCTCACCTCCTTCTCGAAGCTGTCGATCCACTTACACAAGGTCTTGCGGGCTTCTTCAGAAGTCATGTTGAAGGTGCCGACAAGGTAGGGACCTGCTCCCAGCATGTTGGTCACGCCGCTCTGTCGCAGCTCGTTCAGGTACTTGAAGTGCTCTTGCTCTGTGCCTGTCATTTTGTCTTCCCCTTCATCTCCCGGGCCTCTTCAACCTGCTTCTTCCACTCGACGTAACCGGTCTTCATCGTGAAGGTGTACATCTCTCGGCCCAGCTCAGTGGGCTTGGCAACGTACTGCTTGTCGCTCAGCTCAATAGCGCCTTTGCGCATCAGACTGGCCAGCGTCAGCGTGTTGATCTGTGGTGCTCTTACTCTTTCCCGCTTCATCTTCATGAACAGGTTTAGTTGTGCTTTGCTCAGAAGCATCGAAGTCTCCTTTTACCGTGTAGATCGACCCTCCGGTGACCCACCGTTTAGACCCGACCCAAGTCGCCCGTACCGGTACGTACTTGCCATACATCGGGTGATTCTTAAACCTGGGGTTACCCAGGTGCCGCATGTGTCCACGCCTATGGTGACCTCGAACGACGTACGTCGGGTCTTTCTTCTTGCTGGTGTTCTCGCGCACGACGTGGGGTGCATCCAGATAGATGTAGTGTGGAACGTCATCACGTAGCCACGGCTTCTTCACGGCTGTCTTAGAGCCTGCCGCGACCTTGGGACGCTCTGGTGTCACTTCCACCAAGTGCTGGGTCTGCGCCCACTTCAAGAACGACATGAAGTAGTGCAGGCCAGCGGTCAGGTGCTTGACGATGTCCAGACGGAACCGGTCCATGTCCAGCATCTCGCTGAACTTGTTCTGCCACTCCAGAGACATGCCCGGGATGCGGCCCGTGGTCTGGTCTACCAGCAGCGACGTGCTTGCAACTGCGTCGTAGGTCGTCTCATCGAACTTGCCGTGGAACGCCACCTCGACACCGATCATCGTGCCCGGTGGTATGGGCACACCGATGTGCTCCAGCATGACATCCATGCAAATCATGATCTTCCACTGGCCGTTGCCGTACCAATCGATGTTGTGCCAACCGATGTCGTGGTCCATGACGTTGATCATGGGGAACGGCATCAACCGGTCGATCTCCTCGAAGTCCATCAGATCTACTTGGTACTCCGGGTACTGCCGCATGTGCCCCTGAGCGTTGAGATGCTTGGGCGAGCAGAAGTGACGCTCTACGTCGTCTGAGATGTAGAAGAACGGCATGGACTGCACGCTCTTCGCGAAGTGGTCTCCGTAGATCTTGTGTATGTTTTTGATAACCGCATGGTCGTGTCTCACCGCACCCTCCTGACACGTTTAGAAGAAAACCTCCGTGATCAGCCACAGAGATAGCAACCCGCTAGAACCGAGACCGATGCCCCAGCCTATTGACCACAGCACTCTGGGCAGTTGTTTCTTGTTCAGTTCCTCCAGGCTAACGTCGCGATGCCTGCAGATCTTGTGATTCCTTATCAAACTCGTTTGGCGATACATGTCCTTCCCCTAGAACACAACAAAGATTCTACACGAACAGATTCTTTACGTCAACTATCGTCATTATCGACCGGTATGCTGTCTCCCTTGGCTCGCAGGTAGGCGTGGACGCCCTCGAACGGATCGAAGTTGGTGCCGTTGGCTTCGTTGTAGTTGCGCACGCCTTCTTCTAGCATCGCCCACCACGCGCCGTCTGGTAGATCGTCGTCGTTCATGCAGTCGATGTGAGCATACAGCTCGTCGTTCTTCTCCATGTCGAACTCGCCAAGATCATTGGGTTTGGTTTGCGCCATTGCCATTCTCCACTTTGTGAACTCGACTGCGTCGAAACTTCAACGCCGTCAGGATGTCACCCCGCACCTCGTGCAGGATACCTTTCAACTCTTCAGCATCCGTTGCCGCGCCTGCTTCCATGTCAATGATGTAGTCTAGACACTGTTCCATGGTGCCGTGGTAACTCGAACGGTACGTCCGAGTGGGTTTGTTGGTCTTCGGGTTGATCCCGTCCCTAAAGTGCTTGAGCTGCCAGCCGTGGTAGTCCCGCTCCAGCTCCCAGTCTTCGTTTACTCTCATGTCTCATCACCTTGTCGTAGAGCCGTTGCGCATGGTCCGGGCTACAGAACTCGAAGCCCTTCGCTGCCAGCGTCTTTGAAATGAACCGCCCGCAGAACTTGCACTGCGGAACGAACGTCAGCTTGGGTGGATCGACCATGTCGCCATCCTGCTTGGCCGCTCGATAAATCAGCCAATGGATGAAGACGTTGATCGGTGTATCGAGCACGTCGCCTTGGCGAGCACCCAACTCGCCCATCTCCTTGATGAACTCCTCCAGCAGATCCGATGCGTTGATGAACCGGTTGAACTCACGTACGCGATTGCTCTTGTAGATGACCTTCGAATTCTCATCGCGGATGCGCAGGTTCTGCTCACGGTCGATCACGATGTGCGTGCCGTCCTTGAGATAAATCTCCAGATGCCCGGTGGGTTCCTTGATAACGCCTTCGGATTTGGCAACCTCTCTGATCAGCGTACGCGGCGGGGTTCCGTAGATGCGGTTACCATGCCCGTCGTACCAGACAAGGGCGCTGTCCGAACCCGTGCCGTCATAGGTAGTAACCGCTGTACTGCTGGTCGAATCGGTGTACCAATCCGAGGCCGTAGTCGTTGCGTACGTACTGCCGCCCCGATAGAAAGTCGCCATCAGCCTTGCTCCAGGTTGAGCCAGCGCTCGCGAAGGAACTCACTCGCTGAGCTGGTCTGCAGCTTGCGAGACTCGTCCGTCCACAGCTTCTGGGTCTGGTCCTTGATCGAGGTGTCCGACGCACTGTCCCAGCGCTCTGAGGTGATCTTACCGTTCGTGATCACCCGGTAGTGGGAGTGCCCGCAGTGAGGACAGACGATCTCGTGATTGCCCTCCACGTCGAAGTCGATCTTGGCCAGGAACTGTTTCGAGCAGTTGGTGCAGTGCATGTCTGTCCGCACCTTCCCCTCGTACTCGTTGTCAGCCTTCACTTTGTCAACCATCTGCTGTCACCCTGCTTACGGTGTAGCCGCAACGCTCTCTTGGGTCTTCAGTCACCAGACTGTAGAAAATGTCTGTGCTGTAGAGCATCCGGACTTTGACGCAGAACTCGGACACCTCTTCAAAGGTTGGATGGTCGGGATCTGTGAGAAGGTAGAAGATGCTGCACCCGTCAGACTCAGCAATCTCCGCTGCCTTCTTGTCTACCCACTGCTTCGCCGCGCTGTTCGGGTCATCTGCGACAATCACATTACCCTGAAGCTCATCACCTTCGCAGAGGTCTTTGTTCCACACGATGTACTTGGGCATGGCTCACCCCCGCAGCTCGTTGATGGCACGCTGGATGCGGGTCATGATCGACCGGGCGGGTTTTGACCTTTGGACTTCTTCATAATGAGCATAATCGTCGGGGTCAATATCCTTACCGCGAAGTGTTCTTGACCGGGCGACCCGCTCTGCCGCGTTGATGACCTCGTCTGCGTGCGTATGCCTGACACCATCCCGCGCTCCCAGAGCGATGATACGGTCCCAAGGGAAAGGTGTTTTGTCGTGCCACGTCCAGACAACCAGGGAATCCCCTGCATCGTAGGAAAAAGCTCGTTTGAACCCAGCCTCTGGCATAGAGTCTCGATACTCTGTGATCGGATCAGTGCTGATATCAAACATGCTGTAGATAACACGGCCATTCTCTGTGCTCTCCACGAAGATCAAAGAACCATCGTCGTGCTCAGCCCAGCAACCCATGCCAAGCTCGTCTGCATGGGCAGGATTTGCCCCAGGTACATCGTTTGTGCTCATTACAATTCTCCAGTTCGTTGTAGGAAGCGTGCCTCGAAGTCGAGCAACGCCGCCATGGCCAATACAATTTTCTCTTCCGGTTCTGCCTCCATGAATCTCTTCCTGGGCCTGTTCAGCGGTATGTTGTGTTCCTTGGCCTTGTCGATGATCGAATGTCTACCTTCCATAAACTCAAGTGCTTTCCGCTCCATCTCCTGCTGCCCTCGACAGGCGTCGTCAGAGCACTCAATACCTTCCATATCCCCCAATACATAAGGGGGCCAAATATCTTGCAGAGAACGTCTGCCCTCCAGCACAACACTTTTCTTGATTCGATAAAGCGAACCACAGCGCGGGCATTTTGCAATCTTTAGTGTTTCTTCCTGAGTAGATCGGTAAACCCCGCCCACTAGGCCAATCGGACAAAAAGATCCCTCTGCGCCCCGCCCGTAGCGCAAAAGCTCCCAAGACAACCCATCAGCGTGTGACTGACTTTTCCAGCCGTATTGCCACCGCTCCTTGATCTTGTCGTTGAACTGAACCGCCCGAACTTCGCTCAAGTAGCCAAACCGTCGCATGTACCGCTCGTAGACTCCCCACGAATAATCTCTGGGGAGAGGGTATCTGCGCATAAACCAATCGCGGCGCTCCAGGTATTCTGATTCGTATTTAGGCATGATCAATGCGCCCCCGGAGGGGCGCTCCTCCGTTATGCCATGGGCAGTGCTTTCATCCGGTCTTTGTCTTCGTCCTCCGACCGGGTGGATGCCACGAACCGGGCAAAGTCCATCTCCAGTCGCGAGACCGTGCAGATGGTATTGGCGATACTCGCCTTGGCGCGTGCCTGCTGCGGCGTGCTC
>JAAUYK010052104.1_pt1 | contig 11758 bp, 9 predicted proteins | sample 7278021 | NCBI WGS metagenome assembly JAAUYK01 (sample SAMN14350223, study PRJNA611818) | marine sediment metagenome | isolation source: surface marine sediment (1.8m) | place: French Polynesia: Moorea | collected 2018-08
CAGTCAGAGAGGATCCAGCGAAGTGAAACGTTTGCACGCCAATAAATAAGTACACCCATACCTCCAGATCGTCATATAATGCATAAAAAACTAGCTGTTCTAACGTACTCATAAAATATGCAGATCGGTAAAGCGTAATAAAAAGTATGTTCGAGATAAACTAGAAAGTAAGTTTCTAATGAGCGTTTAATTATGCGTATTCGTGGTGATTTTCACTGTTCAGTCATAGAAGAAATTGTAGTTATGATTATATATCGATCGGAACTTGTAGCGCGGCGTCTCTCCTTCCTCTTCCTTGAGTGATGGCCGTTTCAGCAGCTAGCAGGCGGGGGGCCCACTTGTGTGTATTCATTACTGCGTCCGGCTTCCAGCTACCTCGTCGTCGATTCGTAAAACGCCTCAGTCAAGGACGCTTTGTACATCCATCAGGTCCTTCTCGTTGGTCTCGGTCAGATCCTTGTACTCTACGAACAGCCTCTGCAGCTCGACGTTCTCCGCGACGATCATCAGCGCCTCCTTAAGCAGGCCCTTCTTATCCTGGCCGAGAATATGCGAGTTCGCTCCGTCCAGATCGCCCTCTGCAGGATTCTTGAGTAGAGAGTTGAGCACGTCTCGAAGCTTGTCCGCGCTCCCGGCCTTGGTCAGGTGCCGCACCGTGGCCAGAAGCCAGTATTTGTATTCGGGCCCTGACCGCAGGTACTCGGCCGAGGCTCTTTGGGCCTCGCAGTGCGCCAGGTTGGCCATAGTCCGGAAGTTGGCCGGCACGTCCTGCAGTGGCGCGAGGCTGGGAGCCTGCTTTGACAGCGCGGCCAGCGGATGCGACCGCGCATCGGACACGCCGTCTCGCCCTGATTTGTTCGACGACGCGCCGGCGTAGCTGGAGATGGCCATGACGGGGTTGCTGTGGTCGGTCATCTTGAGCCAGGCGCCGACCTCCTCGCTGTAGGTGAAGGCCTTTCCTGCGCTCGTGACGACCACCGGTTGGCGGTTGACCGAGGAGAAGTTCAATTTGGAGATGGTCACCTCCTCATTCCCGCGGCAGTCGGATTGTAAGAGGGAGAGGAGACACTCGTTCCGCAGGATCGCCCGCAGTCCCGAGTCTCTCATCTCCCAGAGAAAGAACCTGGCAGTGTCCGTGACGGCGGCAATGGTGTCCCCTCGGACGTCGATCTTGCTCAGGGCGGCGGGCAGCATGATTGGCGGGAACTTTCTCGCTCCCGCCGGCGTGAACACGTTCAGGGTGGCGTCTTTGCAGGCGACGAGCAGGTACTGGGTGCTGGCCACGACGGCGCCCACCGCGCCCGGCAGCAGCGTCAGCCAGTTCTTGCCCTCCGAGCACTGGCACTTGAGCAGATGCACCGACTGTGAGCCGGACCCGGAGCCGAACGACTTGTAGTTGTTGTGCACGGCCACGACGACCTTCTCAGAGCCGAAGGTGAAGCCCTGCGTCTTGCCCCGCTCCATGGTGAGGGTTGGCAGGTAGCATTGGAAGGAGGGAGAGGCGGCAGCGAGTGCGGAAGAGGAGGGTCCAGCGGACGCCGACGGCCGGTGGTGGTCGCTGTCGTGTTGTCGCGGCGCCGGCGCGGACGTGGGCGACGTCACGGCGGTGGCCGTGGGTATGGAAGGGGCGCGGGCCGCGTCAACGGCCTCCATCCTGTCCCTCATCCCTGATCCGGGAGGCCGCCCACGTTTTCGAGGCCTCTCGGCGGCCTCCTCGGCGGCCGACGACGCGGTTCCCGAGGATGTCGGAGGAAGCTTTCTCTTCTTGCCCGCTCCTGAGAACAGCTCCGGCCGGCTGACGTCGTCCTTCTTCTTCCCAAGCTTGTCCTCCTTCTGGGAAGAACTGCTGCTGGCAGTGCCGTTCGGCAGATCCTTCTTCTCCTCTCCCTCGTCGTCATCGTCAGACGAGTCGTCGGAACTGCCGTCATCGGAGGACGAGGAGGAGTCCGAGTCGGAGGAGTCGGAAATAATTCGGTTCTTCCTGGCCGAGGACAACTTTGGCGGGCTCGAACTGCCCTCATTGCCGCCGCTGCTGGAACCGCCGCCGCCGTTCTCCTTGTCGCTGCTGGTGTTCGGCTTTTTCCGCTTTATTGCAATCGTCTTCGCTTCAGGCTCAGATTTATTGGTTCCGGATTCCGCGCCCGGCTTTTTCTTCACTTTGATCACGTTCACCGGTGGCTCGCCGTTAGTCTTGCTCCCCTTACTCTTGTCGGCGTCATCCTCGCTCTGATCCTTCCCCTCCTCTCCCTTCTTTCCCTTCCCTGGACTGACGTTCGGCTGCACGATGCCATCGCGTTTCTCCACCTCGATCTTGGACTTTTCCTGCGTAGACGAGCTGCCGAACTCGTCTCTGTTGGCGCCCATACTTTCCTCCGCGTCGGGTGGGATGAATATGGGTGTGATGCGTCGCCGGCCGTCGGAGGTGCGCGCCTCGATTTGCTTCGTCGGCCCACGTTGCTGCTGCTTCGGCTTCTCGCCCGCCACAGTCCCGTTCGTCTTCGCGTCCTTCTGCAGCTGTTGCTGCGCCTTCAGCAGCTCCGGGTTCTCCACGATCACGGTCCCGTTGGTCTTCTTGGCCTTCACCTGCGGAATGCCGAACGACTTTCCGTAGGACTTTGAGAGCAGGTCGTAGGTCTTGGTCTCGGAGAGCGGCATGCCGTTCTCGGACGGGCCCAGGATGGCGGCGGCCACCGATCCGTCCATGGAGCAGGCGAGCAGGATCTTGCCGTCCTTGCTCCACGACAGGTCGAGGACGGACTGGTCGAACACGTCGGAGACGACCACCAGCGGCCGCTTCAGGTTCGTAGACCATATGGAGAAGCTCCGGTCGCGCGAGCCCATCGCCACCGAGACGAACACCTCGGAGGCGTTGTCCTTCTTGTGCAGGATGTTCTTGTTGAACCTGACGCACGATACGGCCTTCTTGTGGCCGACGAAGTCTCGCGTCGTCTTCCACGTGTCCCGGTCGATGATCTGCGCGGTGGGGCCGCCGCCGTTCATGGCGTGAGCGGACACCAGCATGCTGCCGTCAGGAGACCATCCTACGATCGAGGAAAGCAAATAAAAGCCATGGGGGCAAACGTTGCATTGATAAGTAGGTCTAATACCTGGCCTTAGCACGTGCGTGGTGGCTCCGCACTCCTCGAACGGCGCCTTCACGACGGCCTCCTCTCGCCAGTCGGAGATGCGCCAAACTCGAAGCGATTTGTCGTCCGACTGGGTGGCCAGGAACTTTCCCACCGGGTCGAAGACGACGCCCTTAACGAGTCCGGTGTGGCCTCGGAGCGTGGCCACGATCTCGGGCAGCTTCTCCGCGTTCCACACGATCACCGTGTTGTCGACGCTGGCGGTGGCGAGCAGAGCGTCGTTCGGGGACCAGGCCAGGTCGAGCACGTCGCCGCTGTGCGAGCGGAGCGTCTGCACGCACCGCCAGGACTCCACGTTCACCTTGCCGCCCCCGCCGAAGATGGCGCCTCCTCCTCCATACGGAGACTTTTTCCACAGCATCACCTGAACATGCGTAGCGTAAATAATAGTTTCAATTCGCTCATTCGTCACCGTTATGTACAGTACTACAACTGGCTTACAAGTTTGTCGTCGCCGCCCGACGCGAGGAAGGTGCCGCTGTTCGACCACCTGACGCAGTTGACGCAGCCGAGGTGGTGGTCCATCTGCGAGAGCAGCTTCGGCACATTGTCGTCTTTCGCCGCCTTCGCGCTCAGCAGCGGCTTCACGTTCCAGATGGAGATCCTCCCGGCGTTGTCGACGCCGATGCCGCCCGTCGCGAACCTCGTGCCGTCCGGGTGCACGTCCACGCTGAAGATCGGGTGGGACTCGCTCAGGATCCAGTACGGCTTCAGGATCTGCATCGTGAACAGAAGATGCCTGCTAACTTGAAGCGAAGGGGAAGAAGTTGGCCCGTTTGATCGGGGTCTGCTTGCTAGAGCGCCATGACCACGTCGAAGGGGGCCTCCGCCACGGATTCGCGATCGATTGCAAACTCGCCCAAATGGACTTTTTGTGTTCTCTTGTCTTCAGCGGCCTGTCCGTCCTCCGCTCCGTTCAGTTTGTCTGTCTGTCGGGCGCCGCGCCGCCGCTGCGCGAGCGTTGGTTGGGGTCAAAGGCAGCAGGGGTGGCGGAATGGGGCATATATGCACACTTTTTTCGTACCAGGTGAATTTCGAGTAACACGCACCAGGCAACATGTAAGACGATGTAATGACTAATTAGAAGTCTACCCTAACAACATTTTACGGCGAATCGAATCGAATCGAATCGAGCAACGCTGCGACGAGAAGACAGGGAAAAAATGAGACCAAAGCCGATCCCCGGCAACGCCAAAGACTCCACGGATTCCATGCCCCTGTGCTAAGTCCAGCAACGTTTCCGTGAAGAATATAGTAAAGGTGTTACTTTGCCGTCATTTAAGGGCTTGTCCTAGACAATGACTACGGACGTGTACTTTTATTATTCGACTTTAATAAGTGAATGTCACTGATCGGATGCCTTTGGCATTGTCTGTGGCAGCATAGCCCTTGCCCCTTTCATGCAGCCGCGATCTCTCGACATTCGACAACAGCACCTCTCCCTATTACATTTCTCTCGCCCCCCTGCCCATCGCTCGCCTTGCCAATTGCCATACACCAAACGCAGCTGTGCCATATATATAACGCAAGAAATACACAGACAGACACGATCGAGACGATCGAGAACGTCAGCAGCAGCACACAACACAGCACGGACGGAAAACGTTCAGGACCTTTAACAGGTTCAAGTCCGTGTGTCCGTGGTCCGTGCATAAGTATATAAGTACGTACGTACAAGGTCAAGATGGACTCTCCGTTCTCAACGCCCGGCACGTCAAAGCCGCGGCCGGAGTCGACGTTCGGGACGCCGGAGTCGCAGAAGTCGACGGCGGCGGCGGACTCGTCGTCCAAGGAGGTGGTGCCGTTCAAGCGGCCGCCGTCGCCGTCCCTACTCAGGAGCCTCAAGAGGCGGAAGGCGAAAGTCCTCGACGAGGAAGAGTACGTGGAGAAGATCGAAGGCATCATTGAGAGGGATTTCTTCCCAGAATTAGAGATGATCAGGGCGAGGACGGAGTACATCGAGGCGAGCGAGAGGAACGACTCGGCCGCCATGAGGAGGCTCAAGGAGAGGTTCTCCTCGGGAACGATCCCGGAGGGCGGCCATGCCTCCTCGGCCGGCCTTAAGCGGCCCTACACGCCGGAGACGTTCGACACGCCGCAGGAAGACAGCAGGCAGCGGGAGGAGGCCGAGAACAAGGGGACGGCGGCGAAGGAAGACGACGCAAAGTCGGTGGCGTCGTCGTCGACTGACCAGGAGACGAAGGAGAGGAAGGAGTCCTTGGACCAGTTCCTTGCTAGGCACACGAGCGAGGACAACGAGAGCTTCAACGAGCTGCAGGAGGAGCAGTTCAAGAAGTTCCGCGTGGAGAAGTCTTGGATGTTCAAGGACGAGGAGACGAAGAGCATCGAGATGAAGTCGGAGGAGCTACGGCTGCCGGCCATTGAGGAGCAGGCGCAGAAGACGATCGAGTCCGAGAAGGCGGTCAGCCAGCCCTTAAGCGGGTGGACGTACAAGAACGTGAACGCCGTCTTCTACAACCCGGAGGGCGTCGACCTCACCCCGGAGGAGCTGCTCGAGCGGAAGAAGAAGGACCGGAAGATCGTGCTGGAGAACACCCGCTTCAAGACGAACCCGTGGAAGAACGAGCTGCAGAAGGACTCCCTGCAGCAGACCGTGCATAGCAAGATGGAGAAGGACTCGCAGAAGGTGGGAGTGGACGGAAAGGCGCTCTCCGAGCGGCCCCAGACGCCCTCCGTGAACGGCTTCAAGTTCCTTCGGATGACGCCGTCGCCGATGCTGGCCGGCGATGAGTCGCCGCTCATGACCTGGGGAGAGGTGGAGAGCACGCCCTACAGACTGGAGGGCTGCGACACGCCGCTGACGGTGAGCGGCGGCGCCGGCGGACCCTCCTTCTCCATCCAGAACGTGCCCAAGAGAGACCGGATAGCGCACGAGCTGGCGGAGAAGAACTCCAAGTTCTACAGGGACAAGAAGGGCAAGGCCATCCAGAAAGCTAGGCTGAACATCAAAACGCCTAAGGGCAGTTTGACGGAGCGAGTGGCCGGCATGAGTCCCGCCGCCCAGAGACTGGCCACGAGCAAGCTGGGCATCCGGCTGGGCACGGACAAGGCGCTGAGGGCGTCCTACACTCCGTCTCCGGCGAGGTTGGGTTCCATGCGCAAGGACAGAACCCCGACGCCGTCTTCGTCGAGAAGCAAGGGCATCGCTTCGACGCCCAAGGGCGTTCCAGCGTCGCCGAGGCTGGACTCTGCCTCCTTGACGGACAACCTGCTCAATCTGCCCTCGTCGTCATCAAGTTCCGGGAAGATGTCGTCGTCGAGTCAGAAGAAAAGCGGCAGTGCCAGCAATCGACCGTCCGCTTCAGACTTTCTGTAGCTCTTTTCTGTTCCCCCTATAGCTACCTCTAGCATACGTAATAAGAAATACATCAAATAATTCACCCAGTTTGATAAACCTACCTGTGCGTGTAAACTGTTTGTTATCATGATGATCTTTGCAGGATATGAGCTACCACAAGTAGAGTTGGAGTCATGGCTTCGAAAAATGAAGGGAGCACCTCAGCGGCGGGGAACGAGGACGAGGAGGAGGACTTCGCCCTGACTTACTTCCGCAAGATGCCCTGCTGGACTCGGCCGCCCCAGAGAGCCGTCTCCGACCGGCCGTTCATACCCTCGTGGGAGGGCTCCTATACGATGAAGTACCTGAACTATGAGACCGAGCCGGGATACGTGAACCTGGACAACCCGCTCCAGATGTTGGAGGAGTTCGAGGTGGCGAGACGAAACGCGACGCACAAGCCCAAGAAGCCGAAGAAGGAGGACTTCTCGGTCACGCAGGAAGGCATCACCGAAGTGCAGAAAAAAGCGACCAGTCAATCGGGTAAGTCAGGACATAAAATGTTAATCGAGCGAACCTAGCTACAGCTAAACTTTTTCCTTCCCTTAAAAAGGTGACGAATCCTCAAACGACGAGGACGGTTTCGTCGACGCTTACGGCAACGTTGTTGAACCTGGCGCTGCAAAGCCTCTAGTCAATAACGACGCGACGGAGAGCGATAGCGATGCCACTCCGAGGCAAGGCGCCAACGGCAAGAAAAAGAAGAAGAAGAAGAAACAGAGGGGCAAGAAACATAAGAATGAGAACATGGAGGACGGGGAGGCTCCGTTCCGCCCCAAGTACCAGCTGTGGAAGGACCTCGACGGTGCAAAGGAGCTTCCGTCCGAGCCGAAGCAACCCCAAAAGCGTTTGGAACGGGAGGGCGTTCCGCTGGACCGCCGGGCGCCTCTTCCTCCTCTGTCCAACTGGACCTTGCAGGATCCGCGCCCTAGCAAACTCGGCTTTAAAGAGCAGAAGTTGTACCTGAACCTCATGGAAAAGTTCTCCGGCGAGCGGGGCCTCGAAGCATTAAGAAGCGGTGAGTCCTATGAAACCAACAACGTTGTTCGTTGTACTGTACGTACGCGTAGATGACACTACCCTGACCCTGAACCACCTCTGATTTAGATATGAGCGCTCAGGACCGCGAGGAACTGCACATCTACCAGGTCTTCAGCAGCATCGTCATCGACGAGAGGAAAGAGTACCAGCGCTTCGTCTCGGAGATCCTCTCCAACGACAAGCCGGCGACGCTGGGCCCGAGGGCGCTCATGCCGGATATGAGGCGTTACATAGAAGAGTACTACGAGACGAGGTTGCAGAGGGTCCGCCTCCGGCCCAAGACCTACGATCTCCTGAAGACGCTCCGCCTGCTGCCACAGTCGACCGACCAGCAGAAGGCCTCAAGCTTGCCGCAGTTCGAGATGAGGCTGCAGGCCACGGTCGCCGAGCTGGGGGTCATCCCAAAGCTGAACACTCCGAAACCGGCGACTATATCCAACTTTGAGAAGCCACTGAGGGTCTTCGGCAAGTACGAGACGCTCTCCGGGTTTGTGCCCACCGGGTGCGTCAGTGACGACGGGCTGGCCGCGGAACCGAGCCACGACCGGAACGCCGACAGGCTGGCGCAGATTCACCTGCCCAACTTCGTGATCTGCGTCAGTGCCCTTAAGACCCTCTTCGACAACTCCCCGCCTAATCTGGACCGCGTTTTCGACATCCCGTTCACCATAAAGACGTACGGCGACACACACATTCCTGTGATATTCATCGACAAGCCTCTGCCCCCGAGGGGACTCACCGCGAGGGAGAAGGCCGCCTGGTTCTTCAAGATCTCCGCCAAGGCGTTCGTCGCCCGTAAGTGGACGCAATCGAAGCCGAACCTGAGGCGGGGCGTCAGCAACGACCAGGCGGAACGCGAGCGCGCCGCCTTCGGCGACGACGACGACATCTTCGGGGACACTGGCGGTCTCGCTGACGTGGAGACCTTTGGAGAAGCCTCCATGCCGCAGTTGGACGGCATGCAAGACAACTCGGACAGCGACGAATGCCCCCCACTGAGGATATCCGATTCAGAGCCCGAGGAGGCTCCTGCTAAGATCCCCCCGCTGAAAGGGAAGCTGATGTCTGTCCTGAACAAGGCGACTCGAGCGACGAGATCGATGAGCGAGGCCGCGCCTTCGACTTCCGCGACGGCGAGCCCGACCAGGGTGACCCGATCGGCGAGCAAAGCAAAGCCGTCTCCGCCGTCATCTGCTACCGCCGCTAGCGGCCCGAAGCGAACTCGCCTGCAGGTTAAGGCGGCCAGCCTTGCGGAACCTACGCCGACAGTGGAGGAGTCAAAGTCCTCAGCGGCAGTCGTAGGAGATCCGACCTTATCCTCGGGGGTGCCCAGTACGGACGATGTCTCTGAAAATGAGGATTCGGATCTGCCTCAAGTGGGCGAAAAGAGGAAGAGAACTCGTCAAGTCGTGAGCAGCGACGAAGAGGCGGGGGAAGCTCCCGCGGCTGCTATCCTGCCTTCGAGGCCACCACCCAACGAGCAGGCGAAGCGTCTGCACTCGAAGATGGACGAACTGCTGAGCCGACAGCGCCAGAGGAAGCAACAGGAGTGGCTGGCTTGCCAGGAGGAGAAGAAGGCGGAGGAGGCGAAGGAGGCCGCTGCGTCCGAGGGCGGCGGCGGCGTCAACCTGCTTGGAAGCATCATGGGCGCCCAGGAGGTGTTCCTGAAGAAGAGCCCCGCCCCGCCGCCGGTGGGCAACCCGGCCGATCCCGAGTCCGTGATGCGGGTGCGCTACTACGACTACAAAGGCGGCGACATGAGGGACGTGGCGCCGCCCTGCAAACCGGAAGACATGGACGCGGTCGAGGGGACCAACGTCAGCTACCGCTTGTGGCTCTTGAGGCGCAAGGCCGATGCCTCAGCCGACGCCGCCCAACACCAGCAACAGCAGCAGCAGCAGCAGCTCCAGCAGCATCCGATCCGAGTGATGGTGAGGTCAAAGACGCACGGCATCCGCAAGGAGCTGAAGACGCGCAGCCAGACGTACACCATAAGCACCAAGGTGGAGCACCAGGCTCGGTTCGGCGCCGAGCGGGTGACCCGCAGCGACCTCGCCAGGGAGTGGATCGCCACCATGGCGCGGCCAGGCTCCAGGCTGCTCAGGACGCGCGTGGACGCCGTTGAGGGCGCTTTGAGGCACTGCGAGAACAAGAAGCTGAAACACTTGACCCAAGACGGCATCGAAGAGGGATTCAAGCCGGCAGAGCAGCTGGGAAACTTGCACACCATCTTCAGAGAGCTCCTTGACGCGAGGCTTCCCGCCGGCCAGTACCTGTTGAGCCACGATGCCAGGAGCGGCGCCTTCGTCAGCCTTAGGAGGGCGGTGGGGCCGGAGGAGCAGCACAATAAGAAGGAGAGGAAGAAGTTCTTCGACTTGCATGCCTGCTACAACTCGGTCATTGCTGGGGAGGATCTGAAGCACAAGGGCAGCTACCAGTGCAACAGGCTGGACTTCAACATCGTGTTGCCGTGGCAGATGTTTCTGGGCCGCGTTCCCGGGATGTTCAAGCCGCCTTCTTGGCAGCAGCCGGATGGGACCCGGGGCCGGGGAAGGGGACGTGGGCGTGGACGTGGGCGCGGACGCGGGTGGAGGGGACGAGGAGGGCCGAGAGTGCGGGGAGGGAGAGGCTTCTCCCCCGCCCCCGCCTTGGACGACGGAGACGACCCGCAGTTCCGTAGAGAGTTCGCCACCAAAGATCTCGACACAAGTGCCTTAAGTAATGCCTAGTACGAGCAGCTTTAACTTAAGTTGTAATGAATGTTTTCCACAATAAAGGGAGGTTTTTATTTAGGCACGTGTATCTCCATCTTTAAAACTTGCTCAAGTCGCCATAGTAGCTTATGAGCTCCTGTCCGTAGTGCTCAACCACGTAGTCGTGGTAGTACATCATGAGCGCCATCGGCTGCCCGATGATGAGAGAGAGCCATACGCAGACATTGCCCGCGCGCGGCCCTAAGGACCTCTCCAATGAGTTTGTGACAAAGATGAGCGGCATCTAGCATTTTGAGAGTGCAAGGCATTTTCAAATAACTTGTCTGTTGGACTCCACATATACCTGCATGAACATTCCTGTGAAGGCGTAGATCTTGAAGACGCGCAGCGGCACCGACACGAGGTACTCGTGGAAGAGCGACGAGAAGAGGAAGACGGCGACCTGGGCCGACGTCAGAGAGTAGCCGTTCCTCAGCATTGGCTTGAAGATGTGTCGCACGCAGAAGCGATGCACGGGGATGTTCCACGACTTCCAGAACACCAGGATGTTGTTCGAGTTCCACCAGTCGTGGTAGAAGTCCCTGTCGGCGAAGCGAAGCACCTCGCCAGTCACGTTAAGGAACGAGTGGAAGATGAGGTAGAACCAGATCAGCCAGATGAGGTGGTTGGGGAGCTGGGATTTGGAGATATACTTTAGGCCTAATTCTTGGTTTACCAATTACCAATTACCGCCAGTTTTAATATCCTCTCCATGGCCTTAAAGAGGTCCATGTTCTGCAAAAGGAATGTCACTGAGACAATTATACCATGCAAAAATGCTAGTAACACTCACCGAGAATGGAATGAGTGAGTTGATAACGCTCGGCATGATCCACTGCTGGACGAGTGCGAGAACTAGGTTGGTGCCGATGACAACCTCGGCGATGCGGCGGATGAGAAAGCTACAAAAAGCGTAAAAAAGCACGGTAGTTATGTCTATCGCAAATTCGCAATCTAGCTTACAAAGTTCGAATCCTCTTCATTCTGGGAAAGTTCAGCTCGTAACAGAGTGTCGGTGCCATCCAGAAGTAGTACATGTCCCTGAGGTTCAAGTTGTCCGGATATTGGACAAGGTCTTCCGCCAGCTCAACTTTCTCTAGGCTTTTGGACGGCTTCACTGCAAATGTAATAGGAGAAAGTGCATAAAATTTTCGATGTGTTTAGCTTTGTAGTACGTACGTTGTATCCTGCTGCCGCCACTCTTACCCTCCTGCAGACTGCCAACCGAGATCCTCCTGACGCGGCTGCGCGGGCGCGACGGGTCGTACTTAAGGCGGCACCAGTAGTTGGTCTGCACGTACGAGCAGAGCTTCAGGAAGATGATCATGTAGAATGAGCAGACGATGGTTGCCTGGACTGAAAGGATGGTCAAAACTATAAATGAGACCCAAATGAAAAATGTTAAGCGCACTTGGCCCCACGAAATCGTGCTTCACGTTGATAACGATTATGGGGACGAC
>JAAUYK010233548.1_pt1 | contig 11757 bp, 3 predicted proteins | sample 7278021 | NCBI WGS metagenome assembly JAAUYK01 (sample SAMN14350223, study PRJNA611818) | marine sediment metagenome | isolation source: surface marine sediment (1.8m) | place: French Polynesia: Moorea | collected 2018-08
ATAGCTTTTTGGGTTCATGGCTGCCGCCGATCGAGTTGGTAGCGGCCGCCGCGCCGCTTCTGGTTGATGGTTCTCGCCCCCTTTTGCTCGCTCGCTCGCTCGCTCCAGGCCAGACATAAACTACTGGCGAGGGGAGAGGAAAGAAAAGGGCTGATAGAATCAGGGCGAAAGAGATGAGCTGGATATTCGACTCTTATAAAATCTGGGGAATGAAAACTGTAGTATAGAGCAGGAGAAGACGCATATGCACGTGTCGAGTGACGGGTGGAATGGGGGAGAGACTGTCGCCTTATCTCCTTCGGCTTATCTAACCATCGCTCTCTCCTTCTCCAAGGGTGAGGAGGGGTGAATCAGGGCCTAAACAGTTAAACGGGAAATTGGCTCTAGTACATATTAAAGTCTCACAAAATGTGTGCCAATCTGATCAGTGTAGGTAATCCTCACAGACAAGAGGTCCCCATGTCGCGTCGCGTCGGCGTTGCCCAACAATTCGTCCATCTGCCGCAAAAGCGCGCCCGACCGACGCCGCGCTTCAGACGGACGAACGCGCGCGCGCACTCGGCACAGACGGCGGGCGGGCGAGGAGAGCTCCGTCCGTCAGTTGCTGTCGCGTACACGGGGTGAACAGACCTCGGTCGTCGTCGCTACTATAGTTACGTGCATTTCGAATCGTGACCATCTGCCGCCTGTGGTACGGCAGCTGCGAGGGATAATTTGAATCGCTATAGCAGTGGCGAACGAACGCCCATGAGAAACCGAGCTAGTGAGACGAGAGGACGCGAGCGAGAGGCTTTCTAACGGACAAAGTCTGCTAGCTGGATCGATGATATAGTGAGACCGTTGGAACTGAAACAGTGAGGCGAGTGAGTGAGGTGATCGAGTCTGGAGGATTGTGAAGGAGGTAAGCAAGCGCCCATACTTGGCATTCCATGTGCTCTCTCTTCCGTCCGTCCGTCCGTTCGTCACGGCTTGTTTTCCCTTGCGTACGTCGCGTCGGTCGCGTGCCAGATTTCACAGATTTTACTAGCTGCGTCGCCCTTCCTTCCGGTCGGGCGTGAGCTCAGCGATTCAGGGAGGGAGTGAAATTGAAAAGGAAGCTGCACTTGACTTTGGAACGCGGAAGGAACAGTCGGGAACATTCACTTTTCGAGCGGTTAAAAAGTTTGTGCCCGAACTGAACAAGATGTCATTGGCCTAGCTGTCTGTCGTCTGGCCGGCCGCATGCCATCACGTTGGATTGAGAAATGCGCGCGAGGAATCTGCACGTCTCAGTCCGACTGGACTGGCTGTTATCGATTGGCAAACTTCTCAAAACGAAGTCAATTGAGCGGATCGAGAGACGAACGAGCGTTTATCTGATCCTCTGCGGTCATTATATATAGGTGCATGAACCGGTTGAGGCAAAGGAAAGGGGAAACTTTGGAGTGTATACGTATAACCCTATTATGGAGCCCTCAGATCACCGGCCGGATGAAGATTGGGTTCATTTCCCAGCGAATGAGCGAACCGACCGACCGTTGATCGCTCCGATTTTTTGCTTGCCGGGTGCAATTTATGGTGAGCAACGGCCCGGCGACGATGGCAGACAGATCATGAGAACGCCTTGCGTGAGACGCGCCCCAACTTCCTGTCTGAGGCTGGGGTTAAATGCCCAACCGTTCGGGCAACCTTTTTAGTGCCCCGCAAGACAAACGAAGAATCCAATACGAATTCCCATCTCATGTCGAGCTCTACCTGCAAGACAAAGGCATCAAAGTGTGTCATCGTGTCATGCGCCTAATGGCAACAAAACCGCACCGGCGACGATCTCGTCTATCTAGGAGAGTGCATGGGGAGCAAAATGTCAGCTCGCGGTACAAATCTGTTCCAATTTTGGGCTGCAGGCGATTAATGGGAGACTCGTGTCTACCTCGTTTAACTCTGGTAGTTTAGAGAAACAAGAGTTTGACACGAAGAAAAAGAAAGAATAATTAGAAGAGTGGAGAGAGAGGGCATACTGCCAGAGCTGCACATTTTGTTGCGCAAGATAGTAAGTTGACAAATGGTCTCCTGTCATGAAACCCATCTTCCCCTGTGTCTAGCTAGCCGGCTATCTGTACACTCGGACAGAGTCAATTAAAGGGACGAATGGACAACACACACACACAAGAGGTATACGGCTAGCTAGCTAGCCGGCCAGTTATACGAATACCATTAGGGTCGCGAAAAAAAGAGGCAATGTGAAGGAAAAGTGGCCCCATGATGGTATTTTAATCAGGCATCTAATTTGTTCTAGTAGGTCGCATGGTCATTATTCGGTCACCCCTAGAAAACTTCTTGGCGTCTCGATTGTCGTCCAAGACAAACATTGAGAGGCGATCTTATGTAAAAGTTCCGCCGCCACGCCGGTCGTTTGACAGTTCGATCAACAAGCTAGCGAAGCGGGAGGGCAAACAAGAAGAATCTGGGGAATGGACTGACTAGCTCGCCGGCAAGTTTGGGCTTTTAGGGTGAAAGTGTCGATTAGAGCTGGCTGCGTAGACGGAAAAGCAACGAATAGCCCATCCCATGCTGCTGCAGCAGGAAGATAAGCGTGTACGTAAAACCCGCCCTCCATTCTCCGCCCTCAATTTGTTTTGCGAGACGTACGTGCGTATATACTAAAGTATACGCAAAAGGTGGGCGGAAGAGTGACGACTCCGACCGTGCAATTTCAAGTTGCAAAGGCTTCAAGTCAAGGCTCAAAGCAAACTCTTCCCCTCCCGCCTCGAAAATATCCGTCATGCGATACGACACGAAGCTCCAAAAATCAAAATGCCAATCCGGCCGTGGAGAGAAACTCGATCTGGCTTATCGCACTTTTTGCCTTTACGGGCCACTAAAGTCGATTCCAGCGGCCGCGGCCGTGTCGATCGGATTTCTTACCCTGAACTCGCCCCGCGCAGCGGCCATCAATTCACGCTCGGATCTCGGGTCCGTCGGTCGGTCGGTCGGCCACAAGGTCAACACGTGTGAGTCACTTGCTTCGACGCCCCACGTACGAATCTTGATGAGTTTACCATGCAGCTAGCAAGTGAAGGGAGGCGTGTCTGGATAGCCAGCGAATTCAATGCCCGCTGGCTCAGCTAGGCGCGTAATTAATTTCCAGCAGTGGATAAATGGGCCACACCTGCTGTCGGCTAAAAGTACTCGCAGAGTACGTAGTACATGTTCGCGGACTACGTACGAAGTCTTCTAAAAGTTCTGACTTCTGAGCCGTGACGGAACCGTTGGTTAGCGAATTGGAACTACAGAACCGACAACGAAAGGGCATAAATTTCACGTGCGTTAAAGCTTTAACGCAAGGAGGTTGGGAGTTCGGGTCAGTCAAACCCGGATAACGTTTCCCCTAATTATGGGACAGACATGGGAGACATTATAGGGGTCAAGTAGGGTTGGAACATTGGACCAAAACCGTCCAAATATCGACAAACAAAATCACATTAAATCCATACAAGGGTTTCCCTCTTTTCAGATGCTGTTTCAACCAGCAAGGCCGTAGGCCCCCTGACTAAACCCACAATGACCGGAAAAGCCGTGTCTTCGGAAAACCACAACAGCAGACTGGGAATAAGAGGAAGCTCCAAGGAGGCCGACAGCAGCGTCCCCGCGGTGCTCAACAACAGGTGCAAGACGCCCAACGGAGGCATCGGCTGCGTGGGCAGCAGCGTGGTGAACGCGCAGGGCAACATCGAGCTGACCAAGAAGAACAACCTCAAGTCGAAGAATAAGGCCAAGACCGTCGTCATGTCGACGGACAAGGAGAACAAGGAGAACGTGGTGGCCGGCGGGAGCGGGGGCGGGGGCAACAAGCAGCTCCGCTTCTCCTCCGTGGTGAAGGAGGTCGAGGTGACGCCGCCGCCGAAGGACTTCCGGCGAGCCGGCTCCCAGAGACGGTCGCTGAGGGCCGGCCGGTGTCTGTCCACGGTGGTCACCGTCAGGGAGAGGATGGAGGCCGCCGAGCTGTTGGCAAAGGACAGCCCCAAGCCGCCGACGGGCATCGTCAAGTCGCTGTGCAGGCTATACTCGGAGAAGGCGTCCTCGTCCTCCACGACAGAGTTGGCCATGGTGCCCAAGAGGCTGAACAGGAGCAGCAGCTTCAGCGCCGCCCTCAACAAGGCAGAGGAGGAGCAGGAGAAGAGCTTGGACTCCCCGACGACGTCCATGTCGGCCGAGTCCGAACTGTCCTCTCCCGACACCCCGCGGCCTGCGGCGACAAAGAAAACCGGTCTCTTTAGGAGCTGGTCGCTGAGGGCGACCAGGTCCAATAAGCAGAGGAATTCCCCTTCTCCGACGTGCGTTCAGCAGCCGAAGAGGTGTTCTCCAAGCTGCAGCAGCACCAAGAGCGCCGACTCGGGGTTCTCCGACTCGGGCGAGAGCAACAACGGCGCCGTCGCGAAGAAGAAGCAGCAGTCTCAGCCGGCGGCCACCAAAGTCGTGAACGTGGACGATGCTATCGGACTAGAGGCTGCTACTGATAGCTCGCCACCAAAGACTGAGAGCCCTACCAATGCAGGCCGTCAGCTTGGCGCCGCCGTAGGAAACATCGCCAGCCTGCAGGAGGGCCTCAGGCTGAAGGCGCAGCTGTGCGAGGCCGAGTCCGTTTTGGACGGACGGCCGTTCAGCAAGAGCGCGTCCAACCTGCTGCGCGCCGACGACAGCGTCGAGCTGGACAGGGACAAAGCGAGGAAGCAGTTCTACTTCAGCGAGATCAGGAGGCGGTACCAGGAGGAGGAGCGGCTGAGGAAGAGGCAGGATGCGGAGGCCAACGACGTGTCGTTCGACGTGCCCGCGTTCTCCACCCCGGTACGGGCCTCCTTCAGGTCGAGGGACCCCAGGCCGCGACCTCGTACATCCATCGAGGGCGCGAGGACGCCGAGCAAGGTGGAGTCGAGGCTGCGGCTGAGGGAGATGAAGGCGAGGAGCCAGGAGCGGAACCAGCAGCAGCGGTGGTCTGGCGTCCGGGTGCACGACAGGAGCGAGATCCCCTCCGGCATCGAGCCCTCGCTCGTCGCCGTCTGGAGTCAGTTCCTCGACTACGAGGCCTCAGTCACTTCGTCGTCGTCGGCCTCAGCCGCCGCCGCGGCGACCAGTCAGACCCCGACCGTGCTGCGCAACCGCCGCGACCTGACGCAGCTGAGCGACGTCACCGCCTCCCTCATGTTGGGCTCCGGGCCCGACGCGTCGAGCGCCGTCGCCTCGCCGTCGTCGCCGACGAGTCCTCTGATGGAGTCTTTTGGCAAGAGGAGGACGGCGCCGCTGTACAGGACGGGCGGCGCTGCCCTCCTGGCGGGATCGGCAGTGCCTCCGCCCATGCCGTCCGCGGGATCGCTCGACCAAAGCACCCTCATTTCCTCCGCCGTCGACGCCATCATCGAGCTGGAGAACAGCGACTGCAGCCTGCGCTGTCCCGCCGATCAGACTGCATTAGCGGCGGGAGGCGCGAAGACGCCCGCCGAGTGTCAGAGCATCAATACAAGGTAAGAATAGACATGTTCGCGTGTTTGTGGCAATCTAGCCTGTTACGTAAAGACGACGGTTGCTACACGAATATCGTCTCCTGCCTCGGGCCTAACGACGCTTACTATAATTTCCATGTCTTGGTTTCGATAACGTGCTTGGTGGGAAAAAGGGCCGAGGCGCTCATTTTATTATGAGCATAGAGCACACCGCTCTGCATGCAGGCAGCAGGCATTTCCGTTAGTCGCTTCGCCACTTATCCTCTTCTGAAATCTCCTCCGCGACCGCCTCACAATATGATGATTAAGCTTCTTCAGAGACGAAGCAAGGAGCGAGAAGCCGAGTTGTTTTCGAGCAGAGCGGTCGGCATGAGAAATCTGAGACTCATTCCTCGGAATTGGGTTACCTCGCTCGAGTCGTGTGTGCGAGATGGCTCCGCCGACTCCGGGTTTCTGTTCCGTCTTCTCCTTCCTTTCTCCTCCTTCCCTCTTTTCTGATCTTTTGTTGAACTGTCTTCTCGGGTGGGGCGGAGCTCCCTCTCCCACTACTGATGATGGTGAGAGATTTCGAGTAGCTCTGTGCCAGCCAGACGCTCTCGTATGCTCACGCAAACCCTGCCAGGTCGAGAGAATTGGAGAGGCGTGATCTCTTTTCTATTGCGAAGTTTAGAATTGACCTAATATGTTATCCCACTTGCGTCCGTCTCTCTCCGCTCCTCTTCTTCCCTCCTTGGATGCTAATGACTTTCGCAGCCGCGACCGCAGAGGGATCGTAAAGTCTTGACAGCGGACTGACACGTCGGCGGCGGCGGCGCCTTCAAACGGCTTAGACGTCGTCTGGCTGGAGAGAGAGAGAGAGAAATCTTGGCCGCCACGCCCACCGGACGAGTTATGGCTGAGTTTTCCAGTCCCCCTTGCAGTCGTTTCATTACGACATAAACGGTGTATGTCGTCGTCTTGGTTAAATAAAAGCCTGAATGCCTTCATTCACGGTTGGATCGAGCGAGCGTTACTCAAATTGCAAATCATCGTTTGATGGACGGAAGTGAGGAGAAGAAGAGACCGTTATCGAGCCCCAAATTATCCTCCTCTAGCGTCCTTTCAGACGATTCTTAAGCTCATGATCGACCCTGATTCGGTACTTCAGTCAAGTGACCAATACGGACAGTACTTGCTTACGCTTTTGGCAACGCTGCTTCACAAAGTTGGCCCAAAAATCGCCTCCGCTCCGCCTCTTCCCAGACCTCGCAATTCTTTCCTCTCCCCAGGTTACAATTTGACATCATTAAGGCGAGCTAAATGGATCGGAATTTTCCTCCCTCCCGAGCTGACCCAAAAGTCTGGGGCTAATTGGCGGCGACCCGGACGCTTTTCCTTCCTCCTCCAAATTTCGTCCCCCCATCCCGCCCAGTTTCGAAACAAATTGAAAAGCGCTCCGACCGTCCGTTTCCGTCGTCCGGAGGAAAACCTTCAACGGGAGCCGACTTCTGTGTCTCGCTGGTTAGTGCCTGCCTGCCTGCCTAATTAAAGATGGATCGGGGGCGGTGAGGGCGTTTCGTAACCGAATCTTTTAGTCTTTGGCTGCTCATGTCGCCGTCGCCCGTTAGGCAAAACGAGTTTTTCTCTCCGTCGCTACGTGACGTCGACGTAGCGTCTTTTCAAGGGGGTTTAATGAGGATCAGTGGGTGCTAGGAGTAAGGGGGACAGTGTGTACGTTTGACGTTTGTTTAACAGTGTCTGCATGTCATTGACCAACTTAGCAAAAATTAGCTTCATAAATCTTCCCAATTGATCATGACTCGCAACCCTTTTTCCGACTCCGCCCTCGCTCCTCCTTTTGAAAATGACCAACCGACCGTAAAGTCACACCGAGGGTGACAAAAATTTCTCAGTCTCTCGCGTCCTCACTTCCCAGAGAATGAGTCTTTGGTTTTTATAGCGTCAAAATGACGGTGTTTGTAGCCGCGGCACTCTCGACGTGGGCAAGAACAAAGGCGACACTTTACGCGCCCAAAACCAGTAGTACTCGAGTGTTTTTCTCCTGCTCTCCGGCGAAACTCGGTCAGACAAAAGACTGCTAATTGCCACCCAATATTTTTACTCCGGAACGACTGCAGTCTGTCGAACGAGGCGGAGATTAGATGTCAAATTTGTTTCGGGAAAAGCGAAAAACTTCGTAGCAACGTAAACTTCGTGACGGCAATCTTACAGCGCTCCGGGCAACCGCTGCCGCGGCATAAATTATGCTAATTCTAGCGCCATCATCCGATTTCAGGCCAACGTTTGTTTTACCCTCGGAAATCCCGTCCCCTCGTAAATTGGATCGTCGACCCGACTGATCGAAAATTCGGCGATTCCCTCCCTACGGGAGGCCGCACTAAATCAGAGCTGCCCCGGCCTGCGATTGTAATGCTATGCCTCCTCCTCCGTCGAAAATTGAGACGTCGTTTACGACGGTTTTCTGTTCTGTCCGCCCTCCCGCTCGCCTCGGGGCAAGACGACGTTACTAAACGGAGACGGACTGAGGAACGGAGCAGATCAGAACGTGTAATAACGATTCGCGCGTGTCTGTCCGTCATTGCCGTATTTTCGTTCGTGAATCAATTTTCAAGCATGCATGGGGTTGAAAAGGAGGAACACGCTCGCAGCTGGCGTTGTTTTCACATTCAGACATCATGCATGCCGCATACGGCAGCTGCGCGCGCGTTCAAACATCCTTGTTGGATTTGCGCTCTAATGGTCTAGCTCGGTCGCAAAGAAGCCATAATTTCTCCCCAGGCGGCGCGGCTGCTCGGTCGCGGTATATACCCCCAAAAGAAGACCCCAACATGCATGCGTGGAAACGAGATCTTCCACCACTCGCTCCCAGTGGGGGTCTCTCTCTCTTCTCTCCAGAAAACGCAAGTGTGCTCCGCCGACCGTCCGTCCGTCCAAACGTCTCTTCTTTCCTGGCTGGCTTTATCTTGTCCTGTTGCCTGCCATGCCATTCTGAACGAGGGAGAGACTCTCCAGACCCCGCGGCCGTTGCCCGTTGCCCGTTGCTGTGACCCGTCGCGTCGTGGAAGAAAACATAATGCCCGGTGTTTTACTGTTCAAGTTTCTGAGATTGGCCGAAGGAAGAGGAGAAGGAGGACCTCAACTCACGAAATGGCGGCGGCCAGACGTCTACCTAGCTTTCTGGGAAACATAAAATTGGGATTCATTCGCTCGCTCGCCTTCGTGATTTACTCCACCTCTCCAAATCCGAGAGTCGGGTTTCCCGGACTTTTTGTTATCTTGATGCATGTGCGGATAGCTCATTGTCTTCTGAGAACTAGGATGATCATGATTGGTATTTTAGGTTGCGAATAGTTGATGATATGGCACCCCTCCTCACCGCGGTGGGTCTTGTTCCCTCCTCTACCCTCGGATTAAATGACGAGAAGAGAAGCTCCGATTTTTTTTCGGCGTCTAATTTCGGGGCGTGTAGCTATAGCTGCATGTGCCGCAGGAGGGAGCTCGTTTTTGGGAAGCAAGAAGGAGCCTTCGGAGAGCACGAGCCTCACGTCAAATTTTCCTCTAACTCGGCAAGCGGCCGTTGGAAGCAATAAAGAGCAAGAAAGAGAGGGGAAGAGGGGAGAAACAAGAGAACAGTAATGGCTCCGGAGATTGAGAGGTCAAAGAATAAATCAGGATCAGCCTTTTCCAGTTCTGTCGTCAGCTGGAGAGGGGGAGATGTTTGCCCTCTGACGACACGTCTGTAACGACCGGCCGGTCACCGACTGAGGGTGTTGTGTGCTGTCTAGCTGGCTGCGTTATCTTCCTCCATTCCTTTCTTCTTTGCAATCTCTTTTCCAGGGAGAACTGATAGGCAGACGGGGCGACAAAAACAACCCCGGTGCGCACAGTGCGTTGAACAGGAGGACATTAATACTGTAGTGGAAATTAACATGTGTTGGAGTGTGAAAATACGGCTGTCGAGTTTTTCCGTCCGCGGGTATCCCACTGTGCGCGGCATCTGGTAACGGCGGTGTTGCCGAGATTTATGATTGTGTCGAGCGTAAAGCCCGTGGATATAGTTGAGTTGAGAGGAGGGGAGGGGAAGGGATGAAGGAGTAAGGAAGGCGGAAAGAAAAGGACGAGTGAGGCCGGGCCAACAGATCCATCCCCTTTGAATGGTTACTGGTCATTTTGGAAGTTGCCATCTCATGATATGGCTTCTATATGATGCTCTGTTAGCAAGATACTAAGCCTGAAAGTCAGTTACCCTATCGTGGCCGGTGGGCAATGTGCACCAGAAAGGGGGCTGGCCCGGAGGCGAGAAAAATGATCCTTTCAAAGTCATTAAAATGCAACAATGCATCGGAGGAGCAAGAAAGGAGAGAGAGACGGGCTCAATACGTTACGCGCTGCCGCCTCACGAATGACGGTTGGATGCTCGCTCACACAGACCTACCGCCCAACAGCTCCTCTTATCTAATCCAGACTCGATCCCTCATGTGGAATAAGTTCAATTAGGGTGCGATTCACATTACGTCAGACATATTCCAACGTTTCCACCTCTTGAGAACTCAGAACATAATATTGGCAGGAGGGGCAAACAGTACGAGTCCAGCTCGTTTCTGCATTGCCACCACCTGCCCCCGTTCCGTCCGCTATTATTGATCGCCTCTCGCTGCACCGGCCGTTTGTCCGATAAGGGTTTTTAAACCGCAAGGTGTTCGTTCGTCCGACGTCCGTCCGCGTCCGTTCGTTTGCTCCGAAACTGTCGCGCTCCTAAAATAGAGCAGACCACAAACTGCGACTTCCTCTTGTCCGGCACGTGCTACAGGAACGGGCCAGGTGCACGATACACGAAAGAGGATCTATCCAGCCAGTGGCTTTTATTGAAAGGGAAGACCATCTTCCTGTCCGACCGTCCGTCTGTCTGTCAGGCGACGGTTAATGCGTGTTCCTAGTTCGTCCCGCCCCCTTCTCTCCACTTTATGTCCTGCGTCCTTCCTGAAAACCACCTCGCATCCTAACTAATGGAAGAGGTCTGGAAGTACGTACGCGTAGATATTCGGCTAGCCTGCGAGAACTAAATAAATGCCTTACCTGCCTCCAACGGCTTTTTGTCCCCATGACATGATGATCGTAATCAACAACGACTATGGCACGCGCCGGCCTCGTTTAAGCCTCTCGCTTTCCATTTCCGTCTGTTAGCTACCTGTATTGACTGCAGACACCACCTGCCGAAAATACGTTAATTTAAATAGCGAGCTGCGTAGCATCATCGACAAGGTATAGCGACCGTTGCACGACGAACGAGATGACGACGGCGTCGGCATCGGCATCCCTCTGTATCCATTGTCCCTCGAAGCGACAGTCAGCTGTTCGTTCGGTTATTGAGGGGAGGGAGGACGCGCCGCCGATGGCCGCCATCTCCGCGGACAGCTGTATGGCGGCTAATTCCGACGGCAATTTCACGCGGGCTTCACGCTTTCATACTGCTAGCAGAGTGAAGTCCATTTCATTTCTTATGTATAGCGTTCTAATAATAGAAACGACCACACAGAAGGATACAATATTGTTCGAAGTGCTCTGGGTTTGCTCTGATGAAGCCTTTTGTCTTTGCGATCTGTCCGTTTCCTGTCCGTTAGTGTGACACGATTTGCACAATGTTTGCCATGTACAAGAGGCGCTCGTTGCATCCTCGTTGCCGGGTAATCTTGGGGCTTTGTGCAGAGGACATCTGCCTGCCGAGAGGGGGCGGGCACGCGATCTCGCTATCATGTGTTGACACTCGGATTAGACAGCGCAGACTCCGATTTCTATAAACTCGCCCGCCCAACGGATTTCTCTAGGTCGACGTAGGCGTCTCGCCTGGAGAGAAAATTGTTTGAATAGTCCCCCCTCTGTTTCTCATCCATTCAGCGTTTGGCGGCGATGCTTTTAGTCCCGCCAGCCCCATTTTACGTTCGTCCTTCCTTCCTTTCCTTCTCACTTTTACTCAAATAGTTGACCGATTAAAACGTCTCCCGCGGCGATCGGCGACCGGGTTCAAAGGAGCCGAATTCTCCATTAATCAGCCCCACTTCCGCCAATGAATCGGGACGAAAGGAGGGACACGTTCCATCAAAGGGGGCATTTAAAATGGTTCGCGATAAGAGAATCGATCCACTTTGACGTTATCCGAATATTTACGACGGGAGGGGCCGAGTTTCCGTTCGGAGCAATGAAAATGTCGACCCTAATTCACACTTGCGTTTGACATTAGCTACGATGGTTTCTGATGAATATACATAAATTAGTTTGTCAT
>JAAUYK010006683.1_pt1 | contig 11756 bp, 10 predicted proteins | sample 7278021 | NCBI WGS metagenome assembly JAAUYK01 (sample SAMN14350223, study PRJNA611818) | marine sediment metagenome | isolation source: surface marine sediment (1.8m) | place: French Polynesia: Moorea | collected 2018-08
CCACCAATGCGCCCAATGTGATCTCCCCGTTCGAGACCAGAAAGACGCCCCAGCAAATGATGCCCACGCTCACCGCCTGCTGGGTCAGTACAGTGGCCGAGCTTGTAAAGGTCGACCAGTTGCGCGTTTGCGCCGTCACGCGCGAAGAGGCAGCGACCGCGTTTTCCCATTCGCGCAGCAAGGCAGGTTCCGCGCCTACGCTTTTCACCGTTTCCAACCCAGAGAGCGACTCAAACAGAACCACATTCCGTTTCAGGTTCATCTGCTGGGCTTGCCGGGCCGAACGCGCAATCGGGATTTGCGCAATCACCGCGATGGTCAGAATGATCGGAATGGCAACGATCGGCACCCATACAAGCGGTCCGACGATCATCGACAAGACGGCGAGGAACACGCCGATAAAGGCGAGGTCAATCAGCGACACCAATGTCGACGAGGCAAAGAAATCCCGCACAGCTTCAAAATCGCGCAGGTTTGTGATGGCCCCTGCAGCTCCACCGCGCCGACTGAGCACCTTTTGGGACAACGCCAATTGGAAGAGCCGCGATGCCAGCGCCAGGTCCGCCCGTCGTGACACCCGTTGAATGACCGCACTGCGCAGCAGGCGCAGAACCATATCCAAAAACAGCGCCAAGCCCACGCCAATGGCCAGCGTCACCAGCGTGACAAAGGCCAGGTTTGGGATCACGCGGTCAAAGACATTCATCACGAAGATGGGCAACGCCAAGCCTGCAAGATTGACGCCCAGAGCCGCCAGGAACACCTGTGCCCAGGCCCCTTTGTGACGGCCCAGTTCGGACCACAGCCAGTGGCCGTCTTGCGGATCGATCTTGACGGCATCCGGGCTGAGCCGCGACGTGGTGACCGCCTCTTTCGGTGCGGTCAAAAGAACGTCCCCCCGGACGGACTTCGACAACTCCTTCACCGGCATCTGGCGCTTGCTCGCGCTAACAGGGTCCCAAATTGTGGCCTGTCGCCCTCTGTCAGAGATATCGATCAGAACCGTCGGTGCCCCATCCTTTCGAAACAACACAACAGGAAAGCTGCCCGGATCGATCCGTTTGAGGGACCTACTCACAACCTGCGATTTGAGCCCAACAGCATCCAGTGCCCGGATCAGACCGTCTGTCCCGTCCTCGACAAACCCGCGCGGCAAGCGATCTTTCAACGATGTTTCAGTGAATGGGCGTGCGTGATGCCGCGCCAGCCACGCGACAACGGCGATCAGAGGATCTTGATCCTTCGGCGGAGTATCTGTTTGGCGCAGCTCGGTCATGACAACCGCGCTTACTCAAGCGGCGGGACACTGACGTTGAATTGCCCGCGTGGTGCTTGTTTCACCCGACTTTCGAAATCCGCATTCAAAACGCGGCCGGAGCGTGCCAGTCCAAAATGATCTGACAAGGTATTTTGGGCCGCCAGAAGTCTGTAGCGTTGGAACGTCAGGTTCGCCTCGGCATTGATGCGCTGCACCTTTTGGTTAAAGAGCGCCCGCTCCGCGTCCAGCACTTGGAGAAGCGGTCGCTTGGCGGCCTCGAACTCGCGCCGGAACTCTTCAACAATACGGACAGTTGTCGACACCGTCCGATCCAAAAGCGCCTTGCGTTCCGAAACCGCGCGATAAGCGTTCCATGTGCGGCGCGCGAAATCGCTGACTTCCGTCTCCAGTTGTTTCACCTGGTAATGCGCACGCATCTGCAAATCGCGGTTGCGCGCAATGGTTGCCGACTTGTGGCCTTCCGACTGCCAGGTCCAGTTGAATCGTACACCTGCGGCGAAACGGTCGTCATCCCCGCTGGTCCCGCCGCGATCCCGACCGGCATCCGCAGTGGCGAACAGATCAACACGTGGTTTCCAAGCCGCCTCATCGACCGCGCCTTGATATTCAAGCACCTTTATGTCGTTGCGCGCCAATTGAAGTTGCAGGCTATTTGCCAGCGCATTGGCCTGAAGCGCCGCGAGCGACGCGGGAGCCTTGGTGCTGGTGTGGATTGACATCGGTGCACTGGGTTCTTTGCCGATCACCAACCTGTACTGTGCCTGTGCATCTGACAAAGCGCCTGCGGCTTCGGCTTTTGCAAGCTGTGCGGCCAGCAATTTGTCTCGCGCACGGAACCGGTCCGGCTCTGAGAGTATACCGGCATCAACCTGTTGCTGAACCTGTTCAACGATGCGTTGGTGTGCTGCAATATTTTGCTGCGACAAGGCCACGATGTTTTGGTGCCGCACAACATCGATGTAAGCCTGCACCGCATTCAGAACGAGGGTCTCTGTCGCATCAGACAAGCGGATAATCTCACCATCAAGAAGCGTGGCCTCGCGGTAAAGCGCGTTCAAAGACCGCATTCCGTCGATCAACGGGAAGGTCACCGTCGCGCCCCCCTGGCGCGCAGTTCGGCTCCTGTCGTTTTCGACGATGGAGACGTTGCTTGGATCGTTCACCTTTTCCCGCACAATTTCAGCGAAGAAATCCAGGCGCGGACCCCGCTCAAACTGCGCAATGGCAACCTGCTTTTCCTGCGCCTCAATCGCCGCAATCGACGCGCTACGCGCATTGCTGTTCAAGAGCGCTTGGAAGACCGCATTTTGAAGACTCTCGGACTGTGCGGGCGACGTCAAAGACAAAGACGCGGCGGTGGCGCACACAAGCAAAAGCGGCCCAGAAATCCTGAGCCTTGAAAACACGTACATGGGACGACACCCCTTAAAACTCCGTCGACGCCCGGTTTAACAGTGCCAAGGCGCTATTCTGATCAAAGATCATTGCACTGCAACGGCGTCGAACCAAAGAAAAAAATCAAATTTTGACGCCAGATAGAGGCAGGGTGACGTAGAGACAACACAGTCTAGAGAACCGGCCCAACGAATCGCGCCTTGGGCCGGATGATCTCACCACATTCCACTTGTTCAATGGCATGCGCGATCCAGCCGACACACCGACCCACCGCGAAGATCAAAAATCCTGCGTCCTCGGGGAGGTCAAACTCATGTGCAATAGCGGCCAACGCGGCGTCGATATTCGGCTCCAGGCCCAGATGATCGGCAACACGGCGCGCGTGTTTCCGCGCCGGGCGGTGCGCCCCCAACGCAGCAAACAGGTGTTTCGCGCGGGCGTCCCCCTCTGGATAATGGGGGTGCCCAAATCCGAACCGGTATGGATCGGTTTTTGCATGGGCCGCCAAAAACTTGCGGGTCGCTTTATCCGACTGTCCTGCCCTGATCGCGCGTGCAGCGAACGCCCCTGCCCCGCCATGTCGGGGTCCCGACAATGTGGCCAAACCCGCCAAAAGAGCCGCAGGCAAAGACGCACCGGTTGACGCGCACACTCTCACCGCAAAAGTCGACGGGTTGAGATCGTGATCACTGATCAAAACCAGGGCCTGCCGGATCATATCAGCCCCATCCGCTGATGCCCCCCACGCGTCGCTCAACCGCAGATGAACAGGCCGCGTCGCATCCGTCCGCGGCGCACAGGCCGAGGCAACATCCGCAAGGATCGTCCATCCTTCTTGTGCAATATCCGCCCGACCTCTCCCCGAGAGCGGCGAGGCCGTCTGCGCGCGCATGCTCAAAACCGACATCGCGCGCGCCATCGGGGTTGCTCCAGTGCCAAGGTCGTCAGAACCGGGTCTCTCGGGACCACCGACGCCCCAATGAAAGGCCGCGACATCTTCGAGCGTGTGCGTCACTGCAAGCTCGGTTGCGACTCGCGCACCAAAATAAAGCGTCCCCTCCCGCACGTCCGAAATTGCCGTGTCCAACACGGGATCGCCCCACCGTATCGCGGCGGCGGCAACATCTGCGCGCGCACGTGGACGTCGGTGTTTCGCGGCCAGGCGCGTGACATCTGCCCTCTCGTAGAGGCTTTTGCGCGGATCGCCCGGATCGCTGATGGCGCGCAGCAACCCCCTGCTGACATAGGCGTAAAGCGTCTGCCGCCGCACCCCCAACACCGCACAGGCCGTGCCCGCATCCATCCAATCTTCGACTTTCATATGTTGATTATGTTTATCAAGATTGCCGCGCAATCAACCCTGCCCGTATGGATGTGGCAGGAGGCGTGCCGATGACGCAATTTGACACCCAGCTGAAAGAGGCCCTCGGAGACGAGCTTGCGCCGCAAGGAGAGGTGCATGTGACCCGAGAGGGCAGTTTGCCCTCGTATTTCGACGTGACCGGGCTTGCAGTAGCCTCTGTCTCCCTCGCGGCGTCCGAGCTTGCCGCTCTCACACAAGCCCACCATGTGAGCGTCGACAAACGGCACGCCCTTCAATGGTTTGACATGACTGTGCGGCCCATAGGTTGGACGATGCCCAGCGCGTGGGACGCAATCGCGGGCGATTACCAAACCTCTGACGGCTGGATCAGATTACACACCAACGCCCCCCATCACCGGGACGCGGCCTTGGACATACTTGGCTGCACTGCGGATCGCGAGAGTGTTGCGCGTGAGGTCGCCGCCTGGTCTGCCTGTGATTTAGAACAGGCAATCGTTGCCAATAATGGCTGCGCCGCAGAAATGCGTGGGATCGACGCATGGCAAGACCACCCCCAGGGACGCGCCGTCGCCCGCGAGCCGCTGATCCATTGGGAGACGAGCCATCAAACGGCGCACAGCGCCAAGCCGTTGCATCAGATACGCATTTTGGATCTCACGCGCGTCCTCGCAGGCCCGGTTGCCACCCGGTTCCTCGCGGGCTTTGGTGCCACTGTCCTGCGCATTGATCCCCCCAACTGGAATGAGGCGGCGGTCGAAACCGAAGTGACCTTGGGCAAACAATGTGCCGGATTGGATCTGACGTGTGAAACGGATCGCACGGTGTTTGCAGGGTTGATCGCTCAGGCCGATGTGTTGGTGCACGGATACCGGCCAGCTGCGCTGGAACAGCTGGGCTTTGGCCGCGCCCGCAGGCACGCGCTGAACCCCGATCTGATTGATGTCAGCCTCAACGCGTATGGATGGACCGGACCTTGGGCCAATCGCCGTGGCTTTGACAGCCTGGTTCAGATGAGCAGCGGCATCGCCTCCGAAGGCATGCGGCGCTCGGGCCGGTCAAAACCGACGCCTTTGCCGGTTCAGGCCCTGGACCACGCGACCGGATACTTGATGGCGGCGGCAGTGATGCGCGCCCTGCGTCACCGCGCCCTCACCGGCTCCGTCCTGCGCGCGCGCCTGTCGCTGGCCAGAACCGCGCATCTGTTGATCAGCGGCGGTGCCCAGGACCTGACACCCTCGCTTGCAGACGAGACGGACGACGACCTTGCACCGGGTATTGAGAGAACAGGCTGGGGTCCGGCACGCCGGATCGCGTTTCCGGTGAGACTGGACAATCAACCGGCCAAATGGCCCACAGCCGCGCATCCTTTGCGATCCCACCCCCCAACATGGGGCTGAGCCTGAGCGCTGCAAAACACCAAGGCTTTACAACCGCAGGCCACACCCGCACAGATGACACAGGCCTTGCGCGACCCAATCGATCGTAAAGAGGCCGCCTTGACTTTGGATGACACAGGCACTGCGATGACGCGCAAAGTTTTAATCACCGGCACCGCTGGCTTCATCGGATTTCACCTTGCGCAATTGCTGTTGAAAGACAGCTTTCGCGTGCATGGCTTCGACGGGATGACCGATTACTACGACGTCGCCTTGAAACAACGCCGCCATGCCCATTTGCTGCAAAGCCCCGGGTTTTCCGCCACGGAAGGGATGCTGGAAGACAACGCGCTCTTTGACCAGATGGCGGACGATTTTGCGCCCGACATCATCATCCACCTCGCCGCGCAAGCGGGTGTGCGCTACTCCCTCGAAAACCCGCGCGCCTATATCGACAGCAACGTCGTGGGCACCTTCAACGTGATGGACGCCGCGCGGCGCTTGCAAGTCGACCACCTGCTGATGGCCTCAACAAGTTCGGTGTATGGTGCGAATGAGGAGATGCCCTTTCAGGAAACCGAAAAAGCCGACACGCAGCTGACCATCTATGCCGCCACCAAGAAAGCCAATGAAAGCATGGGCCATTCCTATGCCCATCTGTGGAACCTGCCCACCACGATGTTTCGGTTCTTCACGGTCTACGGGCCCTGGGGCCGCCCCGATCTAGCGCTTTATAAATTCGTGGCTGCGATCCTCGATGACCGACCCATCGACATCTACAACCATGGAGAGATGTATCGCGACTTCACCTATGTCGATGACCTCGCGCGCGGGATCCGCCTGTTGATCGATGCCGTGCCGGAACGGCCTGAAGCGAAAGAGGATATCCCCGCGTGGGACAGCCTCAGCCCCGTGGCCCCCTTCCGGATCGTGAATATCGGAAATTCCGACAAAGTGCGTCTTTTGGATTTTGTCGAGGCGATTGAAGAGAGCTTAGGCAAAAAGGCGATCCGCAATTATATGGAAATGCAAATGGGCGACGTGCCCGCAACCTGGGCCGATGCAACCGCCTTGCAAAACCTGACAGGCTACCGGCCTCAAACGGATTTCAAAGACGGGATCGACCGCTTCGTCACCTGGTTCCGCGACTATTACGGCAAATGAGATGATCGCCCCTTCCAGCAAAATCGCCGTGATCGGCCTCGGCTATGTGGGCCTGCCCCTGGCCGTGGAATTCGGCAAACACCGCTCAACGCTTGGCTTCGATATCAATGACACACGCATTGCCGAGCTGACAGCGGGCCACGACCGCACGCGCGAGGTTGAGCCAGAGGAGTTGGCGCAGGCGAAGCACCTGACCTACTCATCCGACCTAGAGGATTTGCGCAGCGCACAAATCTATATCGTCACCGTGCCCACGCCCATCGACGATTTTAAACAACCCGATATGACGCCCTTGATCAAAGCGTCGGAAACCGTGGGGCACGTGCTGAAAAAAGGCGATATCGTCATCTTTGAAAGCACGGTCTATCCCGGCGCTACGGAAGAAGACTGTGTGCCCATCCTCGAACGTCTCTCGGGTCTAACGTTCAACACCGATTTTTTCTGCGGCTACTCGCCCGAACGGATCAATCCCGGCGACAAAGCGCATCGCCTCACCACCATCAAAAAAGTCACCGCCGGATCGACCCCCGAAGCGGCCGACGCCATCGATGCGCTTTATGCCGGCATCATCACCGCAGGCACGTACAAGGCCGAAAGCATCCGTGTGGCCGAAGCTGCAAAAGTGATCGAAAACACCCAGCGCGATCTGAACATCGCCCTGATCAATGAATTGGCGATGATTTTCCACAAAATGGGGATCGACACCGAAGCTGTATTAAGGGCTGCTGGCACCAAGTGGAATTTCCTGCCCTTCCGCCCGGGCCTTGTGGGCGGGCACTGCATCGGCGTGGACCCCTATTACCTCACCCACAAAGCCGAGGCGATTGGCTATCACCCCCAGGTCATCCTGGCTGGACGTCGGATCAACGACGGAATGGGCGCTTATGTCGCTGGCGAAATCATCAAGGCGCTGATCAAACGCGGCAATCCCGTCAAAGGCGCGCGTGTTCTGGTGCTGGGCCTCGCCTTCAAGGAAAACTGCCCTGACTTTCGCAATACCCGTGTGGTCGATGTGATCTCGGAACTGGAAGAGTTTGTCTGCGAGGTCGACGTGCACGACCCCTGGATCGATCCCGACGAAGCGGCACAGGAATACGGCATCGACATGGTGAGCGACCCAAAGACCGGCACCTATGACGTGGTCCTCTTAGCCGTCGGTCACAATGAATTCCAGGAGATGGGCGCAGACACAATCCGCAAGTTCGGTACAGACGGACACATCTTCTGCGACCTGAAGAGCGTGTTTGCCAAAGAAGAGAGCGATTTTCGCCTGTAACCCGCCTCGCCACACTCAACAAGAAATTGAACGGCTGAGACCTAGCTATACCAAAACCGCCCTTTTGCCGCTGAGGCGCATAAGGTAACCCTGACCCAAAGGGGCACCCGGACCACGTTCGTCTTGACGCAGTGTCTGGACCTGACAACACGGGAGACAGCCCATGGCATTGCGCCGTTTTGCATGTATCACATTGGTTTCACTGGGCCTTGGCGCGCCCGGCATTCTGCCTGCCCAAGACGCCGGGTCGCAAATCCAACTGGAATTGAACACCGTTCAGGACACAGCGGGGGCGTGCCGCCTGACCTTTGTCGCGCAAAACCAAACAGGCCAGGATATCGACCGCGCCGTGTTTGAAACTGTGATGTTCGATCAGTCGGGCAGCGTGCTGGGCCTGTCCCTCTTCGACTTCCGCGCCTTGCCCGATGGCACCCCCCGCGTGCGCCAATTCGATGTGCCCGGCACCACATGCGACGCATTGGGTCGCGTACTGATCAACGGAGCAAATTCCTGCCTCGTCGCAGGGGCCGAGAGTGACCTCTGCACATCCGGCCTCACGGTGAGCAGTCGCGTGTATCTGGAGTTGCTGGGATGAGGTTGCTTGAAACACTAAACGGGCTCTTCGCCCTGGGTGGACCGGTTGTCGCGATCCTGGTGGTGATGTCGGTCATCACCCTCTCGGTCACGCTTTACAAACTCTGGCAATTCGCCGTCTCCGGCGTCGGACGCCACCGCGTTCTGTCAGAGGCGCTCACGCTATGGGACGCGGGCGATACCGAAGCCGCCGGGCAGCGCCTGCAAGCCAGCCGCAGCTACCTGGCCCCTTACATCCACCGGGCGATGCATGTGCAACGGCGCGCGGGCGTGGATGACCGGCTCGATTCCGAAGTGTCACAGGCGCTCTCCGTCCTAGAACGCGGCTTCCGCCTACTCGATATGATCGCTCAAATCGCCCCTCTCCTGGGCTTGTTCGGCACCGTCCTGGGCATGATCGAAGCGTTCCAAAGTCTGCAAACCGCCGGATCCACCGTCGATCCCTCCCTTCTCGCAGGTGGTATCTGGGTCGCCCTCCTGACAACCGCCGTGGGCCTGGCCGTCGCTATCCCCACCTCAATGGTGCTGACCTGGTTGGAAAGCCGGATGGCCCGCGAACGGATCTATGCGGACAAGGCCCTGCGGACCGTCTTTGTCCCCGATCAGGACGCCCGCCGCAGCTATGCGTAACGCCGCCCCCTTCCGTCGGCGCACGGTGTCTTTGACGGCGCTGATCGATGTGGTGTTTCTGCTTTTGTTGTTCTTCATGCTCACCTCAACCTTCTCAACCTTTGGCGAGATTGAGCTGAACCGGCCCACGGGCGGACAAACCCAATCCGAAACGCCCGTAGAGCGCACATTCCTGCAATTGGGCGCTGACCGGCTCACACTCAACGGAACGCCCACCGACCTCGCGGCCCTTACGGATCAGCTTTCCGAAGGGCTCGTTCTGGTCAATCTGGACGAGGATGTCACTTCTCAACGGCTTGTGGACCTCCTGGCGCTCTTACGCGGCCGGTCGGAACTCACCGTTCTGGTGTTGGAGTAGCGATATGATCCGACATGCACCCACCCGTCCCAAACGCGATCCCTCTATCGCCTTGATCAATATCGTCTTTCTGATGCTGGTCTTCTTCCTCATCGCAGGTACCATCGCTACCCCGCTCGACCCTGATTTGGAGTTGGTAGAGACCGCAAACCTCGACGGCACTGAACCACCCGACGCGCTGGTTCTGTCCGCAGATGGCACACTCAGCTTCCGCGGTGCCCCCGTCACGCCCGCGCAATATATGCAAACGCAACAGGACGGCCCGGTCCGCATCGTGCCCGACCGCAATTCCAGCGGCCAAGAACTGATCCGGCTCTCCACCGCGCTCCGCGCCGAAGGCGCAACCTCCGTCATATTGGTCACCGAGCGGGCTTTACGATGATCCGACGCTCTGCAGGTTTAGCGGCCATCGCCCTGATCCTGTCGCTGGCGGCGCACTTCTTAGGGATCGGCCTGACGTTTTCAACCGAAGTACTGCGTCCTCAACCTGCGCCGCCCACAGATGCGGTTCAGCTTGGCACAAGCTTTGATGAGGTCGCGGATCTGGAGGTCGAAGCAGTGGCGCCGGAACCGCTCGAACCGCTGGACCCCGTTGAGCCCGAAGAGCCGCCCGAACCAGAGGTGCAGCCCCCGGAAGAACCACCAGAAGCCGACGTGCCCACCAGCGATGCCCAGGTCGCCTCGTCAAACCCGCAAGAGACCTTCGCACCAGATACCGGCCTCGCGCCGCCTGTAGAACCCGAATTCCAAGAGCCTGTCAGCCAGGACACGGTCCAGGCCACTGAACCCGAAGAGGCCGCCAATTCAGGGGGAGCGGAAACAGGGATCGCCGATGCACAGCTCGCCCCACCCGTGGACAGCGCCGAGGCGCCTGCCCCGCAACCCTTGGCCAACCCAACCCCTCCTGAGGAGGTGGCAGATGCCGTGGATACCCCCACAGAAACAGTTGTGCCACCGGTCGCAGCGTCCCCCCAACTCACAGCGCCGCCGGTTGCGGATGTCATCGCTGCCCTGCCACCAGAGACGACACCCGTAGAGATCGATGAGCTCACACCGGATGTGAGCGACGCCGAAGAGCAAAGCCAAGAAACCGGGGCCGTCACAGCCTCTCTGCGCCCGTCCATCCGGCCGCCGGACCTGTCGACCGATACCGCTGGCGATACGCCCAACGCGGCCCCCACAACCCCTCAGGTCATCGAATCCCCGCTCACGCTCTACTCCCGGCAGGGCATCGACCTTTTTGCCGGGCGGCAAAGCTCTGGGCGCGGGCAAAGCGCAGGCGCCAGTGGTGGCCTCGGACCAGGCAATTCCGACACGACGAATTACGCCGGTCAGGTGCTGGTCCACCTCAACCGCAGACCCCCTGTCGCGGTAGCAGGACGGGGCTGGGCGCGCGTGACCTTCCGCATCAACCCCGATGGCAGCCTCGCGTCGGTCGATATTATCGACGGATCCGGCTCCTCGGATATCGACCGTGCCGCCAGATTGCAGGTCCGGCGAGGGGAACCATTCCCACCACCGCCGGACGGTCGGACCCGCACCCTGACATTCGTCTACAGCTTGAACTAAGGGGACAGCGCGCCTGTGTCAGACCGCGGGCATCTGCTGCGTGGCGCAGTGGATACCGCCCCCCAATTCGCCCAAAATATCGACGTCCAACAGCACGATCTCTCGACCCGGATAGGCCAGCGCAAGCGCCTCTTCCGCGATCCTGTCAGTCTCTGCATCTCCGAACTGCGCGGCGATGACAGCGCCATTGCATACGTAGAAATTCACGTAAGACGCCACGAAATCGATACTGTCCACACGGCGCTCTTTGGGCTCCGGGATAACCGTCACATCCAGTCCCGCCGCCTTTAGAATGCCCTGCGTCTCAAGCGCTGCCATGTGAAACGGGTCACCCGCGATGGGGTCGTCAGGCACATTCATCAACACCTGCCCCGGTCCCGTAAACCGCGCGAGGCTGTCAATGTGGTAATCGGTGATGTCCTGCCCCCAGACACCCGGCGCCCAGATCATCCGGTCGGCACCATAGGCTGTCAGCAACCTTTCTTCGATCTGATCACGGCTGAGCCCAGGATTTCGGTTCTCATTCACCCAGCTGCTTTCATGCGCCATCAACAGCCCGTGCCCGTCCTGTTCCACGCCGCCCCCTTCGCCGTGCAATCCGCTTGGCAAAAGCGGCAGACCCAATCGTTCGGCAACCCGTTCCGCAATGCGGCCATCGCGGCGATGGATCTGCTTTTCGCCCCAGCCATTAAACTGAATATGGGTAATCGCTCGGTCGCCGCTCTCGTTGACAACAAAAATCGGGCCAGCATCGCGGCACCACAAGTCCTCGGTCGGGATATCCCAGAGGG
>JAAUYK010124483.1_pt1 | contig 11756 bp, 11 predicted proteins | sample 7278021 | NCBI WGS metagenome assembly JAAUYK01 (sample SAMN14350223, study PRJNA611818) | marine sediment metagenome | isolation source: surface marine sediment (1.8m) | place: French Polynesia: Moorea | collected 2018-08
CAATAAATCCTGATTCCTCGTATTCGATTGGTTACAGCGTTGGCGAATTAAACTTCAATCGGATCTTAATCAGTGTGAAGAAAAGGCCGTGGCATCTTGATCATCGATGCTGCGGTTCATTCACTATCAAACCAGTTACTCATGCAATTGGTTTCTGAGCGCAAAAGATCGACTATCGATGGCCCGCGATACCGCCAGAATACCATCTAAGTGGTCATATTCATGCTGGAGCAATTCTGAAAGATCGTCCTGTAAATCCATCTTTTGCTCGCACCAGTCCATGTCGCGGTAAATGATTCTGCAGGTTTTATGGCGCTGGACCTGAACCAGTAGATCTGGAAAGCACATACAGTCATCCCACACCGTGATCATCTCATCACTTTTCTGATCCAGCTCGGGATTGATAAACACTACTGGCTTATCGATATACATGTAAATAAGCCTTTGCATAACATCGATTTGTGGAGCTGCAATCGCCCGGCCAACGCCATAGGTGTTGCGAAAATCCATCATGGTATCGTGCAAATCTTTGACTACCGATTTGATATGATCCAGTTGATCCTGAGCAACCGGGACGCTGACATTATAAAGTTTCGGATTGCCCAGCAGCAAAATTTCTTTAACGGCCATTGGTTTTTCCTGTAGACGCTTTTATATGATCCGATAATAGGTTATAAATAAAGGCATTCGAGCTAAATATGCCAAGTGTTCTCAAACAACCACCTCGCAACCCTAAGCCATGTAGCTCATATCGGATTTTCACAATTTCAGCAATGCCCTACATCTCTGCGCTTTAAGGCAAGGACCGGAAAATTTTTGCAGTTGTGCTTTATAGGTGCATAATAAATTTTCCATTACACAGATACATACGATCAAAGGCCTAACCGGTTAATTTTCATATTGACCAAGATAATTGGTGCCGATATGATTCTCCAACAATTGATAAAATTTATTAATTGCAATGGCATATTGGTAAACTCTCATCATCTCGGTCGCAAATAACATTCTTCTAACTTAATGTCTGCATGCGCTTATCATTGGCAATAACGGCAAGATCGATCTTGCTGCACCAACTGACCCGCCCTGCAACTTAAACACCCAATCTGAATGCTTAAACGATATTGTATTGCAAATAAAATTTCCCCAAAGCTAAAAGACATAATTTTGTGCTGTGTGGCCCGACGATTCAAATCGAATGACGGTGACGAATAACCGCATACCGATCCATGGTTAGCACCCGAGATGCAAATCTTGCCGGTGCTGGCAATATTTCAATAAGGAGCAATAAAATGGCCTTGAATCTAAGTGCTGTGGGTCAAGAGCTCGGTCCTCTAACCAAGACTTACACGTGGAAAGACGTGGTGCTTTATGCCCTTGGCGTGGGTGCCGGCTTTTCTAATCTGGAATACTGCTATGAAAACCGGCTTAAGGTTCTGCCTAGTTTTTCAATCGCATCCATTTTCGAAATCCTGGCAGAAATAGCTGTAAAATCGAATGTGAATCTTGCCGGCATTTTACATGGAGAGCAGGAGCTGGTTTTCCACCATCCGATTCCACCGGAAGGCACTATGACCACCAAAGGACAGATTACCCATATTTACGATAAGGGTCGCGACAAGGGAGCGCTGGTGGTGGGTGAAAGCGTCACTTGCGATGGAGATGGCCGGACACTGTTTACCAGCATTTGTACGGTATTTGCTCGATTGGACGGCGGATTTGACGGACCGGATGCCCCCAAACAAAATGTGCAAATCCCATCGCGCGAACCGGATTTCATAGTGGAGAATACGCCCTCCTCGGATCAACCCCTGCTTTACCGTCTGTCTGGTGACATTTTTTCGCTGCATGTGGACCCGGATTTCGCCAAGCATTCAGGATTCGAAAAACCGCTCATGCACGGACTCTGCACCCATGGGTTTGCCTGTCGCGCGCTGGTTGATTCACTGGTTCCCGGTGAACCGGAAAAAGCGCGGCGGATGGTCTGCCGTTTCACCAAACCATTGTATCCCGGTGTTCCAATTCAAACCCAAATTTGGCAAACGGCAGACGGCCACGCTCTATGGCGGACTATCAATGCGGAATCCGGAGATGTGGTTATCGACCAGGGGATTTTCGAATACGGACCGATTCCCACAGACATTATCCGTTTTGATAATCAGGTAGCGGTGGTTACGGGTGCGGGTGCGGGTCTAGGCCGGGCCTATGCGCTGGAATTGGCCCGCCGTGGTGCCAAGCTCGTCATCAACGATTTTGGCGGGGCCCGCGACGGCATGGGTGAAGGCTCGGTATCTCCGGCCGATGCGGTGGTCAAAGCAATCCAGGATAAAGGCGGCACGGCGGTGGCCAATTACGACAGTGTCGCCACCGCTGAAGGTGGCGCCAATATCATTCGGGCTGCTTTAGATGCATTTGGCCGGGTAGATATTCTGATCAACAATGCCGGCATTTTACGTGACAAAAGCTTTATCAAAATGGCACCGGAAAACTGGCAGGCCGTGTTGGATGTGCATCTCAACGGTGCCTATAACGTCACACGGCCGGCATTTAAAGTCATGAAGACCAATGGTTACGGACGCATCGTCATGACCACCTCAGCGGCCGGGCTGTATGGTAATTTCGGCCAGACCAATTATTCGGCGGCCAAGATGGGTTTGGTGGGCCTGATGAACACCCTGAAAATAGAGGGGTGCAAATATGACATCCGGGTCAACACGGTGGCCCCCATTGCCGCTTCGCGACTGACCCAGGATGTCATGCCGCCGGAATTGTTTGCCAAGGCCAAACCCGAATACGTCGTGCCCATGGTGCTCTTTTTGTGCAGCAAGCGCTGTCCAGTGAGCGGACAAATATACAACGCCGGCATGGGCTTTTTTAACCGGGCGGCGGTCATCACCGGATCCGGCACGGTGCTGGCCAAAGAAGGTCAGATTCCCACCGTCGAAGATGTACAAACGGCAATGGGCGCCATCAGCGCATTAGAAACGGGCAAGGAATACGAAGAACTAAGCCAGCAAATACTTGATATGGTGTCCGCCTTTGACGCGTCGGCCCCAGAGGTTGCAAAAACCAGCAGCGGATACAGCACCGCCGAAATGGTCTTTGCGGCTATGCCACGGGCTTTTAAGGCCGAGGCGGCAGCCGGTGTGGATGTTGTCTTCCAGTTCAATATATCCGGAGAAGATGGCGGCGACTGGTTTTGCATCATTAAAAATGAGTCGTGTCGGGTCGAGAGCGGAACGCACGGCCAACCCGAATGCACCCTTAAAATGCGTACTGCCGATTTTCTGGACATGATGAACGGGGTATTGCCTGCCATGCAGGCCTTTACGTCAGGCAAATTGATTATTGAAGGCGATATTATAAAGTCCCAGCTTATTGAAAAACTATTTTCGTTTTGATCCGCCCAGATTGCATGGCCGCTAAAAGGAGAAAGACAGTGGTTGGAATTACTTCCTATGGAGCCTATCTTCCGCGATTACGGCTACTCCGCATGGCAATTTTCCGAAATATGGGTTGGTTTGCACTCGCCTTCATGATGGTGGCCCTGGGCGACGCTCCATGTGCTACTGGGATGATATCATCTTAAACTTGGCAGTTGGCTGCCGTGCGTGACTGTCTCACGGCAAGCAATAATCATATACTGGATGGCCTCTTTCCGGCCTCCACAACACTGCCCCTTGCCGACCGGCAAAAAGCCGCCACAACCGCTTTGATCGTTGCGCTCGATGCCGTCGGCAATGGTGGAACTAAAAAACAAGTTCTGCTTTGTGTGGCGGATCGCCTGGAAGCGCGCACCACTTAGCTTTATAAAGCGTGGTTCGGTGACGGTGCCGCGGCGCTTACCTTGGGACGCGAAGATGTGATTGCCGAATGCAAAGGCGTCCATTCAGTCTGCTATGATTTTGTGCCGCATTACCGCAGCGGCAGCAGTCCCTGCGGCCGAGTTATCCTGGAAAAGCATCGCGGCCAAATTTATGTGATTTTAAAAAACCTGATGTTTTATCATGTACCGCTTTATCAGTATTCTGCGCATGAATCACCGGGCAGTAAAAAAAGGCGCCCTGTGCAGACGGTCCTCGGTGCGCCTTTTGCCTTGCAAACTGTTTGGGGACGATTAGTTTAAATACTCCCGCAGTATTCTCAGCATCCGACGCAATGGCTCGGCAGCGCCCCACAGCAGCTGATCTCCCACTGAAAAGGCCGTCAGATAATGGGAACCGATATTCAATTTACGGAGCCGCCCCACGGGTATATCCAGGGTGCCCGAGACCTTGGCCGGCGTCAGCTCCTGAATCGTGATCTCCTTCTCATTGGGGATCACCTTGACCCATTCATTGTGATTGGCAATTAGGGCCTCAAGATCTTTCAAAGGAAGTTCCTTTTTTAATTTAATCGTAAAGGCCTGGCTATGGCAGCGCATGGCGCCAACCCTCACACACTGCCCGTCAATGGGTATGGGGTTGTCCGCAGTGCCAAGGATTTTGTTGGTCTCGACCAGCCCTTTCCACTCCTCGCGCGTTTGACCGGTTTCCATGGGCCGGTCAATCCAGGGAATGAGGCTGGCGGCCAGGGGTGCACCAAAGTTTTCGACCGGAAACGAATCTTGCCGCAAAGTGGCCGTTACCTGACGATCCAGATCCAATATAGCGGTAGCGGGATTATCCAGCAGGTTCACATTGTGGTGGCCGATAGACCGCATTTGGGCCACAAGTTCGCGCATATTTTTTGCGCCGGCGCCGGAGGCCGACTGATAGGTCATTGAAGTCATCCACTCCACCATATCGTTGGCAAACAAACCGCCCAGCGCCATCAGCATCAATGATACCGTACAATTGCCGCCGATATAGGCTTTAATGCCGTCTTTCAATCCCCTGTCGATCACATGGCGGTTGACCGGGTCCAGAACGATAATACTGTCTTTTTCCATTCGCAGGGTGGAGGCCGCATCGATCCAGAAGCCCTGCCAGCCGTTTTGGCGCAGGAGAGGATAACTTTTTTCCGTGTATCCGCCGCCCTGACAGGATACAATGATATCCATGGTCGCCAATAACTTGTCATCATAAGCATCAGCTACCGGTGGCACCTCAAAACCAATGTCGGGTGCCTTTTTGCCGGTTTGGGAAGTTGAAAAAAATAACGGTTCAAATCCACTGAAATCATCTTCCGCCAGCATTCGCTGCATCAACACGGAACCGACCATTCCCCGCCATCCAACAAATCCAACATTCATTTGAAGTTACCTCGCAGTTTATAAACAATTTTAAGCTTCCACATTTAAAAGGGATGTGCATCCGTGTCAAGCGTCTTAACGCTCAAGACTAAAAATACCCTTTTCAAACCGATGCTTTGGCCCCGTATTTAAATCCAGTCTAACGCCATCGCACGCGCTTGACAAACATATAGCTTCAACATTTTATCATACGTACATATATTAACTTAAATCCCCTTGGGCAAAAAATGGACGACCACAACAAAACCAGCATTGAAAGCTGTATCACGGAAGGCATCCACCAAGAAGTCGTTCAAGCCGTACACAAAAAAATACCGGCCACTGTTGCCTTGTATGAACTGGCCAATCTGCTCAAGCTTTTCGGCGACAACACACGCGTCAGAATCCTTTGGGCGCTCAGTGAGTCTGAAATGTGTGTATGTGATTTGTGCGCCCTTTTGCAGATGAAACAACCGGCCGTGTTGCACCAGCTAAAAAACCTTAAGCAGTCTCGAATTGTTAAAGCCCGACGCAACGGTAAGGTTATTTACTACTCGTTGGCCGATGAACACATTCGGCAGCTTCTCACATTAGCAATGGATCACGTTGTAGAGCCACGAAAGATATAAAAAGGAACAGATTGTGGAACCTGCTCCCATCAGAAAATTTCATTTAGAAAATTTGAATTGTGCCAACGGCGCTGCCATTGAAACCGCTGACATCGTGTTAATGACCGATTCCCCCTTGAAAATGGCCGAGGTGGTAACAATAGCCAAGCATACACGCAGAATTATCTGGCAGAATATCAGCCTGGCCCTCTGCATCAAAGGAATCTTCCTTACGCCAGGGGCCTTTGGCTTGGCCTCCATGCGGGAGGCCATGTTTGCTGATATGGGTTCGGTATTGCTGGCCGTGGCCAACTCCACCAGGGTATTGGGTAAATAAACCGATTGACCAATTATTGCAGCGAGTATTTAGTAACTAAAAATAGCTATTACAAAATACCATCAGGCTTCTCAAAGGCTGAGTGCCCAGCAGGTGCCCATCGGAGAAGTCTCATCGAAATTTAACAACGGTTTCTATGGATGCTTTGCAGGCAGAAAATAACTCGGGAATGAAAATGAAAGAAAATACATAATGCGTAACTGCTGGATCTGTAATTTAAGACTTAAATTTAACTCCGAAACCTTTTTGATCTAATCGAACAATCCGTCCATGCATCACTATTTGAGCGTCCTTAGATGAGTGCCGAAACGAAATCGTTACGCCTTTCCCAATCTCAAATGTTCGATCAGTTTCGACATAGGCCCCCTCGATGCAGATGTTTTTCATGACGCCCCTGCAAGCAACATCGTCAACAACAATTTCTACTGCCCGATCACAGGCCTTACGAGCATTGAAACGCTTTTCCGTCATTTTACCAAAGGGATTGGATTCAGCCATAGCGTCTATTTCCTTTCAAATCGAGTCGATTAAGATGCTGTGCAAAATGGTGTGTATCGAATATGATCCTCCTTTTAAAAATAATACGAAAAATATAAGAAAAATGCAAAAAAAGTATCCCGTTTTGGTGATTCTTTCAGGGCTATATGGCTGAGTGTCTCGGATAGCAAAAGCGTCTGAGAGCATGCGTCGGGCCCCCAGTACCAAAGTTTTCGCGGGCAAATTAACTTATGATCGGGCTTGTTAGATGTAAGGCGTGGCAGCGCTTTCCTTTGACGTCTTTGCCCGGGCCATCATTCATAGATTTTAAAAAGATTAGATCGAGGGGCGCCCTAATAGGGCTATTTTGTTTTTTCAAAATTGCGCTGATTGAGCTGGCACCCTCTGAGCGTGATAATAACGCCCGGGGGCGCATAACTATTTTTAATGGTTTAGTAGCCCTTATCAAAATCAACCAGATACTTCAGAGGCTTTTGGGCCACAAACCGGCGATAGTTGTCCACAAATATAGCAACAATGTCTTTGGGAAAGCTGACAGCAGAAATATGCGGTGTAATAATCACATTGGACATCGACCATAACGGCGAGGTTGGCGGAAGGGGCTCATGTTCAAAAACATCCAGTACAGCGCCCCGAATAGTTTGGTCACGCAGTGCCTGGATCAAATCGGCTTCATTGATGACTGCGCCGCGTCCCACGTTAATCACAATAGCCGATGATTTCATTTTTCCCAATGTCTTTAAGTTGATAAGCTGATTTGTTTCCGGCGTGTGTGGCAGGGTAACGACCAGATAGTCCAAAGTCATCAGAAATTTTTCTAACCTTACCATCGTATATAACGCCTCGACATGGGGAACCGGGTCGGCCGATCGTTTCAATCCCAGTACACGCATTCCAAAATGGGCTGCGGTTTTCGCAATGTGCCGCCCGATGGATCCAAGCCCCAGAATGCCTATCGTTATAGCGCGAAGGCTTTGATAGGAAATATCTTGCCAGACTTTATCTGATTGGTTTTGACGAACTTTAAAAAAATGCCGTTCCAAGGCCAGGATGTAGCCCAAGATATACTCACTCATATAGGGCCCAAAAATACCCTTGATGCCGGTAAGCAGATAATCCCTGCGCAACGCCGGTGCGCACAAAGCCTCCGTCCCGGCAAATGTGGACTGGACCCATTTAAGCTCTGCCGCGGCATCGATGCATTGGGCCACCAAGGCGGGAACCCCCAGAACAAGATGACAGTCGGCGATGCGATGCCGCCCTTTCTCACCATTGACCGCTGTCACAATCTCAAGGTTGCCAAGATCGTGTTGTCGCAGCAAAGCGCTATATTGTTCGGCATCCGGAGTCAGAACGAGGAGTTTATTCATAAAGAAATTCAGCACCGCAGTTCAAAACTTAAAATCTTCAACGATATTGTCTCGTACACACATCACCGGCAGGCGGCCGGTTTTGATGATTTACTTTTGATGCTTGGCCAATGACTCACTTTTCAAGTAAGCAAATACGTCACTGCCGGATCGATCCGCTTGTTTATCCCCGGCGGTAATCTGGGGAAGTAGTTTGAGTCTCTCACGATCATGAATGCCCACCGGCTCTTCGATAAGCACCAAGGTATTGTGTATCAGACTGTAAACCACAAAGGGCCCAAAGGCCTTAGCACCATCTGGTTGCGTGGCGTAACAGCCATACACGACATGATGCGACATTTGATATGGCTTGGCGGCGGCCTCAAAATCCAGCAATTCAGCAAAAACGGTCAGCGATTCGATCACCCCGTCAGAATACTTCATTTCCAGTGAAGCAACGCCCTCTTTTTCAAGCATATCCAGATCGGATGCTTCAAAATCCAAATCCAATTGATCGATGCAGCCTTGCTGAATGGTTTTAACCGAATCTTCGCGCTTGCTCACAATAACATCAGAATCATTTAGAATCTTGATGATATTGCGAATGCTAATCATCTCTTTAACGGTGGGGCTTTTGCGCATACCAACATCGGCAATGGTCGTATTATAAATGGCCAATTCATTGTCCAATACCAGTAGGCGCCCGGGCTCATTGGGGCCATTCAGTCTATATATTACCAAATCTCTTTCTTGCTGGTAATCATACCCGCCCATATCAAGCAACCGCCGCATGGCATCTTTATCGATTTTTTGACCGCTGCCGGAAGGGCCGATGGATCGGTTGACTTGCCCGGATAGACTATCAATTTCAATTTTTTTAAGAATATTTTCTTTAAAACCCATACCATAACTCCCCCAATATAAATAAAATTTTACCGCTAGCCCAATCAACTGGATTATTCATAGCTGATTTATCTTGATGCATACAAGAACATTTTACCCTTTTAACAACCAGTTACCGTCAGTTCTATTATGTTGATCTATGAACTATAAGCTTGCATTTAGCCAGGCAGGACCCGGCCGCTGACAACCCTGTTTCATCATATTACAGTTGCAGGAAAAATGTATCGCTTTTTAAAGATCTTGGCGGTGGCAGGCCGGGCATGGATATATTAACGGGTTTTCCTTTAGCATGCCGGTTGATTTTGTTGCCGACTGCTTGTATATGTTTTACTTCATTTTTATTTCTTGGCGAGCGACATCAATTTGCCGGCAAGATCTTTTGCCGAAACATTTTCACCCAAATTCGTTATGAAATTATTCCTCAAACCCCATAAATAGGATGTGACCTATGCGTGAAAATGCGACGCTTATTATCAATGACCAGCGGTATGAACTTCCTATTGTAACGGGTAGCGAAGGCGAAAAAGCTATCGATATTTCGCAGTTACGTTCAAAAAGCGGCTTGATCACATTGGATACCGGCTTTGCCAATACAGGCAGCTGCAAAAGCACGATTACATTTATGGATGGCGAACAGGGGATATTGCGCTATCGCGGCATTCCCGTTGAACAATTGGCGGAAAAATCATCCTTTATGGAAACCGCTTACCTCTTAATCAATGGGAATCTGCCGACCCAAAAACAGTTGACCCGGTTTTCCGTAATGCTGAATGATAACTCACTGGTGCATGAAGACATGCAGCAATTTTACCAAAATTTTCCCCGGGCGTCGCATCCTATGCTGATTCTCGCCGCCATGGTCAATGCCCTGCGCAGCTTCTATCCGGAACTTCAAACCCTGGAGGAAGAAATCAATATCACCGTGACGCGCTTACTGTCCAAGGTAAGAACAATGGCGGCCATGTCCTATAAGATTTCGCGAGGGCATAAGGTCGTCTACCCACGTCCGGACCTATCTTATTGCGCCAACTTTCTCAACATGATGTTTGACAGCCCGGTAAATCCCTACCAAATAGACGAGTTACTGGTCGATGCCCTGAACATATTTTGGATCCTGCATGCCGATCACGAGCAAAACTGTTCCACCTCATCGGTACGGATGGTCGGCAGCGGGCGGGTGAATTTGTACGCGGCTATCTCTTCAGGTATCGCAGCGCTATGGGGTCCCTTGCATGGAGGTGCCAATCAAGCGGTGGTTGAAATGCTCAAGACCATCGATTCCGACGGTGGCAACATTCAAGGCGTTATCGCCCGGGCCAAGGACAGATCAGACCCATTCCGGCTCATGGGTTTCGGTCACCGGGTATATAAAACCTATGATCCCCGCGCAAAAATAATGAAAAAAATGTGCCACCGGGTTTTGGGTCGACTAAACCGCCAAGACCCGCTACTGGATATTGCGATGGAACTTGAGGAAATCGCTTTAAAGGATGCATACTTTATCGATCACAACCTATATCCCAATGTCGACTTTTACAGTGGTATTGTTTTGCGGGCCATGGGGATACCCACCAACATGTTTACCGTGATGTTCGCCATCGGTCGGCTGCCTGGTTGGATTGCGCAGTGGAAGGAAAGCATGGATGATCCGGAATGGAAACTCGCCCGCCCGCGTCAAATTTATATCGGCCCAACCCAGAAAGACTATGTTCCGATGAATCTGCGTGAAAATACCAATTCCGCTAAAAATTGAAACCCGATAAATTACGGGCTGGATCATAATCGCTACTATCGTTTTTGTGCCAATAAAAAACGCCCGATCCTAAGTATTGCATCGGGCGTTGGTTTCGTGCTGAATCCGTTTATTTGGTTCCAAAAATTTTATCGCCGGCATCGCCTAAACCCGGAAGAATGTAGCCAATATCATTTAGTTTTTCATCAACTGCCGCAGCATAAATATCCACATCCGGATGAGCCGCTTCAACCCGTGCAATACCTTCGGGGGCCGCCACGACAAAAATACCACGTATGGTCGTACAGCCGGATTCCTTCAGCAAATCAATAGTGGCGATCAACGTGCCGCCCGTTGCCAGCATCGGGTCTAGGATCATCGCAATTCGTTCCTGCATGTTACTGGTCATTTTTACGTAATATCGGACCGGTTCAAGGGTTTCTTCGTTGCGGTATAATCCCACCACACTGACTTTAGCCGATGGGATCAAGTCTAAAACGCCACGCATCATGCCAAGGCCGGCTCGCAAGATGGGCACAACGGTAATTTTTTTGCCCTTGATCTTTTCGACCTCCACATCACCGGCCCATCCTTGGATGGTCAGTTTTTCGGTTTCAAGATCTTTGGTGGCTTCATAGGTGAGCAATCCGGCCACCTCGGAGGCAAGATCACGGAAATCCTTGACGCTAACATTCTGTTGACGCATTAGTGCCAGTTTATGCTTTATCAGAGGATGATCGACGACGTGTACGGGCACGGCAACCTCCTTCAATCCAGATCAAATTGAGTGCGATGATTGTTAAATGGAACCCACTTGATGGCAAGATTTATATGCAACTTGTATACGAGAGTCAAGGTGCTACGGATAGTTCTGGCATAATAAGCAATTGTGCCCTGTCAAATCATTCAATTTCTAGCACCCTAGTACTTGCTGTAGAAATGTCCCAGTGGTCGTGTAAATGTAAATTTGGTAGGTTTGGCGATCATTTCATCAAACGCCTCGTCGGTGTTGCCACCCAAAGCTGAGAACGGCAAAGTAACAACAAAAAACACCATTCCCAAAGCCATTGAGGCGATCCCCAGCGGTCGCATCAGGACAAAATCTGCCGTCATCACGGCG
>JAAUYK010033781.1_pt1 | contig 11746 bp, 9 predicted proteins | sample 7278021 | NCBI WGS metagenome assembly JAAUYK01 (sample SAMN14350223, study PRJNA611818) | marine sediment metagenome | isolation source: surface marine sediment (1.8m) | place: French Polynesia: Moorea | collected 2018-08
ATTGCCAATAGTTCGCGTATTGTCCAATTGTATAATGCATAAGAGAGTCTTCAATATTTTGTTAGTACCCAAATTTTAGATTTCGTGCCTGAGGTTGAAATTTGAGAGGATTAAAAATTTTTTAGGTTTTAATATTAATCATACAATTTGCGGGATTGTAGATTGGGTAATATAAGCTGAAATTTAGCTGAATCAAAACTTGGGATATTAAGACAGAAACCCAAATATCACCCAACTTGCGATATATTGAGAGAAACCCAAATATCGCAATTTTACGGATACCAAACGAATATCGCAAGGTTTTTAGTGGGCTAATATTTACAGAGTTGTTGGAGTACTCCAATATTTTTTATAGACTATCAACCGGCACTACAGCCGATTCAAGTTTTTCTTTGGAAGTAAAGGCGTTTGAATACTTTTTGGCAATTTCGCTGGAAGGATAGTTCCCAATGCGAACTGTATGCCAGTTCCGCTTTTTAGAGTCCGCAAAGATGATAATCTGGGCATCGTAACCTTTCCTTTTCAATAAGCCCTTAATCCTTTCCGCATTAGTTTTATTTAGAAATGCACCCACCTGAACCGAGTGGGTCATTTTGGAACCTACATGAGCTTCTTCGGCTGCTTTTTGTGGTTGAGAAAACTTGAGACCTGCTATTCTTACTGATTTGTGCGAGGCTGTTGAATTATTAGCAACATTAGGAATAGTTTCTCGTTTCCAAGATCGAGAATCTAATTTAAATAATTCCGGGGGCTCTTGTTGAACTGTTGAAACTTGAATTGGTTTTTTGAATTTTAATTCATTATTTGAACTAATAAACTTTGTTAAATATACGCCAGCCAAAAAAAGAATGACGCAACTACCAGCTATGATCAATTTTGACTGATTCTCTGCCAAATAATTAAGCCATCTATTACCATTTGCCTTGCCAGGCAATTGACTTAACGCAGCTTTAGCAGTGACTCCTGTAATCCTTCTTTGACTGTAGATGAATGAAGTTGAGAGTACTTTGTCACATGCAATATTGATTAATTGTGGAATGCCACTGGAATATCTAAAAATTTGACGAAAAACAGATTGATCAAACTGAACCAAAGTCGATTGGGATGCAATCTTTAGGCGGTGGAGAATATATTTTTCGGTCTCAAAAAATGTTAGTGGATTAATGCAATAGTTAACCGATATTCGCTGACCAATCTGCCTGAGTTCATAAGAGTTTAGCATCTCTGTTAGACCGGGTTGACCAACCAATACAATTTGCAAAAGCTTATCTCGGTTGGTTTCAAGGTTTGAGAGCAGTCTAATCTGTTCTATAGCGTCTTTTTCAAGTTTTTGAGCCTCATCAATAAAAAGGACAACTCTTTTTCCACTAACCTTTTTTCTAATCAGGAATGAATAAAAATCATTCAGAAGATATTTGCCATTGCGTTCACCATCGCCTATCTTAAATTTTTCGCTGATTTTCCTGTATAATTGATTTGAACTTAATAGGGGGTTAGAAATATAAGCAGCTTCGATTTTTTCAGCTAAACTTGCGATTAACATCATACAGGTAAGTGTTTTGCCAACACCTGTTTTTCCGGTTATTGAAATAAAACCTTCTCCTTCCAAAATACCATATTTCAAATGGGCTAAAGCCTCTTCATGACCCGAGCTTAAATAAAAATAAGCGGGACTTGGGGCAAGGTTAAATGGATTTTCCCTTAATCTAAAATACTGTTTGTACATAAAGTTATATCGCTCGATGTTGTTATTGTTTGATAGGAAATAATGCGTTAAGCAGATAGTTGTCAAAATTCAATTTGATAAAAATTAAATACCTTTAGAACAAAATTTCGTCAAATCATTTATAATTCATCGCTTACATCAGGCATGTTTGCAAAAAAGGTATCAAAAAGCCTAACCAATTTATAAGTTTATAGAAATAAAGGCGGGGTTGAAGTGAGAAAGGAAATAATATTTTATATTTTTCTTGGTTCAAAAGACGAGATTTTCATATATCTTACTTGAAAATTAATTATCCCCAGATACAGATACATTGAGAGAAACACAACTATCGCAATTTTACATATATCAAACAAGTATCACAAGGTTTTTCAGGATTTCAAAAGTACTGATATGTTGGAAATAACCAAATTTAAAAGGCAGAGCCATCGCTGACTCTGCCCATAATACCCGCTATGAAAGCTCGGAGACAATTTTGCGGTATTCGTTCTCCGGAAAAGCGGACAGCGTTTCGGTTCTGATTCCTCGGTATGGAATTGATACTTAATCGTCTGATTGGGATTCGAGAGAAGGTGGATGAGAAGTCAGCGACTGGGTTAATAGGTAAGCGGCCTGCAGTGCTTCGGTCGGGCACAGCTCAAAACATTCTTTGCAATCCCAGCATTCCTTGGCAGCGACTTCCGGGATAAAACTGATTTCTTTGCGTATGCCCCGGTCAATAAAGCCGACTGCCTTCTTTTTTTTGACTTCATTGCAGTACCGCACGCATAGCCCGCAATGAATGCAAAATGAGGATTCTTTCTCAAAACGGTCTCGGTCAGCGCCGTACTCCTCGCCATAAGCCATCAGTTCCGGTGAATCAGGGGCATGCGCCAGTTGCAGCTCCAGGATCATTTTGCGAATTTTATCGATTTTTTCCGATCGGGTAGTGACGATCAGATTTTCTTCCACGGTGTAAACGCAGGATACGACGTGTTTTGACCAGTCGCCCACCTGGACCTTTACAATGCACAGGCGGCACGCTCCGAAGGGTTCCAACTTTTCGTGATGGCATAGTGTCGGTATGGATATACCTTCACTCTGGGCGGCTTCCAGAACGGTCATACCTTCGCTGGCCTTGACCTCTTTTCCATCGATCGTTACAAGAATCTCACTCATTTTGCTTTGCTCCTTCGGGCTATCGTTCTTTCTTCTTCAGGAATCGGCGGCGGGACCGGCGCGCCTGAAATCTTATCCACCGCAGCGAAGCGTGAGGGGCAAACCTCAAAGCAGGTTCCGCACTTGGTGCATATCTCCTGGTCAATGATATGAATCTTTCTCTTGGCACCGTCAATCGCGTCGACCGGGCACTTCCGGAAGCAGATCATACAGGCCTGGCACTTTTGCGGGTCAATATGATAGGTGATCAACTCCTTGCAGGACAATGCCGGGCACCGTTTCTCCTTGATGTGGGTTTCATACTCGTCTCTGAAATAGCGCACCGTGCTCAAAAATGGGTTGGGCGCACTGGTACCCAAAGCACACAGGGAGGCCTCCCTGGCGGTCTCGGAAAGCTCCTCTAAAAGCTCGATATCGCCATCTTCTCCCTTGCCTTCAGTGATATTCGTCAGTACCTTCAGCATCTGTCGCAGCCCTTCGCGGCAGGGGACACATTTACCGCAGGATTCATCCGTAAGAAAGTCGATGAAGTAGCGGGCAACATCCACCATGCAGGTATCTTCATCCATGACGATCATCCCGCCGGAACCCATCATCGAGCCGGCCTTGGTGAGTTCATCAAAGCCTACTTCTAAATCCAGCAGATCCTCCGGAATACACCCGCCGGACGGCCCGCCGGTCTGCACGGCTTTGAACTTCTTGCCCCCGGGAATTCCACCGCCGATGTTGTAGATAATATCTTTGAGGGTCATGCCCATGGGCACTTCCACCAGGCCGGTGTTGGTTATCTTGCCGACCAGGGAGAAAATTTTGGTGCCCTTGCTTCCATCAGTTCCAAATTGCGCAAACCAATCAGCGCCTTGATTGATAATCAGGGGCACATTGGCCCAGGTCTCAACATTATTCAAAACGCTTGGGTTGTCCCAGACGCCTTTAACAGCCGTGTGAATGTATTTGGGGCGGGGCTCTCCGGCCCGGCCTTCCAAAGCCGTCATCAACGCACTCGATTCACCACAGACAAAAGCGCCGGCACCTCTGTGCACAATCACATTAAAATCAAAGCCCGAGCCCAGGATGTTTTTTCCCAGAAAACCATATTCCTCGGCCTGCTGAATGGCAATGGCCAGATTCTCCACCGCCAACGGGTATTCCTGTCGAACGTAAACATAGCCCTCCCGGCAGCCGATGGCAAAAGCACCGATCATCAATCCTTCGAGGACCGAGTGAGGGTTGCCCTCCAGCAGGCTGCGGTCCATATATGCGCCGGGGTCGCCCTCATCGGCATTGACGATCACATATTTGACATCGCCGGGGGCGTTGCGCGATTCGGCCCACTTGCGTCCGGCGGGAAAACCGCCGCCACCCCTTCCTCTCAGATTGGATTTTGTAACTTCCGCCAATACCTGGTCGGGGCTCATCTGGAAAAGCGCTTTTTCCAGGGCGGAATAACCGCCGATGGCCAGATAGTCATCGATGCTTTTCGGATCGATACTGCCGTTGGAGCCGAAAACAAGCCGCTCCTGATGCTTGTAAAAGGGAATATCGGATTCGTGCGTTATCTGCTCCTTGGTATCGGGATCGGTATAGAGCAGACGCTCTACGACCCCATCACCATTAGCCGCATGAGAAACAATGTCCGGAGCATCTTCCGGTGTTATCTGGAAATAAGCGCTTTTTTCGGGGTGATTGACGATAATGGGCCCCCGCTCGCAAAACCCATGGCAGCCGGTTTTGCGGATGGTCACCTTGTCGCCCAAAGCCTTTTTTTCAATTTCGGCTTCAATGCTGGCCGCGACCTCTGAGCTGCCGGTGGCCTGGCAGGCAGATCCGGAACACAGCGTAATACACGGTTTTTTAGGATCCCTGCCGGACAGGATGCTCTTCCTTAATTTTTTCAATTCGGATGCTGACTTTAACCGCGTCATAATTCTTCCTTACTCGTAGCTTTTTAACACGTCGGCTGTCTCGCCAGGTGCGACCTTTCCGTGGGTCTTTCCATCGATTTCCACCACCGGTCCCAATGCACAACAGCCGAGACAGTTCACCGTTTCCAGGCTGAATTTCAGATCCAGGTCGGTTTCGCCCGGTTTAATTCCGGTCAGGTCCTGCACCGTGTCGAGAACACGGGGCGCCCCGCGAACATGACAGGCGGTACCCATACAGATGTGAATTTCATGACGCCCTTTGGGAACCAGACTAAATGCTTTATAAAAGGTCGCAATGTGCTGTATGCGGGCCAATGAAACCTTCAGTTTCTCGCTTACCCGCTCCAGTGCTTCTTGCGGGAGCCAGTGATTTTCGGCCTGAAGATCCAGCAATACTTGAATCAGCGCACTGGCCTCACCCTGATGCTTGTCAATGATCTGATCAACCCTCTCGATATCCATGTTCGTATCCCTAATTTTTGATTACCTGATTCTATGTCTTAGCGCAGCGCATAGCGCTTCTGGTTTTCATCGAACCGCACCATTCCATGCCGGGTCGAGGTGTTCATATGCCTCGATATATCAGATGGATTAAGACCGAGTTTTTCAGACATTTCTCCGGTTGAAAGGGGCTGCTCCCGCAGGAGCATGACAATCTGACTGACGACTAGTTTATCCAAAATCAATTCTTCAAATAGCCGGTTAAATCTATCACTGGCAAAAAAATCCATGTACGCTTCTTCCGATTTATGCGGCACCCGCAACCGTTCTCTTTCCACCAGCTTGATGTAGGGAACCAACTTCGTGATGGCTTCCAATTTAAATTTTAAAATATCGCGGTCGATTCCCTCGGCTTTACCGAGCGGTCCGAATTCTTCGGCATTTTTGCAGAATTTGTTGATTAGATCGGCCAGAATGAGCCCATCACCGGAAGTCATAAATTCGATTCTTAACCGGTCCGGATTCAGACTGATATGCTCCATAATTTTTTTAAACATCAGCACATTGCCCAGGGCGTCATAATTGCCGTGGGTGATATAATTGCATTCATTGAGGCGGCAGCCCCCAATAAACACTGCGTCGGCGCCTTTTGAAAAGGCTCTCACAATGTGCTCCAGGTCGACTCTGCCGGAACACATGACACGGATAAGCCGCATGTTGGTCGAATATTGTAGTCTGGAAACTCCAGCCATGTCAGCAGCGCCGTACGCTCACCAGTGGCATACGAAACCCAGTACTTTGGGTTTGAATGTAAACTCGGTGCTCATTCGTTTTTACTCCTTGTCACTATTCCCGGTTGAGCCCGTTACCCGTTGGCCCGTTGAGCCCGTTTGTTCGTGTCATCATACGATCTTTATCTTTAACCGGCCAAACGCGGTAACGTAGGACCGGCAGACCCATATTTAGATTTCTATATCCGAAAATGCCGTATCAATCTGGCACATAATTTCTTCATCGGTAAAATGTTTCAGATATATCGCATTCGTGGGGCACTTGGCATTGCAAACACCGTCCCCCTTGCAGAGAACCGGATTCACAATGGCCTTTCGGCCCTGGGGTGTCTCATGAAATTGGATCGCACCATAGTCACAGGCGGTGATGCAGGCCCCGCAGGATACGCAATCGCTTTCAATAACCGCGCAAACGGAACCGGAGACTGTAACGGTATCACGGGAAAGCAAAGTTAAGGCCCGACTGGCAGCCCCGTATGCCTGGTTAATCGTTTCCGGAATGAGTTTTGGATAGTGGGCCGTACCGCAGAGAAAAACACCTTCAGTACCGAACTCAACCGGTCTCAATTTGACATGGGCTTCTTTGAAAAATTCATCCGCCCCCAGTGTGACTTTGAATAATTGAGCGATTTCCCTGTTTCCTTCCGGGGGAATCACCGCCGCCGCAAGCGACACGACATCGGCATCAACGGCCAGCTTTTTACCGAGGATGGAATCGCTTACCGCCACCCTTAAAACGGGCCGGCCTTCGGCCTGCAAAGCTTCAACCTGGGGCGCATCATCCGCTTCGAAGCGGATAAACTTGACATCGTTTTCAGACGCATCACGGTAATAATCTTCAGCCATTCCATAGGTTCGAATGTCCCGAAAGAGAATGTAGATATCCATTTGGGGATTAATTTCTTTCAGTTTGAGGGCGTTTTTAATTGACTGGTTGCAGCAGATGCGCGCGCAGTAATTGCGGTCTTCATTCCGGCAGCCGACACACTGGATCATCACCAGGCTCTGGGCGCCCAGCAGACTTTCATCTCCCTGGCTGATCCGCTGCTCCAGCTCGAGGTTGGTCAATACCTGTTCATTTTCCCCGTACAGGTACTCAGTGGGTTGATACGCCTGGGCACCTACTGCGATCACAGTGGCGCCGTGCTTAATCTCGGATGGCCCTCTTTCAGATTTAACCTTGGTAACAAAATTGCCGACGTACCCGGTCGCTTCGGTGATGGTGCATTCCGTATATACATGCACGGAGGGATGCTGATAAACGCTTTGCGCCAGATCACCGACATGGGCCTGGACATCCATACCGTCCAAAGTGTAGTGGATGTTTCTAGCGATTCCGCCCAGATCTGATTCTTTTTCCAGCAGGTGAACCTCGTGCCCCTGATTGGCGATAGATAGTGCACAGGTCATGCCGGCGATGCCGCCGCCGACGACCAGTGCCGCCTTGTTCACCGGCAGATCAATTTCCTTCAGGGGGTCCAGCAGGCTGGCACGTGCCACCGACATGCGGGTGATGTCTTTGGCCTTTTCGGTGGCGTCTTCCTTTTCGCGGGCGTGAACCCAGGAGCAGTGCTCTCTGATATTGGCCATTTCGAAGTAATACTGGTTGATACCCCCCTCCCGCAGTGTATCGCGGAACAATGGTTCCAGGGTTCTGGGGGAACAGGCGGCCACCACCACCCGATTGAGATTTTCTTCCTTGATGGTCTCCGTTATTGAATCAGCCGAGTCGGTGGCACAGGAAAACAGCTGTTCGGTCGCATAAACAACGTTAGGCAACGTCTTGCAATGTTCCACCACCGAAGGAACATCGACCACTTTGCCGATATTGGCGCCGCAATGACATACAAAAACACCGATCCGGGGCTCTTCTGCGGATACATCTTTTTCGGGTGGATAGGTTCTTTCGGTGTTCAGATTCCAGCGTCGGTAATTCAGAAATTCACCGCACTGGGCACCGGCGCCGCTGGCGGAAAATACCGATTCCGGTATATCCATGGGGCCCTGAAAGGCACCGCTCACAAAGATCCCGGAGCCAGTTGTCTCCATGGGATTGGTGGACTCGGCCTTGCAAAATCCATGTGAGGTAAGATCAATCCCGAATTTAGCGGCCAGACTTTCATACTCCGCCGGCGGATTCAACCCCACCGATAATACCACCATATCGAATTCTTCCTCGATAACACCCTGATCGGCGGTGGCATATTTTACAATGACGTTTTTGGTTTCCGGATCCTCTCCGGCGATAGCGGCATAGCTTCTGATGAACCGTGTCCCGGAGAGCTGCTCGGTTCTTTGAAAAAAGGTTTCAAAATCTTTGCCGTGGGAGCGGATATCGTTATGAAATACGGTACACTCCGCCTCGGCATCATGATCTTTGGTTAATATGACCTGTTTTTGCGTATAGGTGCAGCACACCGACGAGCAGTAACTGTTATCTCCGGGGGTCACCTTGCGGGAGCCGATGCATTGAATCCAGGCAATTTTATGAGGATGCTTCTGGTCGGACGCCCGCAGGATTTCACCTTCGTAAGGCCCGGTGGCGCATAACAACCGTTCAAAGTCCATACTGGTGACGACATTCGCCAACCTGCCGTAGCCGTATTCATCTTTGACCGAAGGATCATAGGGCTCTAACCCAGTCGACAGGATAACCGCTCCGACATGTAAATCGAATTTCTCCGGTTTTTGCTGAAAATCGATGGCGTCGACTTTACAGACGTTTTCACAGATGCGGCATTTCTTTTCTTTAAGATATAAACAGCTATCATCGATATAGGTCACCAGGGGGATGGCCTGGGAAAAGTAAATATGCACGGCCTTATTCTGGGATATTTCCTGATTAAACACATCCGGGCATTCGACCGGGCAGTATTCGACACAGGTGGTACATCCCGTGCATTTTTCCTCGATAACGTATCTGGGTTGTCTGGTCAGGGAGACCTTAAAGTCCCCTGCCTCGCCCTCGATACCGTCCACTTCAGAAAGGGTAAAAATCTCTATGTTTGGATGCCGGCCGACCTCGACCAGTTTGGGTGAGAGAATTCACATCGAACAGTCATTGGTCGGAAAAGTCTTGTCCAGCTGGGCCATATGGCCGCCGATGGCCGGTCCTTTTTCAATCAGATAAACCTTGAAACCGGCGGTGGCAAGATCCAGCGAGGCTTGAATGCCGCTGATGCCGCCGCCGACAACCATGACGTCGCCAAAATTCTTGTCTGCCAGTTCCTTGCTGAGCTGTTGAAGCTCTTCTTCAATCTGTACTTCTTTTTCCACTTTCAATCACCTCTTAAGGTTTATAGGGTATGTTACCCCGCTTATTTCACGAGTCGGAGGGTTAAATCGCTTCTGCAATTATTTCGGTAATGTCTTTGATCACTAAGCTTTCCTGGTCTTCGAGAGTTAAGCAGCTTTCCTCGAAATGGGTAATGCAGTACGGGCATGAAGTCGCCAGCACTTCGGCACCGACTTCCATGGCTTGTGCAATTCTGAAATCCGAGAATCTTTCACCTTTCATGGTTTCCATCCAGATCCGGCCACCGCCGCCGCCGCAGCACAGACTGGTTGCGCGCGACTCTGACATTTCGCTGAACTCCAACCCGGGTGTCTTTTTCAAAACCTCCCGGGGTTCCTCATAGATGCCGTTGTGGCGGCCCAGATAACAGGGGTCATGATACGTCACTTTCTTGCCATACGCTTTGCCGAGCTCGAGCCGGCCTTCCTGGATCAGTTCGGATAAATACTGGGTGATGTGAACGATTTCAAAGTTCACCATGAATTCGGGATACTCATTTTTAAACGTATGGTAGCAATGCGGGGAGGATACCAGAACTTTTTTGACACCGTTATCGACAAAGGTTTTGATGTTTTCTTTGGCCAGGCGCCTGAACAATTCTTCATCACCGGCTTTGCGGATGCTTTCGCCACAGCAGTTTTCCTTGGTACCCAGAATACCGTAATCCACACCGGCCTTGTTCAGAATCTTGGCGGTTGCCGCAGCAACCTTTTTTAATCTGGGGTCATAGCTCAGGTAGCAGCCGGAAAAGTATAAGACCTCCATTTCCTCGTTGAAGGTCTTGACCGACAGACCTTCCGTCCATTTGGTCCGGTCTTCCCGCTTTTCATTCAGTGGGTTGCCTTCGCCCGTCAAACTGGCGCTCACGCCCCGGATGGGCTTGGCAGTCGTTGGAAAGACGCCGTATTCGGTAGCAATGCGACGCAGGGCGACGCCGGATTCTATCTGGCGGACGTCACGGGGGCACTGCTGCGGGCAGCTGCCGCAGGTCGAACAAAGCCAGATATCGTCACTTTCAATATCGGTCATGCCGAAGGAAGCCTCGCGCACGATTTTGCGCATGCTAAAGGTTCGGACCCGGTTCCAGGGACAGACCACATCACATAGTCCGCACTGATAGCAGCGCTTAAAGGCTTCACCACCGTTTTCTTTTACGACATCAACAATCTCTTTATAGTCGGCTACATTTTCCACAGTATGAATTCTTTCTTTTTTGTTATTAACATACGGTTCAAAGGTTCAGCGTTCACCGTTCAGGGTTGCGCTGATGTCAAATGCCTTGAAACCCTGAACAGTGAACCCAGAACCTATACTTTCTTTTTCATCCGGGCCAGCGTGTCCATCAATTTATCCATGCCAAATTTATCGGCCAGTGATTCCAGTCCGACTTCCAGCTCCTCCTTTTCTTCCTCTTCATCGACTTCCACTTCTCTCTCTTCCAGCACCAGCGCATCGGCCGTGCACCACTTCACGCACAAGGGCTCATCTTCGCCTTCACACATGTCACATTTCAAAGGCAGTCCGGAGTCAGGTTCTTTAAAATCCTCTCTGGATGGGCAGGATGCACGACAGAAGGCACACTCGTCGTATTCTTTGCCGTCGATCGTGTATTTGTCTCTGCCGGCGCACTCAGCCGGAGCATAATCCCCTGCATAGACCGGGACATATTGGTCTTTATACGGTTCGCAGATCACCCGAATGCGCGCCCGGGCCGGATTATTGCTGCTGTACTTGGGCTCCGCATGATAGGCGGAACAGATGACCTCGCATGCCCGGCAGCCATGGCATTTATCAACATTAATTTTGATTGTTTTGACAATTTTCTTCTTTTTTTCAGCCGTCACGGTTTTGGTCTCCTTCGCTTTCTACTCTTTTCCCGCCGTTGTCTCTTCGGCAGGCGCATCTTCTTCACCATCGATCAGAATTCCCCTCGCTAGAAATTCTTCACCCACGTAATCCAGACCCAGGTCATACAAAGATGCCAGGGTGGGGATGCCTTCTTTATTCCAGCCCTTCATTTCGTAGTACGCATCCAGAAGCTCGGCTTCGAGTTCGGGAAATCTCTTTTTCCAGTGATCCGCTGGCGGCGCGTCATCTTTTCTGCGCATGCCGCGCCGGATATTAATGGCCCTGACCAAGGTTCGGTACCTTCTGGTGGCCTTTGTCAGTTTTTCTTCGTCCATTTCGATCCCGGCGCCGTAAGTAATAAATTTCGGATAATTATGGATGTGATACGGCGGCTTCAGGTGAAATGATGACAAGCCGGCGCACATCCCGAGGGCATCATCAATGTAATGCATGCGCTCCTGCCAGTCGACGATGTCACAGGTGGCTTCAACCGTGGGATAGTAGGGATTTGAATTTTCTCCCCTGGGTTCCCAGTCCAGAAAGTATTGTTTAAATTTGTCATCCG
>JAAUYK010099711.1_pt1 | contig 11740 bp, 6 predicted proteins | sample 7278021 | NCBI WGS metagenome assembly JAAUYK01 (sample SAMN14350223, study PRJNA611818) | marine sediment metagenome | isolation source: surface marine sediment (1.8m) | place: French Polynesia: Moorea | collected 2018-08
CGGCATGCAGCCCTGGTGGCGCTGCACGTGGTTCAGGCGAGCGCGATCGTTGGAGAACCGAGACTCGCAGATCTCGCAGATGAATGGCCGCGACCCCGTATGCAGCTTGGCGTGCGTCGCGAGCGCCTCGGCCGAGCCGAACACAAGGAAGCAGACCTCGCAGGTGTGCGGATTCAGGTGCTGGTTGATATGCGCCACCTGGTGAGCCTGCAGATCCATGTGGGAGGCGAACACCTCCTCGCAGTACTCGCAGGAGAAAGAGGTCTGGGAGACGGCGGCGACTGTGGGAGCAGCGATCACTTGGACATTGGCCGCAGGAATGACCGGCGTGACATCCACCGTTGCTGCTGCTGCCTGTGTGACCGGCGCCGTCGCGGCGGCCGGAGCAGCGGGCACGAACTGGTGCTTCTCACCGTGCAGTCGGATGTGCCTGGCGTAGCTCTTCTTCTGGAGCGTGAGGCCGCAGAGCGGACACTGGGCCATCTTGGGCGCGATCCCGAAGTGGCTGAGCATGTGACCCATGAGGGTCTTGTCGTTCTTGAACGTTTTGTTAGGATTGCAAGTGACGCACTTGAGCTCGTCGAGGTCGTAGCCGCCGGTGACCAGCTTCGGCACCTCGAACCTCTGTCCGGCGGGGGTGACGACCCAAACTGTGTCTTTGAACGGATCCGGTTGGTCTGGATTGACGGGGATGGGAGGCAGGGACGATGTTGTGGCAGCCGCTACGGCAACGGGCTGAACTTGAGCCTCCGGAGCGGAGATTGCCGTCGCTATTTGCGTCGCGGCCACCACTTCCTGACCTGCCGACACTGGGGCAATAGATGTTGAGGCCAAGGCGGTGGGATCCGAAGGCGCCTCGTTTATAAAGTCGGCCAAGTCTCTCTGCACGGATACTGTTTGCGGCGTGCCCTCCGAGTTGGGAGTGATTTTGTACCGAAGGGTCATCTTCGTCAAGGGCTTGATCGGCGTCGGGGAGTCCCCGGTGAGCACGGCCGATGAATTCACTGCGTCGGCGGTCGCGGGGACGATCTGCATGCCCGGAAGGAGGTTCAAGTTGGCCGCGATTTTGTTGCTGAGCTGCTGCGCCACGCTGGCTGCGTCGGACGATTCGCCCGCGCTGCCGTCCCCTCCTCCCTGCGACGCCGCAGGTATGAGGTAGGTGCCGGCGGGAAGAGAGATTTTTGCCTTCGTCAATATGTCGACCGTCTCCGTAGCCAGAGCTTCCACAAGGGCGCTGTTCTCTGCATCGCCTTCTGCGGGTGCGCTTGCGCTTGCTACCGCCTTCTCCACCTCGACCGGCTCCGGCGCCGGGACGGATTTCTTTGCCCTAGGCAGCTCCGGACGGACCTCTTTGAGCGTGGCAAACGTGGGCCCGGCCTCCTCTTCCTCTGCGGACTTTCCCGCGGCAAACTTGTTGTAGTCCAGGTTCGCCAGAGAGGTGTCAGAGTCGAGGAGGTCTGGAAATTCGACCGAGTCGTTGTGTGCGCTCTCCCCTTCGTTCTGATTTTGCGTCGGCGTTTCTGCTGCGGCAGGTGCGGCGGCCGGCTGTTGGGGTTTCATGAACTCGTCCATGCCCACGGGGACGAAGGTGGAGGCTCCCTCAGTCAGACGCTCCTCGAGGTCGACCGGCGGCGGCGGCGGCTCCACGAAGCTGGTGGTCGGCTGAGCGTACTGCATCAGCTCGTCCATTGAAAGACTTATGGTGCCCTCAGCGTCGATGGCGACGCTCGTCGCGCCACTGCCGGAGTCCACCTTGGCGGCTCCGTCGCCGCCGACGGGGGCTTCCACGGCCTCCGAGTCAGGTACTACTACGGTGAGAGGGTTCTGCTGCGCTGTCGGTGGCGGAGTGGGAGTGTGCTGCGTCGCCGCCGTCAGGTCGGGAGACATCGTGCCCTCCTCCCTCTTCTTCTTGGCGTTGAGATCATCCGGCAGGGCCATCCGGACCTGACCGCGGCCGTCGGTGAACACCTTGGCGGAGACGTTGCGGTTGTTCTTATGAGCCAGCAGGTGCTTGTTGAGCGCCTTCGGCCCCTCGAAGCTTCTGGGACAGAGGTGGCACTTGTGTCCCAGCGACCCCGTGTGCCTCGCCTCGTGCAGGCGGCACTTTCTCTGGTCCCTGAAGCCCTTTCCGCAGATGTTGCACTTAAACGGCGTCTCCCCCGTGTGGAGCCGGATGTGCACGTCGTACCGACTCTTCTCCTTGTAGGACCTCGAGCAGAACTGGCAGACGAACGGCTCGTCCACCTTGTGCCGCTTCTTGTGCAGGATGAGGTCGGCCTCGTTGCGGTACTCCTTGCCGCAGACGTTGCAGCTGAACTCGGTCATCGCCTCGGCGCTGCTCTTGTCCCAGCTGCTGACGGTGGACAGGGGCGATATCGTGGTCGCCGATACTACTACTGGTACTGCTACGGGCTTTTCGTATTGCTGCTGCTGCGCTGCCTGGAAGTCGGATGCTGGCCCTACTGTCGTGGCTACGGTTACGGCGGGGGATGGAGCCACTGGCTTCTCTACTACGGCTAATGACGGTGTTGACGACGTTAAAGTGGATGAGGAGGAAATTTGATGGGAGGTAATTGACTGCTGTGGTTGCTGCTTGGGCAGCGATGCTGAGCTGGAGCCGCCAACGGCGTTGGCGGGGGTGACGAGCGAGGAGTCCGCCGGCTTCGCCTCCTCTTGGGCGAAAGATGAAGAAGACGATTTGACTACAGCCACCAGCGACGAGGAGTCAGAGGAGAGGTCGTCGTCCTCGTCGTCGTCGTCGTCCTCGTCCTCGCTGCTGCTCGGCATCGGCGAAGGCGAAGGCGACATCGTGGATGCCCGAGACTTCGAAGCTGCCAGAGGCCTTCGTGGCGCCGGCGGAGTTGGAGTCGGAGTTGGCGTGGCCGACGAAGACGACGTTGACGACAGGGACGACGACGGTCTCTTGGACGTGTCTCCCGACGCGGTCGCCACGGAGGTGCTATCACAGAGGTTGGTGCCTTTCGCGGCCGACGAAGGCGGCGGTGGCCGTGGAGTGGAGCTAGAAGAAGAGTAAGTGGGGGCAGACACGGCGACCTCGGTGGGCGGAGCTGGCGTCGCTGTATCAGGTTCAGGGCTCTTGGGAGGAGGCGAGGAAGCTTTCTCGATGACCACTCGGCTGCCGACGTTGACCAGCCGGACTGGGGGAGACTGGCTCTCCGGGTCAGCGATCTCGGATGATGGCTCTACCGTAGAAGACTGTTGCGTGCTGATCGTTACCTTGGCCGCTGCCGGGCTGACTCTCGTTGTTCCCGGCGTCGAAGCTGAAGTGGAGAGGTAGTTGGCGCCCAACTTAACGAGGGTAGATTTCGGCGACGCTAAGGACTCTGTCGTCGGTGGCAGATCCGCCAGCTTCTCGCTCTCGGATACTTTCTGTGAGTCCTTACACGCCTGGTCCTCTTTCTCCTCTCTTTCCGCCACAACCCCCTCGCTGCCTGGACGTTCTGTTTCTTTCGAAGAAGGTTCCTCGACTTTATCCTCCACAGGTTTGGCTTCAGGCTCAGGTGTTAGCGCCTTAGTTGGAGCAACAACAGAGCTGGTCTCGTCCTTTGGCGATTCTTCGACTCTGCTCTCCGTGGCCTCGACCACAGCCTCAGTCACAGGCTCCAGTTGAGGTGCCGACGATATCTCCACCGCGTCAGGCATGGGAGGCTCAAGAACATCTTCCTGTGGATACTGCACCATTGGGGTTACGTCACCTACACTCTTGGATGCTGTGTCAGAGACATCGTCTTCGGCAACCACTTGGCTCTTTTGATCTTCAAGGTTGCCATCTTCTTTTTCCCCTTGTAGAGCTTCCGAAGCTTCAGACGAGGTGTCAGTGCCCTCCGTGGTGGTCTCGATGTTTTGAGGAGCATCCTTCTTCTCTACAGGTTCTTCAACTTTGGGTGGAGCAAGGGCAATAGAAGCCGGGAGTTGCGGGGTATTAATCTCTGCCGCTGAAGCAGCCTCCGACGCCTCTGGCTTAGCTTCCGAAGCATCTAATTCTTGATCTCTGCTGCCTCCATCTTGGCCACAAATTATTTTTGCTGCTGAACCTTCTTCGACAGCAGTTACGTCCTCGACTTTAGCCTCCGTATCCAATGTCTCATCCCTCTCCGGCGACCCCTTGTCGGATGCTAAGGGAGGCGGGTCTGCTTCTGTGATAGTACCTGCCTTGTCACCTGTTTCCGTTTCGCATTTGGAAGGTTGAGGCTGGCTGGCCGTCTCCTCCGGCAAAGGCAATGGATGTTCGGAAGATGTTTGCTCTAGTGGGGGCAAGGGCGAAGGAGCTGCCGGCGGCGCATCCACCTCGACTTCTTTAGGCGCGTCGGCAATTGGTGCCGTGATCTCCTGAGGCTTTTCGTCGGCGGCGATTTGCGGCTCTGAAGGCTTGTTCTCCACTTGAGATTCCTCATTCTCTGGCGAGACGGGCACGTCGACCATTGGCGCGTCGATTGCGTCCTCGGCGGCCGTGAGCTCCTCTTCACCGGGGCGATCTTTCTCAGAAGAAGAAGTAGAGGAATCTTTCGCTAGCGACGAACTTTCCAAGCACCCTGCAGCTTCGCTGGCGACCTCGGCGGTTTCGAGGGGTGTATTTCTAGCTCCCTCATCCTCTCCGTCCTTTTGAACTGCACCTTCAACTTTGGAATCGAGACTTGGAGAGACGGCTGCTGCGCTTTCTGCTGGAGTCGGTTGCTCAGCAGTCGCGGGAGTTGCATCGGTAGCCTCGGGTGGAGGTACCTCAGCTTTGTCACCAGCAGCCGTGAGGATGTTGGTGACAGGGACAGGGTCGGGTGGAGATCTAGCAGGAGAGGCATTTGCATCAACATTGTGGGCATCATGCGTTTGCCGACACTCCGCGTCGTCTTCCCCTGCCTCCTCCTCGTCGCCTATGGCTTCCGGGAGCTCTTCCGAAGCTGATGGTGGGGTTGATGCCGACTCGTCTTTTTCGACAGTGTGGGGGGTCGCATCATCTTTTTCAGGCTCCGGTTCTTCTTCTGAGGGCTTTGAGGTCGCTTGGGCAAACTCAGCACCTGAAACTTCATCCTCCTTGTCATTCGGCACTCTCTTTTCAACCTCCACATCCTTCTCGTCTTTGCTCTGGACAGCAACCTCGGCCGCCGTGTTCCCAACCTCAGTCTCCTTCTCCGGGGTCGATTTCTCGTCGCACAGCATACCGCGTTTCTCCGCCAAAGAACTTTTATCAATACTCGTTTGTTCCACACTCGCCTCCTCGGAGGCATCGTGGACGTTTGCGTCGTTCTCGTCACTTTGTACTTGGATGTCTTCGCTGTCATTCTCGACCACTGCGTTCTCCTCCTCCTGTTTTGCCTCCTGCCGACTGTCCGGCTTTACGCACAAGTCCAAGACGGCGGATTCCGCAGAGGGTCTCCGCTCAGCACTCTTGCCCGAGAGATCAATGGCCTCATCCTTCTCGGGACTTTCTTTGAAACTTCTAACTCTAATGTCCGCCGCGCTACCCTCCTCACTTTTTCTCTCCGATTTTGTCAACTTTAACGGCTCCGAGAGCGCCGCGGACTTGTTCGACAGAATAAGTGACGATGCGGATGGCACGGACGACGGCGCACTGTCCGAAACACCCTCTCCTTCTAAATGCGATTGTTTCTCGACTACATTCAATAGCCGGCTGCTAGTTGGACCTATTTCCTTCCTGTCTGACACGGTGGCGGCGGCGACCTCACTGCTGCCAGATGCCGCCGCGCCTGCCGATGCCGCCGAATGCACTACGGCGTCGACGCTACTCACGTCCTTGGCCTTCTCCTCCTCGTCGTCGGGGACGCCTAGGAGAGAGGCGATGGAGTGACTGGGACGCGAGCCCGGCTTCTTCGGGGTGGAAGGACGCGGCGGCGGAAATGACATGCTGCTACTGTCCAGCCTAACCATGGAGGAGGAGGACGTCGGCCGGGGCGGCTGCTCGCATTCAACAGCCGCCGCCGTTTCACTACCGCCGCCGACACTGCTGTCTTTATTATCAAGCCTCTCATTACTGAGTTCATCATCGCTGCCGTCATCACCGTCCTCCTCTTCCTCTTCGGACACATTTCCGTCTAGCTGCGCTATGCTCACGCCGCTGTTCAGCCTCCTCGGGTCCGACAGCCGGACGACGATCTGCTGCCTGCTTCCGCCGATCGCCGGCCGCGTAGTGGATGCATGATTCGAAATTACGAAATTTGTGGTAGCCCCGCCGCCGCCTCCCCTGGACACTGGCGACCGGTGCTGTGGATTAGTTAACAATATTTGTTGTTGCTGCTGCTGCTGCTGCTGCGGTGTAGTGTTAATGTTGGCTTTCGTGTTGCCGCTGTAGTTGTTGTTGCTAAAGATGACTCTTTGCGTTGTTGCTTGCTGTATGGCCTCCTCTTTACTTTTTCTGTTCAAGACGCCGGTGGGAATGGGAATCCCGTTGGCGCCGACGACGAGCAGCTGCTGCTGTTGCTGTTGCCGCTGCCGCTGCTGCTGCTGTGGTGGCTGCACCCCGCTGGCATGTAAACAGAGGGTGTTGTTGGCTGCTGATGTCTGATCAACGACATAAGTGGTGCTGTTGCTGCTGTTGTTGCTACTGCTGACTTGCTGTTGGCGGTGTTGCGGAGGCATGATCAATTCGAGTTGGCGAGTCTGTCCAACTGCTGTCTTCTCATCTGCATCTCCATGTACATGTTGTTCTTCCGAGGCGCAGCCGATCTCATGTCACATCGCATTCGCGGCGCTGCTTCCACCTCGCGTTGCCGCCGTAGGACTCGTCGTCTCGATGATCCAGCTCGCCGGAAAGGACGTCGTCGAGCCGTTGGCCCCCACCTGGACGGCCTGCACCGCCTGCGGGGGCGCAGCAGCCGCGGTCGTCGTCAGCGTGCCGGCCTGCTGGAGGCCCTGGATGCCCTGGATGGCCGACGCCGGGACGCTGACTAACTGCGCCGTGGACACGTTGCCACCCTCGGTGGTGACGCGGACCGTCGTGCCGCCCTCGGAAGCCAGGTTGTACTGGACGTTGCCGGGCATCACGTAGTAGAAGAGGGGCGCGTTCGAGTTGGACGAGCCGGAGACGGCGGCCTGCGGAATGGCCACCACCTGCGGGGGCTCCTGCTTCGCGATCGTGATCGTCTGCGGAGGGGGAGGAGGAGCCGGCTGCGTGGCAAGCTGCTGGATCGCCTGCTTCGCCTGCTTCGCCTGCCGCGCGGCCACCTTCTCGTTGATGGACTGGAGGGCGGACGCTACGGACGGCGGTAGAGGGATCGTCGCGGGGTTGAGGGGCGCGGGCTGCTGAATCACCTGCACCGCGTTGCCGTTCATGTTGAGCGCCTCCTTCGGTAGCGGCTGGTTCGGCAAGTTCACCGTCTGCTGCACGATTATCGTCTTCGTGCCGGCGCCGCCGGACGTGTCGGTGGCGGTGGTGAAGTTTGCCGACAGCGCCGACACCGCCACGGGCTGGGGAGCGGCCGGAGCGGGAGCGGCCGCCACCGCGGGTGTGGCGGACACTGTCACCGTATTTGGTTGGCTGGCGGCTGCGGCTGCTGCAGCGGCGTTGACGGCGGCGATCGCCTGCGGGTTCCCTGGGATGGGCGCCGCCTGTCCAGAGTGGTTGTGGGAGGCCTGGTGTTTCCTTAGCTCGCGCTTGTCTCTGTACCCCCTTTGGCAGACCGCGCACACGAACGGCTTCTCGCCGGTGTGAATGCGCACGTGGGTGACATAGCGCTCGCGTCTGAGAAAGCCCTTGCCACAGGTCTCGCATCTAGAGGGAGATGGCTCAAGGTATAAACGACGCGCTTATAAAACATATAAAATGCAGTTCTCACTTGTATGGCAAGTCTCCGGTGTGCCTCCTCGAATGTCTGTTCAACTCAGACCTGTCTCTGAAGCTCTTCTCGCACATGTTGCACGCGTACGGTCGCTCGCCTAAAATAATTAACCGAGTTGTAGCTTTGCATAGCGTATACATAGGTAGAGTTTTCGCATTACAGTACATACCCGAGTGCCATCTGAGATGCGTCATGTATCTTTCGTGTCGCATGAAGCCCTTGTTGCACTCGTTACACCTGAAAGCACAAGTACGTAACGTGAGGTAAATCATGTGTACTACGTACACGACGCGAACCTCACAACGAACGCCTAATGCCCTGCCAAAAATCTGGCAATGCCAAGTCCAGGTTGAATCACTTTAATTAATAATGTATTGCACAAGTTTCCCATAGAAAGTGCAGCGCAAACTTCAATTTCTTCAAACCAGCGTAAAATACGTATAGTACGTAATGTACGGCAAGCACATCTTTCAAACGTATGCAAGAAAAAAAAAAGACTGTGCGCGATAGAGCTCTAATATACGAAGTTCAGAAGAACAACGTAAGTAACCTGACACCCAGGCAACTACCTATAAGCTATATAGTGCACCATTGCTGTCGCTACAACAACGGTAACGCAACGGAGAGAGAAAGGAAGGGAAGCTTCGTACGGCTGGAGACCGGAAGCCTGCCTGTCCAAGAAGTTGGAAAACGAGGGGAAAAGAAACTCTCCCGCTTTACAGTAGGTGTTCCATATCACGGATTCGTGATACTAGCTAGCATTGTAATGGGAATCATTGGGGTGTGTAGACGTCTACTAGTAGCTATTTGCCTCGCTTACCTGAACGGAAAGTCTCCAGTGTGTCTTCTGGTGTGCCTCACGAGCTCGTATCTGTCGCGGAAGGCCTTCTGGCAGAACTCGCATGCGTACCGCTTGTTGTCCGTCTTGTGGATCCGCAGGTGCTTCGTGAGGTGCTCCCGCTTCACGAAGGTCTTGTCGCAGACGTCGCAGGTGTGCGGCCGCGGGGCGTTCGGGTCGCCCTTGTTGCCGCCCTGCCGCGGCCGGCTCGTCACGATGACCTGCGCCACCTGAGGCTGGCCGGCCGGCTGCTGCTCCGTCTTGATGGTGGCCGCGGCCTGGCCAAGCAGGTCCTGCTGCGTGATGGCCTGTACGGCGCCGCCGCCCGTGGTCGTCGCTATCACGGTCGCCGTGCCGCCCTCCTGCTTCACGATCTGAACGGGAATCCGATTCCCGTCGGAGTCCTTCTCCCACATGGTCTGCGGGTAGTTGATGAACAGGTTGTTGGAGGTGGGCAGCGTGGCGGTGGCGGTCGCGCCCGACGACCCGGGCGCGGCCATGCCCACCAGCTGCACCGCTGTCCCCGCCGCCGGCATGTCGGTCCGCTGCGGGCGCGGCGGCCGCCGGGAACCCGGAGGCGGCGTGGCGGCGGTTGGAGGGGACACTCAAAGGGAGAAAAGGGATCGACGCTGAGACGGCTCTGGCCGGCCGGCTTCTTCGGCCTGACCGAGCAGAGGTTGGATGCAGAGTAATTAGAGCACTCCTCAGTCAACTTTCGTCAATCTGAAAATAATTTAAGTAAATTATATTCGTACCTAATTCAAACCAGACTCGCATTAATCTCTGCATATTTACTTGCCGAAAAATATGCCTATCCACACCCACATCACCATGCTTTTTTGCAGTGAATCGACGCAATGAATGTCTTATTACGTTCAATTGGACCTTGACAACGATTCTATCTTTAATTAGGAAAGTGAGCTCAATCTGCCCTAGCGGACAAGTGGACGATTCACATTAAATCGCTCTTCATTTATGCACATTGAGGTGAAATCAAGAGAGAACTATGCTACGGTGTAACGGACGCACAGCAAGGCAAGGTCGGCATGCGGCGAGCGAGCAAACGGACGCGGACGGGACGCCGACCGATGAAATAAACCGGAGCCAAACTACTAATTGGCGCCGTACCGACTTCATGCGAATGGCCCGCCTTTCTACTCATATTGTCTGTTCTGAACGTCGCATAATGAATGTTTCCTTCCTTCCTTCCTATGTCTCAACGATTCCTCACTGACGCACGAATTTGCGTCCACAAGTCATGATCTAGGTGTAGCTGTCCGGGTTCAGGCCCGGTCGGTCCTCCAGCCTCGCACGGTCAGCTCTTCCCTAGCCGGACGGACAGCTGTCCCCGCGTCAATCCCACCCCGTCCCTTCCTTCCCTTGGCTCCGGCCGCCTGACCTACCACCCGGACCTGGTCAGGTTGGACCTTCCCTGACCTGACCGACCTTCCGGACCGAACCGAGTGAGTGAGTCTGTCGTTCCGATCCGTACCTTCCCCTTCCCCTCCGGCCCGCCCGCCCGTCCGTCCGTCCGCCTGGCTTGCTCGCTGCAGCTCAAGCACTTGACTCTTACCTCGTTCGGATCGGATGGATCTTCTCGTCGGCGGCGGCCTTCTTCCCGCCGGGTTCAGCGGGATCTCGCACCTGTCGCTCCTCTCCGTTGTCTCGCACGATTCAAGTCGCACCACTCGGGCCGATCCGACACGGAAACCTTCGCACTGGATCTCACTTTGACAACTTGTTCTCTATTTACTTTCTACTCCTCCATCTTGTTTAGTTACTTATTTCCCTAACTAACTGGCTGGGGCTGGCTCGGAGGAAGGAAGGAAGGAAGGAGGACTCGATCGGTCGGTCGGTCGGTCGGAGCGAGTGAGCACTGGCGGCGCCGAGCAGAACAGGCAGAGGCGCCGAGCCGAACCAGTCCAGGCTGGAGAACCGGGCGGTCTGGCGGTCGGGCAGGCAGACGAGAAGAGTCACGCTCACGATCAGAGCGGAGGCAGCAGGCAGCTAGATGGGCGGACGGGCAGCGCCACCGCACCTGGCCGCTTGGCTGACGGCAGACTGGCCGGACGGCGGACGGCAAATGGCGTTGGCGTCACGTCCGGCTGCCTGCCTGCTTTCCGCAACTCTCTCTTCTCGGCGGCGGCGTCCGCCCTGTTCGCCGTGCCGCCGCCGACGTCCGTCCCTGATCGATCGAGCTTCGGGAGAGGGGAAAGCGGCGTTCCGCGTCGCCATTGGCCGGCTGGCACGGTCGCGTCCAATCAGGTTGGCGTAGTTGTCGGCGCGGGAAAGGGCGCGGACCGCCGCAGCCGAGAACAAAGGCAACTCCGGCGGCGCATCGATTGCTGGCCGCGCCACGTTGCCAAGTGAAACGGCGGCCGGAGGCGGAGAGACGAGTCAAGACGGGAGAGAGAGTTGAGAGAGGACGAATGGAACGAAGCTCCGGGGTCAAGTCAAGACCTTCGTAGTCGTAAAGCAGACTTTTGTAATTCTTAAGAACTTATCTCACGCAATGTATGTGTGCCAGGAGACCTTTTGGTTTGCTCTACAAAACCTAATATTACTCCACGAACTCCACATGTGAACCCTTGCTCCCTCACGCATCACAGAGATGCGAAACTGGCGGCCACGCGTACGACGAAATGTCACCGAATAGGACGAGGCAGTCCTAAGGCGCCTTTCAGAAGCCTACACGTATCATCTAGACAATGCATCGTGCAAGTGACAAACTGCCAAAACTATCATGCATTAAAGTGTAGTATCAATTATTCCCATCCACACGAGCACGTGAAGCAGTTTGACTGTCAGCCACCTCGCGAGGAAGATCTCTACGTCGAATCGACGCATGTGCGATTTTTGTATCACGACTGCAGCGGCGTGCGGCGCGGGTCGCAAGGTTCTCCTGGCCACGCCAGACGCGACGCCACAGTCCACACGCCAACCCCTGCCTGCTTGGCTGCCTTCCTGTTAACACAGCCGCACACATACGGTCGGTCGGTACGGGGCTCACAGACTCGGACTCGGGCTCGGATCGGAGGTATTGCGACTTGAGAGAAGGGGGCAGCATGTACTGTCTGTTCGTGGTTGCCCC
>JAAUYK010122079.1_pt1 | contig 11738 bp, 12 predicted proteins | sample 7278021 | NCBI WGS metagenome assembly JAAUYK01 (sample SAMN14350223, study PRJNA611818) | marine sediment metagenome | isolation source: surface marine sediment (1.8m) | place: French Polynesia: Moorea | collected 2018-08
TGATCGTCCGGTCGAAAGTCAGAATTACGACTCGAAGTAAGGATCGACTGACTGACGGAAGTCGAGAGGAGAAAGTCGTATGCCGGCTGGTCAACTAGACAGTCTATCGGAGCATTTTATCCTTACTACAAAGCGGATATATATTTCCAACATCATAGTCTACCCATGTTCAAATATTGTGGCAAATACGCAATTCTAATAATTACTTGCATGTACGTGTGACTGACATCACACCCCTTGCTTTGGGTTGGGGGCAAGGAATTCTGCGTAGTAAGAGGAAGGGCCGGCTTACGTACGTCTCGTGAAAGTTTGTCCGTCCGTTTTTTCCCTCGCTCGATCGACAGTCTCCGGGTGCGGAGCGAACGATCGAGCGAAAGAAATAAGGAACGCGTGCCAGAATTGAGAAGGAAAGTCCGGGTCCGGGGGGCGAACGGGCGGCGGCCGGCGCCACGGACAACTGAACTGTCCTAGCTAGGTAGGTCCCCGACCGACCGATCGAATAGTGAGCATAGTGCTAAGATGCCAAGATGGCCGCAACGTCGCTCACCTACGCGGAAATATTAACCCGGGGGAGCAGCAACAGCCTCTTAGGTGGTAGCAATGTCACAATTAGCACAATTGGTGGCGGCGAGCGCCGCGCGCCGTCGCCCGACAGCAACGAGAGGACGGCCACGCTGCCGAGGCACTTCGGAAGAGGTACGTCAAGTGCGATTCTAAGTATTACTATAAGGAAGCACTTAAATTCTCCATGTTAGGAAATCGCCGTCCCCGCTACACGGACGACGAGCCGAGGCCGAAGTCCATTTACCACCCCGGCGACCGGCCGGCGGCGCTTTCGAAGCGCGAGAATAAGCCTCAGCAGTTCGGTTCGGGCATCCGAAGGGACAATCCCAAGTTCCACTCGTTTCCTCGCGCCAGGCGCCGACCCGTAGTGGAACAGGAGGGAGGGGAGCACCATCAGCAGCAGCAGCCTCAGCAACGCCTGCAACCTCCTCCTCCTCTCCAGAGGAGGTCGCGCAGCCCGATGTGGGATCCGGGAGACGCGGAGTGCCCGACCTTCTCCAACGTGGTCAAGATGAGGTAACACTTCGATCGTTACAGGTTAAGCCATGCAAGGCCCCATTGAAGAATTGCATCGTCTGTTAATTAGGGAGATTGAATTGAAAATCGAAGATCAGCAGGAGATGTTCGACTCACCGCAAGCCGACTATAACCAGACGGTAAAACAAGACCCTTTATCACGTGCAATGGACTACTAACATGAAAACGTGTATAGGATGAATGTGTGATGTGGCCTCGAGACCGCAGCGCGGAGACTACGACGACCACGACCGGCTCAGAGTTGCACACGTCCGACGCAGAGTTGCGTTCCCCAATGCCCCCGGCTCCGGCTGCAGCTTGCGTCTCGCCGATGCCTCCAATCCCCGCACCCGGTTACCACGCTCACCCGGAAATACCCGGGCTCATTCTGCCGATGAAGCGGAGAAAGAGCTCGAAGAAGAAGAGGCAAAGCTTTATGGAAAGCGGTACGGAAAGATAAACTAGTCAATAACGTTGTACGTAGTACAGACGTTCATTTTGTAAATTCAGATTCAACAGAGGTGAGAGTGGAGCGACCGGCGCCGGAGATCAACGAACTTGCGGGCGTCTTTAAGCGGGGCAAGAAGACGACTCCCAAGAGACAGCAGCAGCGTGCCGACAAAGATGCCGCTGCCGTTGATAGCTTAGTCGTCGTCAATATCGAGGTTCCGGCCGAGGTTAAGAAAGATGAAGTTCAGAAAAGCGGCGATGCCCCTGAACGCCCGATCAAGAGGAGAAAGTCGCGCGGGTCGAAAAACCAGCGAAAGGGCGAAGCCGGACAGAAGAGGGAGTCCAGGTGCGAAGTTCAGAAATACTACAGTGTCTATTATATAAAATTAAGATTCATACTGATTCCCCAGGGAATACCGCGACGAGCTGGCCCGTCTGAAGCGCGAGAGTCTTCGGCGACGGGGAGCGCCCGAACTGGACGGCGGCGGCGGCGGACAGCCTCACGTCGAACACGAGGACAGAGAAGAAGCGAAGAAGAACAGCGTCGTCGCTTCTCCTCCTCCTCCTCCCCCCAACGCCATGACCCCCAAGTCAACCCTTTCTAGGAGGCGTAAGAGCTCAAAGAAGAAGGTGGAGCCGGCCAGCAGCAGCGCCTCTTCCGACTACCACCGGGGCATGTCCAAGGAGGTGATTGCCAAGTACCTGGCCGACATGGAGAGGGACGACTTTGAGTTCGATCCCGGCACCGTCAAGGAGAAGGTCGCTGTCGCAGAGACGCGCAATGAAGTAGTGGTGCAGGAAACGCCAGCGGTGGAACCCATTGAGACCACGAGAAGCGAAGTTGCCGGAGGCAGCAGCAGCTGGGCTCTTGAGGTGGAGGAGGAGATGGAACAGAGAGAGAAACTGCTCCTGGCAGAGACCATGGTGGATCGACCGACGCCGGCTGCCGCCACATCCTACGCGTCAGTGGCGGCCACGACGACCAAGAGCTCGGCAGAGGACGAGAAGCCGGAGCCGAAGAGGTCGGCCGTCAGCGAGACCCCCGCCTTGGTCGTCGAGGTCATTGACCCGAAGAAGCACAAGAAACAGAAGCCGGCGACGCCGACAGCCGACAACGACGGCTTCACGGCAGTGCTGAGCAGCAGGGAGAAGGTGGATCTACGCCGCACGAAGAGCAGTGAAGTCGACGACGACAACGTGGACTCCATCTCGGAGATCATTGACGTGGACATTGACAGGAACGCAGTCGGCAAATTTGAGTAGTGTTGATGTCTAAATAGAATATGTTCGTATTGCAGGAGGCCCACAACGGCGGAGTTCGCGGCGCCTCCCATGGCTCAGTCGGAGGAGACCCGCGTCTGTCCCAGCTACGAGATGCAGGACGATTTCAGCTCCGCGTGGATGGACACAGACGACGTCGCCGACGCCACGTGCTGGGCAGGTGATTCGGACGTCGATGAAGAAAAAGTCGCAATCGCGCCGCAGTCGGCTGAAAAGTCCAACGAGGACAAATTTGGTCAAAAGCCAACTTCGCCTACGAACATCGTGAAAGCTGCATTTGCTGAACCAGCTAAAGACCTGCACGAGAAACCTGATGTCTGCGAGCCCATTATGCAGCCGACAGCAGCAGCAGGAGTATCCTTTGCCGCTGTCTGCGGAAGGCCGCCGATAAAGGAAGAGAAAGAGGTCATCGAGAAGCCTCCCGTCGTCCGCAGAGAGGACAAGGCGGCCATCGTCGTCGAAGTCACCGACGAGCCCGATGGCGATGAAGGCGAGGAGGACGTCGACGTTGACGGGTTTCGAATCGTGAAGCGGAAGAGAACGCTGAGTCAGCGCTCGCAGCAGCAGAATGACGGCGTTGTCAGGAAGTCATACGAGATGCAGGACGACCTCAGCTCGGCGTGGATGGCGGACGACCTCGGGACGTTGGACACCGACGAAGAGGAGGAAGAGAAGGCTGCAGAAGTCTCGAAGGCGTCATTCGCAGAGGTTTGCGCCAAGCCAGCTGCAGCAATTCCACAGGAGGTGGCAACAACTGAGGCACCGAGGACAAGAGAGAAATCTCCGGTCGCCCTGGTTGTCGAGGTCGTCGAGGACAGTGCGGCAAGCATGGAGCCCCCGGAGGTCGACCCCGAGGGCTTCAGGGTCGTGAAACGGAAGAGGACGCTGAGCCAGAGATCGCAGCAAAACTATCTGCCCCTCGATGAAGAGCAAAAGGCAGCAGCAACTCTAGTGGACGAGGTCAAGGTCTTGCCGAAGCCCACCACAAAGAGCGAGTCCAAGGCGTACGAGATGCAAGACGACTTTAGCTCGGCATGGATGGGGGATGACTTTGGCACAATTGATGACGATGACGAGGAGGACGATGCAGAGTCTAGAAAAAAGGCTTCGAAAGAGCCACTGGTATCCAATGCCGAAAAAAGGGGCTCGCTGACAGAGGCTATCAAGCCGGACTTAAAGTCCTACGAACTGCAGGACGACCTCAGCTCAGCATGGATGGACGCGGGCGATATGGGAACATTCTCAGATTCCGGCGACGAGAAACCTATTTCCAAATCAGAGAGGGAGGACAATGTGAAAGGCCGACAGTCAAAAGGCATAATTCCACATACCAATGCCAACGACGAAGGACCGGAAAAAGTTATCAATCCTCCCCAAATAAAATCCTATGAGCTGCAAGACGATCTCAGCTCAGCCTGGATGGAAGCAGGCGATATGGGTGCGTTCTCAGACTCTGACGACGAAGAGGTCACTGCTGCAACATCCAGCAAATTAGGAGTAAAAGTGCAAGGAGAGGCCACCAGTGATAGAGACAGCAAAGTGGTTGCGGATAATAACGGATCGGGCAAGCATCAAATCCCTGCAATAGATATTGAAGGCCCACAAGGAAGTAAAACAGCGGAGTTGAAATCCTATGACCTCCAAGATGACCTTAGCGCTGCGTGGATGGATGCGGATGCCATGGGAGGATTCTCAGACTCTGAGGAGGAGGCCTCGGTGGCCAAACCAAAGGAGATAGAAGAAATTGTACACGCAGTCAAGCAGGATGTCTCACTGTTGGCTGAACCAACAGAGTCTCAAGCAATGGTAAAGCAACCAAAGTTAAAATCCTATGACCTTCAAGATAACCTCAGCTCCGCGTGGATGGATGCGGATGCCATGGGAGGATTCTCAGAGTCTGAGGAGGAGGTAACCTCAAACAAACCAAGGGAGGTCCAAGACACTATGCAGGCAGTCGAGAAGGATGTCTCACTGTTGGCTGAACTAACAGAGTCTCAAGCAATGGTAAAGCAATCTGAGTTGAAATCCTATGACCTTCAAGACGACCTCAGCTCAGCGTGGATGGATGCTGATACCATGGGAGGATTCTCCGATTCGGAGGATGAGGTTAAGAAACCCAAGCCAAAGGCCACAGTAGCCACAGTAAAGCAGAATGCCACATTGTTCACTGAACCAACCGAGTCTCGAACAATTGCGAGCAATAATACTACTGTAGCAAAGCCCCCAGAGTTAAAATCCTATGACCTCCAAGATGACCTCAGTGCAGCATGGATGGATGCAGACACCATGGGAGGATTTTCTGATTCCGAGGAGGAGGAGGAGGCGCCAGTAGCCAGCCGCGTCAACAAGGACGATACTACGCACTCCAGTGCCGAAGAGATGTCTGCCGCTCCGGTCTGCCACAGCCGAAACTCGGTGCCGACGTTCGCCGAAATCTGTGCCAAAAAAGTTGAAGAGATTAGCAAAAGCGTTGACGATCCCACAGGCGGCGTCGATGTCCCGATTGTAGTGGACCGCCCAGCAATGGTCATCGAAGTGATCGACGACAAAGACCAGGTGGAGCCGGACGACGACGAACTTGACGAGGACGGATTCAAGCTAATTAGAAAGAGACGACAACGCACGCTCAGCCAGAGGTCTAACCTCGAGGCAGAAGACACAAGCGCGAAAATAGAAGAGGGAGTTGACGCCGAGAAAATCTCGCCAAGTGCAACTGAAGATGCCTCGATGACGTCTCCCAATCTGGTGAAGAAGGCCGACCAGGAGATGAAGTCCGCCTCGGACAACATCACGCTGGCGCCGCCGTCCTGGCTGAGACGAGGAAACGAGTCCGCCGCCAGCAGGAAGAGCGCCGCCGCGACAAGCACAAGAGTCGAGTCCAGCGTGACCGACACTGGGGACGACGTAGACATTAAGGACAGCGTGTTCGGGTCGTCCAAGGGGAGGAAGAGGTTCGAGACGAGCGCCGCGGCCGCGGCCACCGCGATCTCCGCCTCCGCCTCCTCGTCGCTGGACGAGTCTCAGGGATTGAACACTGGCGGCGAGGAGGAGAAGGAGGAGCGGGTGACGAAGAGGGGCGGAAAGGAGAAGGCGGCGGCGAAGAAGAAGCGGCGGTCGCTGCGGCAGCAGAGCAGGCAGACCGCCGGCACCAAGGAGTCAGAGTCGGAGTCGGAGTCGACGACGGAGGGCCGGCCGCAAAGTTGGGCCGAAGTCACCTCGAAGGAGTGCGGCGCCGGCAAGAATGAGAACGAAGAGAGCGAGGATTTGAGGACGTCAACCTCGCAACAGGAAGTGCTTCCCATGATAATTCTCGCACCGGAGGAAGAGGAGAAGGGGGAGAACGAGGTGTCCGAGCCCGTCGTCGACGACGAGGGTTTCCAGCTGGTGACTGGAAGGCGCAGGACGGCCTCCATGAGGAAAACGTCCCCCGACAGAGAGGAGAATGAAGCTGAAACCCAGCCCGGCTCCGACTGCGATCCACAGCCTGCTGAAGGCCATGAAAACCCGAAGGAGGAGACCGAGAGGAGCCCGATGAAAATGATCGACGACGGCGAGACATCCGTGTCCTCCTCCTCTGCGGCGACGGCCAGCATGCCGGACCTGGTGCCCCTGTCGCCTCCTCCACCGGTGGAATCGACAACGACGGCGGAGACTAAAGCCCCAATCTCGGCGACAAAGGTAGAGCCCCGGCTTTCCAACGAACCCCCAACTGCGGCGACGGCGACGACGACGACAACCTCAGAGCCAGCTGGATCGATTCCTGTCGCCCGCACAGAGCAACCAGCAGCTTTAACCTCTGGGAGGATTCAACAGACAACAACGCCACCACGGCCTCTAATATTGGACGCCGGCGATGACGCGGACGACGAGACGGATAACATTCGGTTAAAGGCCAAATCATCTTCTGCACTTTTTGTTAAAAGCAAGGGGCGGCCTTCTTCTCGGAGCGCGCAGCAGCAAGATCAGATGAATAAGAGAGTTACTACAAGTACTAGAAGTGCAGAAATAAGGGAGGGAGGGCAAATTGTTTCCAACACGGACGCAGGAAGTCTTTTTGTGCCTGCTGTTGACAACGGCGGCGAGGGCGAGGAGCGGCGGCTACAGTATTTGAGGAACCTCGGCCAGGAGGGAGTCTGGACGGAGAAGGCGGCGGTGTCCGAGGCAGAGAGATTATTTTTTGAAAATAGAGCGAAAGTGGCCGACGAGAAAGTAAATAGGTAAATATATCGGGACATAATTCGCATATTAAGTGTCTAATGCATGAAAATGCGCTTTCAGCAGGAGACATATATATGCAGAAGAAAAGGCCAGTGGTGGCGGAGGCGGCGACGTTTGGATTGGGCGTTTTCAAGCCATGCAGGCTGAGACGAAATATCACTCGGACATGAACAACAACAGGGAGGACGCAAAGTCCCTGCATCCGGAAGAAGGAGGCCTTAAGGAAAGGCATCCAGTTAATGCGTAATAGTAGTGTATAAGCAAATAATTTTATCAGCACTTGATGTAACTTTATCTGAAAAAGATGAATTCATTAGCATTAACGTATTAACGAGATGTTTCCACCAAGGCCAAGGAGGTGAAGGCACTTTCAGAGACATCCGCGTTCTTACTTGAGCTTGAGGTAATAAGCACGTGTACGAGTAAAGAATGTCTTCCCCATGTCAAAGTCAATGTCCACGCGATTTAGCGCCTGACATCAACCACGAAGAATATCGACAACCTTTTGATCATCGCGACTGGCCGTCATTCAGAAAGCGGCTGTCTCGAGGCAATCACTTTGGCAAAGGTAAAAACACTGTGCATTAATATACTACAGTGTGCTAGCATGTTTGTTCTCTTTCAGATATGCAGCGACACCCTTATCCAACTCAAAGGAGAAGCTCTCCAACTGTCTCCAATTGCCCCAAGTGGATTCGAGAAGAAGGCCGCTGTTCTGGCCGGTATAGCCGAGGCTTCCGAGCGGTCAGCCGAACTCCTCCGGAGTAGCGAGGAACGGCGAGCGGAGAGAGAGAGGCGAATGATGGTGCTGATGGAGGCGGAGAGCTGGGTGATCGCCACCCAGGCCATGGTCGACGCGCACACAAAGGTGTTGGCGGCGGTGGGAGAGGTGGCGCAGCAGACTTGCAAAAAGGTGCAATACCTTTCAATAACTTTAACGTAACACAGATGAGGCATTTACGTACTCGTATATTTGCTTTCAGAGTTTGGATGCGGTACTCCGGGCACGCCGGACAGAGCTGAATAATTTGACTAAGAAGCTGACTGGTATCCGAACAGCGGATACGGATATGCTTCAGAGGAAGCTGCAAGCAACGGCCGGAGCTCTTAACATTACCATATAATCAGGTATTGCGGACAGCTCAAAGAAATACGTTACATATCAAATAAGTGGCGTCTAAGCCATGATCGATATACGCGCATGCACTAAGTGCTGAAAATAAAACCGAATCTACCTGCTGGTCGAATAATAAAGTCCTTGTTCGATCATTTGGTCCACGGCTTTCTCGGCATGGGTTCCATGCCGAGCAGCAGGTGTATCTTGTTGAAGTGCATCATTCTGAGGTAGGCCTGCGCGCTGCGCGTCACGCTCTCCGCCTGCTCGGTCGTCAGCTTGGGCGTGGCCGAGGCGCCGTAGCGCTCGCAGGGGTCGGACAGGCCGGGACCGAAACCCGGAATCAGGAGGCCGCTCGCCACGACCTGAAGAGATAGAATGTTCATGAGACAATAAAGACCTGCTATCAGGGTTCTTTTAATAGGGGGAAACGTCCAATAGCTAAAGGGTGGTTGCGGCCCTCTGACAACTTCCAACTGATGAGGTATAGGCAATCTGGCTGTCTGACTATAGCCCTACCTCCATGACTCTCATGAGCGACCTTGATGGCGCCAGCTCCCGCATGGCGGTCTCCACAGCCCTTTGTACGAGCAGCTCGACTGCCCAGTCGTTCAACGCCTGGCCCCAGACGGGGTCACGGCGGCAGAGGTCGCGCACGACGCGGATGCACTCCACGCAGGACATGAGGCCGGAGGCTCGCACCTCGAACCACTTGCTGCGACGCACTTCGGAGAGCGCTCCGAGGCAGCTGGAAAAAAAAACCCGCAGTTAGTACAACCACTACGTTTCCTAATCAGAGCTGTCATATCACCTCTCTTTTGGTAGTCTGAGCAGATCATTCTCCGGAGTCTCGCCATCTGAATCCTGTTCAACCTTTGAGTCCATGACTCTCGCCTCGTCTCGCACCACAGTCGACGTCAGAGTAACTATCACGGAGTGAGTGGAGACTTTTTCCTCCTCCTCCTCCTCCTCCTCATTGCTAGTCTTTTTGGCTGTCACGGAGAAGCCGGCCTCGTCCTCGAGCACGCTGACGGCCACGTTTCCAACGGCGTCGCTACCGAGCAGCTCTCGCTCAGTGTGTTCCCTGACCTTTCGCAGGTGCACCACAGTGGGGTACTGCTCGCACATGACGACCAGATTGGCCGTGTTGTCTCCCTCGAGCAGGAGTCCCTTGGCGACGGCGCCCACCATTGACCCGCCCACCAGGCGGTTGTCGAAGTCGACGAGGCCGTCGAGCGCGATCGAGGCCCGCTCCAGGGCCGCCTGAGTCCGCTCAGTCAGGTCCAGGAGGAAGGAGAGCGCCTCCTCCGACGGGTAGATGGCTTTGTGGCGGGCAATCACGTGGTAGTCCGCCCTCTTCAGGTGCTTCTTCGGTGGTGGAGGTGGCTGGGGCGGCGGACCTCTCATTAATAGGTAGTCAGGGTCAGGAGGAGCTCCTATGGGAGGAAAGCCGGGGCCAAAGTGGCCTCCTCGTATCGTGGGGCTGCTCCACTCGTCAAAGAAGTAGGAAGAGGCGAAGTCGCTCGGCCCGAAGCCGGCCGTCATCATCATAGCCATCTATAGGAAATTTAGCAAAGGAAATGCCTTCTTGTTGGTGCACACGTTCGCGTACGTACATCCACGCATTACCCGCTGCTGTTCCTGTACGTGCTTTTTGTAGTCGTACTTCTTCGCCGGCGGCGGCGTCTCCGGCTGCGCCTGTGTGCCCCGCCGCTTTTTATCCATCACGATATCCTGGTAGGATCTTGCAGCGCCGCCGCCGCCGCCACCGCCGCCGGACGACGCGGACTTTCCGGGCATCGGCGGCGGCAAGGACGCCTCGTCGATTCCGTCCTTGATGGCCTTCGCGGCGGCGATGCGCGCCTCTTTCTTCGACCTGCCTTGACCCTGCGCCATGAGGCCGTGGAAGCTGCCCTCCCAGATGTAGATGCGCGCGTGCGGAGGACCCGACTCGGAAACCTAAAAAAATTAATTTGTAGACTTGCATGATCGTACACAGCTAGATTGTTTAATACGCGTAAGGCTTAATTGACCTGACCTGAGAAAACGTCGGCGGCTGCATGGATCTTTGGGAGGCGAGCTTGTAAAGAAAGTCGCACGGGTTGACCGCGCCGGGAAACGACGACATCTTCTCCTGGGCCTCGACGCAGGTCTCGATCGAGTTAATATCCTGAGAGGCAGGGATAGAACGGGTTACGTAAGGGCATCCATCCATCGTCCATCCACTCTTCCACGAGCAGGATGCATAATAAAAGTTAATATTACTGCCTATTTAGGCAATTATAATGCATTTACCTATTGCGCTTTTGCTTTTGCGAACGTGATTGACTGGCACAGTCTGAACTACTACATGTAGTACTACATGTACATGTATCATGCAGGGCTGTCCCCTGGCTACGTTGTCAAAGCAACAGTAACAACTATAGCTAAGGAAATGGGCGATATAGGGAAATTATATAATTACTGTCATCCTGCGGGGGAGTTAATTACAAGTATGCCTTGGCCTCAACCTGACCTCACAGGCTAAGGAGAATTAATTCCAAATACATCGTTTATTTGCGGGCGTCTCGTATGTCGTTTAATTGTGCTGTAGTTGTCTTTCCGCCGCTGGCAAGCCGGCCACCAACAGCTGAAGTTAATAGTCCCTGTCTCCAACTACGAGTCTGCGGCAGCCTACTGAGTGCCTAGCGTACGCGTACGTCGGACGGATACTTGATAGATAGTAGAAATAAGTTGTAACATTATCTAGAATCGAGGGCGTTCGATCAAGAGCTTCTAGGCTGCCTTCCCCAAGGGCCCAAGTTCTAAACTTTGCCGGCGACATGGAGGATGTGGCGTCCTCCGCCGCGGTTTCTGCCCCTCTTCCCCGCGCGTGCCGCTCCCTCCGCGACCCCGAGTTCTACCACCGCCTGATGAGCGAGTGCTCCAAGGAGGAGGCCGCCGCGGCCGCGGGCGGCATCAACAGAGTCGGAGACTACCAGCCGCCGCAGTTCGTCAAAAAGTATCTGGCCGCAAACGACGTCAGGCCGTTGAAAAAAGTAAGTACTCGTACGTTTATGCAAGGAGGGGGTCGAGGGGGCATTTCGCCGAATTCGAGGACCTGGGATGAATTCTGCAACTAATGTGCTTGCTCTTTGATTCTTCCTGCCCTTTCAGAAATCTGCCCGTTTCCCCCGCGCGCAGTACTACTGCCGCCTGTGCGACTACCACTGCGACACGCTGACCGTCTGCATCTCGCACATCAAGGACACGCGTCACAGCCGGCTGGCGCGGATGCAGGAGGTGGAGACGACGCTCTACCACATCCCGAAGCCCAACCGGCACCACCTGGACACGCTGCAGCAGCTCCTCCTCAGGGTGGAGAGGGAGTGGGGCAGCGGGGGGCAGGCGGGGGAGAAGCGGAGGGCCGACGTCGCGGACGCCGTGCAGTCATTCCTCGCAAACATCATTCCAGGTATAGTAGTATATGTCTTGTGCATGTACGAGGGTTTCAATTTTTAAGTGAGCCCTGTTGGATTTTCAGGCTATTAATGGCCCTAAATAAAAACTTTTCACAAAGAATAGAGGTCACACTATGATGTACTAATGGAGAAAA
>JAAUYK010038743.1_pt1 | contig 11732 bp, 22 predicted proteins | sample 7278021 | NCBI WGS metagenome assembly JAAUYK01 (sample SAMN14350223, study PRJNA611818) | marine sediment metagenome | isolation source: surface marine sediment (1.8m) | place: French Polynesia: Moorea | collected 2018-08
ATCCCTCTGGTTCTCGTAGTAGTCGAAGCCGTAGTAGTCGGCGTCGTTCTCAATTTCGTCATTAGACACAGATTGGACGTACTGCATGTTCAATCAGTCATCTTATTTAGCGCATATTCAATTTACTCAATCATGATTATGAGATCGATAGCTACCTCATTGCCAGCCGCTCGGACACGAGTCGTCGTCATCAAGACGAGAAACAGCGTCGTGAGCTTCATAGCCAAGAATCGAATATTTTGAAATCCGATAGCGTACTGTGAATTTTAACAACCGAATTAAGGCAGCAAAAAACCTAGGCAAAGCAACAGCCAGCCTTCGTCGGCAAATTGAGTATGCCATCTTCCTTCCCAGCTTCGGCTCAGTGGAAATTAAGCCGGACCTTTTCCCGTTTGTAAATGTTCATGCATATTTAGTATGTACTGCCTGCCTCGAGAAGCTACAGTACAGCCGGCGTGCACGTATGTCCTCCAAAATGAGCATATGGCAGGTAGGTGCGTGCGCGTGCGTGCACCAGGGTGTCAACAAAATAATCTGATATGCTAAATAGTAAATACGTTGGTTAAAAATATGCTGCCGTAGCTAGATGTACAGGAAAATGATGATGACCACCCCTTCCTCCGTTGAAGCTCAAGGGTACGCTTACACGTACAAACACGCGAGCTCTCTATTCTCTCGCTTTTCGCCGCACTCTGTTTTGCGCGCGCGTTTAACCTGCTTCCATTTCGTCGTTAGCGCCGCATTAAACCCAAATCCGTGCTTACCCATCATTCTTACTCGATCACGAGGAAGGGAGGTCGAGTCGACGCACCATGCACCGAGCCACAACTACTATAATTGTCTTTTTCTTGGCGTCTCAACACTTTGTGTACACTGAATCCGGAACCAGCTTGAGGAGTTTGCCCAATTGTTGCTCCACTTTACAGGTACGGAAGTGAAGTGCTCATGGCATGCTGAATATTTTATTGAATTTTACCATGCTGTAACGCCCATTCCATATTCTAACCCAAGGTCATGAATACAGTATATAGTAGCTGCAGTCAGCTTTAGCTCGTGCCATGGGAGTTTCTTTCCTGCTTCAGGAGACGCTCTGCTACGGCTCCAACCCCGCCTCCTTCATTCGCACGATCCGTGTCTTGTACGTGGCGAGCGGTTTGGTCAGCCTGGCCTGCTTCGCCGTCGTCTTCACGGTCTACCTCACCCTGCCGGAGCTGAAGAACCGCCAGGGAAGGATTGTGATGGGAAACGTGGTCGCGTCGGCGCTATGCGGAATTGGAATGCTCGGCGGAGTCTGCCTAGGGCCGAAGGCGGCGCTGGAGAAGGAGGACGAGGAGGACGAGGAAGCCAGTCGCAGGTAAGGTTCATCCCAGATTGAGTAATTATACGAACATGGTCGGGGCGAATATCTTAGAAGCCATTTTCTATTTCTTGGCCATGCATGCAGGCCGTTTGAGCGCTCTCTCAGTCACGTGTCCTCTCACATCGCCGAGCTGGAGACGCTCTTCATCCCCGACCCCGCGTGCAGATTCCTTGGATTCTGGATCTACTACTTCATTGTCTCCACGATGACCTGGCTGGCGGTCCTCTGTTTCGACATTCGAAAGTCAATCGCCAATCAATCTAAATCCCTGTAAGTAATGTAACTAGAATAACTACATACAGCAGGTACAGAGTTTCTCTTAATAGGGTGCGTCGCTCCTCGCGTCAGCTGGATGCTTCGCTCGTGTCTTACACCGTGTTCTCCACGCTCTTTCCGCTCGTCCTGACCGCCGTGGTGGCCGCGCTCGACGCATTCGAGGAAGAGATCGCACACGCGGTGGGAGACGGAAATTGGCCGGAGGTGCTAAGACCGAGAATTGGACAGGTACTATAGGTTTACGTACAAGCCTAAATCCTAAATGTGGCTGACGGCTTCAAAGTCTTGTAGGAGTCCTGCTTCCTGACGATCCGCTCTGCCAAGGGGCTCGTGTTCGTCCCCACGTTTTTCCTGCTCTGCTTCAACCTGGCGATTTTCGTGCGGACTGTGAACGCGCTCAGGATGAACAACCGGATGATGAGGAAAGCGGGCGTCAGGAGGGAGTCAATGGCAGAGAAAGAGAATCACAAAGTAAGGATTAACAGACGTGCATGATTAATACAGTGCAAGTGGTTTCATAATGCCCAGTCTGAGTTGGTTCTCTTCGCCAAATTGTTCGTCCTGATGGGTCTGCCATTCCTCTTCGACAGTGTGCACATGTTCACACACGGAGACCACTCACAACTGACGAGTTGCAGTTATTACGCTGAAGTAAGTTGGCAGGCAGGCACTTTAAAAGCACCAGACACAGTTTACAACTTATTGCCTATTAGATATTTTACCGTGTGATGGGCGGAATCAACATTCTCCGCGGCGTGTTCGTCTTTGCAGTCTTCATATGTAAACCGGACATCTGGAAATCTGTGTGTAGGGAAGTGAATTCCAGGTACAGTATATAACCGTAGTTTTACAATTATTAAGGAGCGAATTATTGCATTCGCGTATGCTACTATTCTCCTTAGGCGTGGGTATTACCGGACTCAAGGGGATGGTGTTGAACATGAAGGAATGTTAACGTCCCGGCGGCGAGAAGAAGAGACTTTACTAGCACGGTGCCAAGCAGAAACCAGCGTATAAATCGATCGAACAATTCGTGCCATCGTCCAAGCATTGAGTGCATTTATGAATTGCTTCGCAGAAATATGCAGTTTTGATTCGCTATACCTATTATCCTTCGTCGCTTCTCTTTCTATTGCCCGCGGCTCCGTTAATTTCGAAGAGGGTCGATCGAAAGTCGGAGACGCTAAAATTTTCCACCGCCTTTCAAGAGTATTTTATTGGCAGCCCTTAATTTACATATCCTCAACAAAGTCTTCGCCAACATTCAGTCCATAGTGAAGCTTTCCTTCTCTTCCGTAAGCCCAGGACATCTAAAATTTGGCGAATTACTATCTGTAATTTCTATACACAGTAAGTTTGTCAATTAACTTTCCTGCTTGCTGTTCCACCCAATTCCGATTTGTCCGTCGAGTGGCGATAGCGCGATCACGCCGCCCTCTCCGCCGACCCGCTGCGTCATGTAGTTCAACGCCTCGTTGATGGCCTCGTTGATGTCCGGGTTGGCCTCCTCCATGCTTTGCGCCACCCTCCTGGCGACCGTCGCGCGGATGAAGGTCTCTCCGGTGCCGGTGCAGGACACGCCCGCGGAGGTGATATCGGCGTACACACCGTGACCCACCTACGTAATAATGCGTAGCAATATACTAGGTTGACGTATATCTACGCACAACGTAGTATCTTAATTGTGAACGCACTCCCGGCGTGTCTCCCACTCTTCCCGGCAGCTTTCCAACGGTTCCTCCCGTGCTCGTTGCTGCAGCCACGTTTCCCTCGGCGTCGATCGCCACGGCGCCGACGGTGCCCTTCGCCATCGACCACTTGTCCGACTCCTTGTTCTGGTCTTCCAGCCACTCCAGCCACTGAAGGAAGCGCTCGTACGTCACAAAGTAGCTCTGCATGGATGGTATGAGAAGCTGAGCTCTAGCCTGCCGTAATACGGTACGGATACTTTACCTCCTCTTCAATGGCAAGTCCCTCTGTCTGCGCCCATTCGGCGACCTCGTCTCCTGCGAGCATCACGTGCCTTGTCCTGTCCATGACCACCCTTGCCGCCTCAACCGGGTTTCTCACCCTCCTGGCCGCGCCGACCGCGCCCGCAGACATGGTGGCTCCGTCCATCACGCTGGCGTCCATCTGCACGCGGCCTTCGGCATTGAGGACGCTGCCGCGACCCGCGTTGCCCCACTTGTCGTCCTCAAGGACTTTGACGGCGTCGACGACGGCGTCCATGGCGCTGCCGCCGGACTCCAGGGTGGCGTAGGCGACGCGAACAGCCACCTTGGACGCGTTGTACTTGTGTTCGATGACGTCGGCGGAAACATCGCCAGCGCCGCCGTGAACAAGAATCGTCAGCGGGATCTGCTGGGCGGACGCAGACGAGAGGCAGACGAACAACGACAAGAGAACGAGACGCATGGTGTTAAACTGGACAGACAGTGCTATTTTTACTGGCGCCGAGGTCCGTATGCGACCTTTTTCCGTTTCTTTTAAAAGCCTTAAGGCATGGAGTCACTGACTTGCATTCCGTAGAGTAGGTCCATTACCCATGGCGGACTCCATGCCCACGGTGGACCTGTCCATGATGGAATCTGTACCCATACCCATGAAAATGATGGCCAACAACTTTGTGCCTTCGACGCCGGTCTATAGATACCTACCTCTTGTTGCCTTCCACGTATACGTACATTGCGATAACAATGTCACTAAGGGAGATTACGATATTTGCCGATATATGGAGCTGTAGTTGCATTACAGGAACAAATAATTGAAATGACGTATTTAGTCCGGTGTCTTAGATGCCGGAAAGAAATGGAAATACCCAAAGCTAAGGCCTCAAAAGCAACAATTACGTAGTTACTACATTCAATGCATAGCTGACCCCTGCGCCTCTTTCCAAGACTCTTCGACCGACGGACGCGTGTTATCGGAGATATTTTTCCGGCCCAGCAAAGTATGCTACGAATGAGACTGCCCAGAACGCGATCTGGAAGAGGCAGGCCGCCAATGTGGTGATAACCTTAGCCACGCGGTTGAAGGAGACGGCGGCGGCGTCAGGCACAGTAGTGGTGTCTTCAAAGGCCACTTTACGGGCTGAAATATGAATGTGGAAGTTGATCGAATGCAACACACAGCCTGAGTCGATCGACTGAACTGACTGACCTGAAGTGTGAGTTGTGTCCAGAGCGCTGTTGGTCCTCGTTGCGGCTGACGCCACCCGCTTGACCAGGACGTTGATGTAAGTGTGGAACACCATCGTGATGACCAGGGTGAGCATGCAGAACAGCATCCACCAATCAATCAGCTTGTAGTAGGACGTGCGAGGAAGGCCCTAGACGGAGGGATGAGAAATATGACGCACTAAACCTTTTGATATGTACGTACGTCTCTGACTGATGAGACGACGGTGGCCAATACCAATGTCGACGTCAACGTGACCATGATCCTGTTGGTGAAGTCGTCGATGCTGAAGTAGAAGGTGATGTAGCCGGTGAGGACAAGGATGCCTGTCTGGAGGATGGTGCTGAACACGTGGTACTCCATTCGACGGCGAAACACAAAGGTGATTGCAGCACGGCTCACGTTGTGCTCCGACTGACTGGAAAACTCCATGAGCTGAATGTCGTACTCGATCAGCTCCCTGTCACCTGGTCGATACAGCCTTAGAGTAAATCTTTTCTGCGTACAAAGGAACTATACTATACCCAAGAATTCAACGCCGGCTCCATCTCGTACCAGGGTGACAAAGTCATCCGTTTTTCTCTCAACTTGAAGGATAATGGCACAAACCTAGGGGAAAATTTCATTACTGGCATGTCACTAGTAAAATTAATTGAACAGCTATAGTATTTGTGCTTACCTGGGTATCAAAGGGATAATCTTCCAAATGGAATTGACAGCCGTATTCATGGTAATACTCTCGCGTCAGTTGGAGAGAGTTGTTGGCTCCAGAAAATAACATGGCTAATGTGGAAAGCAATGTTACTTATTAATTGCATCTAGTATACATAAATCGCGGCCAAAGTTGCTTGCCCTCTACAGAAGTTGAAAAGTCCTCCTTCAGATGTCCCGTCTCCCTAATGAAGACTGCCGAAGCAATGTCGTCAACTCTGGTCTGAAATGGCCCCAGGGCGTTTGCGAATGAGAGCTGCGGCGTCCAAAGGCTGCTGAAGTCCTTCTCGTTCAGTCTGTTTATCGTCGGGTTGGTGTTCAGGTCTTTGACGACGATCCGGCTCTCGTACCAGCGCATTCTGAGCAGGACGTCGGCAGTGAACTTCATGTTCACCGTGTCGATGCTGCTGAAGGCCATCACGGTGACGTTTAGGTAGACCTTAAGGGGAAGGCCGCCGACAGCGTCGCTAGGCTGGATCTCCTTTGCGTAGTTGGTGCCGAGAGTCATGAAGTCGCAGAGCCGCTCGTCGGACTTGTCGGCGCAGTTGATTTTGCCGTCGCAACGCTCACTGATGGAGAGAGGATATTTTATGAATATTAAAGGGAGAATGAATGCTATCTTGCCCACCCCAAAGCAATGCATGTTCCGTCGTCGCAAGTGAACTGCTCCGGGTAGCACGTGGACAGCGTGAGCGTGATTTTGTCCCCCTGCCTCCTTCCGCAGATGTCCCTCGCTCCCCTGGCGCTCCACACGTGCCGGCCGTAGGGCATCTCGCCGTCCACGGGGTCCTCCCATACAAGAGACCGACCGGGACTGCGGAGAGACTCCAAGTGCCACGTCATGAAGTCGGGCCGGTCGTCGTAGTACAAGTGGCTGTTCATCACGCCGTGAAAGTGAGGCCTACGTAGAGGAAATTGAGACTGAACATTTCGAGGAGCAATAAATTCTTAGTCTTACTGTCCGTTCATCTGTCCCTTGATGAAGAAGAATGTGTCAAAGTCCTGCTCGACGTCGACGACCGGCGCGCAGAGGCCCTTCAGCATGAGTCTTGTCCTTTGTCCGAGGAAGCAGACGCCGCAGGAGGACTTGGTGTCGCAGTTACGCTGGACGAGGAAGTCGCCCCAGGTGTAGGCGCACTGGGGATTCGACGAGCTCGCCAACGGGTTCACGCTCGCCGGGTCGGTCGCCTTCGAAGGCAGGGCCTATATGAACGAACGAACGAACGAACGAACATGCAGCTAGTCCAGGGGCAGAACGATATTCGTACATATATTACGTACCTTGTGTTCATATGGGTCCATCCATGTTCCTGTCTGCGGTGAGAACACCTGCCCGCTCCAGAAGGTCACGTGCTGGCCCCTCTCCTGCAGGATGCACTTTTCCGGCCTCTCTGGCAGGTCTGCGAATGCGCGCTGCACCTCCGCGTGCGCCGACACCAGCTGCGCGTGGTCGCCGAGCACGGGAAGCGCGCCGCCGATCTTGTCGCACATGGACTTGAAGTCCACGTAGCGGACCGGCTTGCTGATGATGAACTTCTCCTGCAATCGAATCAATGAGCAGCTCTAGCTACCTATTGGAAAACTGAAAGCATACCACAGTCAAATCTGCGTGGCAGAGTTGTTCCAATGGGACTTCTTCTATCCGTACCTCGCTCGTCGCCGTCCAATTCTGCAGTGAGCTCCAGTCGTAGATGTTCCCCTCTATCGCCGCTTCGCAATTCGCCAGGCTTCTAAAAGTGCAAAGCATTGTGTCGAGAATACGATTTAGTGTCGCTTATTAAAACTTACTTAATTTCGTCGTCCGTGAGCACGCGGTCCCAGAGCCCGAACTGACTGATCTTCCCCGACAGCGCCTGGCCGGCGTCGAACCTTCCGCCGGGCGAGTCCTGGTCCTGGCCGAGGATGAGAACGCCGTCGCCGGACAGGTCGCGGAAATCTTCAGCCGAAAGGTTCAGCTCCACACTACCTGAGAGTAGTAAAGTTTGATGTGTGAGAGTCGTACCGCTTTAGCACCTTCTGGCTGAATTACTTTCGTTTCTCGGCTCTCCGTTCAGGTAGACGGTGATGTTGGAGATAATCCTGTTGTTGTCGGGCTGCTCCTTCTTCCTGAAAGTTGCGCACAGGTGCAGCCACTCGTGGAACTCGACGTCTTCGGCGACAAAGTCGAGGCACTCGAGGACGTCGCTGGAGCGCCACATCTTGCAGATTTCGAAGCGGAACGGTTCGGAGGGCGCGGCCAAGATGACTGGAAGGAGAGCAGACTACTTGTTCTCATGTTGACGCACAATGAAGATTGCCAGTACTTGCGTATAGAGCATTGTCCACGCGGTTGACCGCGTACGAGACCATCGTGTTCTGGTACCCCCTCAGGCGAAACACCTGCATCCTGAAGCAGAAGGTCAGCTGCGGGATCGGCACGGAGAAGTTCTGTCCGGTGTATCGCATGTAGCTGCCGGTGGAGAAGGCTCCAGACTCTTGGAACACGGCCACGGGGACGGCAGTGCTCATGGAGACGGCTAAAGCGAGGCAAGCGAAGAGGAGGAGGAGGGGACAAGCAAACCTCATTCTCTTACAAAGCGAACTGATCGAACGCGTGTGTGGAATTCAGTTAAGTAAGTGTGCGTGGCCTTTTCAACTATGATACATACTGTACACAGATCAGATTAGGTTAGCTTTAGGCAGTAGTCACTTTTGTCGTACTGTTTATTCAAATACGTACATTTACCAACAACACACATACAATACAAGAAGCAATTTCGTAAGTGCAACATGAAACGCGACTGTTTGATGAGGTGCCACACACTTTAACCGTTATTTCCAATATTTTACAGGCACCAGTTAGTAGGTGCAGTTGCCCATATAATATTCGAGAGGAGCCCATCGCTATATATATAAGTCTTAAAGACGCCCTTAATTCCAGCTTGTCATAATAAAATTATTCAGAGCTCGATCACGGTGCCTTGCTCATATAGAATTCTGCCCCGGCCAAGTATGCGGAAATCGAGACTGACCAGAAGACGATTTGGAACGTGAGCGCGTAGATGGCAATGGCGGCCTTCGCGTAAGAGTTGAAGCGGCGCGCCTTTGCTGCAGTCTTTCTTCTCTCAGTCTCATCGTATAGACCCAGGGAAGGACCTAATTTAGAATTAAGCCAACAAAATGTTATCGACTTACTAGATATATCTTGCCTTACCTGATTTCGGCCTCACTGACTCCAGGTCAGACTGCCCTGTGACTAGGACATTAATGTATGTGTGAAAGGCCATGCTCAGGAGAAGGATGGTCAGGCAGAACAGCATCCACCAGTCGATCAACTTGTAGTAGGCCGTTCGGGGCAGATCCTACGGAAGGGAGCAAAGACAGTGGGTAGCTGTGCATGAAAGTGACCTTCGACAAATGTCATCGTCATGTACCTGCTGTACAGAGGAAATGATGGTGGCTATGACGAGTGCGACCGTCAGGCTGACCATGATCCTGTTGGAGAAGTCGTCGATGCTGAAGTAGAATGTGATATAGCCAGTGAGGACAAGGATGCCCGTCTGGAGGATGGTGCTGAACACGTGGTACTCCATGCGACGACGGAAGGCAAACTTAAACACGGCGCGGCTCGTGTTCTTCAGGGAGGTCGTCGTGAAGGCCGTACTCTGGATCTCGTACTCGACCAAGTCAGATTCGCCTCAAGTCCAGTGGGATGGAGGAGATGTTGGCCTAGCATATAGCCTTCTACCTTGCGTTCGAACAAACCTAGAAATTCGATTCCCTGGTGATCCCGCTCCAGTTTCACAAAGTTCTCGTTCTTGCCGTCGATTTGCAACACAATCGAGCACACCTAGTTATGAAGTAAATTGAGTGTTGCCCAAAGCGGATTTGACGGACGCACCTGAGTGTCAAAGGGATAGTAGTTCAAGGCAAAGTTGCACCCGTAGTCGTGGTAATATTCTCTTGCCATATAGATGGAGTTGTTGTATCCGGAAAAAAGCAGGGCTGCATGAATATTGAACTTCCATAGGTCTCTTTCAGATGATCAGTGCAGGTTTTCACCTTCTTTCGCGCTAGAAAAGTCCTCCTCCAGCGGCGCGGTCTCCTTGACCAACATGACCGAGGACAGCTCGTCGAAGATGGTGAGGTAAGGTCCGAGAGCATTCACGAAGGACAGCCTGGGCACCCACAGCCCATCTAGGTCGCCCTCGCCAACCCTGTTCAGGGCGGGGTTGTCGTTTAGGTCCCTGAAGTGGATGCGGTCGTCATACCAGCGAAGCCGGACGTTAATGTCGGCACGGAACTTCATGTCCATGGTGTCGATGCTGTTCAGAGTGACCAGGCTCATGTTGATGTAGATGACGGCCGGAAGCTGCTTGCTCGGCTGCATCTCCTGGATGTAGTCGTCGCCCATGGTCAGGAACTTGCAGCCTATTTCGTCCGACTTGTCCTCGCAGTCAACAGCTCCATTACATTTATCCCTGTTTTACAATCGCACTCACTCAATGTACGCGTGGAGGAGTAAAGAAAAGGTTGGATTTGTCTCACTTCAGCTGAATGCAGGATCCATCGCCGCAAGTGAACTGCTCGGGCAAGCAGGTGGAGAGAGTCAACTCCAGACCGTCTTCCGAGATCGTTTCGCATGCGTATGACCCCGCGTTAATTGTCCAACTCCCCCGGCCCAAAGGGAGGTGATCTGCCGGCGAGTCGTGCAGCGCAATCGCCTTAATGCTGTCATTGCCGCCGCCGCTCAGCGATTCCAGCAGCCAGGTGTGCCCATCAAAGAACAAATGGCTGTTCTTGAGGCCATGAAGGTGGGGTCTAGGCATAGTAAGTTAGAGATTAGATTTAGTCTGAGGCTGTCCCTGTTTTATGCATATTGTACCGTCCATTGAGGTGGCCGTAGACGAAGAAATACTGGTCGAAGTCTTCCTGTACGGCCCTCTGGCAGAGCCCCTTGAGTACGACGCGCGTCCCTTTCGTCAACGTGCACACTCCGCACCCAAATACGACGGCGCACCTCCGAACCACGAGGCGTTCGCCGCCCCGCGCGCTCGCACACTGATCGCCATCGAGGGAGGGAGGCTGCTCTACGCTGGTCAGGGGCTCGCCAACAGACTAAGTAGAATCGATTCCTGGGCATAATTAAGTTCATCTAGCTAGCTACTTACTCTGTCCGTGTAGGGATCGATCCATGTGTTGGCCTTTCGTGAGAGTAGCTGTCCCGTCCAGAATGCGACGCTCCGGGTGCCCAGCTCCGCGACGCTGCATTCATCGGGCAGGGGCAGGCTGAACGCGGCCACGACGTCGGCATGGACGGACTCCAGTTCCGCGCTGTTGGCGACCACCGGCAATCGACCAGACATCTTGTGGCAGACAGATCCGACCGCTTGCTGACTGACGGGCTCGCTTATAACGAACTTGTTCTAAACGATATAGTAGGTACGTGTCAGGTGGCGTAGGCGTACTTAACCTGTACGTACTCTCCAAGGTGGCGTCCTTCTTACAAAGGTTGGCCAAGTCCACTTCTTCAATGCGTACTTCCGAACTGACATTCCAATTTTCGAGGCTGTTCCAATTCAGTACGGTCCCCTGAGTGTCCTCGCCACAGTTGGAGAGATTTCTAAACCAGTTGCCAGATTGGTTATACGGGCATTAGTACATACGTATAGCACCTTTATGGAATAATTACCGAATAGTGCTTGTTTCTAGAATCCGGTCCCACAGTCCTAGCTGAGTGATGGCTCCAGAAAATGCCTGCGATGCCTGAAACCTGCCTCCCGGTTCGTCTTGGTCCTGACCCAGAACGACGATTCCGCCAGCGGGGAGCACGGTGGAGCCGGAACCGTCGGGATGAGTTAAGCTATATTCTGCAAGTTACAAAGTCATAGCTTCACAGTCCACGTCGGCGACTACGATGAAGGTCACCCTCACTTTCGTTCGCCAGTTCCCCATTGATGACTGCGCTCACTTTGACAGCATTGGGATCGTTTTCGATACTTGTGCAGAAGTGCATCCACTGCATAAACTCCGTCCGTCCGACCTCGAAGTAGACGCACTCGATGAAGCCGCCAGTCTTCCAAGAGGGGCAGACCTCTAGCTTGAACGGCTCTCTGGGACCAAAGGCACGAACTGTCAAAATCAATCCTTTAGAATGAGCTATACGTACAGTAACTACTAAGTAGACTCACATCCTATGTATAGGGCATTGTCCAGGAGTCCGACGGCG
>JAAUYK010079229.1_pt1 | contig 11730 bp, 9 predicted proteins | sample 7278021 | NCBI WGS metagenome assembly JAAUYK01 (sample SAMN14350223, study PRJNA611818) | marine sediment metagenome | isolation source: surface marine sediment (1.8m) | place: French Polynesia: Moorea | collected 2018-08
CTGAAAGTGGTCTCCAAGTACTGCAACGAGACTGACGACTGCTACGGCTTGCAGGCCATACTGACGGGATTGCCAACTCCGTGCTCGCGCTCATGTTCGTTCAGAGGTGTGGTTACTTCCATAGATTACCCCATGCGCCTATTGTTGAAATTGTGCAATGCACCCTTCAGAATCTGGCTTCCCGAGAGGGATCTAGGCCGACTCGTGACGTCTCTCCCGTCCGTTTCCCAGGCCGTGGTATGTGAAAACGCAGAAATATACCTAAATTAGGAATATTTTTAGTCCCTTTTAGGACGCGGAAGCGAGCTTTGGCAACAATGATGGTATTTCACTGCACAATTACATATATGTGGATGTAGATTCTAGTAATCTATTAATTGCATGTCCGTACGTACATCTTTTTCGTAGTTATAACGCTTGAGGGATGGTCTACCCTGCTTGGCGCGATATTCGGACCGAACATTACAAAGGAGAGCAGTGAAATAATACAATTTGTAGACTCTTCCTTACATGCCACATATTCCAGGGCCTTGATAAGAAAGTCACGGAAGCCGAGACGAGTTTCCGCAATCGTCAGTCCGGGTGGCGGACACACCCGCTCTTCGTTGCCGAGAAGTTCCGTCCGCACCCCTTCGAGCAGGTCGACTACGAGCTCGACTTCACGGTGGAAGGGCTCGTCAAGCTGCTGGACTTCGGAAGCATCGTGCGAAACGCCGCCAATAGCACCGTCGAGGAGATCGTGACCGCGGAAATGGACAAGTTTCCGTACCGGCGTAAGAGCGAATTCAAGGCGTGTACAAACCGCGTATTGAAAGTACGAATATTTACTAGTTATCCTTTTTTTGCAGACTCCCTACTTTACTCCATTGGACTTTCTGGGTCAGGATGGCGACTTCTCCACCGCGATCACAGACAAGGGCCTCTGCCACGTGTACAACGGCGACGTCATGCGTGCAACTTTCGCGCCGACGAAGAGGATGAATTTGCTGGTGAGCGCGCTGGACAGGAGGGAGGCAGTGGAGCCGAAGTTGATCAACGGCACGAGGAAAATCTTCGAGAAGTACTTTCTCCTCAACGTTGCCGACAGGTATGAAATGGAAATCCTTCTAGCACGGAGCTATAATTTATGTTCGATCAGGTCACTTCGGGGCCGCAGCGTGATCTACCCTAGGAAGAAGACTCCAGTGTCGATCGCCATCAACGAGTGGCTGTCCTACTTCGACGTGAGGATGAACTTTGTCGAGCTGCTGCCCGGACAGCAGGCTGTCATCACGGTGGAGCCGGTCAGTCAGGTGGCCAGCGAAGGCTTCAGGAGGCTGAGCAGGGAGCATAGGGGATGCCTTTTCAGGGAGGAAGCCTTGGTAGAAATCTAGGACCACCATGGACAAAGACTAATGCCATGGTTTCAGAACTCCCAAAGCATGTTCAAAGAGTATAACGAGAAGTCGTGCCAGTTCGAGTGCAGGCTCAAGTTCGCGTCCGAGAGGAGCGGCTGCATTCCGTGGGACTACCCGGTGCCTTTGGAGAACGGAGACGACTATCCGATCTGCACGTCGAGCATGAACGTCTCCGCAAACAGGCTGCTGGTCTTCGAGGAGTCGATGAACAGTGCTGACAGCCTGAGGGGATGCCACTGTCCACCCAACTGCGAGGAGGTCACCTTTAAGACACAGGTACGGAACTACTCATGGAATTGCTTATTGGCTGAGACTCTAAAATCTCCCTCCCATTCAGGTGGACATCACCGAGCTCGACCCCGAGGAGGACTGCAACCTGCGCGACTGGCCCGCTCTCGACCTGGTCATGTCCGACTGGGAGCGCACGCACAGCCCGCTCGCCCACTGGCACCTCCAGCTGCAGGATGGCCGCACCGACCAACTCTACAAGGAGCTGTTGATCGACGACGCCACCTTTCGGCTGGCCAAGTCGAACATCTCGTTCGGCCTGCCCACCTCTGAGGTGCCGGCCGTGTGCCGGGAGCGCTACTCGCAGGACTTCGCCAAGCTGAAGGTGCAGATCGCCCAGTCGAGCGTCATGCAGATCAGGAAGGACGTCAGGGTGAACTTCTCAGACCAGCTAGGGACCATCGGTACGGAAAGCGAGTATCCACATTGAATGCGGATCTTCAGGGTCTGTTTCACAGGCGGGACGCTCGGACTATTCACGGGAGTGAGTCTTGTGAGCATGGTCGAAGCGATATTCTGGATCTACAAGGTGGGCAGGCAGAAAGAAGGCTGTCTTGGTAGAACCACTAATTTTCCTTAATATCTTAGGCCGTAATGCGAGCATTCATTGGCAAGTAATAAAAAGACACATCATAGTACGCGTACGCGTACGCGTATATCGGCTGTAGTATCCTCTACGTATCATTCATCGCTAACTCAGAACAATCATTATAGCAAATATTCGCATCTGTGCATAAATAAATCAAGCCTCCAATTAAGTTCCAAGTGACCGCCTGCATGGCTAGGGGTCGAGTACTCTCAATACTTTTCCTGAGGAGGAGATAGTATGCTCACCACTCCCCCGGCGCCCCGGTCATCACCACTATATCCCACGACTCCTAATTCCACGGCCGTTTAGGGGCATTGGCGTACCCACGGCCTCGGACAATGCATGGAGTGACAGTCGCCGTTCTGATGCAATTAAACGCTATCTAGTGCGACTTGGACGTCGCGCCGTCCTATCGACACATCATGCGATCCTGGTAAGCTCGGCAAACTACAGCATCCTCGTCTGTCTGCGTGTCAAGGTACACGTTGGATCGTCGTACAAGCGTCTTAATCAGAGGGATGTCCCCAGCAGAAGTCGCTCGTTCATTAGCGCAGGGCGTGTTCTGTCCGTTGTCTCCGCTCGGTCGGCCAATTTGCGTCACTGGGTCGATCAATCGATCCTCTAGTTAAGCCCCCGGCCATCTGGCCACTTGACACGGATCTAGAGGAGGGCCGGACGGCCGGCCGCGATAAAAGTCGCGGGCGCGTTCGGATCGAAAGACACATCGCCGAGGCAATCATGGAGACCAGATCTTGCGCAAAAATCGCCCTGTGCTTTCTGTTCGTGGCCATGTTCGCAATGGGATCTCAAGCTCGGGCCGCAAAGTATGGCGTGAGTGGGAACGAAAAATACTGCTCTTCGATATCACAAGTGGTGAGGGATAAACAAAGAATCAAACTGTAAATTTCCTAATGGAGATTATCCGTTTTAGTGCATCTATGACACGGAGTGCTGTTCAGGCGAGTGCCACGACGAGCACATGACCTGCTGCGTGCAGGCCGGAGACAAGGTGAGGCGGCTTTATTGGTCGAGAGAATAAATCCAATATCACATGATTGGTAACAATACTGTACTGTTGATTGCATTGCAGTGCGTCGGCAACAATCCCCACGCCGCCTGCTGCAGCGGAACATGCGCGACGGACTCAAACACCTGCCTTTAGGAGGAGCTCGAGCGTACGGAGCTGGCCCAGTATTACGTAGAGAAATATATGTAAATGATGAGTTTAAAAAGACTAGTTTGAGGTGGACGCGCCGCCGCCGCCGTCGTCGCCGCCGCTCCTCTGCCTGGCCGACTCCGCGCGCGCCCGCTCCTCCCGCATCTTCTCGATCTTGATGGGGAGCAAAGTGACCATCTCCGAGCAGACGGGCAGCTCGCGCTCGACGACGTGCGCGTCCTCCGGATTGCGCCTGCAGTAGTCGACGATCGCCTTGAAGTAGAAGTAGACCTTGGCCTTGTTGGCGAGCGCGCGGTCCGGCTCCCTGAAGACGACGATCTTGTCGTAGAGCCGCGCCAGGTGAAAGTAGGCGATGAGCGCGGGGCGCGCAATGCTGCCGGCGAAGCGAGAGGGCATCGTGCCGCCCTCGCCAGTCTTCAGGGTCTCTAGGTACCTCTCGAAGTAGGCTATGGCCTTCAGGGTGAGCAGGTTGATTTTGCCGATGGCGGCGGGTGTCGCGACGCCCTCGCTGCCGCCGGCTTTCAGCGCGTCCATCTTGATGTCCATCATCTTCTCGTGGGTCTCGGCCAGCTCGTAGATGAGCTGGCGGCAGACGAGCAGGAACATGGCCTCGTTGAGCTCCTTGAGCGGAGCCTCCAGCAGGTCGATCCGGCGCTTGTGCATCTTGCACTTGCGGTCCGGCTCCGGCTCGAAGAAGGCGAGCACCTTGTACATCAGGCTGAGGTCCTGGTTGATCTCGACGAAGTCGCTGCAGTGCTCCTCGAGCGTGTGGTAGAGCTGGCTCTCGCGGTAGAGGCGCTGACCGTGAACAAAGATCTCCCTCGCCTCCTCGAATGTCTTCGCCAGCCGGGTGGGGATCGACTGGAGCTGGGGGTCGACCTCCATCGCGTCGAAGGCGATGCAATGCTCCGGCGGCCTGTCCTCGATGTTCTCCACTGAGAGGTCTTCCTCGTCGTCGCCGTCCTCGACGGCGTCCATGGACATCTTTAGCATGACTAGGGCGTACTTTCCCCACGCCCTGTCGATCCTCGCCGAAATCATGTCCGCCAACTCCTCCGCGTCCTTTCTATCCTCATCGCTCATCTCCTTCAGCCCGAGCTCCATGCGGTGCTTCTCGAGGACGTACCTGGCGGCGCACAGGTGCTGCTTCGCCTCCTCGAAGCGCTCCTTGACCACGTAGTGGTGGCTGAGCGTGGCGGCGTTCTCGCACCACTCCGTCGCCCTGTACTCCTTCAGCTCGAGCTGCCGGCGCAGCGTCACGTGGCAGTATTCGCCGGCGCGGTCCGCCTCCCCCGTCTTCTCGTAGACCTGCGCAAGGTAGTAGTAGGTGTGCGTGTTGAGCAGCTCGAGGGCGCGCTCCTGCTCGGGGCCGCCCGGGCTGGCGTGCTCGGGGTTCAGGAGGTCGGCGGCGGTGTGCACGCGGCGATCTTCCTCCGGCCGCCCGCTCTTATACTCGTTGAAGACGTCCAATGCCTTGTGCAGGTGGGCCTTTGCCTTCTCCGCCTCGCCGCGGTTGCACCAGAGCACTCCCAGCTGAAATTATATAATGTCCTTTCTGAAAATGACGTCTAGCGAAGAGAATTGTAAAAGAGTCACCTGGTTGGCGCAGACCAGCTCCGGAATGATGGCCATGTCCTTAAAGTCGTTGGTGGACAGTATCAGCCTGAGGGCTCTTTCGAGCGACACCTGGCACTCGTGCGGCTCCTCCACGTCGTGGTCGATGGAGCCGATCCGCGCGAGGAAGTGCACCGTCAGTGCTCTCGCCACTACGTCCTCAGAGTCCTCCACGAGGCTCTCGAGCCGCTCGACGAGCTCCTGCAGCTTCTCCCTCGCCGCGTACTTGGACTTGAACGGCGTCTCCGGCGGGTCGGACACCTTGAGGAGCTCCTCCGCGGCGTCGAAGTCGGCGCTGAGGCCGGAAAGCACGTCCGCTGCCACCATCTGAAAATTATACGTGTGTTATATGCTTCAACGAGTTATCAAACTGTTAGTGTACAAAGTACTACAAATAGTCAATTAATTAAGCGTGTGTATTTCTACGTGGAAAGTCACTGTTTTCGTCAACACCAGATTTTCGAAGAGCAAATCTGTGATGTCGAATCCGTGCAGAATGAGAATTCGCTCTTGCAGGCGCAGAATCTCCCGGTCGAAGGACTCCTCGCCTGCCGCCTCGAGAAACTGACTCGCGACGGTCGCGCGGAGGACTTCGCTGCGTATATCGATTAGGGGAACCTCAGTCGTGTGTCGGAAGGTCTTTAATATCGGGCCGGGCGATTCTTCGGACAATAAATTCACCAGTCGGGGTCGAGTGGGATCACAATACGTGGCAAAATTTTGGGCCACATTCGGCGTCCAGTAGCTTTCCAGCTGCGCACTGAAGACGTCGGAGCAAAAGTCTCTGAACACGTGGACGCCGACCCGGTCCGATGTCAGGTCGAACAGCGGGCTATTCATGACGATCAGTCGGCCGCCGGGACGCTTGAGCAGCCGGCGAGCCTCGGATAGGAACGCGGGCACGTCGGCGAGAAAGTGGAGCGCTCTGTACAGCACGACGGCGTCGAAGGAGCCGCCGGGCAAAACGTCGGTCCAGTCGGTGGCGTCGACACGCATAAGACGGACATTGGGAACATGATCGAGGCAGGCTCTGGCTCGAGATATCGCCTCCTCGGATGAGTCTATCGCGGTCACATTGGCGCAAATGGTGGCCAGGAACTCGGCGAGGTACGCGTGTTCGCCGCAGCCGACTTCGAGCACGTCGGTGCAGGCTTCGAATATGTCTTTCACACAGTTGAACTCTTCGGCCTCAGGTCTCATCATGGGTTCTTCTTTGATTAGCTACGCACGTTGTTGTTCTCCTTGTTGGCCGCCAGCTTGGCCATTTCCTTCTGCTTGGCCTCGCGCACCTTCCTCTCCTGGTAATGCTGTTGCTGCCGGTCCATGGAGGCAGCGCATTTCCTGAAAAAAAATGGCAAGGCAACTCCGATTAGGCTTTTAACCTCTGACTTTTGAAAACCCTTTCCTCATATAAGATTTTGTTAAGAAAAGGAAAAGGGTTGGGAATAGTCACTACGTCCCAAAAATATTTTGCACTGGTTTAAATGTTACGCTTAGTAAGCTGAGACAGGTGTGCCACCTGCACAAGGTGCTACACCTGCGACAGGTGCAACATATGTGCTTTGTGAAATAGAAATACCTGTCAGGTGTTACACCTGCGAAAGGCGCGCCGGGAGAAATTGTCACCTGTCCGGTGTTACGCGTGCAAACGGTGTGACACCTGTGATAGGTGTTATACCTGGACAGGTGTTTTATGCACGTGAGAGGTACCAAATAAACCTCATGACACGTACCGCCATGCAGTAAACTTCATCCTCATTTACCTGACTTCCACATCGAATCCGTCCGGCACGGCGCCGTAGTCGATGTGCACCACCCTCCTCCTCGTCTTCTCCTTCCGCTCCTTGGTCCTCGCGTCGATCAGCAGCTTCCACAGGGAGACGTAGAACAGCTTCGCCTTCTTCTCGCCCATGGCGGGGTGGTGCTGAAGGATGCGCCCGATAAACTCAGTCTCCGGCACGCGCAGCATCTGCATGCCGCTCTCCCACCGACAGAGGGCCTCCGGGTCGATCTTGCCGTTGGAGCGCTTCGCCACCCACTCCTTGAGGACGGCGTTGCTCCAGTTCGCGGGGTTGTCCGGGTTCGGCGCCGTCTTCTCGCCGACCACCTCGCCGATCTTGATGGGCGCGACGTAGCGCAGGGTGTTCATCGTCATGGCCATGTCGGCGACGGAGGGCGACACGCAAGCGACGAAGACGGTCTTGCAGTGGCGGTGCGATTCCACCTCGAAGGCGTCCTTCAGCAGCAACGTGAGGCGGGACTGGCGGTAGGGCACGTGGTAGTACCTGTCCACGTGGGTGGCCGAGAGCGCACGGTTCCGGATGCACTCCTTCAGGGCCATCAGCGAGGCGTTGATCAGCCTCGTCTCGTCGAGCCGGGACCTGTCGTGGAACTGGGCGTCTGCGGCCGTCTCCGAGCCGGCCAGGTCAACCACGAAGATCTTGCCGTCCTCGGCCTCGAGGAAGCGGGTGTTACGGACGCGGACGCAGCAGACGGCGTGGCTGCGGCTAGACGTGTCGTTCTTGAACGTAGTCTCGGTACGGCGGGAGTCCATCGCCCTGGAGACGACTTCGGCGAACTCCCGACCGCTCTTCACCTCCACCTCGCTGGCGTTCTTCATCACCGTCTTGCCGAACTGGTCCTCCACGATCTCCACCTTCTTCTTGTCCGCATTGAGCAGGTCTGAGGCGTCGTTGCCGAGCAGCTCGACGAACGACACAAACAGCCTGAGTCCGTTGTCGTCGCCGGTGAACAGGTCCTCGCCGAGCCTATCGAGCACTCCGCCGATGGTGTGCGTCTTGCCGGAGCCGGTCTGGCCGTACGCGAGCAGGGTGCAGACGCCGCCCTTCAGCCCCAGATCGATCAGGGGCGCGGCGAGGGCGTCGTACACGTCGGCGTTTCCGTGCTCCGGCCCGAAGGCGTAGTCCACGTCGTAGGTGCTCCTCACAGTCTTTGGCCTCCGCCTGACGTCCAGCCGGGGCTCGATGGCGTGCACCTTGGGGTTCGCGGCCTCCACCGTGGTGAAGAACCCGCTCCGCCGCTCGTAGTCGTGCATCGGCCGGACGCGGACGCAGACGCTGATGTCGCGGCCCTCGAGCATCTTGCGCTCCTCGGGGTCGTCGAACGGCTTCGCAGCGGGAAGATTGTCCTTCTCGGCGTGGATGGCGCGCACGAACTGGTCGCCGAAGTCGAGGGTCTCCTGCAGCTTCTTGTTCTTGGACAGCTGCGAGACGGCCACCTTCTCCAGGCGGGACGAGGTCTCCATCGTGAAAATGTTAGGCCTCTGGACGGTGTAGTCAGTCACTACGCAATATACTGTACGTATATATGCTGTAGACTTGTACTGTACGTAGTTCAGGGAGGGAGGTAGTTAGGTGCGTGTTAGGTACGTACCTAGGTTACTTTTCGCCGCGTTAATCTACCACATCTGCACCAGGTAAAGGTATCCAGTATCCACCACCAAGGATTTTAAACTTTCCTATAAGGTGCATGACTCATGCAGTGCAGAGTCGGTCAGGCAGGCAGGCGCAGGCAGGGCGACGGCGAATGCAGACGAAAGGACAGTTGGATTAGTAGGGGTAGGACGGTCGGATAATTTTTTTGTATAATGTTTAGCTGTACATTAAAGTCGTACATTTGACAAGTGGTGTAATTACAAGGTAGGAAATTCTAATATAGGCTCATAATACTTAGGCAAGACAAAATGCTCTTAATAATTTTATGTAATTGCATGAACTTTCCTATTCTTTTGGCCATCTCTATTAACTTGGAAAGGGAGGAAGCCATAGATCAGACTGTGCCAGTAATTCGTCAAAAGTACAACAAAATATTATACGGCACAAAAAATAATTGGTAGACAAAGGACTTTAGGAGAAGAAATACCAAGGAACTTCAGCAAGAATTATAGTTTTGGTAATCCGATTCCTTCTACATGGCCAAGCATGTTTAGTACACATCGTGAAGCAAAGGGCGGGAATGGTTCGGGCAAGGGATGCCACATTTACTGTGGAACTACTCTTGCGAAATAAAGCGAATTGTTTAATATAATATTGTAATGCTCACTGAGATATTATCTAGGCTCAAAGTTGCGATCGAATCTTTATTCACATGCAACGAAAGTACGACGTTGTTGAATATTGGCCCCATAAAATTGACGCGCCCTCATTTCCTGAATTGCACAATAGGGACCCTCGATCGGCGGATGGATCGTCATTCGTCAGCTAGCAGAGAAAAACGCAGCAGACCAGAGAACGCAGATTTCGGCGTCGCATCTCGCTCGCTCGACGCGAATATTAAGACGCGTTAAATTAATATAAGACTCGGACCTAGAACGGCCGTCATCATGTCCAACGGGGTGCTCAGCTTCAAGGCGATCCAGGAGGACGACTGCGACGACTTCATCCCGCCCCCGTTGCCCGACGAAGACGACCCGCCGCCGATGCCGATGGAGGACGACGACGACGGCGGCGGTGGCGGCGGCGGCGGCGGAGGAGACCCGTTCGACGCCGTCGCCTCGAGCAACGAGAAGCGATCGAAGCCGGGACCGAAGAGCAAGAAGCGGGCCAAGTCCCCTTCTCCGTCTCCGTCTCCGTCCCCGCCTCCCCCTCCCGCGTCTGACGACGGCGACCCCGCCGCTCCACCCGATGAGGACGGCACCAGCAACGGAAACGGCATCGGAGAGAAGGAGAAGAACTCTTCGCCCTGGCCGATCTCCGACGTGTTCACTGTGGAGGACGACGGAGTGCCGTTGCCAAAGCTGGAGGAGCCCGAGGAGATCATTGACGGCATCAAACAGGTGAGGAATAGCACTATAGCAGTAGGAATTCATAAATGAACACTCGTAGAGTGTTCGGTTTCCCAACATAATGAGGTTATTTTGTCGTCAACCTGTTTGGCACCTGTCCAGGTAGAACGCCTTTCACAGGTGTAACACCTGACAGGTAAATCATCTGGCACAGGTGTACTCATTTTTTGCACCTGATGCTGTTAACTGCCTCATAGCTAAAGACTCAACCGCTCCGAACCCTATTCAACCCGCATTAGCCTTCTCTGGCCTCTTTTAAGTCTGTAATCCGTCCGATACTCACAGAGTGTCCTTAATTCAATGTTCCTCTATTGCAATTGCAGCTTACGGATGAGGACTACTACCGCGACGAAGTGTCGCAAGAGGAGCTCGAGTGGTACAAGGACCTCGGCCCGACCGAGGAGGAGATCCTGGAGACCAACTGCCACAAATGCACCGCTTGCTGGAAGCCCGTCAACCTGAAGGGCGGCAACCTCGCGGTGCGCCATCCTCGCCTCGGCGTCGCCATCTGCCAGAGATGCAAGGCCTTCTATGCCAGCGGCGAGTGGACCAAGGACGAGGAGGGCTGCGACATGTTCTGCAGGTGGTGCGCGCAGGGCGGCGAACTGCTATTCTGCGACAAGTGCCCTCATGCGTTCTGCAAGCGCTGCCTCCAGAGGAACATCAGCAGGTCGTATGTGACGGAGGCTACTGAGGCCGAGGAGTGGGCCTGCCTGCTCTGCAATCCGAGGGAGATCTACAAGCAGAGGGCCGACTACCACGCCATGCACAGGCCGCTGAAGGTGGAGCGCATGCGGAAGCTGCAGAGCAAGGGGCGCAGGAGCCTGCAGAGGAGGAAGTCCGCCCCCATCGAGGAGCTGGAGGACGACGAGGAGCCGCTCGAGGTGGACACCGCAGAGTGCGAGAAGTTCGTGGAGGAGAGCTTCGACAACACGATCGCCGCCATGAGGGCTGTCCTCGAGCACGTCGAGGCGGAAAAGCAGAAGTGGGAGATGGAGGAGAACAGAGCTACGACAAAGGACGCCGTGGTCGCCACCTGCAAGACCCTCAGGGAGGCCGCCGACGCGGCCAGGTACAACGCGGAGGCAGTGGACGCCAGCGTCGTCACCGGATTCGAGAAGTTCTTCTCGCCGAACAGTTCCAACGGGGAGAGGCTGCTGAACATCGGCAGCGGCGTCAACGGCTCCCATCACCTGGTACCGGAATCTCTCAAGGGCGTCAAGGTTAGCCCCAGAAAGAGCGTCTCGAGGCCCAGCGTGTCGAGGAGGCCCGTGTCGGCCAAGAAGGGGACGCCGGCCAAGCCGCAGAGAAAGAGTTCTACGCCCGGCGGGAGCAGGGGCCGGCCGCGCGGCAGGAGCGGCAGCGAGCTCCGCCTGAACGGCGACGCCGTCACCGCCGACTTCGACCCCTCCGACTTCCTCCAGCAGTCGATGTCGGTGAGGAGCCCGAAGAACTCGAGCGCCGTCTCCATCAGCCTGTTGGGAAGCGGCACGAGGAAGAGGCGATCCGCCGCTGCCGCCGTCACCGCAGCGACGAGGGCGGCCGCCGCCGACAGCGACAGCGATGACAGCGACATCGAGGTGATCGGCGAGACGACCAGCGCATCCCCGCCGAAAAGGAGCAGGCCGGGACCGGCGTCCGCGAAGAAGCCCAAGATCGGGCCAAAGTCCAAGATCGGACCAAAGTCGAAGATTGGGCCCAAGTCGAGAACCGGAAGATAAAATTCCCACCCACACCCCTAACTTAAAACTCTTTTGCGGATAGTTGCATAGAAGCAAGCGCTTTACGGCATTTTCTCGACGGTGCGAGAGTGAAACAAAAGTGTATGATTGTACGTACCCTCCCCTGTGTCCCATCTGTC
>JAAUYK010185178.1_pt1 | contig 11725 bp, 10 predicted proteins | sample 7278021 | NCBI WGS metagenome assembly JAAUYK01 (sample SAMN14350223, study PRJNA611818) | marine sediment metagenome | isolation source: surface marine sediment (1.8m) | place: French Polynesia: Moorea | collected 2018-08
CATTCTCATTATTATAACACCCAGCGCGGAGCAGCCATTGGAGCAGGCATCGGTGCTTTTTCAGGATCGCTTATCGGCCGGGATGCCGAAGCTACCCTTATCGGAGCAGGAGTGGGAACCTTACTGGGTGCGATTGTGGGAAATGCGGTTGACCAGCAGCACCAAATTATGCGTGAAGCCGCTTTAACCAATAAACGGCTGGTCTACTATGATCATAAAGAGAACTATGCCATCGAAGCGATTCCAGGACCAAAAGATCAACACACCAAATGCCGCAAAGTGACCAAACGCGAATGGGACAAGGGATATCTTGTCAGTGAAAGGGTGGAAGAGATTTGTGAGGGCGAAAAACTGACGGGTGAATACTAATGGCGAGATATCGATATTGGATTTCTGTCTTTAGTTGTGCAAAGTTTTGAGCAGTTTTCTCATCACCCCAAATTTAAGTGCCATTCAGCTTTACGGTCAAGGATACAACCATTAGAAAAAATTTGATCAACACCGCTGAGGATCGCAATACGTTTAAATAAAACTCGATCCTCAGGAAAAATCAGCAAAATAATACTTCTCGAATTTTTAGACTTGAACAACAACTATTACCGTTAAGTTGTATGACCAAAAGCTTGCGGTTTTAAAGAGTCAGTGTTTGTTTGCGTCTATTTTCCCGCCATTCAATATGCCATCAACCCACATACCCTAATGGTTTAGCTCTTATCAAGTAAACTCAATGCTTCGTTTATTTCCCACCCATAATGCCCCTACGCGAAAATGCATGTAATGCTTTGAAATCAGGAAGCCAAAAATATGTTGCTTTATCAATGTGTTAGGCGGTTTGCATGATTCGTTTTTTAAGTCCTTGAATCTCGTGGGCCTGTTTACTAATAATGCTTTTCAAAATCTCTACCTTTTTGTTTTCAAGCCCTTTGATGAGATCGGACTGGTCTAATAATCCAAGGATTTCACCCCTGGTATCAAGGACCACCACTTGTCGGACTCGCTGCGTTCGCATAATTCTTGCCACTTCCTGAGACGTTGCGTCCCAGGCAACGGTAGGAACCAACGTACTCATTATTGCTTGAACGGGTTGCTTTAAGACATGTGTCCGTTTCAGAAGCAAGCGGGCAATCTCACGCTCAGTGATAAATCCGACCGGTTTGTTTTTTTTTGCAACGACAAGGCAGCTTTGGGATTTATGGACCATATGCTGTATTGCCCGCATCACCGTGATTTTTTCTGTAATCAAAAACATAGCCGCATGCATCGCGCGGAGGGCCTTTATATCTTGATCGAAAAAGCCCTCTTCCATATGCGCTATGAGATCGGTTGGCGTAAGTATGCCCACGGCCCGGTCATCATCGTCAACGACAACAAGGTGATGGATATCATTAATGATCAAGTGCTGGTAAGCATCATACATATCGATGCCCTGCTTAACCGTGATGACCGGTGATGTCATTAACGTGTGTATTTCAACTTCAAACTTGGGCTTGCCCTGGGTAGCTGAACGTACAATGTCTCGTTCGGTAAAGATGCCAATGGGTTTTGTATCGTCTACGATGAGAATACTGCTGATACCATTTTTTCGCATGATGCGAATCGTATTTGAAACGGGGGTAGACGGCTTGACACTGACAACATGCGGATTCATGATATTTTCCAGATGATTTTTTTTCATAATGCCTCCGTCATGGTCTCTTACAATAGGTCTGTAACTTCCATGAAGTTATTGGAGAATCTACCCATAATTTGGATACGCGCCTAACGGGATTTGGCAATGCAGATTGCAATCGAGCTTTCCGCAAAGATGACGTTAAAATAAGATTATGGCGGCATTTAAAGCTCCCCCCATACCGCTACGGTATCAGGTATTGTTGCTTCAGATCGCTGGGTCGTTTGTGCTGGCACGCAATGGCCTGATCGCATTTGGCATCATCGGTAAAATATTCACCCGAAAGCATTGCATTTATGACACATTGCCCAATCTCAACCGTTATAGAAATGTTGTATTTAATTTTTGAAGTTGGTCTGGTTAGTGTATATTATTAGCCAGTCAAACTCCAGCGATCCGAAGCAATACCAGTTTTATATGGACACTATATTCAATAAGTAAAATTCTCCTTTTTTAGAACTGAGAAGTTAGGCTTTACCGTTCTCGGTATTGGGCCATCTGCGGATAACCTGGTTTTCAGCATCTGTAATCGTGATTGATATACCATCACCGCCATCCAGGCGATGGGTTGCACAGGAAATTCACGGATCATAGGCGCGTACGGCCATCTCAATCTGGTTGAGTATCCCTTCGTTTACATGTCCATCCTTGATAAGGGTTCGGGCAGCCTGGTTGACACTCATGTTCATGGGTCCCAAATTATGGGTGGTACCCACAATCATATTGGCGCGGGTAATCAGACCATTTTCATCGGTGGAATAATCGTGAATCAGGGTCCCCCTGGGGGCCTCAACACAACCCACGCCGCGGCCGGCCTTAGGTTCAACTTTTGCGCGTACATCGGGGTTTGTGATCTCTGAATCTTCCAGAATCTCGATAGCGCGCTCACAGGCATACACCTCTTCGATCAGTCGGGCATAATGGTATAAAAGGGTGGCCTGAGCTGGACGGCCAAACTGCGCTCGGAATTCTTCCAGCTCCGCCTGAGCCCGGGGTGTCGCCATTTTATCTGCCACATTGATGCGGGCCAGTGTGTTGGCACGGTAGATACCTTTGGGCTGATCCAAATCCATGGAAAAGCCCTCGTCCCAGCAGCGGGCATATGGAAATTTTCCGTAGGAAAAAGGAACAACCTGTTCACCTATATAATCAGCATAGTCATATGCTTTAAAGCTTGTAAAAGAACCGTCTGCTTTCATGAGACGAATACTGCCATCATACAGATTTAACGCCCCGTTATCATCTACGGTGCCGATAAAACCGGTGTTAATGATCCCCAGGTTCTGAATCACATCGATGTATTTGGGAAACACGTCTTTTTTGGCAAAATCGATAGTAAACAAGGCAAAATCAAGTATTTGATGCATTTTAGCCAAGATGTCTTTGCGTTCTTCCTCCAGCATTGGTTTGGCAAAGCCACCCGGTACCCCAGCAACAGGATGAATGGTTTTGCTTGAGAATTTATCAAGGATCATCTTTGCCATCTGGCGGGTTTTCACGACCTGTTTGGCTAAATCCGGATTGGCCTTGGCGATACCGATCACGTTACGCACGGCGTAATCGCTGTCTGGTCCAATCACGAAATCGGCAGCCGCTAGAAAGAAAAAATGCAAAAGCTTGTCTTCAGCATGAGCGATAGTTTGCATCAATTCCCGTAATTTGTGACCGGTGGCGGTCGGCGACACACCAAAGCATCCATCTACCGCTTTATTGGATGCTAGGTGATGCATCCAAGGGCAAATACCGCAAATACGACTGACAATCCGCGGCAGTTCCTCGGCGGGTTTGCCTTCGACGAATTTTTCAAATCCCCGCAGGGACATTACATTCAATTTGGCATCGCGCACATTGCCGTCGTCATCCAGTTGAATGCCGATGGAGGCATGCCCTTCAATTCGAGTAATCGGCTGTATATTGATAACTTGCGACATACGCTATGATCTCCTTTCATTTGGTGGTTGCGCGTAGCATTCCATGGGCGCCGGAAAACCGTAGCAGCGAACGCCGCTCGGGCAGCGTTTTGACGTCGATGCCGTTGGATGCCAGCGCATTGAGCATATCCATTAACTGATTGCCATCATGTTTGACCGGGCCGTAGCAACCGCGACACGGCACCCGGGCCGAAATGCAACGAGGATGAATATTGTCACCCCCGCAGCCGGCACGGGTAACGGGACCCATGCACATCAGTCCTTGTTCCAGCAGGCAGCGCATTTGATCCAAGGGCTCGTCCGGTGCGCCGTATTGCGGCGGCTGTAAAAAACGCTGCATCTGCTTCAAATCTCCCTTGCCCTCGCGTTGAGTTGGACAGGTGTCGCATACGCTTTTTTCAGGCAGTTGTGGTTGTTTGCCTTCCACCAGCGCCACCAGGGAATTGAAGACATGATCCGAGTGAGGCGGACAACCCGGCACATAGATATCGACGTTGATTTTTTCATCGAGGGCATAACAACTATCCAGCAGGGGCGGGATATCCTCCGAGGGATAGGTCTGCGGTTTATCAGTGGTTTCGGTAGAGTAGTATCGTTCTAAAATTTCTTCCGGGGTATAACTGTTGGACAGCGCCGGGATGCCACCATGGGTGGCGCAGGTGCCCAAGGCAATGATGAGTTTGCATTTGCGTCGCATCTCTTCTGCCACTTCGAGATGCTCCTCGTTGCGAATACCACCACTGATAATGCCTACATCGGCCTCTGGGATGTTGATATGCTGGCCGTCGCCTAACTGCCCGAAGTATTTTTGATCCATCAATGCTGGAATATGAACAAATTCTGCCACCTTGAGGACATCCAGCAACCTTTCCCCCATGTCGATGATGGAGATTTCACACCCCGAACATGAATTTAACCATTCACTTGCAACTTTTACTGGCATGGCTTATCACTCCTGTAGTGCATCACGGTTTGGTCGATGCAGTTTAGACATTAATTTTTGATTCGCACTGATCTTGGTTTCAATTCCCGGCGCAAAACCTCAGCGCTTTCCTTTTTGCGGTCTGACCAGGTCTGGACTTTATGCAGAGCATTTCGGGCAAATTGAGGGTTTTTCTCATGGCTCAAATGCTCCAGCACACCGGCGCCAGTGGCATCGGCAAAAGCCGCCCGCCCCTGCGGCGTTCGCGCAATAACCGTTGTCCAGCCTTCGTCAGCGCCTATACCTCCAAAGGAGACATCGGCAAATTCGGCGGAATAATCTGGACAAAAGCGGCAAGCATAGCGCCGCAAGGATTCCATTTTCTTCAGATCAATTGTTTTGACAATCTTGTTACCCAGATGGATCTTCAAACCTTCTTTGATATTAACCTTGCTAACGTCTTCCCAATCAAATTCGCCCAGTGCTGATAGCTTTTGGCGTTCAGCTGTACCGAAGATAAAATTTCCGGAACAGAAGAGCCCCAAGCAAAACCGAATCGAATCGGAGGGCACTAACCCGAGCACCTGCATACGGCGCACCGATTTGATCTGACAAGGCGTGCCGACCAGGGCCACACGGTTGAGTCCCTCTTTTACCATGGGGTCAAACTCCTCAATCGACGAATAGGTCATATACAGGTCACTGAAGTTTTTCATTCCGTGAGAGGTGTCAAAGAAGAAACCGGCGGAGGCGATGATATCTTCACGGGTTGTTGCCAGAAAGGGACGTCGTTGAAACGGGCCAACCTGCTTGGCCACAATGGCCCCGTCGATACGCCCGCGATCAAACAGATGTAGCAGCAAAGCGGTGACCACACCACCGTCGGTGGCTCGCGCACGAATGCTTTGCTCTCGGGCACGCGCAACTGTGGTTTCGAGCACCCGTCCCATAGGTTCACTCCAGGCCGACCGGCTTTTAGTCTCTTCTTCAAGTTCATCTATCTCCGGGCAGATTGCGTGACACAATCCACACTCAATACACTTATCGATATCGCCATATATGGGCTTGCCGTCATCGTCCAGTTTTAGAGCGCCATAGTTGATCGCCGTGCAAAACGTAACGCAACCGCCACAGCGATGGCAAAGCCCGGGCTTTTGGACTTGTTGAATTAAATCGAAAAAGGTTTTCATATCGCCTCCTCAGTCGCGACACTAAAGCGATCGGTCTGGATGATTGCGCTTCAATGCCAGTATTTACTGAAGCCATTGGCTACATTTCAGTTTCCGGATGAAAAACCAGGACGTCTTTTAGATCGTCTCCTAAGTAGGCCCGTTCATTCGGTCCTAACACTCCCAATGACAAACACAGCAAGGTCCACAGATGTACCGTGTCCCAGGCATGCTCACGAATATCGCTCAAATCGTGGATCTGCGCGTGGCAATTGTGGCACGGAGTAATGCAATAGCTAGCGCCTGTGGTTAAAATTTGCTCCGCTTTGAGCCTGCCGTATTCCCGCCGGGCTTCGGTATGGCCGGACTGCAAAAACCCGCCGCCGCCACCGCAACAGTAATTGTTGCTTTTGTTGGGATACATCTCAATAAAATTCTCTTCCCCCACTACCGCCTTAACGACGAAGCGTAGCTCTTCGGCCACCGGATCACCGAAACTTTTACGCACCAGCTGACAGGGATCCTGGACCGTAAACTTGATCTTGCGATCCTTGTTCCATTCCAGGCTGGGTTTCAGCTTGCCCTCTCTGATCCATTGGGCATACAGTTGAATGATACTTTGAATTTCGAAGTTGGCCTCGATGTTAAATTTTTCCAATCCGAACCGGACGGCAAATAGTTCGTGGCCTCACTCCGTGTTAAGCCAGACGTTACAACCCAGATCCTCCACCGCCTTGACTTTGGTACGCACTATATGCTCCCATTTTTCATCATCTGCCAGAAACATGCAGTAGTTTTCTGCTGCCCAGCCCTTGGTGCCATAAGTCCAGTCAGCGCCGCCCTGATGCATAATTTTCCATAGCGGCACCATCTCGTCCGGCTCGGTCACCGGTTCTCTGGAATTCTGGTTTAAAAAATAATGCGCTCCTTTTTTATTTACCGGCGCCTGCATCGCGGTAAATTCGGGTTGGGCTTCTCGGTATTCTTCCAGCACGTCTTCAACCACAAACTGAAAGTCTTCCTCGGTAGTGCCCATGGCGCTGCAGGTATCGTTGCGCAACGCCATATCGCAGGAGCCCAAAATGCCTTTGGGCCGCTCTTCACGCGGCCATGACTGACGGGTATAAAAGACCAGCTGCGGAATATTGATTTTCATCGGGCAAACATACACACAGCGCGTACACATACTGCACATCCACACCCATGGTGTACTGGTTATTTCATCATCCAATCCCATGGCGGCCATGCGTAAAAATTTGCGCGGATCCATACCTTCTAAACCCGTGGCCGGACAGCCAGAAGAGCAGGCTCCGCAAGTCAAACACAGGTTGAGGTTTCCGCCATCGGGCAGAAGTGCTTTCACCTCATTGATGAAAAGGCTTTGTTTGTTGCCACCGATTTTGACTGCTGTCTCAGACATGTTCGCTCCTTTATCAGTAAGTCTAGTTAATCGCCGCGGTTTCCAATGGATTTGAAGCTAAATCGGGCAATGGATTCGGTCCCAGAGCACGGATGTCTTCAGTAAATCGGGTGACAACTTCTGCAAAACGGGACGCCTCAGCCGAAGATACCCACTCAATGGCAAATCTTCGCGGATCGATACCAATATCCTCAATCACCAATCTGATCGCCTCAGCGCGGGATAACGCTTTGTGATTACCCTCCAGGTAATGACATTCACCGATGTGTCAGCCCATGATGATGACGCCGTCGGCACCCCTGTTCAAGGCTTCCACGACCAGGTCCGGATGGACCATGCCGGAGCACATCACCCGCACGGCCCGCATATTGGTGGGATACTGCAAGCGTGAAACCCCGGCCAGATCGCCACCTGCATAAGCGCACCAGTTGCAGAGGAATCCGATGATCCTTGGTTCAAACTGTTCTGCCATGTTGCTTCTCCTTTGAAATGATCGTTAATGTATGAATTCAGTTTACGGAACCGCGGAATCCAACGGTGCCATAGCAGCATGCACCTGTGATTTTAATTGTTCCAGGGTAAAACCGTGGACATGCACGCCTTCCTTGGGACAGGTGGCCGCACAAAGCCCGCAGCCCTTGCATAGCGCCGGATCCGTTTTGATGCGCTGGTGATTTGTGCCGTTGTCTTGCTGGTATTGTTCCAGCTTTATGGCGCGGTAGGGACACACATCCAAGCAGAGAGCGCAGCCGTCGCATTTTTCCGTGACATAGGATTTAATGGCGTCCAGCTGCATTTCCTCACGCGCTAATAGCACCCCGGCCCTGGCAGCCGCCGCCTTGGCCTGTGCAATCGATTCGTCGATCGGTTTGGGGAAGTTGCAAAGTCCAGCGACGAATAGACCGTCCACCGACATGTCTACTGGTCGCAGTTTCGGATGGGCCTCGTTTAAAAAACCTTCTTCGTTCTGCCCACACTTGAACAATTCGACAAGGTGCTGATCGGTCGACGGCTCTACAGCGGCGGCTAGCACCAGGTAATCAGGTGTAATGCTGACGGGACGCTGCAGAATCGGATCGAATGCAGTCAGTTGCAGGTCGTCATCTTTTATGTGAACCTGGGGTTTACTTTGCAAATCGAAGCGAATGAAAAGTACACCAAGTTCGCGAGCTTGCTTGTATAAATCCTCGCGTTTACCATAGGTCCGAATATCACGGTAAAGGACCACCACATCCATATCCGGTTTAAGTTCTTTAAGTTTGATGGCGCTCTTCATTGTGTGGCTGCAGCAGATCCGGCTGCAATACAGCCGGTGTTCTTCCCGCGACCCGACACATTGGATGAACACGACACTGCCGGCCGCAGCGATTTCGTCCGATCTTTCCCGCAAGGCGGCATCAAATTCCAGATGGGTCTTCACCCGTGGATCTTGTCCGTACAAATATTCCTCCGGTTGAGATTCTTTCCCGCCGGTGGCCAACACAGCTACCCCGTAATTGACCGCCCGGGTTTTTCCGTCGACTTCAATTTTGCTGACAAAATTGCCCACCGATCCCATGGCCGAGAGCAATTTTGCTTTTGTATGCACTTTAATACGCTGGTTGGATTGCACCCGTTTGATCAAATCCTCTAACATTGGACGAATCGGCTGGCCGTTGCCGGTCTCATTCAGTTGCCAGGCATTGCCGCCCAAACGCTCCGCTTTTTCCAACAAGACCGTCTCATAGCTTTGATCCGCCAGTGTCAGGGCGGCTGTCATTCCAGCCATTCCGCCGCCGATGACCAAGGCTTTCTGGGTGACCGCAACACTGAGCGATTGCAGCGGAACCACCAATGACGCTTTGGCTACGGCCATGCGTACTTGATTTTTGGCCTTTTCAGTGGCTTTTTCCGGTGTCTTCTGGTGGACCCACGAATTTTGGTTGCGGATATTGGCCATCTCGACGAGATAAGCGTTCAAACCAGCCTCTTTTAGTGTTTCCTGGAACAGCGGTTCATGCGTTCGCGGTGTGCAGGCGGCAATGACGATGCGGTTGAGCTGATGTTCTTGGATTTTTTTGTTAATCAAATCCTGGGTATCGGCGGAACAGGTGAATAAATTGTTTTCGACCAGCTCAACGTTGGGCAAGGAGCGCGCGTATTCAGCCACTGCATCCACCTCAACCACACCGGCGATGTTGATGCCGCAGGAACAAACGAATACCCCAATTCGGGGATGCTCAGCTGCAATGTCCTTTTCCGGCGGATACGTTTTTTCACGGGTCAAGGTGCCTCGCGCCTGGTTCAGCAGATTGGCGGCTTCGGCCGCGGCCGAGGAGGCCTCTGTGACCGAACGTGGAATGGCCTTGGGGCTCTGGAAGGCACCGGTAACAAAAACGCCAGGTTGGTTGCTCCGGACGGGCGCAAAATAATCGGTTTTGGCAAAGCCAAAAGGATCGAGTTCAATATCGAAGATTTCCGCCAGCTGCTTTGATTCCGGTGGGATCTCCAGTCCGACTGAAAGGATGGTCATGTCGAAGTCTTCCACAACCATTGCACCGCTTTCAGTTGTGTACTGCAACCTAACACCTGAGCCGTTTCGGCCGGCTTCGATGGAATGGGGCCGGGCCCTTACAAAGCGGACGCCCTTTTCTTTGGCATCAACATAATATTTTTCAAATTCCTTACCGGGAGTGCGAATATCCATAAAAAAGATGGTTTGTTGCAATCCGTCGCCGGTCAAGTGTTCAGCAGTCACCAGTGCTTGTTTGATAGCATACATGCAGCAAACACTGGAACAATAAGAGTTAGCGCAACGGTTGGTGCTGCGGGAACCAACGCATTGCAGCCAAGCGATTTTTTTCGGTTCGCGATTATTCGAAGGGCGCTTAAGGTGTCCCATGCAGGGGCCGCTGGCTGACAAAAGGCGTTCGTATTCCAGGCTGGTGACCACGTCGGCGATCTGGCCGTTTCCGTAAAAGTCAAGCGGGGTCGGATCAAATGGCTTGTAGCCGGGTGCCATGATCACCGCGCCGACATTGAGGGACATGATCTGTGTCTTATCGTCAAAATTAATAGCGCCGGTGGGACAAAACTTCTCACAGGCCCGGCACTTGCCGCGGGTTAAGTAGATGCACTGTTCACCGTCGATGGCATACTTCAGCGGAACCGCCTGACCGTACTTGATGTAGGCCGCCTTGCGCTTGTTAATCTCCATATTGAATTCGTCATCGACTTTCTTGGGGCATTTTTCTGCACAGAGCCCACAGGCAATACACTTGTCCATATCGATATAACGCGGGCTTTGCTTGATTTTGATGGTGAAATTGCCCGCTTCTCCAGAAACTTCCACGATTTCTGAAAAGGTGAGCAAATCAACGTTTAAGTGCCGGCCGACCTCGACCAGTTTCGGCGAAATAATTCACATGGCACAGTCGTTGGTGGGATAGGTTTTGTCCAATTGGGCCATGACGCCGCCGATACCAGCACTCTTTTCGACCATGTATACAAAATAGCCTGATTCGGCTAAATCCAGAGTGGCCTGGATGCCGGCGATACCTCCGCCGACCACCATCACAGATCCGATAGCTTCAATAGACATATGCACCTTCTTTCATGTTAATGTATGGGTTTACTTCAAAAAGACACCGGTTGAACAATAGCTGGCTTGAGTTTCTCGGTTTCAGATAAACTCCTGTACAACGTGTTCGGCGACACCGGATTGGCGACAAAATCTTTTAAATTCGGCTTTTTTAATGGTATATTTGCGTCCAACGGTCGGTTGGGCCTTGATCCTGCCATCTCGAATCCAATTGGTAATCGTATTGCGGTGCACCCCCAGTTTGTTGGCTAACTGACCGACGCGGATGACGATCGAATTGCTTTGCGGCTGTCGTGGCTCGACCGCCGGGGTCTTAAGGATTTCAATGATGCGCTCACACATTTCGGGTACCGTGGCCGTGAGAGAAGAAGAAAGTCCGGGTTTGACTTTTGTGGGTATTTCCGCAGGCCGGGCAACCAGTATGCGAACGTCAATAGCGGTGTGTAAGCAGATTTCCTTCAGCATATTAGCGGTCGGGAACTGGTGTAGGGAATAGTCGCTGATTTTCGCAGGTTGAATGTCCTTGACGTTAATTTCCCTGATTTCCCCGGGAACGAGATCAGGGAGGTCCATCGCATCGATGATAATGATTTGGGATGGCTGATGCTCCAAAAGCAGGATATCGATGAGAAAGTCGCGGATAGCCGTACCCACATCCAAACAGGCAGCATCCTTCGGCAGATAATAAACGCTTTCAAGTAGCCGAATCACCTCAGGACCGAAGCCATCGTCACCAAAGAGGGGGTTGCCACAACCAAAAATCAATCTTTGCTTTTGATAGATCGCTCGCAGCATGATGGTTTCCTTTCAAAATTGGTTGTGCGAATTGGGCAATTGAGATTACATATAGCAATGCACATGCCATTAGACTGTTATTGCTATATTATACTGATATAATTGAATATTTAGGTTTTTTTGATATGCATCGTCAGTATGTAAATAGGGAATTATTTGCTCAATATATTATAATATCAGCATAACCAATTGAATAAATTACATAAAGTAAATAATGCAAATAATTGCAAATATTGGGC
>JAAUYK010219862.1_pt1 | contig 11724 bp, 11 predicted proteins | sample 7278021 | NCBI WGS metagenome assembly JAAUYK01 (sample SAMN14350223, study PRJNA611818) | marine sediment metagenome | isolation source: surface marine sediment (1.8m) | place: French Polynesia: Moorea | collected 2018-08
GTAGACTGCAGAGAATGACTAAATTCGGAGTCAGGCATTCGGCTAAACGACAGTCACGAGTCGCTCTCCCCCTCTTTCAGTTCTCATCCAGCTCTTCTCCTTTGGGTTAACCACACACCTGCAATGTATCTTTTCTGGCGGCGGTGGTGGCTTCTATCTGTCTGTCTGTCTGTTGTCACGTAGTAGAAGAAGCCCATGCAGCTAGTCGATGACGAGGTGAAAACGCCTCCTCCTACGGCGACACTTTTCCCAGACCAGAAGGGCAGAGAAATCGGAGGAGAAGAAGTCGCCCTTCCCTCCCTCCTTCTTTCCAATAAAATCTAGAACGTTGACGACGCCACCTGACGCTTCAGCATATGTTCGTATCCATCAGCATTAGGCGACCGATTCCCGCTCGCTGCTTCCCCGCTAGCAGCGTCAATCGGCGGTCAGAGGAGGGAAGAAATTTGAGGCCGGCCGACAGTTGCAGCAGCAGTACGTATTTAATTGAGCCGTTACTCGACGCGTGGAAAATTGACAGGCGGCGCGGCCACCACGACACGCAAATTGAATGGCTTGGCTCACGTACTACGTATATACGTATAACAAATATCTTAATCAGAACGTGAATGCGAAGACGCGGTTGTAGGCGGGGGCGAGGCAAATACGTAATTTGCGGCCATAAAACGAGACGTCGCGTCGGATCGTAGCTAGACGATACACGTCATATTCTGGCTAGACGGGAGGCAAAAAGCCTGTCCAATCCAGACGAATGTGTATATTTGTGGCTCACGGGCGTTTCGGTCGCAATTCGCGAAATCCTCGGTGAGCTGCGTGGGCTGAATCCTTCTATTTTGACGCGGTAGAAAGGGCACTCTTGGCAGCGCATTCATACGGGAGACAAGTCGAGCAAATAAATCTGTCGAGCGCGCGTTTCCGGGAGACGCGCAGCCTAATGGAAGAAGGGCATGACCCAGAATAGAACTTTCCTCGCCGGGGCGAATATTCGCAAACGTCTGCTTCTCGCTCTATCCGCGTGGGTCTTTGAATTTCATCTCAAAGTCGAGCGGAGTCTCTCTTGTTCCCTAGCCGGCATGGAATTCCCTCGTCCGCTCTACATAGACGCTGCTGTTTATGCATGCGAGCCGCTTCTCCCTCTGACTGTACGTCTAGCTTCTTTTTTTCCGTCGCGTCGGTCCAAATTCGCCTCTTCGCCGCTCTGTCCGGTCGGTGGCGGCCAGCAAAGAATACGTGCGTGCCACCTCCATCTAACGTATCTCCAGCCGGCTAGGCTCTCACTCCCCCTTAGCTAGCTACCATCCATGCAGGGATCTCTTTCTCTCTTAGGCCGAGACGATGGAGGGCCCGGAAGGAAGGAAGTCCGTTCGCTAAAATACCGGCGCCGCTTCGCTCTCTCTTTCTAGCGAAAGCGGGCCGCACCGTGCTGTAAAGAGATCAAGAACAGTGGCGACCGGGACAACAGCAAAAACGGTTTTGCTATTCAGCACAGCTAGCGAACTGGCTACGAACGAACGAACGGAGGAAGAACGGTCGGTTGGGCAGCGAGACGGGAGGGAGGGAGGAGAGACGGACGAACGAGTATAATTTGTGCGCGCTGCTGACTTTAAGCTCTTTCTTTCGCCGTTGCCAGACATCCAGCCAGCTATCCCTCTTCTTCCACAGCCTCCCCTGCTGCAGTCTGATGATAAAACAGAACGAGAAGCCAACAGCAGCAGCAGCAGCAGCAGTCCCATGTGAGTTGAAAAAAGCCTCCGCCAGCAGCCCCGAGCAGTTCTCCTTCTCCCTTCTCCGTAGTTTGTCGAGGTATGCACACACACACACTCACACATATTGTACGTACGTAGTACGTATCTGCAACATTTAGCCTCGTCACGCATGCAGGACGCGTCGCCGGCAATTGGGCAGCTAGACGGAAGAAAGGACGTACGAGAAGGAAAAGGGGGTTTTCACGAGTGCAAACATTAAGAAGGCCTCGCTGACTCCAAATAATGTACTGGAAAGAACTCTTGTGAATTTATCTTGTTGGGAACTTGACTTTTTTCTGCCGCGGACTCGGTATTTGCGATAAGTCAAAGGATATATCCCAATGCAAACAGGCCGTGACTAAGTACGCGTAAGCCTCTATCAAACAAAAGCGAGCTGGCTATATAGCTGTGCTTGCTTACCTTCGAGCTTAAGACGGAACTCTGACAGCTGCCCGCCGGGGTCTTGAGCAAGGGCAGCTTGCCGTACACGGACGGGTTGAGACCGGAGGCGGCGGCAGCGGCGGCAGCAGCGGCGGCGGCAGCCACGGCCTGCTGCTGGCCCTGCTGTTGGTGTTGCTGCTGCTGTTGGTGCGGGTGCGGATGGTGGCCGACGCCGTTCGCCGAGGGAATGCCCCCGATACCGGGAAAAGGCGAGGCTCCGGCGGCGGCGAGTAGGGCTGACGGATGGAGGCCGGAGAGAGCGGCGAGCCCGGCAGCCTGGTAGATGGCGGCCGCTGCCGCCGCAGAATTCGGGCCGCCAAAGTAGGCCTGCTGGTTCAGTCCGAACAGCTGCTGAGGGGCCAACGAGTTGGCCGGCGGCACGGCGGTGGATGGGACTCCGTTGGCGACGGGCAGGGTCGCGGCCGCCACCGACGTGGGGTTGACGGCCGACGTGGGCGATGCGGCCGAGACGCCGTTGGCCATGAAGTACTTGGCAGCCTCTGGTTGCTGCTGCTGGTGTTGGTGCTGTTGCTGCTGGTACAACGCCGACCCGGCCGCCGTCTGACCGGGCTGCTGAGACTGCGTGGCGGCGGCCGCCGCCGTCGCATAGTGATAAGGCAATGCGGCCGGGGTGCCGACGGCGGCGGCGGCGGCAGCGGGAGGTTGCGGCACCACGGCGGCCGTCATAGTCGCCGCCGCCGAGCCAGAAGGGGTGACGTGGGCAGGGGCGGCGGCACCGGCGGGCACGTAGGCCGGCATGTACCACTGGCCTTGGACGTTCATCCTGATTGATAGTCTGATGAGCCTGGCGGACCGGAGGAATTCTAATGTGCGATCGGGTATATGAACGAGCTACTGCCGAGGCCGAGACCGAGTGAGCGGCTTCGCCGTGTGGGCGGACTTCCTTCCCTGCTGGTTCCTCTTGTCGGTGCGGCGAGGTGCCGGTCGTCCCTCCGTCCGGCGCGACTCTTGCTCGCTTGATTGGATTTGGTGCGCAGTAATTGGATGAGTCCCGGGATCAATTGAATGGGAAGAAACGGAGCCGACCGACCGACCGTCCGAAGCGAGGGAAAGAAGGAAAGGGAGGAGGAAGAAGATCAATGGTCTCCACTCTCTCCCTTACTTCCCACTGTCTCTCTTCCGTCCTCGCTGGCGGGTAGTCTTCTAGGCGCCGATCGCGACCGAGGCCGGATGGAATGGACCAAGCCGAGATTAGCGGCGGCGTCGATGCGAAGGCTGATCAGATCGAGCGGAGGCGGAGAAGGAGTAAATGAGAGTTGTGTTCGTTCGTTCCTTCGGTCTCTTTCCAACGTAAAGAACCCACGGCCACACATTCGAGCTATACGTACTGTACTACTATACAGTGGGAGGACGCTAGAGATGGGGGCTGGAGGGAAGGAGAGGGAGGGAGGGAGGGAGAGACACATAAAGCCTCTTCTCTTGGGACGCCAGAGAAGAGCACTTAGAGCTTTGCGGGAATGAAGGCCGGTCGGCCGGCCAGCCACCGACGGAGGGAGGGAGAAAGAGAGAGAGAGAAGAATCTCGTTTGTTCCTAGCCTTAATCAAACGGCTTACAACTGGGCGTAAAAGGCGCGCGCGGCTGTAGAATAACAATACCTCCTAGGCTTCCGAGAACCCGTATGTAGGAGCTCCCCAGCTCCTCCCGTCCTTCCTTAATAAATGAAAAGCCGTTACCCCTCCTTCCCCTCGCTCGCTCCTCGAGTGTGCGAGCAAGCATGTTATGTATGTGAAAGGCTGGCTCGCTCGCTCGCTCGCTCTCTTGCTCTCGCGAGGAGAACGCGATTTCATCCCACATTAAGTGTGTACTAGGCAGTTTATGGCCGATGTTTCCCGTTGGAGGACGTTGGCTGGTGAGGGGCTGGCCGTCGGTCGGACGAAGGAGCTTCTGCGAGGACGAACTCAGAGTTCCCAAATGGTAGACTAACTTTCTCCAGAAAATTGCCTTTCTACGTAGCTCATTTAGTGTATTAAAATTTTGATATACCCCTTGAGATAAGAGCGCCCCATCAGCCGGACTGGACAATTTCCCACGAAAAAGTGCAGTATCTAGCCGGTCCGTCCCTCCATATCCCTGCGAGGCGAGCGTGCGATATATAAATGTATTGTGCGGGGCGAGTACACGAGGACGCGACGTCGGACTTACGCCGTAGATGGGATCGAGTAAGTAAATAGGCGTTTGTCCCGCGCACGGGCGCGCAACCAGCAGCTAGACCCGGCTTTGGAGCAAGCGAGCGAGCGAGCGAGCGAGAGACGACAAGAAAGTTTTGGACAATAGCGAAAGAGAGAGGGGGACAAAAAAATAGAGGCGCGTATCTACGAAAGCAGTTCCGCCGCTTGGTCCGTTTCGTCGCGGCGGCGGCGGGAAATTTTTGCCAATTACTCTTGCGCCAGATGTTCTCCAGCAGCTGCCGAGGAGTTCTGTCGCCCTTCCGACATAAAGTTCTCTCGAGGCTGGCTGGATATACATCTCCGAAGAAGTGCGTAATAAAGTCGGGTGGTATTCCGTCGGGTCGGCGGCTGAGTAAAACTTTCAATGCGTCTCGGTGACGTTTAGCCGCCATCAAGGCCAGGAAAAAAGAGGAAAGTACGTAGACGACCGTGTTTTTTGTCGTTCTCTCCCTCTCAGCGCAGGCATATGCAAACGACGGGCGGGTGGTGGGGCCATAAATTTCGATAGATCGTCTACTACTTTCCTCGGATCGGAGTGCGTTTGCCAAAATGGAGGAGAGGAGAAGAAAGAATCGATCCAGAGCCTTACGACGGCTCGCACGTCGAACGACGGCGTAAATTTGCGCATAAAGCGGCAATGAATGGATGAACCAACGCGAGCGATTCCTGATATTTATCGCAAGTTCATAAAGAGAGAGCTGCTGGCGTCCTCAATTTTCCGGCAATTTCTTCCCTCCTTCCTTCGCCTCGTTGCAGTCAGTTCCCTCCCTCTGCACTCCCTCCGGAGCTTGAACAAAATGCGACGCGGGCAAAATAGGCTCATCGTCGGTGGCGCATTTTCCAGCTCCTACGTAGAAAAAGGTCGCATGCTCTCGTTTACGATCCCTGCATACGTACCAAGATCTCATTTCGCGATCGCTGCATTGTGCGGAAAACAGGCGACGCCAGTACATGCTCCGCGCTCTCTCTCCTCTCTCCTCTCCCCTTTCCGATCCGCAATGAATAGCCCTTGATGGGCTCGCATTGAAGCGCCAATCAACAACAGCCAGCCGGCAATAGGAGACGTTTCTTGCACAGTCCTTGGTCTCCATGCAGCATGCAGCGGCAGCTAGACATTCACGGATCCGTGACCGCAGGCAAAATTAGATCAAGACGCACCTACATATACGTAGTACGCCCGCGCACAGCATCCGTCTAGTATACATAGTCGCGTTCCTACACGGAGAAAGAAAGCTTCCAGAAATAGATCTGGCTTTCAATCAAATAGCTGGCTTGGCAGTTCTCTCCGTTGGCACAATCCGGATGGTTGCCCGAAGGCTCGCTGGGGAAGAGTGAAATGGGGCGAACGGGGAAAAACTACCTCAAATCTGATAGCGTGCCATTAAACAACGACTTTGTACTAAAATAGGCATGCCAGGGCTGCTCTTTCTTTTTCAGTGATGCGAATTTGGCCTTTCCTCAAAGCGTAAGCAACGAAGACGAAAGCAGATGCGACCACCCAAGATCATTGTCAGTCACGGGAGGAGATGAGGGAGAAGCCGCATTCGATCGATAGATCGATCCAAATCGAAGGGAAGAAGAAGCCAGATGGGAAAATTACTGGCTCCCAGCACAATGAGTCAGTCCTCCTACTTTTGGTCCTTTGGTCCGTTCTTTTCACGGCTTGGTAGTAATCTACGACATGCATCCACGTCTCTCTTTCCGGACGCCGGCCGGCCGTTGGCTTAAGTGGGCTCCACAGACCGGACCGGACAGCCTCAAAGAAGACCGACCGACCGACCGACAGGGAACCAGTGTAGTACGTAGGCCAACTTAAGACCACGCGGGGACGGCCGCATCGGAGCCGTTGCCAGAAAACTCGTGATTTATGACGATCGGATGCGATCTCCCTCCCTCTATAGGGGACGGGACCATGCAATGTACGGAGGGAGAGGAGAGTGAGTCGCGTTCGTTCGTTCGTTCGTTCGGCTCCTTCATAAAGCCCTAGCTGCCGCCGCCGCCTCTCGAGCCCTCAATCCTCCTTGCATTGAGGAAGCCGCGGGGCGTCTCGCTCGCACGCGGCCGGCCGTATTCATTCGGCCACCGCGTTGCCGTTGTCACCAAAGCATGCAGGCTCTTTCTCATACTGGGCGCATGCATTGAACCCACCGCCGCCGCTGCTGCTACATCATTGTTGGCGCCGCTCGCTCGCTCGATCCTAGCTGCTGCCACCGCTGCGACAAAAATTGAGGAGAGCGAAGGCCGAAGAAAAGGAAGGAGACGACTTCGTCTTTCGAGGCCAATGGGACGAGCGAGCGAGGGCATAAATAAAACTCGGGAATATCGCGTGTTCGCAAAAAGTCCCCTCGGCCGCGTCAGATCGCGTTCTTCTGTCGCCCAACTTTTTTTTACTGCGAAACTTTTGCTGACCGATTCCTGCCTGGCCATAATTCCATGCGCGAGCGAATTCTCTCAGCCAAGCCAAGGAGAGTGGTGCCACTCGTGCTTATCTGCTTCCGGACACCTGCCAGCTCTCACGGTATGCTCCTATACCATACCATATGAGGAGGGTCTGTTACCCGGTGATCTATATCTTTAGTCAGCTGAAGTTGTCAGGGGACGGGAGGAGACGCACTTTCGGTCCCCTAGGATGGCATTCCCAGGCTTACCCCCCACTCCACCCAGGGCCTGAGAACACCATCCTAGGGCACCATAACCACCCCTTAGCTATGGGATTGTGTAACCCAATAGAATTTTTTAATAACTCAACCCTGAATATCCTGAAAATAGATCACCGGATAGCAGACCTTTACCGAGCTAGGCTTCTTCCAGACCCTTAGTATTTCTCCTGGCTGAGCAGCTTCCTCTAACTAAGAGCCAGTCTCTCTCCTTCTTTCTGGCGATATGTGTGCCCGCTCTCCTTTTACACGGTGCGCGCTTCAGCTCTCGAGCTCCGTCAGCCGCCAGCCAGCATTAGTCTGCTCATTAGCAGTTTGCGCCAAAACTTTTGTCAGCCACTGCACAAAAAAGGAGAGAGAGCACGTACAGTGGGAGGGAGAGAGAGGAGGAGGACCCATACATCTTCCTCCGCCCTCAGCAACAGAGGCGCCAGCCATGTTCTAGTACGTACTATAAGTCGCCTCGACTTGTTCTACCTTAGAACCCTTTCACCCTTAGCAATTTGCAAGGTGTGATCGATCGAGCAGGCCATATTTCATTTCACTTCGTGTAAGTACAATCGACCTCGTCGCTCCCATTCTCCTCCTCGATCCGTCCTTCCTTCCTCCGGTCCTAAATGCCTCGGTTTGGAGTCGGGGCACGCGCCGGGGATGGGAGGAGGAGGAAGGAAGGAAGGCGACACCAGCGAGTGAGCGAGCGAGGCCATCTTACTTGCGGGTGGTCGCGCGGTCGGTCGATCGGAGGATCGTTTGAGACGTGGCCTGCCGCCTGCATGGCCGGCCTCTCCTCCCTCCTATCCAGCCAGCCAGCTGCGGCGACCAACCGACGTACATGATCGCATCATTGGAAACGAGAAAAACGAGAGAGAGAGAGAGAGAGAGAGCGATCGAGTAATGGGGACAGCAGCTAGCGGCTTCGGCGGCAACATCGGGAGGAGGAGATACCGCGCGACTTGCCGCGAGGAGAATGTAAATGTCCTTCTTCCAGCCAGCTCTCTCCCTCTCTCCCTCCCTCCTACGAGGCGGTGGCCACCACCGCGTGCACAGCCCGTCCGACCGACCGTCCGCGACCACTGGAGAGGATCATTAGAGCGTGTAGTAGTCATTAGGGGCAAGCAAGGACTCCCTTGGTGGCCGCGAGCAAGAGGAAGAGAGAGGGACACAGACGAGGAGAAGGAAGGAAGGAAGGAAGGCAACAGCTAGCCGGGAGAAGATGCACAGACCGGCCACTTATCTACCCGCGATCTGTCGAGATAAAACGGTGTAATACTTCAATATCGAGCAGCCTCCACGAAGAATTTAATAGCATTATACGCGAGAAAGCAAACTCTTTGCTCCTGGTCCTCCCTCTAGCCCTCTCTTCCTTCCTTTCGACCTGGCTGCTCGTGAGGAGAGAGAGGGCTCCGACGCGACCGCGGCATCATTATTTATCGTCTTTGAAAGCAGCGCGACGCCCGGACAAGAAGAGCTAGCTAGCTAGACAGGCCGGCCGGGGAAGTTAAGAGGAGTCGTCGTCGGTATCTGGAAACTCATTTCTCACCGGTCGGGTCCCCGCTACACGAGTATAGCTCGGTGTTCGACGACGACGACAATGCAGCCGAGCGAGGAGATAAAGAAAGGGAAGATCTATGAATCAGGGATATACGTAGTAGTGAGGTCGTGTTCGTCTTTTGCGAGTCGAAGTTGGATATCCCCGATTCCGGGATCCAGCCAGGCCATTATGCCATGGTAATGGTTCCGCGATAAGAGGAATAGAGAATTCATCATTCATATTCGATCTGGCTAATAAGAAATGCAGAGACGGAACTTGCGTCCACCACGCACGTACGCGTACTGCATGTACGCCGATCCCGGCTGCATGCAGCAAAAACGATCCTCTGGAGAGCCTCCGTCCGTATTAATAATACGTCTAAGAAGAAAAGCCAGTGCGGTGTACGTACTTTGTCTATATCTCCGGCCGGCAGCTGGCAGCGGAAGCGGCCGGCGGTCTTTTCTCCCAACAACTTTCGTCATAAAACCGCGATGCGCGCTCGTTACTTCTGTTCGCATAGCCGACGCCGACGCCGCCACTGCCGCATGTAGTACGTACGTCTGCCTGTCTCGCCGGCCGGCCGCAAGAACCAGCATATCCATCAAGGTTTCGGCGGACGGACAAAGACCGGCCGACGGCCATCTCGGGAAGACTGTACTGCCAGCCAGCCCGCCAACCAACCAGTGTTGGCTGGATGTACCATAAGATCAAGTTGTGATGGCGCTCTGGCGAAATGGCCAAGACCGTAATATTAGGGTGCAGGGGAGACAAGAAAAGGGAAAGCCGTGAACTAGGGAAACGTGTTCCACTTTTAAGTGCAGGGAGTAAAAGCCAAAAAAACCATAGTATTAAATGCAGCAATGCCGATATTTCAGAACCTCTCCGTAGTACTATACTTCGTTATGAGTATAGTCGTGTACGTATAATACTCTCGGTCGGGGGAACCACAATTCCCCTTCATTTCGCTTTCGCAACGGCGACGGCGGCGGTGCAGACTTGTAGATGCTCTTAAAGCAAACGAACGGGAAGATTTCTAAGAAGGGCAGCACATCGAATCTCATGCGTAGCTCCAACTACGTACACAAAATACGTAGAATATCAAAGATAAGAAGCTTTATATATAACCTTGGTTCTGATCCTCAGGCAGCCTCCATACGTATATATCTCTATTGAGCTTACCGCCGACCCTCGATCTCTATCATATGATATAGGTAGGCGTTAAGCGATTGATCGAATAACTAGGATGTGATCGAGGCAGGCATCTACCTAGCTAGCTAAACCTCTTTCCTGCATGACGCTGCCTAGCTGCTATCTCCTCTTTCGCCCTGATCCATCCTTCACCCCGGGATCGATCAAGTAGTAGACGTGCTTGGCTGGACAGCCTTCTCCTCTCCTCTTTTCACGTGAGCGGATTAATCTATTCCGGGTAGGACTGGTCGATCGGCCGCCACCGCCCGCGAAAAAACAACGTTGCATGATTTTGAAAAAGCGCACAGCACGTGCGGAAAAACAAAGAACAAAACCTTGGTGTATAGTCGATATCTAGCTTAGCTAGCGTTCTCTCTTTGAAGCTCAACGGGCGGCAAATTGAATTGAACTGCAATCTTGCTCCAACTTGGGCGACCGGCGGATATGTTTGCACGGTCTGGGGACGAGGAAGAAAAGAAAGAAGGAAGGAAGGAAGGAAGGAAGGACATTGCCCAATTTCCGGGCGGGGAAAAGAGAGCTAGCCCGCCGCTGTACGTACGATTGATCGCGCCGGCCATGCCGACTTAAAGTACGGACGGGACCAAGGGACGAGCGCAATTTGCATTCAAAGGCTTTGTCGAATGTCAGCCCGGCGGCGGCTCGCGAGCTCTTTGACGAGTCTCTCTCTCTCTCTCTTTCGGCCGACTCGAGAGAGTCAATGTGATTTGCTGGGCGAGGGAGGGTTGGAAGAAAAAGAGCCTTCCGCGTAATCGCGTGGAACGTTTGGCGGCACGAGACGCGAGCGAGCGGGAATTCCGGTCCCCTCATTCGTATATAGCTTCTTCCTCTCCTCCCCTCTTTTTCGTCTGACTCAGAGCTAGCTGACGTAAAGAAATCGCTCGCGGCCGTCCGAAGATCGAGCGAGGGGCATTTTTGTTCCCCTAGCTGGCTGCTGCTGCTGCTGCTGTCCCATCCTTCTACGACCTTTCTCTCCTTCTCTGCCTTCGTCATTTTTGTCTCGGTCGCTCGTCGCTTTTTTTGCTGACTGCCGCAGTCGGTCGGTCGGTCGGCGGCGCGCTCGTACGGACAGACAGAGATGTTCATGGGTCGGCGGAGGCTAAAAGCAGAAAGAGGAGAGGCCGGAAAGAGAGCTCGCTGCGTGAAGAGGGAACTATAGCAAGCTAAAGGCTTTTCAGCTGTTTCAGCCACGCCTGTCTTAAATGGTTACATTACTTGCTATTTGCCCTGGGCAAACTCTCATACGTGTGAATTCGATCATTGAGTGCGACAATTGGGGTAGGACACTCTATCGAACGTGTGGGAAACGAAATATCCGAAACCCAGGCCCGATTAAATCGACCCTGATGGCGACGTGGACAAAAAAACATGGCTGGGATTTTGAATGGGAAGAGTCCAAGACGAGAGAGGGGGAGGCATTCATCATTTCTATTCGTCTTCCCTTTCACATGGCGGCCTATTAAAGAGCAATTTGCTCCCTTGGTGTAGCTTCTGGCATAGATCGCGATCTCCGTTTTAACTGCAGATAATGGATGGGCAGTCATCATTTACGCAAAGCCACTGCCTCTGGGTGGCCGGACCCGACAGCCGACCAGGCTGGGTCCCCAGACTCTGTCACTCTTTTTCCCGGCCCCTCCCTCCCGGCCTCAGCCCGTCCGTGTCCCTATCCCGGCTCTCTCGAGATCGAGGAGCGGGAGCTTGAACCGATGCCAAGTCAATGCATCAACGAGCAGATAGAAAGAAAGAAAGAGAAAGAGAGAAGAAAAGAAGGGAAGGCTTAAAGCAACGTTGGTTCCGCCAAAAAATCGCACTTCCTGCCACCAGCTAGCTATAGCTATACACACTATAAAGGCGGCGTTAGCGGGAACCGCCCTCCGGCCGCGCTGTAATCAAGGCTTGCGGTCGGTCGGCTGTTGAGCCCTCCCAGAGGACCATGCCTGCAGGTAGGCAGGAA
>JAAUYK010037197.1_pt1 | contig 11722 bp, 15 predicted proteins | sample 7278021 | NCBI WGS metagenome assembly JAAUYK01 (sample SAMN14350223, study PRJNA611818) | marine sediment metagenome | isolation source: surface marine sediment (1.8m) | place: French Polynesia: Moorea | collected 2018-08
GATTTTTGAAAGTATTGAGTATTGCTCATAAAACTCAGCAATACAATACTCAATATTTTGAATTGTATTGCCAAGCCAATACTAATACTTAAATTGTATTGATATACTGTACTGTCAATACATGTATTGCAATACTCTAATGCCCTGTCTATATACAAGTTATCAATTATAGTATAACGGGTCAAAATAATTTAATGACGATTACCTGTCCGTTGAGTTGAGTCAGGCTTTCTCCTTCGTCTTCTTTCTCGCTATGGCGCACTCTGATTAATCCGCCGTCCACCTATGAAACATAATGAGTCCGGTAAACTTTGTCCTAATTAGCGAATACGTTTCACGTTTCACCTGCGCATTCAGTATCCTCGACCAGGGGTGTCCGTACTTGAAGTAGAGGACGGCGAGCGCGATTTGCGATGCGGGGAGGATGAGGAGCGCGATAGCGAGGCCCCACCCAAGTAGCCTAAACAAAATTTACTTAGATTTAATCTTAGGAAATTTTGCAAAACAAAATACCTGTCAATCAGTAAAGTCGCTTCTCTCTCCGCTGATAGAAGTTCGAATCCTGCAGCCATCAGATCCTACGTTACAAGGCATAAAGTTAACTTAAAATTCGATAAAGCAATATCTAATTAAATACGTGCCTGGTTTCTTTGCGAAGAGCATGACTTGAGCATGAACATGGGGACCATCAGCAGAAAGTGTTCGAAGGTGAAGAGGGCCACGTACTTGAGGAACAAGGACCGAGACTCTCGCCAGCAGGAAGTTATGCTCTTGCCCGGGTTGGCCAGGTGAAACTCTTTCCAGTCGAGAAAGAGGGGCGGACAGACGAAGGTGTAAAAGCAGGAGAGAGCACTGAAAAATATCACAACGTTATCGAATCCCATCGAAGGTAGTCTTGTTGCATCACGTACGTCTTGAGCTTCCCCAGTCTGCCGCACACCTGTCTGTTGAGTGCGAAGCCGACCGCAAAGTGACCGATGACTATGGCTACGGGAAGCGCGATCGTGATCACCTCGATGGCCTTGTACTTGTTGCCGAACAGGGCGAAGACAGTCTGGTAGTGGAGCGGCGACCACAGCTCTTGGAAGGTCACGCTACTTCCGTTGGCTGAGAGAAAATATAAGGCGATATTTGAAGTTTGGACAACAGTATGCGTACGTTTTATATCGACAAATCTGAAGCCACCGGCGGGCTTCACGATGCCGGCGAAGCCCTGTTTGACCACGGGAAACAGGCCGAGAATGGGCACGGTGAGGAGGATGACCAGCACGGAACGTCCAACAGTGCTAAAAGTAAGATTAAGGAACGCACTCGATCTTTGCATACCACAACTATTCCGTACCTCAGAATGTAATAGGCCGCCTGGATTGGAAATCCTACCATGACAGTGAACCCGCCATCCCTTCAGTGGAGTTGATGTTACCAATCGTTATGCTAGCAATCGCTATAATTACGCTGTACTCCCACCTTGCTCTCTTGTAGAATATCTGGCCGACAACGACGCTGGTGAGCGAGAGGCACGTGGAAAGGGCGATGAAGTAGCTGTTCTCGTTCAGGAAGATCCGGCTAAGAGGTCCGAACGTCTAGAGAATGGCGAGACTTGGGTAATGTACGAGGTACATTCGACAATCCTACTTCGGTAGGTACGGTCATCTTGGTTGCGACGATGATTCCCGATAGGATGATGAGTTGCGGAAAGTGTTCGAACATGTTGTCGTTGGAGCGGAACTCGTAGCGGAGCAATTGGAGCGAGCGAAGCTTCTGGCGATACCTTGAGAGACATGACGTACGTAGATTCATTGGAGCGGCCCAATTTGTATCAAAGGCGGTGCTTACTTGATTAGCTCCACCTCGGACTCGGCAAAGTCCTCCGATCCGACCTCTCCGGCTAGCTCGAGCCCGCGCATGGCGTACAGCGAGCGCTCCATCTGGTACTTGATGACCGCCTCCCTGTACCTGATGAACGCCCTTGCGGCGGGGGCGAAGACGAGCGCCACGTAGCGGCCCTTGCCAAGGTTCTTGAACTGCGGGTACCTCACCATTGTGACCAGGTTGAGGGTCTCGCTGAGGAGGATGGTCGCTGCCACGATGGCCGACACCACGACGGGGATCGTCTTGAACGGAGGCACGTAGATGCTGCCGTCGGAGACGACGGCCGACACCACCCACAGTTGGGCCAACAGTAGAATGTCTTTAATCTAAGAAAGAGCATTTTAGATTGCTATTAACGACATGACCATATAGTCGTTCTCACCATGTCCGTGTAATGGAACAGGACCGTGAGGCAGAAATATCCCATGATGGTGAGCTTCCTGACTGGCATCGACCTGACAACAGACCTGATCCCAGAGGGCACCATTGGCAATAGCCACTTTCTCAGCCTGATTAGCGGGCTTCCGAAAGTCATGTCGTAGAACACCGACGTGAACTTATTCGTGCCCAACGTGTCGAGAAAGAAGAGGTCTGCGGCGGACCCGTCGCCCTTCTGGAACTGCCTCTCCATCTCGTAGTACCTCTGGCAGATGGCCTCGGCCTCCGCAATGTCCCCCTTGTAGGCGGCGTACTGTACCAGATTGAGAAGCGCGTCTGCGAAACCGTCCTCTTCCCTCAGACCCTCGTACTGCTCAGCAGTCATATCTTCATCTGTCACCTTTAGGTGGACAGGTGCATCGATTAATGGTAAATCAGCCAGCATATAACTTCTCGTCTAACCTCCATCTCCCGTTCCAGCAGCGACATCCTGGGCTTGAGTCGCTTCACAGTCGCCTGTCTGGTGAGCGCCTTCCTCCTCAGCAGAAATAGCCCCACTTCCACGACGGCCGTCAGCATCACAATTGTGGCGGCGACGTAGAGCAAAAGGAAGTGGAAAGGGTAGACCTGGCACTGCTCGTCGGCGAAGCCTTCGCACAGCCCGTCGACGCCGTCGCACGCCTCGCTGCAAATCGGTCGGCCCGTGTACCTGTGGCGGCAGGCGAACACTGCCTTCCATAGGTCGGTCGTTTCCGAACGCGGCATGATCCGCCTCGGGAAGCCGAACCCCCTCCGGCAGTCGGAACAGACCGCGGGATCTTCATCGGAGCCGTCCGCGCAGTGGACGTGGCCGTCGCACGCCAGAAAATTATGAATGCTAGGGAATAGTATTGGCTATTGAGACAAGGTACGAGGAGTTAATTGCAATCAATCCCCACCATTTTGTTCCGTCCTTGCATATAAAGCCGTCTGGGTCGTTGTCGCACCAAGTGTTGCCGCCGAACAGGGTCTGGGAGCCGTCAGGGCAGGTCACGGAGGTCCACGGGAGCCTTGGCCAGTCTAAAATTCAGCGTAGCAAGGCATTAATCGAATTCACGTACGCGTACGCATATTCATCCACTCTTACCTGTTACCTGCACAAGTCCCGTTCGTCACGCAAATAGCTTTAAACATCTCTTATATTAACCTTAAATTAAGGTTATATATCTGTTTAAAGCCGTTCATATCCAATTTCCTGTTCTTTCGGCTCCTCCATGCAGAACCCGGGGTAGTTTCCTTGACAGGGGATGAAGCCCTCTCCGCAATACCCCTGATTTTCTGGCTCCGACCAGAAGCTGTAGTTCCTGCAGATGGCCAGGTGTTGCGGGTGGAAGAAGTAGCCGCCCATCGAGTCGTTCCAGAAGTGTCTAGATGACGAACATTTCCTCTGCGCTCATCTTAACATTTATCGCTTAAGTACCTGCAGAGCTTTTCATTGGCGAAACAGGCATCGCCGATCTGCACGCCGTCTTCGGCTCCGTCCAACACACACCTGACCAGGTGCAAATTGGCAAAATCTGGAAACACACATTCTACGTTAAAACGGTTCAAGCTCCTTTTTGTCGCGTCCGCACTCGTCTGCTCGTTGTGGTCGACGGGGCTGTAGTCGTCGGTGGTGGTAAGGAAGTCGAACTTCTTTGCTCGCTTCTTCTCTTCATCCGTCTCCAACTGAAGGAATTATTTTAAGGTATACTGGAATTTATATAAGACATATCCGTACCTGGTATACGTAAGGCTGGCTGAGGTCCTCCTGGCAGCCCTCCTCGTCCGATCGGTCGATGCAGCTGTACCAGAAGTCGCACTTCTGATCGCGGGGCACGCTCTCACTCGGTCTACACATAAAAATGACATTAGTTTTAAAGCTCTCCTAATTAAGAGATCAAGGAACCATACCTGCTTCCTGTGCACGGAGCGAATGACGCAGCCGCGGGATTCTGGTAAATGATAATCAAGGAATAAGTTAGTATTTTATGTAGTACGTAAAGTAAAGTTTTGATCCGTCTCACCCCATACTCGCATCCAACCATTTTCTGCCAGGCGGCGTGCGTGCAGAACGCGTCGTATCCGTCGGACTTGATCAGCGGGCAGAGCTCCTCGTAGAGGCCGATCTTGGAGGCCAAAGCAACCTGATTGTCAAGTTGCATAATTCGTATACAATATTTGCCGACAGTCACTACCTGCAACTCGGCCGGGTCCGGATTCCTCACCTGGTCTTCTGGCACGACATCCGCTACCTAAGGAAACAAATATTCGTCAGGTGTGCGATCATTCTGAATTAATTCTAACCGCCCACCTGTAGCATGCAGACGTGGTGCGCATGTTTCAACACTGTCGCATTGCATCCCAGCTCGTTCACGAGCGCGTTGTTCCTGATCTCCTCGCACGTCTTCGAGGCCACTTGCGACGAAGCGAGGGCCAATATCGCCGCGCACATCAACCCGGCCCTCATTTTCGTTTTGCGCTGGTTTTCTAAATGCTCCTTAGTTCATGACCACCGAACGCATATGTACGTATACGTAATATATGTGTCTACGCGTTTCCGCTTCGATAACAAAGCACATGCACGGTGTCAACGAACTATTTCAACCTACTTTGAGTACGCTTATTGCTGCTCTTCTCATGACAGCTATGTAGCTGCTGAGATAACCAACCAACCGGCCTATTGCGTCAATCGCCTTGACTAACTAGGAAACTGGTCCACAGAATAGGTAGCGGGGGGCGGTCAGTCGGCTCGCTCGCTATGCGGATTCGTAGCCCCAAGATTCTTACCTGGGCTGAAATATACGTAGGGTGTAGCACCAGCTCGAAAACCAATTTTATGGCGTGTTATCTTGGACCGGCGGAGCTATAGATTTCACTTTTATTGTGTCCGTTGAGCTCTTAACAAAAGGTTCGAGCTACTTAAATTCGACTATTTTAATTGTTTTTCCTGTTACGTGACATTGAATTCACACTAATATAATTTTCGTAGATTTTGGTTAAGTTGAAAGAGGATCGAATGGTGTTGCACAGCTTGATTATACGTATGTCAAACGCGGCGGAGGAATTGACGTATGGCTCGTAAATAGACTCTTACGTGTTGCAACTAGATGAGATTATGTTGTCTAGGAAAATTCCTTAGGCATGTGAAAAATGTTGCGCAGAGTGGCCACGATCAACTCAACGAGGGAGAGGAAGGAGGCGCCGAGAAACATGCCAAGTGTGCCGCCGACCTCTCCCACCAGGCTCTGCACATCATACGCGTAATTGTCCTCAATGATTCCCACAAAGGGTGTCTTGAACTGTGCAAGAGGATTATATTGAACGAGTTAATCGGTTTGATTACCCTGCAAGTTTCCTTCACCTTTAAGGTCACTTTGGCCTGCTGGCCCTCAGTGTACCACTTAGTGTTGAAGTCAATGTTGTACGCGGTCCTAGAGCAGCCCAGCAGGTCGGGGCAGGTCCCTTCGGGCACTGAAGTATATAAAGACATAGAGGTGTAACAAAATTTGCGAAGCTGTCAAATTGACAGTTCGAACCTGATTCAAACCGTATATCCTGCGCCTCTGAGTTCTTAATACTGCCCTGACAGAGCTCGAGAGTGTCTGCGTACGTAGGGCGCTATGAAAGGACTGTAAATCTGTATCCATGGATTATACGTAATTAACCGTTTTCATAGAAGGGTAGGCGACAATTGAGTCTTTCGGCGATCTTTCGGTTGGCCTCCCTGGTGAAGCACGCATCCTGGGAGTAGTCCTCCTCCTTGTCGTAGCAGGGGCGGCGATCCAGGTTCAGAGAACGGAACCTCGTCCGGTCGAACGTGATGATGTAGTGATTCTCTGGAGGCATAAATGACGTACATTAAATTTCTTTGCTCCGAAAGGTATTTTCTTGTCTCCTTACTGTCATAGACCCTGACATACTCCGCCTCCGGAGACCCGTGGTGGACGTAGACGTCGAGAGCAGGGGTTGCAAATGTGTTGTAGTCCCATACCCTGCGGCGCTCAAAGATTGGCTTAAGGTTTAAAGTCAGAGTCAGCCTGCATGAGCAATTGAGACCAGTAAGACTAATTACTCGCACTATTGGACGACATACCTGAGGAGGACGTGCTCGCCGTACTCCGGGACCAAGTGCCTGATTCTCATGATATCCGTGTAGTTGCTCTTGCTGGCGTTGAACCTTTGGGCGAAACATTAACCTGACGTTTAATATTGTCTGCTTAGCTAGTTGCCTGAAGCATTGTCCCTTGAGGTTGTCCAAGAAGGAGTCCCAGAACTCGTCAAACATCTCCAGCTTGCTCCCATGGTCCATCCAGCTGCTCTCAATCCAGCCGGGTCCAAAGGAAACGGACTTTATGATCTGGTAGATGATGATTGTACGTCAGGTACACAGGTAACAACAATTTACAAGTACAACGCATACGTCAGAAATATTGAAAGTGATCGCATGCAGCACAGACTGCACAGTCACGTTGTAGCTCTCTGGCTCTGGCTCGTCGAAGAGACCAATGCCGCCGAACATACTTCCTACATAGTCATTTTCGTCCTCGTCTTTCTCTGGCTCAGTCACGTTGATGGCGTCGGGGGTGAGGCAGTGCAGGAGGAGCGAGCTGATCGAGGCGTGGCGGTTATTCGGAGATTCACAATTCGACTCGTTTAAGTGGAGCATTGCTATGGACCTACTCAAAAGTTGACACCATTTTATTCCCTTCAGGACAATTTATTAAACGTACTTAGAGCATACGGTGATCTCCGGGAAGGTGACGTTGCCCTTGCCGTCGTCCCCGTAGGCGTAGCGGACCTCAGACGCCACGGGGACGCCCCTAGACATATTCAAAGGATTTGTTCTACTCCTCTAGCTAGGATTTAATTTGCATTGACAGTAACCTGTATTTCAAGAGAGCTAATCCTGCCCAGAAGAGGAATCCGCTTATGAGCGCCAATGTGACCAATGTGAGAAGGGGCCGGATAAGTTTGTCCCAGTAGGACAGATATGAGTTGCTATTCCTAGCACTCGCCATCCTTATACTACACCTAGCTATGCCAAGTTTGCTCTAGTACTCGTTTGCGTACTGTAATCTACGTAGCTAGTAATGTTTACCATGCGTTTTACCAACGCCATGTACTGTATTTTTTAGCGGCGGGCATTTATGATGTTGATTGTTTGAGCACCTAAAAAGTGAACGAGCTTCGCGTCCGTCCCATCATTTAACGTCCGCCAACTGCTTCAGCGTACGTATAGGGTCCTTTGCTTGAATGGTGCTAGACTTTAAATGCAATGGTGACACGTTTGCACTAAGAAGTGCACTATATATACGAGCTATTATTAAAAGCCGATAGATATACGTACAGTCGATAAAAATTATACTGCAATATACTGTCTTACTAGCATGTAAGAAATTTACGGTGATACGACGTGCGTGCGTACCTTAAGAGCTCGTGAGCACCGGAACCGTAGTCAAAGTTTCTCATACGCATGATGTCGGTGTGGTTGCCCTTGCTGGCATTGAATCTGTGCATGCATGCAAAATTTTCGTATAATTTCATACACCTACTTTAGTGCTGTCATAATTTGCCTGAAACATTGGCTTTTTGTGTTGTCGAGAAACGATTCAAAGTACTGGTTGAAGATCAGCACCTTATCGTAATAAGACATTCTGCTCGTTTCAATTGCTCCGGGTCCAAATATGACGTATGACGTATATGTTGTATACAGCTATTATAAGATCATCAAATTGAAAACCACTTTAGACATCATGACTCCGTTGAATGCCGTAACTTGAACTAGCTATAGCTTGCCCCCAACTGACACGACTACGAACCCGTAGCCTCCTTTTCCGGCCACGTGATCGACCTGACCTACTCGTACATACGACCGACGCGACCCATGAAAACGAAAACAACTGGCGCCCTTGCCGCTTCCTTGCTTCCAGCTAGTTGATTGGGTCTTGATGACAGGCATTCTATTAATCATGCGCTCCCTGTCTGTTCTTGTTGCTGCAGGTAAGAAAAGCCAGATACAAGATTGGGCGGAAATGAAGCAAACTGTCACTGCCCGTCTGCGTCGTCGTCATCGCCCAGGTGGTGAATCTCGCCGAGACGTCCGTTGCCGAATCCAAGACCTTCGTTGTCATCCTCGGCCTCATCCATCATTCGTGGCGCGCCCGTTAGCGGTGTCTGGACCCCTGGATATGCTGCCGAAAGAAAAGAGGGTGTTTCCGCATAGCGTAGATTTATAGTACTGCTGCCCTCCGCTCACCTTGTTTCATAATTGGTTGCTGTTGCTGCTGCTGTTGAGAAAATCGGTTATAGATCATTGGCTGTGGCTGTTGAGGCTGCTGTTGTTGCTGTAGAACTGCCTGCGAAGCCGGCTGCTTTTGAAGTTGATAACGTTGCTGTGGCTGTTGCTGCTGTTGCAATGCGAGATTCTTCTGCGCCGCGTACCTCAGGCCCGGCCCCGTGAGCATGTTGCTCACCCGGCTGTCCAATGCGTTCGGCTTCAGCTCCACGCGGCTGCTCTGGACGGACGGGGCGGGGCTCGGCTGGAGCGGCTTTGTTGACAATTGTGTCGGAGGCTGTTGCTTTCGCAGGTGAATCACAGGAGACGCTGTCACATTGGTAGCAGATGTGGTGGCCTTTGTCGGTGCCGTGGCGTTTCCCTGCTGCTGCCGTCCGTTCATTACGTTCATGCCGCCCCTGGCTGTCGTCGGAGTGCCGGCGGCAGCCGCGGCGCTAGTGGTGCTGTTGTTGGTCTTGTTGGCAGCGTTCTGACCGATTCCTCCTAGAATACCCAGCACGCCTCCGTTGCTAGTTGTCGCCGGCGTCGGTGTTGTAGTCGTCGTTGTTGCATTGCTTAATTTCAGGGGAACAACACTCGTGTTGCTGCCCGAAGTCCCGTTGGTCGTGGCGGCAGTCGCGTTTCCGATGGGAAATACTTCCGTGATGGTTATCTTGGCGGGCATGACGGCAGACGGGGGGCCGGTTGTGTTTCCTGGCAGATTAGTCACGTTTGCCACCAGGGTTCTCGTCCTTGCGTTGGTGCTCGTGGTGGCGTTGGATCCAGCTATAAGCTTCAAGTTGCCGTCGACGAGCTGGCCGACCTGGAGGTTGGACTCCCCCTTGGCGATGACCCTCAATATGAGGCCTTTGGGCGCCGTTTCCAAGTAGGACTCCAGCGTCTCGGCCTTGGTCAGGTTGACTGTCGTGGCCGTGACGTTGCTTGGAATGAGTGGAGAGGTCCTTGTGCCGTTCAACGTAATATTGGGGCCATTCATCGTAGAGTTGGCGACGGCTGGTTGCGAAATGTATGTCCCGTTCAATGGTGAACCAACTGCCGTCACCTGAGCTGAAGTTGCGTTCTTTGTGGAGTTGTTGAAAAATCCCAACTGCAAATTGGTCGCCGCCGTGGAATTCTGCTGCTGCTGCTGCTGCTGTGACAAAGCACTGCCACTGCTGGCATTTGTCGCCTGCAACAACGGAATTACACCTCCGGCGTTGTTGGTCGCGGTCGGCTGTTGTAGCTGCAACTGTGAGGCAGAGGTGGTCGAGTTGGTCGGTGATGCGCTCGGCGCGCTGCTGCTGTTGTTGGTATTCATGGCCTTGACTGCCGCTGCCACGAGGTTGAGCTGCTGTTGCTGTTGCTGTTGCTGCTCTAGGACCTGTGGTGTTACCACAGGCAGCTGTCTCTTCTGCCTCATTGGCGAGTCTCCACCGCCCGGCCTCCTCACTTCCTTCATCTCGTCCACGAGGTAACGGATCTTCCTCAGCGCCTTGTCCGCCTGCTGCCTATCCGTGATCACGGCCCGCTCCAGCTGCTTCAGCCTCGCCAGGATCTCCTTGAGCGCAGCCATTGCCCTCGCGTTGTCCTTCTCCATGATCGGACCCAGGGCCCCGGCCGCCCTCAATGCTGCATCCATCTGGCTCTTTAAGCCTTGGTCGCCAACCGCCTCCTGGAGTACGCGCGGATTCGCGGCCAGCTGAAGGCCTGTCTGGAAAGATATCTAATTACACTCTTTAAATAAAGCTGTCTAAAAATCCGTAGCAAACCTGCAAGTCCTCGTCGTCGGAGTGGTTTGAAGTGGCTTCGGCAAGGATAGCAGCGATCGGAAGTTCCTTTGTCGGCACCGATCTCTTCTTTCTCCTCCTTGCGGCGACCCTTTGTTGCGGCTTGGCCAACTCCTCCAAATTGGGGGACACCTTATCCCAGAAGGCCATGGCCTTTTCGCCAACCTTGGCCAGCACCTGATTGCCCTCAACCTGCTCTTTGACTAAGACGTCGATCTTGGCCACAATGTCGCCGAGTAGCTGCAACTGTAGGCCACACGAGGTCTTGCCCGGATCTTTGGCTGATCTCTTTCTCCTCCTCTGTTTCCCCATTCCATTGACCAGCTCCCCCAACTTGGACATGAAGTTGATGGCCACTCCTCCGAACTTGGCCCTCAGCTGTTTGTCCTCAGACTGCACCTTGATCAGACTGTCAATCCGGTCCACGATGTCTCTGAGGAGCTGCATATGGCGAGACTCGCACATGGATTTGTCCGCAGACCTCTTCTGTCTAAGATTAATCTCTGTTTCGTTGGACGGATGCACCGTTTCAAGGCTGCCATTGACTTCCTTGAGCAACTTCACACTCTGCTCGATCTTGTCAGCGATCATGCTGAAGCACCCAGAGATGTTCTTGGTGGCGCAAGGACTGCTCGTAACATTGCTCTCCAACTCACTGCTGTTAAGACTCTTCAGTGCCCCATTGGAAACAGTCTGGTTTGAAGCGAGCTCGGTGCTAAAGTCGACCTCGGTGTCGTTTACAATGGGCTGATCCTGGATCAGGACTGAAACTCGTAAATGAATATTTGCATGATGCATCTTATGATACATTATTTATGCATAATTGCCAACCCGTGTGGGCCCCGGGAGCAACAAGGAGGATGCCGGTGGTGGCAAAGAGGGCAGCTGTAACCACTGGCGACATGATCATGTAAGCAAACAGCGGAAGAGCAACTGATCTCTTCCTTTCTCTCCGTCTGTCCATCCCCTCCCCTCCCTCCTTCCTCCCAATTTATGGCCTCTCGATCGCTGAAATCTGATGCGCCGCGGTGCCGATCACGAAGAGGGAATGAAGGAAGGAAGGTCTGACTGGTCTAGCTTATTGCTCAGACGATTTGCGCACCTCATCAGAGAGAGGAGGCCAGGTCTAGCTGATAATGTAATTTCTCAGAATGTAGCCTCTTAAGGGGCAAGGGGTCCCTAACAGGATACGGCCGGGAATCTCAATCGACCCTACAAATGCGCTTGTCCAGCGTTTCTTGTCGCTAGAGAGAGTTTGCATCCGACTCTCTCTCCGCTCTGGTTTAAAACAAGAGGAAATGGCCTCTATAGACCGGCGTCAAAGGCAATGGTTCTATGACCAATGGGGATGGTGTTCATGGGTACGGGATCCACCATGGGTATGGGGTCC
>JAAUYK010189526.1_pt1 | contig 11716 bp, 10 predicted proteins | sample 7278021 | NCBI WGS metagenome assembly JAAUYK01 (sample SAMN14350223, study PRJNA611818) | marine sediment metagenome | isolation source: surface marine sediment (1.8m) | place: French Polynesia: Moorea | collected 2018-08
CACCTGGGGGTATTCCCGAGCAGCTACGAGCCCTGGGGATACACGCCCCTCGAGTGCGTGGCCATGGGCGTGCCGGCGATCACCAGCGACCTCGCGGGCTTCGGGCGCTACGTCGGCGAGGTCTTTCCGGACCACGACGACTGGGGACTCGTCGTGCTCCCCCGCCGCGGCCGCACCTTCTTCGAGGCCGCCGCGGACCGCACCACGCGGCTCCTCGCGTTCTGCCGGCTCGATCGCCGGGCGCGGATCGCCCTGCGCAACGACGTGGAGGCGCACTCGCGCGCCTTCGACTGGGCCCGCCTCGGCAGCGCCTACCACGAGGCCCACGACATGGCCCTGGCTCCCCAGCAAAGCTCGGCGGCGGTCGGCCAATGAGCCGCCTACGATCGGCCGCCCCATGCCGAAGCGCGTCGTGCCCGCACTCCTCGCTCTGCTGCTCGCCTCCCCCCCCCTGGCCGAGGGCGACGCCCCGGCGATCGACCTCGAGGCGGGCCGCCGCGCCTACGAGCGCTGCGCCGTCTGCCACCGCCCCGACGGCGGGGGCCGCGCCGACGGCACCTTCCCGAAGATCGCCGGGCAGCACAGCGCCGTGATCGAGGCCCAGCTCGGCGCCATCCGCTCCGGCCAGCGCCCCAACCCCGTGATGGAGCCCCACGCCCAGGCCCTGCTGGACGACCGCGAGCTGGCGGAGGTGTCGGCCTACATCGCCTCGCTTCCGGTCCCTCCCGAGCGCGGCCTCGGGCCGGGCGAGGAGCTCGAGCGGGGCCAGCGGATCTACCGCGCCGACTGCGCGAGCTGCCACGGCGTGGCCGGCGAGGGCGACCCCGAGCGCCTGGTGCCGGTGGTCGCCGGCCAGCACTACGCGTACCTGCTGCGCCGCGCGCGCATGCTGGCGTCGTGGGGGCAGAACGGACATCCCGCCACCGACAGGCCGCTCGACCAGCTCACCGACGCCGAGCTGCGGGCCGTCATGGACTACGCCGCGCGGCTCACGGCTGGCCAGAAAAGTCCCAACTGACCCGGCGCGCCTCAGCGTCGAGGCTCCGGGTCGGCTCCACGACGCTCCCGACGACGGCCCCGCACTTGCACTCCCGGCCTCGGGGGATCGGAGGTGATGTGCATCGATCGCCGTGGGCACTGCCGCTGATCACGCTCCTGCTCACCGCGTGCGACGCCTCTCCCCGACAGGAGGCCGACGTGGCGGCCGCCCCGCAGGCGGCCGAGCCCGTGGTCGCCGTCGACACGGCGCTTGTGCGCCGGGGCACGATCCTCCAGCGCATCGCGGCCCCCGGAAGCCTGCTCGCCCGCCGCGAGAGCCGGATCGGCCCCGAGGTGCGGGGCCGCATCGCCGAGATCCACGTCGAGGAGGGCGAGCGCGTGGCGGAGGGCGATCCGCTCTTCCGCATCGACCCGGAGCCCTACGAGCTCGCCCTGCGCCAGGCCGCGGCCCGCCTCGACCGGGCAAGCGCCGAACGCAAGCAGATCGCCAGCGATCTGGGCCGGGGCCAGAAGCTCCGCCGCCGCGAGGTCATGGCCGAGACCGAGATGGACCAGCTCCGCACCTCACTCGACGTGGCCCGTGCCGCCGAGCGGGAGGCCGAGGAGGCGGTGGCCCTGGCACGGCGCAACCTCGACCAGACCCTGGTGCGCGCCCCCTACGACGCCTCGGTGGCCGCGCGGCTCGAGGACGAAGGCACCACCGCCCTGGTCCAGCCGCAGACGATCGTGATCGTCCTCCAGGAGACCTCCGAGCTCGAGGCCCAGGCGACCATCCCCGAAGTGCACTTCGCCGCGATCCGCCCTGGCGACTCCGCCCTCCTCCACGTCGAAGGCCTGCCCCACCCGATCGCCACCGAGGTGCACAGCGTGGGAGACGCCGTCGACCCCGCCACCCGCACCTTCCTCGTGAAGATGCGCGTCCCCAACCCCGAGCACCGCATCAAGGCCGGGGTGTTCGCGCGCGTCGAGATCCTGCCCCGCGCCAAGAGCGACGTGGTGCTGGTGCCGCGCGAGGCGGTACGTCGCGAAGACGGCCGCGCCCGCGTGCTGGCCGTGCGCGAGGGTCGCGCCGTGGCCGTGCCCGTGCGCCTCGGCGCCATCTCCGAGGAGGCCGTCGAGGTCCTCCACGGCGTCCGTGTCGACGAGGTCATCGTGGTGGGCGAGCACGCCCGCACCCTCGGCCCCGGCATGCGCGTCGAGCCCCGCAACGGAAAGCAGCCGCTGTGAAGCTGGCCGACGTCTCGATCCGCCGCCCGGTCTTCGCGGTGATGCTGATCGGCGGGCTCGTGGTGCTGGGCCTCGTCGCCATCCCGAGGCTGGGTGTGGACCTCTGGCCCCGGGTCGAGTTCCCGATCGTCACCGTGCAGACCGTCCTCGTGGGCGCGGCTCCCGAGACCATGGAGCGCGAGGTCACCGAGATCCTCGAGGAGTCGATCAACACCATCGAGGGCATCCGCTCGCTGCGCAGCGACTCGAGCGACTCGCTCTCGCTCCTCTTCGTGGAGTTCGACCTCGAGTACGACGTCCAGGAGAAGGCCCAGCAGGTGCGGGAGAAGGTCGCCGCCGTGCGCGCCGAGCTGCCCGACGACGTCGAGGAGCCGGTGGTCGACCGCGTCGACCCGGACGCCGACCCGGTGCTCGGGATCATGCTCGCGGCCCCCTACGCGATCCGGGAGATCAGCGAGTTCGCCGACAAGCGCGTGAAGACCCGCCTGGAACGCGTGTCGGGCGTCGGGAGCGTCACCCTCGTGGGCGCCCGCCCCCGCGAGATCCGCATCTGGATCGATCCGCTGCGGCTCTCGGGATACGGCCTCGCCATCGACGACGTGCTCTCCGCGCTGCGCACGGAGCACGTGGAGCTCCCCGGGGGCCGCATCGAGACGGCGCGCGCCGAGTACGCGCTCAAGACCGAGGGCAAGCTCCGGAGCGCCGACGAGTTCGCCGAGGTGGTCGTTGCGGAGCGGGGCGGCCGCGTGGTGCACCTGCGCGACGTCGCCACCGTCGAGGACGGGCTCGCCGAGGAGCGGACCGTGTCCCGCCTGGGAGGGCGCCGCGGCGTGGCCCTCCAGGTGCGCCGCCAGTCGGGCGAGAACACCGTGCGCGTGGTCGACGCCGTGAAGCTCGAGCTCGAGCGCATCCGAGCCGACCTTCCGCCCGGCTACGAGATGATCCTCGCCCGCGACGCGTCGCGCTTCATCCGCAGCGCGATCCGCGACGTCGCCGTGGCCCTGGGCTGGGGCGCGCTTCTCGCCTCCCTGGTGGTGCTGGTCTTCCTGCGCAACGTCCGCACCACGATCATCGCCGGCATCACGATCCCCTCGGCCCTCGTCGCGACCTTCTGCTTCCTCTTCGCCTTCGGCTTCACGATCAACACGATGACCCTGATGGCGCTCGCCCTCTCGATCGGCCTGCTGATCGACGACGCCATCGTCGTGCTGGAGAACGGCTACCGGCACATGGAGAGGGGCCTCGCAGCGAAGGAGGCCGCGTCCCGGGGGACCGACGAGATCGGCCTCGCCGTGATCTCCACCTCGCTCGCGGTGTGTGCCGTCTTCGTGCCCATCGCCTTCCTCAGCGGCGTGGTGGGCCGCTTCTTTCGCGAGTTCGGCATCACCGCCTCCTGCGCGGTGCTGACCTCCACGCTCATCGCCCTCTCCCTCACGCCCATGCTCTGCTCGCGCTTCGTGCGCCCGCTCCGCGCGCACGGGCGCCTCTGGCACTGGCTCGAGCGCCGCTACCGCGAGCTCGAGGGCGCCTACCGCGGTGCCCTCCGCTGGGGGCTCTCGCACCGCCTCGCCGTGGTGGCCCTCGCACTCGCGGCGCTGGCGGGCGGCCTCGCCGTGGGCCGCACCGTGCCGATCAACTTCGTCACCCCGGACGACCGCAGCGAGTTCAACGTCTGGCTCAAGCTGCCCCTCGGCAGCACCCTCGACCAGACCCAGCGGGTCACGGCGCGGGTCGAAGAGGCCCTTCTCGCCATGCCCGAGGTGAAGGTGGCCTTCACCACGATCGGCGCCGGCTTGCGCCAGCGGGTCAACGAGGCCCAGGTCTTCGTGCAGCTGGTCCACAAGAGCCGGCGCGACACCACGCAGGTGGGGGTGATGGCGGCGATCCGCGACGAGATCCGCAGCCTCGACCTCCCCCTCGAGGACCATGCCGTCGAGGAGCTGGGCCTCGTCTCCTTTGCCGGCTCCCGCAACGCCGACCTCATGTACTCGGTGCGCGGCCCCGATGTGAGCCGCCTCCAGTACCACGCCGGCAACCTCGCCGAACGCATGCGCCAGGCCGGCGGCTACGCCGACGTCTACCTCTCCTACGAGGTGGGCAAGCCCGAGATCGCCTTGGAAATCGCCCGCCAGCGCGCGGCCGACCTCGGCGTGCCCGCGGCGCGCATCGGCAGCACCATCTCGGCGCTCTTCGCCGGCATCGACGCCACCACCTTCGAGGACGGCGGCGAGCGCTACGACGTGCGCGTGCAGATCCGCCCCGAGGACCGCGACGACGTCACCGAACTCGGCCTCGTGCGCGTTCGCTCGAGCGGCGGTGAGCTCGTGCCCCTCCGCAACCTGGTGACGCCCCGCATCGGCAGCGGACCCGTCGAGATCGACCGAGAGAACCGCACCCGCGTCATCACCATCTTCGCCAACCTCGCGGGCAAGGCCGCCGGCGACGCCGACGCCGAGATCAGCGCCTGGGCCGAGGAGCTCGCCATCGGCGGCGAGTACGAGTTCGACGCCGTCGGCCCCTCGAAGCGCCTGCGCGAGACGAACGACGCCATCCGCTTCGCCTTCCTGCTGGCGCTGGTGGCCATCTACATGATCCTGGCCGCCCAGTTCGACTCCTTCGTGCACCCCTTCACCATCATGCTCTCGGCCCCGCTCTCCTTCGTGGGCGCCGCCGCCGCCGTCCGGCTCGCGGGCCAGAGCCTCGACGTGCTGGGCCAGATCGCCTTCCTCATGCTGATGGGCATCGTGATGAAGAACGGGATCCTGCTCGTGGACTACACGAACACCCTGTGCCGTCGCGGCCTCTCCGTGCGGGAGGCCGTGCTCGAGGCGGGCCCCACCCGCATGCGCCCGGTGCTGATGACGGCCGTGTCCACGATCTTCGGCATGCTGCCCCTGGCGCTCGGCACGGGCGACGGCTCCGAGTGGCGCAGCCCCATGGGCGTGGTCGCCATCGGGGGGCTGGCGACCTCGACGCTGCTGACGCTCCTCGTGGTGCCCGTCGCCTACACGCTGATGGACGACCTCCAGAGCGCGATCGCCCGCGCCGCTCGCGGCCTGCTCCCTACTCGGCCCGAAGCGCCGCCACGGGATCGAGGGACGCCGCCCGCTGCGCGGGCAGCACCCCCGCGACGACCCCGGTGAGCGCGCTCACCACCAGCGCCGCCGCCACGTACTCGAGCGGCGTGTAGACCGGCAGCCCCGGCACCAGCAGCCGCGCCAGCAGCGCCACCCCGCCCCCGGCGATCACGCCGATGACGCCACCGACGAGGGTCAACACCACCGCCTCGAGCAGGAAGAGCCCGTGCACTTCGCTCGCGGTCGCCCCGATCGCCCGCAGCAGCCCGATCTCGGAGACGCGCTCGCCCACGGTGATCCACATCATCGTGAAGACCCCGATCGCCCCCACCACGAGCGAGATGCCGGCGATCGCCGCCACGGCGGTGGTGATCATGTCCATCACCCGTCCGAAGACCTTGAGCATCTCCGTCTGGGTCATCAGCGTGAAGTCCTCCTTCCCCGCGTGGCGCTCCGTGAGCAGCGCCCGGACCCGCTCCGCCACGGTCTCGGAGAGCCCCTCGTGGGTGAAGGAGACGTCGATCTCCTGGAGCTCGTCGAGGTTGAACATGCGCATCGCCGTGGCCACGGGCACGTAGGCCGCGTCGTCGACGTCGAAGCCGAGGATCCGCCCCTTCGGCTTCATCACGCCGATCACGCGCAGGCGGAAGTCCGCGATGCGCACGAACTTCCCGAGCGCGCTCTCCTCGCCGAAGAGCTCCCGCTTGAGCCTGGGCCCCAGCACCGCCACGGATGCCCCCCGGCGCGGGTCGCCCGGCGGCAGGAAGCTCCCCTGCCCGATCTCGAACTTGAGCACCTCGGGGAACTCGGCGGTGGCCCCGTAGATGAAGACGCTCCGCCCCCGCCCGTTCCCCTCCACGCGCGCCTGCCCCAACGCCAGCGGCGCCACCGACTGCACGTCGGGCACGCGGCGGATGGCCTCGGCGTCGTCGAGGGTGAGCTTCTGCGTGGTGCCGCCGAACACGCCGGGGATTCCGGCCGTCTCCACCTTCCCCGGATTGATCGCGAGCACGTTGGTGCCGAACTGCGTGAACTCCTTCAGCAGGTAGCGTCGCGTCCCCTCGCCGATCGAGGTGAGCACGATGACCGCCGCGATCCCGATGGCGATGCCCAGGATGGCGAGGAACGAGCGAAGCCGATGGCTCCAGACCGCGCCCACGCCCAGCTCGACGAAGCCCGCGGCGTCCACGCCCTACCTCCCCGAAAGCGCGGCCACGGGATCGAGCCGCGTCGCGCGCCGCGCCGGCAGCACGCCGAAGAGCGCCCCCACCCCGACGGAGACGACCACCACGCTGGCCACCGCCCAGAGCGGCGGCGACGCCGGGAAGTTCGGATAGAAGCCCACGACGAGCCGCACCAGCGCCCACCCGAGGGCCAGCCCCACGAGCGCGCCCGCCGTCGAGAGGAGCACGGCCTCGGTCAGGAACACCACCAGCACCTGCCGCCGCTCCGCTCCGAGCGCCTTCAGCAGACCCACCTCCTCCGTGCGCTCCGACACGGACACGAGCATCAGGTTCATCACCCCGAGCCCCGCCACCGCCAACGACACCGCCCCGATCGCCCCCACGGCGAGCGTCAGCACCGTGAGGATCTGCGAGAGCGAGCCGACCACGGCATCCTGCGAGATGCAGGTCACGTCCTCCTCGTCGTGCCGCTCCGCGATGATCGCGAGCACCTGCTCCTCGATCCGCTCGAGGTCCGCATGCGAGCGCGCCTCGACCATGATCCGGAACAGCGAGCTCAGGTCGAACATCCGCATCGCGGTGGCCACCGGCACCAGCACGATGTCGTCCACGTCCATGCCGAGCTGCCGGCCCCTGGGCGCGAGCACCCCGATCACGCGGATCCGCCAGTCGCCGATGCGGATGATCCGGCCCAACGGGCTCTCGCGATCGAAGAGCTCGCTGGCCAGCTTCGAGCCGAGCACCGCCACCGAGGCGCCGCGGTCCATGTCGACGTCGGGCAGGGGGCTGCCCGAGCCCATCTCGAGGCGCCGCACGGTGAGGAAGTCGGGCGTCGAGCCCGCGACGGGCACCTGCCGCCGGCGCTCGCGATAGCCCACCGTCTCGTTGCCCATGGCCAGCGGCACCACCAGCCGCGCCTCGCGCACCCCGCGCCGGATGGCCCGCGCGTCGTCGAGCGTGAGGTCGTTGGGCACCCCCATCGCCCCGGGGAACATTCCGGTGGTCTCGTTCTTGCCCGGCATCACCATGAGCAGATTGGTACCGAGCGAGGCGAATTCGCGCGTCACGTAGCGCCGCGCCCCTTCCCCGAGCGCCGTCAGCACCACCACCGACGCGACGCCCACCATCACGCCCAGCACCGAGAGGGCGCTGCGGCGGCGGTGGCGCGAGAGCGCCGTCCAGGAGAAGGCGATGGCGTCGGCCGTCGTCACCCCGTCGCCTCCATGGGAGCCGCGAGCAGCATCTCGGGCGACAGCTCGCTTCCGGGCACCCGCGCGACGATCTCCCCGTCGCGCAGCACCAGCACCCGTTTGGCGCGCCGACCGATGTTCAGATCGTGCGTCACCACGACGAGCGTGAGCCCCGCGTCGTTCATCGACTCGAGCAGGTTCATGATCGACCGTCCGGCCGCGCTGTCGAGATTCCCGGTGGGCTCGTCCGCCAGCAGCAGCCGCGGCCGCATGACCGTCGCGCGGGCGATCGCCACCCGCTGACACTCCCCACCGGAGAGCTCGGCGGGCCGATGCCTCGCCCGATGCGAGAGCCCGACGGCCTCGAGGGCGGCCGCCACCCGCTCCGCGCGCTCCTCGGGAGGCAAGCCGTCGAGCACCATGGGCAGGCCCACGTTCTCCTCGGCCGCGAGACGGGGCACGAGGTGGAAGGACTGGAACACGAAACCGATGAGGTGCCGCCGCACCTCGGAGAGCTCGTCGTCGGGAAGCGACCCCACCTCGCGGCCGTCGAGCCGGTACACCCCCCGCGTCGGCCGGTCGAGGCAGCCCAGCACGTTCAGCATCGTCGACTTCCCCGAGCCCGACGGCCCCATCACCGCCACGTAGTCCCCGGCCGGGATCGGGGCCGACACCCCCTTGAGCGCGTGGAGCAGCTCGTCGCCCACCTCGTAGCTGCGCCAGAGGTCCTCGAACTCGCCGATGGGCACGGCGCCGTCGCTCACGGGCGCGCCGCGGCCTCCTCGATCCGGACGCGGGCCCCCGCCTTCACCTCGACGCGGTCGAGCGTCACCACCACCTTCTGCCCCGCGTCGAGGCCGCTCCGCACCTCGGCGAACTCCCAGTTCTTGAGCCCCACCTCGACCGCTCGCTCCTCCAGGGTGCCGTTGCTCGCCACGAGCACGCGGCTGCCCTCGAGCAGCGCCGCCGTGGGAATCCGCAGCACGTCGGGCCTCGTCTCCAGCACCACCTCGACGTCGGCCGAGGTGCCGGGCAGGAAGCGTGACCCGACCTCCGGATCGTCGAGCTCCACCTCGATCTCGACGGTGCGGTTCTGGGCCTCCACGTCGAGCACATAGGGCGCCACCCGCACCACGCGCGCCGCGAACTCCTCACCCGGGTGCGAGTCGACGGTGAGCTTGGCCGGCTGCCCCACGTGGATCTTCGCCGAGTCGACCTCGTCCATCGGCGCGCTCACGTAGAGCGAGTCGAGATCGATGATGTCCACCACCGGGGGCGAGGTGAGGAGTGGCGGCGACGGGGTGATCCACTCGCCGAGCTCGACGTCCTGCTCCGCGATCACGCCCGTGAACGGCGCCCGGATCTCGAACTTCGCCAGCTCCACGCGGGCCGACTCGATCGAGGCCCTGGACCGGTCGACCTCGGCGCGCAGCGAGTCGCAGGAGGCCTTCGCCCCCGCGTACGCGCTCTCGAGCGCGTCGAGCACGTCCTCCGAGACGATCTCCTTCTCCGCGAGCGAACGCTTGCGTCTGAGCTCCCGGCGCGCGCGGTCGCGCTCGACGCAGGCCTGGTTCGCGCTCGCCTCGGCCACGCGCAGCCCCTCCTCGGCCAGGGCGAGCTGGGCACGCGGTGTGGCGTCGTTCAGCCGGATCAGCACGGCGCCCGCCTCCACGCGGTCTCCCTCGCGGTGCAGGATCTCGACGATGCGCCCGCCCGCCTCGGCCGAGATCTTGGCCCGGCGTCGTGCGCGCACGGTGCCGGCCTTGCTGTTGGTGACGGTCGACTCGACGCGGGCCAGCTCCACCGGCGCCACGCGGACGGACACCGGCTCGGGCCGCAGCACCGTGAAGCGGAGCACCACCCCCGCGACCACGGCGAGCAGGAGAACCCTGGGGAGCCACTTGCGCATTTCGGTCGGTCGGAGCCTTCCGGGGGGCGACGCACGGTCAGGATAGCCGAAGCCCGCGAACGCCGCGGGGCCGCATCCTCCTCGCTGGAGGCACCGTGAGTCGGAACCGCGTGGCGATCTGGGTGCTTCCGGCTCTGCTTCCCTCGCTCGCGTTCCTCCTGCTCTACGCCCGAACGCTCGACTACGACTTCGTGTGGACCGATGGAACGGCGCTCGGCGCCTTCGCCGGAACGGCCGGCCACCTCGACTGCATCGTGGCCGCCGAGCTCGCCTGCCGCAACGAGCTCGCGCTGGGTCGCTACCGCCGCATCCTCGAGATCGAGTAGAAGCTCCGCCGCGAGCACCCGGCCGTCACACGGATTCCCGGCTGCCAGCTCTGCTACGGCCAGGCCCAGGATGCGCTCGGCCACACCGAGCTGGCCTTCCGCCTCTACCACTCCGTCGCGCGCCAGCTCGGAGCCGCGACCCCTCCGGTGGTGGCCTCCATGATCGCCCGCAACCACAGCCAGCTGGGGGAGCGGAAGCAGGCCCTCACCTGGCTCGAGCGAGCGCGCGCCGCCAGCGCCAGCGACCCCGCGCTGCGGCCACACATCCGCCAGCTCGAGGCGACGCTACAGGGTCACGACTGACGCCGGTCCCGCGCCTCCGCTCGGCTTCGCTCCCGGCGCGCCGGGAACGGCCGCAACGCCGCCACCGCGAAGAGATTCGAGAGCAGGGAGAGGTCTCACGACGGACCACGCGGCGGCGAACGTTGCGGGCCTCCACCCCATCATCTGGGGGGGGTCCGACAGTCTCCTATACGGGGCGAGGGCCGGGCAAGTAGCAAGGCTCTTTACAGGTCTCGGGCTGCTGCGAGCTCGGTCCAAGAGCGCTCCGCCCGATCGCCCCTGGGGACGTTTAGCTGGAAAGCGCCCCCGACGGGAGCTGCGGGGACCCGGCTACGCGCGGCGGCGCTTCCACCGCCGTAGCTTCCCGCCCGTCCTTCTCACGCGGAGCGGAATCGACATGGCAGCATCGAGCTCGAGAGCGGGATCGTACGGCGCAGCCCTCGCCCTGGCCGCGACCCTCGTGGTCGCGACGCCGGCACATGCACAGCAGGGCTTCACCCATCGCTTGACGATGGTCCTCTACGACTACGACAACAACGGGGTGACGGATGCGACGAGCACGATCACCTACGGAGCGGGCGGGCGCCCGACGGACCTGAGCTACGTCTACACGGGCGACGGCGTGCCCGACCTGTTCGTGACCGAGGACGACGACGCCGCCTCGGAGGCTGGCGTCATCGGCTTCAACCCCGACGATCTGCTCGACTCCTTCTCTCTCGAGCGTCAGCTCATGCAGGGGGGGAGCGAGGAGTTCGACACGGTGCTGACCTTCGTCGCCGGCCAGCTCACGCGGGTGGATTCCGATTCGATGACCGGGGGCATGACGAACTCGACCTTCACGACGCTGAGCTACACCGGCGACCAGCTCGACCAGATCGAGGAGCGGAACACCTCGAACAACTCGCTGGTCTTCGAGCAGTTCTACGCCTACGGGAGCGACGACCTGCCGAGCGTCGTCACCTTCGAATCGTCCGGGATCGACGCCGTGACCAGCCTCTCGTGGCGCCCCGACGGCCAGGTCGACGACCTCTCCACCACCGTCACCTTCGACACGATGCCGCTGGGCGGGGGCGCGGCGGATTTCGTGTACGACGCCGAGGGCTTCCTCCAGAGCGAGGCCTGGTCGATGACGGGATCCGTGGGCTCGCTCTTCGCCGAGTTCCAGGGAGTCACCTATCGCAAGAGCGTGTTCTACGACGCCGGCGATCTGAAGATCCGCGAGGAGGTCGACATCGGCGACGACGGGAGCGTCGAGGCGACCCGCACCTTCGTCTGGGAAGCGGGCCCCTGCGTGCCGGCCTTCATCTTCGCGGCGAACGGACGGCCGAACTTCGCGCGCGTGGACGGGCTCCCCTACGTCCCGGGAACCGGCGCCACCTCGGTCGAGAACTGCGGACCCGTGATCGTGCCGCAGGCGCCGCCCGTGCCCGCCCTGGCCCTGCCCTTCCAGCTCGCCCTCGCCGCCGCGCTCGCCGGGCTGGGCACGTTTTGGGGGGGCCGTGAGCGCGAGCGATGAGCGGCC
>JAAUYK010062469.1_pt1 | contig 11713 bp, 13 predicted proteins | sample 7278021 | NCBI WGS metagenome assembly JAAUYK01 (sample SAMN14350223, study PRJNA611818) | marine sediment metagenome | isolation source: surface marine sediment (1.8m) | place: French Polynesia: Moorea | collected 2018-08
AGCTCGCCATCAAGTCGATGGAGAAGGGCGAGGACTCCGAGTTCCTGATCAACAAGGAGCACGCGTACGGGGACATGGGCTGCCCGCCACGCGTCCCGGAAAACGCGCAGATCTTGGCCAGAATCAGGGTGATCGACTTTTCACTTGAGGACGCGTGGCGGGCAGCCCATGTCCCCGTACGCGTGCTCCTTGTTGATCAGGAACTCGGAGTCCTCGCCCTTCTCCATCGACTTGATGGCGAGCTCCACGCCGGGGAGGATCATACCGTCGTCGAGCTGCAAAAGGAAAGGATTCAAACGTGGCGCTCTTTTCATGTACGCAGTGGAACCCGTTTCTTTTATCTCACATTTATTACGTCCAAGTCATTGACGGCGGTCGTTTGCACTGAACGAACGGACAGTTGTCAAGCGCACCATAATGTTGCTCTACATCTTTGCCGGCCTCGCCGTATTTTACTTCTTTTTCCTGGCGAAAAGGCCGCAGAATGCGCCCCCGGGGCCTCGACTCCGGTTGCCGGTGTTCGAGCAAATGCACTACGAAGTCTTCGGCAACAAAATGGAAATCGTGTCTAACCTACGCAAAAAGTAAGAATATAGAGCAATTCGCACCTGTCCAAATTATTGACCTTAAGAAGTTGGAAATAGATCAATTACACAGATAAAGTTAAATGAATGTTCGATTTAGTAAGTAATCAAGCCATTTTGCACCTGTCCACGCACGTGACACCTAAACAGGTATTTTTCCTTTCGCAAGTGTAACACCTGACAAGCATTTACCTAGAACAGGTGTCGCATCCAATAGTTTCACAGGTAATCCCAGGTAGCCGACCTTAATTACGAACTTAGCATATTCATAGGTACGGGGATGTGTTCTACCTCAGCAACGGGCCGCTCAGCAGCGTCTACGTATGCGACTTTGAAACTGTCCAGGCAAGCGGAAAACTTCGCTTTAACGTTCGCCCAGCCAGGCAAACACGATCAACTAAATTTTCTTGCAGGAGGCTTTCAGCCAGGACGCGTTCTCGGGGCGAGGCAAGGGCATCTTCGCCTGCAAGTTCTTCTCGGAGTTCATGGGCGGGTCTGGGTTTCAAGGACTGGTGTTCGCTGAAGGTTAGAAAGTCGACACTAGAAAAAGCGCTTTTGATTGAAATAGAACTGCTCCCATTTTAGAGACAGAGTGGCAGGAGCAGCGCCGGTTCGCCCTCCGGCATCTGAAAGAGTTCGGTTTCGGCAAGAGCACCATGGAGGAGCTGATCATCCGTGAATGGAGGCAGCTTTCTGATCACTTGAGGGCGAAGCAGGGAGAGGACTTGTCGGCGAGCTCGCTGTTCAGCCTACCTGTCATGAACGTGATTTGGGGCATTGTTTCCGGAGAGAGGTGAGCGAAGGTAGCCACAGGTGTGCGGGAACAGGTGCGAATCGAATAGCACGCAGGTACAGCCTCAACGACGCTGATCAGCTCAAGCGGCTGAAGGAGATGGAGGAGTTCTTCTACGACATATCGCCGAGCAACCCCGTCTTCCTGATGCAGATCGCATTGCCGGAGTGGATCGCCTATCCCTTCGCAGAGAGCATAATCAAAAAGTGAGAGTAATAGCGGACTCTTTTGCCGGACCTCCAGCGACCGACGAAGCATTTCAGAAAGCACGAGTTGGTCGCCTTCTTCCAAAAGTTGTACGATGAGCACGAGGCGACCCTGGACCCAGACCACCCTCGGGACTTCATCGACCTCTACGTGGCCGAGAGGCAGCGGGTGAACAAAGAGGGCCTGACTAAGTCTTCTTTCTACGGGGAGCTCGGCCAGATCAACTACAAGCAGTCCATGGCGGACATTTTCGGGGTGTGAACCAGACATTTCCTTCATGTGCCCTAGCTACCCGACATGTACGTAGAATTTAATGAATCTAGGCGGGCTTCGAGACCACAAGCACCTACCTGAAATGGCTCCTTGTCTACATGCTGCACTACCCCGACGTGCAAAGGAGGGCGCAGGACGAACTGGACAGAGTTGTCGGCGGCAGAGGCCAGCTGCCATCGCTAGCGCACAAGACCGAGCTCAACTACATAAACGCCGTTGTAAACGAGATCTTAAGGCACGCCAACATGGGACCCTTCGGAGGTCTGTCAAATAGCAGTGCCTCATGTGAGACCAATTCATAGCAAATTACGTGTTATAGTTGCCCACTCCACACTCTGCAACGCAAAGTTGCGTGGCTACAACGTGCCCAAGAACACGCTCGTGATCCCCGCCCTTTGCGAGATCCACTTTGACGAGAGGCACTTTCCGGATCCGCAGCGGTTCCACCCGGACAGATTCCTGGACGCGGACGGAAAGTTCCGCCCCAACCCGGCGATGATCGCCTTCGGAATCGGCAAGCGGGACTGCATGGGAAAGAATCTGGCCAAGCAGGAGACGTTCCTGTTCACGGCTTGCCTTCTCCATCAGGTATTGGGATGGCGGGTCTGAGTACCTTTTCTAGCGAAGGCTCTTCCTTCTACCTACCTAGTTCACAATCGCTAGTGGATCTTCGGGGCTGCCGAGCAAGACCGACGGGAAGATCGGACTCACGAGGGCTCCGGACCCGTTCACGTTTAAAGCGATTCCTCGCTAATGAATAAAGACTGATTTGATTACCTTCTTTCTCTCCGGTTTCTGCCTCATCTCGCTGCTGTCGAACGGATCGTCGTACCCGTCGACGTACAGGTTGATGTGGAAGGTGACAGTGGCCCTGGGCGGGATGGCGCCCGAGCTGGCCAGCCCCCGCCGGATGACTCTCTTCTTGATGCTGCCGTCCTCCAGCAGCGGCTTCATCTTGCGAGCGCGCCTCTCGAACAGGCTCAAGCCCTCGTCGTCCTCGTCGTCGTCGCTCGCGTCGGTGTCGTCGTAGAGGCCGTAGACGCGCTTCAGCACCGCGTCAAAGTCCTTTCCGTCTCGCTGAGAGAAGTACTCGGGCTCCTCCTTGCCGCCGGCGCCGTCCGTGTCTCCGCGCATGGCCTCTGCGACCTCGAGTACGGCCCCTCCGCCGTTGATGTAGTCGTTCAGGTTGATGGCCTTCTGCAGCCGGATGGGGACGGACTCTCCGTCGAGGTCGCCATCGCAGACGGTGTTGTCCTCGGCACGGAAGGAGCTAGACATGGTGGTGGCAGGCACGGAGAGAGAGATAGGAAAGGAAGGAAAGCCGTTAACTTCCCGTGCCTGGAGTTGGAGTTGGTGGTGGTGGTGACTTGGCGGTGGTCGGTGGCTCCGTGGCTGTGCCGCGGTGCGGTGGTGCACTTAGAAATTAAAAGTACGCGTGAACGTGACCGTGACGCATTATTCTTCTGCTTCTCCACGTAACAGGCAACCCACTGCAGATGAGCTGAAACTTTTTAAGCTTTAATAGACTGCTCTTCAATATATCGTTCTGCTTCTGCTCCTTGAAGATTTTAGTTCTGCACTTAATTACGTCACTGACGGGCGCAAAACGCGTTTTATACATCGCTCGCGAAGGGGCACCATATATATATGCATCGCACCCCGCGCACCTGCGCAGTCGAGATCGCGGGTGCCGCAGTGTTGATCAACAATCAGCTGTTGCAATTATAAGAGGAGCATTCGTATATATATACTACGTAGTTCTGTAGTTCAAAATATTGGAACTGATCGAATTGTGAATGTGAGCGTGACGTGCCGCACTGCCGCGTGCGTGCGTAGAAGTAGTGGTGAACGAACGAGCGAGACGGAGATCGGAGATCCGAGTCCGACCATCCCAGTTCCGACTTCCGAGATGATTCGAAATTTCGAATTTCGAAGTCGATGAGCGAGAGCGAGAGAGCGAGTGTAACAATTACAGTAACGCCATGGCCGGTCAATACATTCAGAGCATCGTGCCCGCCTGGAGGAGGCCCGGAGGCCCGTCAAACCCTCCTCGGCTCTTCTCCGCCGCCCTGGACGCCGTCATGACGTCGATCGCGGCCGCGGTGGGAACGGCGGACGGCGAGCACGGGGACGACGAAGACATCGGATTCGCCGACATGGCCATGTTCCACTCGGAGCGGTGGCTCAGGCTTAAGGCGCACCTGCACGTACTCCTCTCGGACAACTGCCTCGAGCACCTCTATCGCGGCTTCTTCCTCCAGGAGTGCCAGGTGCCCTCCTCGGTGGCCAGGTCGGCGCTATACAGGGAGGACCTGGCAGAAGTAGAGAAGTCGAACACCGTGAACAACGGTAATTAGGAAGACAATCAATGTACGTACGGCCAGACGGTTTTTTGACAGGCATGCTCGCTTTCAGTTCTCCTCATCAGCCACGGCGTCGGCCTGTTCGAAAGTCAGTTGGTACTCTGGTGGCTCCTGGTCGACGTCTACCGCTACAAGAGCCGCCCGCTGCCCAACATTGGCCTCGGCCTCGACTTCAACATGGCGCTGGCCCGCTACCTGGCCCGACGCGACCACGCCGCGCTCGCAAAGCGATTCGAAGCGATGAAGGCCCGGGTGGAGGACAGCTTGGGCTTATCCGAGGGGCATTGTTACGACAACTACGAGGACTACAGGTAGTCAATCACATTTCCTGCTAAACCTGACAGAAAACTGATGAGAACCATATTTTGGTCGCAACTACGAGACGTGAGAATTCGAGCCTCTTTTGATTTCAGCCTGAAGCTCGAGCAAATAACGCTTTCATTCAACTTCATCGTGAAGCAGGACTACCGCCTCGCCCTCCGCAACCTTCCCCACCTGAAGGCCGTGACGCTGACGAGGACGCTCCGCAGCGGAATCCTGTCCATCGTGAGCGAAGAGTGCCGAGGCCGACTGGAGAAGATACGCTTCCACCCGGCCGGAAGCCAGGACGTTCCGTGGTCGGAGTGGCGCGCCATGCTCGCCTCGCAGGCCGCCTCCCTCTCCGAGCTCGACCTTCGCGACGTCAGCGGGGCGATCAGGGTCACCGACCACGGCCCCCTCTTCGACGTGCTCTCATCGTGCGCCCGCCTCCGGAGGCTGAGGCTGTACGAGAACATGCTGTCGGAGGACATTGCTCAGATGCACTCCGTACGGGAGCTATTGGTCGAGGCGGCGCTGGAGACGACTGGAATCATGCATCCAACGTGAGCTTGAGTGTTGCTTCGTAGATTCTAAACTCTAATGTGTTGCCGTACGTACTCTAGGGTAGGGGATACTGATCTCACCTGCCTAACCTACATCAGGAAAAAGTTCCCGAACCTGCGTGTCCTCAAACTCCACGGCTTGACGGTGGATCTCAGCCAGTTCCGTCTGCTCCGGACCTGCTCCGATATCCTCACTGTGTTGGTCTGCGAGTCACGGGCGCCGATCGGCCTCATTTTGAAGCACTGCCACAACTTGCGGCACTTGGTAGTCAAGTACAGGGCGACGAACTCCAGTGACAAACTGGACGTCGGCGACCGGGACGACGACGACGACGAGGGTGCCCCCTCCGCCAAAAGGAGCAGGACGGACGCAACTGAGTTCGCCAACAATCTGAGGACGTTCGACTTCAAGGGAAACTCGCTGGACGAGGCTGTACTGAGATCGGTTCTGCTTCGTTGCCACAGCTTGGAGTACTTTTTAGTCCGCTGCAGCAGCGTCACGCCTGAGCTCGACGTCGCGTCGTTCAAAGACGGCCTGCTGAAGAATCCGGACGCGCTGAAGGCAGTCAAGGAGGTTCGGCTGTACAAGCTGGTTAGTCTAATTGCATGCTACATGTTACATTTTAGTCGTCACGTTAATATTCGATGTTACAGATGGGTGAGTTGGAGGCTCGCTTCCTGGAAGCCCTCTTCCAACGCACTCTGCTCAGCCTCGAATCCGCCCAGATGTCCATGTCCAACAACAACAGGCTGCTCGCCGCGAGGCTGGAGGACATGGGTTACGCTGTTCGTGGGTTTGAGAGGTAGCACACAGAACGTATTGATCTGAATAGAATACTACATGAGTGTTAACTTACATGTAGGTAGTATTATTGACTATTGAGCTTTGAGCTGATCTAACTTGTTAGCGGTACAAGACTACAAGTTACATGGCTTAAGCAGGCTGTGATAATTGAAGAGCTTGACCTGTGAATAAAACGGAGTACAAGAATACTCGAGGTTTCCAGGCGCCGAGTTTTTCTTCCGATTGCGGATTGTGCTACACGTAGGTTAAAAGCCGGCAGACGGCAGTGGCTGTCTGGCTGACGTAGCCCATCCCAAGGAGCGCAAACTTTCTGACGACAGATCGAGAGCATTGAACACGGAATTCGTCGCCATTCGTCAGTTTGACATTTGAGCGGCCACATAATCACATACGTATACGTAAATTCGACTGTTCGACGCAGTGTGTCCGCAAGGCAGAGGTGCTATCTGACCCAGCATGAAGTGGTCTACCTATTGCGCGCAACTGCTTGCCTTGTTCAGCATGGTTAGCTTGGCCCACCAACAGGGCGGCGTTGTTCTCGTCGACGACGCCGCCGTCACGACGGGAATTCCATCCGAGGCCGGCGACAAGGACAGCGTTCGCAGCAGCGAAGTCTTTCAGGCCACCGACGAGTGGCAGGAGGTGAAGCCGGGACAGGTGCTGCCATCCGGACTCCACTACAGGCTGAACCTGTCCACAGGAAAGAAGGAGGCCAAGCTGCTGGACAAAGAGGGGAAGAAGCGCCAGGACGACTCTATCGCAGACATCGCCGACGACGGGACGGAGGCGGCCTCGGACAACGGCCGCCTCCGGTCCTACCACGAGCTCCAGCAGCTGCTCGCCGAGCAGAAGATGAAGCTCAACACCGAGTTCGAGATGATCTCCGTGCTGGTGGAGCACTACGGGAACTCGAGCACGGAGGACAGGGCCGTCATCCTGGAGGACCTGGAGTACCTGCTACACCAGTACGACAACGCCGACGACTTCGCCGCCTACGGGGGACTCGACAAGATCGTCAGGCCGGCGATGGAGGAGGCCGGGGACGGCGCCATCAGGGAGAAAGCCGCCATCCTGTTCGGCTCTTGCGTCCAGAGCCAACCCAAGGTACAGGAGCGGGCGCTCAACGCGGGATGGATGGAGTACCTGGTGTCCCGGCTTGCCGCTGAGCCGAAGCCGCTGGTCCGACTGAGGACGATCCACTCGATATCGGCGCTGGTGCGCGGCAATGCCAGGGCGCTCGGTCTTTGGGAGGCGGCCGACGGACGGAAGGCGTTTCTCGCACTGCTCGAACCCGACACCGAGACCTTGACGGAGGTGGAGGAGCGACTTCGTCTCAAGATCCTCACCTTCTTCGCAGACCTGTCGCCCAACGACGGTGGCCTCGGGCAGGCGTCAGCCTTCTCCGCATCGCCGACCGAGCCCGAACTGTGCTCTTCGCTAACGCGACTCTTTCGGCGGACTGAATCCGACCCCATCGGAATCGACACCTTCGAGAAATTAGTGGGCGCGTATTTTGCTCTCGGCGCCACGACCTGCGGTCCGGAGGAAAGACGAGAAGCGGTGGCTGCGATCGAGGAGGCCTCCCATAAACTCGAAATCCTGGAGCCCGACGACGACCCCGAACTTTTCGAGGGCCTCAGAGAGAAAGTCGCGAGCATTACGACTTGGCGAAGAGACGAGCTGTGAACCTGTTCTGTGATATTTGTAGTTGTCATTATGCCATGATGTATTAAGTTTAAATCTCATTAGTTTGCCTTCCAGAGCACGTTTGGGGTCTTCCGTTGATTTACGACGCTGCGATAATTAATTTCTCTAGCTTGCGGATTCCTTCCTATCTCTTCGCGTCTCGCTCTGGAGTGACAATGTTTCGGTTGTTGCAAGCGAGGAAGATGCTGGCGCGGTGTTCGTGCAACACTCGAAGCCCGCCTGCCCTATGGGAATTGGTGATGACAAGTGCAAATGTCGGCCGGAAACAGCTAGCATTACCAACGTATTACGAACGTCTTCTGCGATTGGAGAATATTTTCTAGCTACTATCTACGTATAGACTAGCGTTTTAGTCATGGTCTACGTACTAGAAGCTCTCTAGTCCCATGGGCATTGCCGCTCAATTTCCCCATACGCAAGGTATGTTGCTACGTGCCCGCCCGCGATTGTACGATAGTCCGTTCGTATGCAACGTGAAAATTTAGAGGCCCTTCCTTGCTTCCAAGTGGACAATTCGAAATTGCGTTCAGTTTGACGAGGCCTTCCTCCTTCGATTGCAGTTTTACCGCATTCGGAGAAGGCTCGGGCCCCGAAGTTTTTTTCGGGAAGTTTCGCCCGAGTAGTAATGTGGAGGTGAAAAGTAGTTACTCCAACTTTTTGTAATGCGTACTTTCGACACATCGTCTAGCTACGTATTACTAGCTATTCGTACGCATCGTCGGCAACGCTGGTTTCTTGCGACGGCCAGCCGTAGCATAGCCTCGATCTCTCTTACTCGCGTCCGTCCGATCTGACGAAGCGCGCCCGGCGCTCGGAGCGCGGCGACGGACGGCGGCTTTCTCTCTCCTTCTCGTCGGCGCCAGTCTTGAAGAAGCCTTCCGCCGGCTTGGATTCCGTCTCTCCCCCCCTCGCTCTCTCTCTTCTCCTGCCTGTCGTACAACAAGTGTCTGTGTGTTTTTCTCGGTATTGAACAACGGGCCTTTAGTAGCTATCTATTTGCGTTGCTGCGAAAAGAAATAGGCAGAAAAATCGCCCCTCCGAGTTGGCCAATTCAGCGTGCATACAGCTCCGGCTCCTGAAGGAAACGACCGCGGACGGCGAGACCGGTGAGTATATGCGACGGTCCGTCCATTTAATGACCGTCCTTCCTTCGCTAGCTGTCCGTCTGCGAATGTGCTAATTGTTAACGAGCAAAAGTCGTTTGTCAGCGTTCCGCACATACGTTAGGTAGTTGCGCCACGCAAACGCAGTCTGTCCGCTCGTTTTGTAACCCTAGCCACCATTGTCAACGACAAAGAATACGCGCATGGGACGTAATAGTACATGCGCGTTTGCCGCGAGCACTTTCATCACACTCCATGCTCCAGTTTTTCTTTCGTATATAGCTAGCCGAGCAACGCTAACACCTCTCGCTCATGGCGAGTAGTGCATCATCGCCGCCGTCGTCTCCACTCGTTACATTTGCTCTCCGCGATGCAACGCCGCGGCGCGGCGGTGCAAAACGGACGAATGGAAGGAAGCAAGCTAGGAAGACGGGAAAAGCTAGCTAGGCAGCCACCGGGAACATAAAGATTTTATCTGTACGGCAGGCGGTGTCATACAGCTTGCTGTGCGTCGACAAGAGTACTAGCCCTGCTCCTGTCACTAATGGCCCCCCGGCGGCGATCGTCATTAATTGGGCCAGATACCCGGAGCGAACAAACGCGAACGTAGCTGTAACTCGGCGCTGTGGACTTTAAATGCGAGTGTAGTTGTTGGCTGTCCGTCCGTCCGTTCGCTGGCCGCCCTCGTCACGACGCACGCACACTCGCGGCCGGTCGGGCGACCGCGGCCGCTCCCGACCGCCGGCCGTCAGCTCAAACACGCCGGAAAAGACAAATTAATCTTGGAGTTGGAAAGGGAAAAGGGAGGCGGGCGGTGGCCGGTCGGTCTGACGGGAGTCAGGCAAGGAGAAATGGATATATATATATATGCGCACGTGGAGAGAGAGAGAGAGAGAGAGAGAGAGAGAGAGAGAGAGCTGAATTAATTCGCGTTTTGTCCTCCCACGCAACCGCCCGACTTGCATAAAAGCACCGTAATATAGAGAAGAAGTATCGGAGCGTTTCTTCGATTTAACTGCCACACATTTGGGGACATGTCAGCAGCTACATGTATTGGACTTAATTGCGGTCGTGTGCGCAGTTTAATTAGGGAAGTACCGAGTACGCACGGCAGCGGCGACAGCATAGCCATTGATTGCATGCGGGTCGGCACTGTTTAAGTCCAACTGTCCGGCCGTCAATCAACGCAGTCCAAATCAAGGCCACGTTAAGTCTCCTCGCTTGGGGCCTGCTTGCTTTCTTGCTCGCTTGCGTGATTGCGCGCAACCCCCAATTCGTCACGGGCCGGACGGAGGATCGAACCGTGAACAGCGATGGGTTCTCGGCGCAAGGATTTACTGGACAGCTTTATGAGGCTAAATAGGGCTATATCGCGTCGTCAAAGTTTGAATCCGTATGAGTCAGAGAGAGAAAAGAAAGCAGGCGGCTAATATCGGGACCGGCCGCCGCCGCGACGAATCGAGGTCGATCGTCTTGACCGGAGGACGGCGCGGCCAAGCTAGGACAAAAAATGTCCGGCAAATGTCACCATGCACTGTCAACTCTGTGGAGTTTAATGAACGAAGCAAAAACTACAGTAGATACTTTTATCCGTTCTCTCGCACATCTTTTCCCTTCGATCCTCGTCGCTCGCTCGTTTGAAAGAAGGCCCCGCCGATCGATCGATACGGACAGTTAGTTAGTGAGTGAGTGCGCGCACCGCCGGCTGAAGGTCCGCGCTTGCTTCTGGATAGCAGACCAATTTCACACCATTTGTCAGGCGGTGGGCCAGTCGCCAGCAGGGGCCCTATTTGATGAGAGGACACGACTAAAATCATGTAATCGCTAAATTGCAAACAAACCGCTCACTTGTTTTAGATAAAGTCTCGAATGGCTTTGTACGTGTCCCTCGAGAGCGCTGACGACGCAATTAGAATGCGCACACTGCCCGACCGACCGGGGACAGCCATTAGTTCGGGCGGCGGCGGCGACACGGCTTTGAATATTATCTTGCTCCGAATAGCTAGCCAACATTCGATTTGAAATTAAGTAGAACTACGTTCTAATATATATGTACGTACACGTACTAGTACACTATCTGGGGAGCGTATCTAGATCGTTTTAATGGGGAAATACGGCGAGCTCCCAAATCGCTCTCCTAAGAACTTTTCAAATTAAGGCCGAGTGCAAAAAGTGACACAGAAGTAGAAACGCAATTGCACCCGACGACTTTTTTCTTTCGAAGACCAAAGCCGCAGCTAGCGGCCGATCGAGTTTTCGCCGCTTTTTCTCACACGACGTACGCACGCTACACTTGTGTTGTGGACACAGCGAATCGATTGATTGAAAAGACCTCGATAACGTACAACGTTGTACGTTGTCGTCCGTCGTACAGAATGTTCAGGGCAGACAACTATGGTCATGAATCTAAATTTCGGCGGCGGCGGCGCCGCTCGCTCGCTCGCTTCGCTCCTCTTTCTTACGTATAGCCATCTATTTCCCTTGGGTGCAGTTCGCCCTTTAGGCCGGTGCCGCGGAGACAGGTCGCCGGCTCGGCCGGACCTCTTTTTGCGAGCGAGGCCCCTCCTAGTTAGTTATACGCAAGTGCGAAGGCGACGGCGGTGTCCGCTCGCTCGAGAAATCAACAACAGGTGGTTATAGCTAGGGGAGGCGACCTTGCCAGTATCAGGATAGATGACACCATGAGTGTTGCCACCTAGCCTAACTAGCTAGGTGTGCGACACTGCAATGCCAAAGGCTCTGCTGCAGCTCTTTGAAGTTGATCCGGCTTTTAGCCACTGCCAGCAGCGGGGGCATCGAGGTCGGCGTCGGCGTCGGCGATGGATGACATTGCTCTGCAAACGCGATACAGGCCTCGCCGCTAGCTTTACTAATGCATCCCATGTGGCCGCGCTTAATGTTCGCGAACGAGGCGGTCGGCGCGGCGTCGGCGCATTAATATCCGTCCGCCCGCCCGCCCGCCGCCGGATGGACGCACGGACGGACGGACGGACGCGGACGTCTGCGTAATGGGCG
>JAAUYK010031083.1_pt1 | contig 11712 bp, 7 predicted proteins | sample 7278021 | NCBI WGS metagenome assembly JAAUYK01 (sample SAMN14350223, study PRJNA611818) | marine sediment metagenome | isolation source: surface marine sediment (1.8m) | place: French Polynesia: Moorea | collected 2018-08
AGCGGTGGTGCATACCAGTCGCGGCCCCAGTGATTCATCACTGGGGGTATCCAGCACCATGGTCTTATCGTCCATGGGGGTGGGTTTGGATATCGGATGTGCGGTATCTGTCATCTGAATGACAAAAGTGGATTTTCCCAGTGCCAATTCGTCCCCATTATTTAAAAATTGACCCTCGGTGGGGTGCCCATTGACGGTTATCTCACTGCGTCCCAGGTTTTTAATGAAATAGCGATTCTCTTTGTGGCCGACCTGGGCCTGAACGTCTGCAACCTGGGGATCACCGATGACAATCTCACAGTGATCTGACTTTCCAATACGGAAACTTTTCTTTTGGGTTTCGTGAACCTTTTGAGGATTCGATTTTTGAATTAATTTAAACATTAACCACTCAGCTTTTTGGTATTCTGATCAAAACGGACCGTATCATGCAGAGATGATAAAGAATTAGTACACTCCAGGTATATGGTTTTTATCGGCATTTTTCAGAAAGGCTTTAATTGAATAACCGCTTTTTTTGGCTTGATTTGAATTATTGGATCGCGGTCAGAAAAAGCGGTGGGGCTGGCTGTTAGGGCGCTATTTTGTCACAAAATCTAACAATATTTGTCATTTTTGGGGTGCGATAAACAGGGCGCACTACTATAAGTTGCTTAAATTAATATACTATTTGAATTTAAAGCCTTGGGCCTGTTTATTGCATGCTTTTAAAGGCGAACGCTGCCATATGAGCGTTTCATTAAAATTCGTTGATGAAAAAGCCAAAACCCGAGTAATCGGGTGACGGAAAGCCACGGGTCCGCTTCGGCGGATCGCCGGGTTGCCAAAGCATGTCTGCAAAGCTGGTTACCGGAATAATGGTGGCGCAGCTTTTTTTTTGGCAAAACCCCAAAGCTAATTTGGCAATGGCCAGGACCTTTCTCAGCGAAATTGATCCTGGACATAACGCTGCTGAGGTTCGGTTGTGCAACTGAATAAATTGCAGCAACCATTAAACAGGGGGCTTTGCAATGTTCACATTCGTTGATTGCAAAATTTGGGTTCGGCACTCAGCATCTTGGGTATCGGTCGTCATTTGTTTGATGATGGTCAGCGGTTGTGCCTCTCAACTGGGCTTTGTCAAAAACAGTGATGATGAAGTCCAGCGGGTCATTGTCAGAAATCCTCCCAAATCAATCGCCATTTTGCCGTTTGGCAACCAGACCGAATCAGAGGACCTCAACGAATTTGTGCGTACCACATTTTACAGCCATTTATCTGCCCAACCTTACAGGGATATTGAGCTGCATGAGGTCGATCGCAAGCTCAAGATCCATAACGTGATGAGGCCGGATAAATTAGACCATGCATCGGCCCGCAGGCTGGGTCGAATTCTGGGCTGTGATGCCGTTGTTGTTGGCAACGTCACTGAATATCAGCGCTTATATGCGGGTATTTATTCGCAGTTGGCCGTGGGCGCATCCATAGCGGTTTGGGATACCAGATCCGGAAAACAAATCTGGTCGGATGAGCATACGACTCGTCATCATGAAGGCGGTATTCCACTGGCGCTAACCGACATCGCAATGATCGGTATCCGGTCCGGCCTGAATCTAACCGAATCCGAGAAAGTCAAGACGGTGGATAAATTGTCGCGCTATTTAACCAGCCGGGTTCCGATTCCGGATCTGAACGGCCATAAGAAGGGCCCCAAATTTGTCAGTCTCAAGCGCCTGACCAAAACCAAACACCAACGCATCGAAAGACCGAAGCCCAAGCGTCTGAATAGAAATTTGCGAAAACAAAGTCTTAAAAAGCTGACCAAAGTTAATCATCCGCAGTATCGTTAATTCGTTTCCATCCGGTCTTGGTTTAATTTTCGGATAGGCATTTATTTGAGCCCGTCCGCAAACACCCTTAATGAGTTGATTTGTCTAGTTTCCAAATATCTAAACCCCCAATTCCAATCGACCAGCTTTTTTCAAACGCTATGTTGTAGTCGATAAATTTGCTTGAATTTCGATTATGGTTCTGGAACTATCGGTCTGATTAAATGCGGCATCACGCAAAATTTGAATCGCCCGTGATGGATTGGGATGAAATGAAGATTCTGCCAACTTTAGAGACCACCATTCGCCACGCACTGGACCGGTTTTATGCCCGTTGGCCGCAGCGTACTCCTCCCGATGAATGTCTGCGAAGGTGTAAAATTATTTCCCATCGCGGCGATTACGATAATCGGGTCATTTTTGAAAACACCTTGGCGGCATTTGACCGTGCCAGAGAGAGCAATGTTTGGGGAATCGAGCTTGATTTGCGCTGGACAAAGGATCTTCAACCGGTCATCCTGCATGATACGAACCTGCGCAGGGTGTTCGGCACCGATCTGAACATCCATCAGGCCACCCTGGCTGAAATTAAATCCAAGTGCCCTATGGTCCCGTCATTGGCCGAACTGGTCCCCAGGTATAGCCCCCAAATGCATCTGATGATTGAGATCAAAGCCGAGGAATATCCGGACCGGGCCCGCCAGAACCAGATTCTAAAAGAGTTGCTGGCCCCCTTGCAGCCAGTGGAAGACTATCACCTGCTTACCATGACACCACAGATGTTTAACCTCATCGATTGTGTCCCCCGAAACGCCTTTTTACCGGTTGCGCATCTTAATTATTCACAACTGAGCAAACTGGCCATAGAACAAAATTACAGCGGGGTCGCCGGGCATTATGCCCTGCTGACCCGCTCGCGCCTTAAAAAGCATAAAATCTTCATGCAGCATCTGGCGACCGGTTATGTCAACTCCAAAAACTGCTTATTTCGTGAGCTGAATCGGGGTGTCGAATGGGTTTTTTCCGACAATGCCGTGGAACTTCAAAAGACCGTCAATCGGTTGATAGGTCAAAGGTAGGTTCGGATATCTTGAAACCCTGGAGCTTATAAAAAAGTAAAAGCGATTTCAAAAATAGTAGATCACGTCTAAGGGCAAGGCGAAAACCGATTCAAAAGTGGAGTCCGCCTCCGGCGGATTAGTATTCGAGCATTTTGAATCGGTTTTTAATCCGCCACGAATATTGGCGGACCATTGGGCGTCTGTCCGCCTCTGGCGGATTAGATGCATTTTTGAGATCATTTTTTAGTCGGCTTCCAGCAGGGCTGCCTGCTCCCGCCCCTTTTCCTCATCGACAAAATAAAAAAGCACCGCACCGGCGATAAACAAAATTAGAATGGAGGCGATGCCCCAACGAGATGCCATTTGGCCAACGGCAATGATCTGCTCGGGTGTTGGTGAGGGCGGCATCAGCAATCGTCTGGCGGTCAATCCGACTGTGCCTATTAAAATCGGTCCCAAAATAACAGCAAATTTGCCCAGCATATTATAGAAGCCGTAATATTCGGCAGCTTTGTTCTTAGGAATCAGACGTGAATAATACGATCGGCTGAGGGCTTGGATACCGCCTTGCACCAGACCGATGGCAATAGCCAGGATGTAGAATTCGATTTTATCGGTCATCATCGCGCCCCACACCGTAATGCCCATATAAAGCGCAATGGCAAGATAGATGGATTTGCGAACGCTCCAACGCTCTCCCAACGTGCCGAAGACCAGGGCCGCTGGGAATCCGATAAACTGGACGAGTAACAGCGCGATGATTAAATCATTGGAATCAAAACCCAGAGAGAGGCCATAATCCACAGCCATGCGAATAATGGTATCCACACCGTCGATATAAAACCAATAGGCCAGCAGAAAGGTAAAAACCACTTTGAGGTGGCGAATTTTTTTAAATGTTCCGACAAATTGGCGGAAACCTGCGGCGAGAATATTTTCATCGCTTTTATCCGTAGCGGTGCCTTTTTTCTCCGGCACCCAGAATATGGTAAAAAAAGTAAACAGACCCCACCACAAAGCCACCGATAAAAATGAAAACCGCACAGCGGCAGCGGCATCGGGTAGTCCGAAGGTGTGGGGTCTCAATGTCATCAGTACGTTGATCAAAAACAGCAGACCCCCACCAAGATACCCCATGGAAAACCCCAGACCAGAGACATAGTCGATTTTTTCTTCGCCCACAATATCCGGCAGCAGGGCATCGTAAAAAACGTTGGCACCGGAAAAGCCGATGATGCCCATGGCGTAGATGAAAATGGCCCAGCCCCACTGTCCCCTCTGGACCATAAACAGGGCAGCTGCCATCAAAACGCCCAGATAGGCAAAAAAAACCAGAAATTTTTTCTTAGCCGATCCCTTATCGGCTATGGCCCCCATAACGGGGGCCATCAGGGCGACAATCAAACTAGCGATGGAATTACCAAATCCCAACTGGGCGGTGCTGACATTCACATCTGAACCGTAGCTCCAATACTGTTTAAAAAAAATGGGAAAAAATCCGGCCATCACTGTGGTAGCGAACGCAGAATTGGCCCAGTCATACAGAGCCCAGCCCCAGATTGCCTTGCGGTTCTTTTTCAAGACAACATCTTCGTGTTTGCTATCAGCCATGTCTCGGTGTTGGTCATAACATTATCAGGTGTCAGGTGTCAGGCCTTCGGTGACCTATGTCGGGCCTTGCTACCGAATAGCAATATCAGTCGGATCTTTTCGTTGTGTTCGATTTTAGTCTCATCTTCACTGAAACCTGAATCCGCCTGCGGCGGAACACCTGAAACCAAGTTATGCATAGTACCAATTTTTAACACGAATTCTTAAAATAGCAAGGAAATCCAATGGTGAAGTGATAATCCGATTTACCGCCCGACGGGCAGCAAGTACAACGGCTGTTCATCAACGGGCAATCGGGCGATTTCTTTGACCGCCTCATCCCTAAAAGCACCGATCACTGCTGTCTGAAGCCCCAACGCGATTGCCTGCAAGCTTACGTTTTGGGCCGCATGGCCAACTTCCATGTGGACGTAGCGCAGACCGCGTCGGCCGTATTTATCGGTGGTGCGCGCATAAACGGCACAAAACAGCAAGACGACGGGTGCTTTTTTGATGGCCCCTTGGCGCAGAGCCGCACGACTGATCTCTGATCGCTTGTCGCCGGAGATAATATTGACCAGTGCATGTTGGTCGGGGCGGTATTTATATATGGCGGCGGGAAGGTCTTTGACCCGGCCGGCAATGACATAGAGCTCCAGCGGATAAAGGGCTCCGGCCGAAGGTGCCGTCCGGAAACCGCGCGGATGGGTTACTCCCTGGGCGGACCACACGAGCTGGGAAATTTCGGCAAGACTCAGGGGGTCCTTCTTGTACGAGCGCACCGATCTTCGGCTTTGCAGGGCCTTTTCGACCGAGATATCTCCATCGCTGCGCGCTGCGGGCAACTGAATCGTCTGAGTCGGACTTGCCGGCGACATGGATTCACCTCTCCCGGGTGCATACGGGTTTAAGGTCAGCCACACAACCACTGCCATCTGGGTCGCAACCCTGATAAAAGCCGGACGCATGGGTTCTCATCCTTGATTTGGCAATTGCGATTCGTATGGTTGCAGCCCGGTATTGCCATTTGGCTTAATGCTGACCGGGCTTGTACGGGTAATGCTGAATGCGGTTGTGCAGTCGTTCGGCCCGTAAACAAAACGTCTCCAGTTTGGCGTCGATGAGTTGTGGAAAAGGGGAACCATCGCTTTCGATTGCCAGAAACGGAAGCTGTTCGACATCGGTCAGAACGGCTTTCAGCTGCTGGTTGGCCGGTTCTGTTGCCAGTTTTTCTTCACGGGTCATGGTTTCGTTTAATATGGCTTCCGACAACCGGTTGGGCATGCAGCCAAACGGGCCAATGGCAATGACACCGCAGGATTGTGTAACAATTTCGGTTAGGGAACCACCTACCGTCAGTACCGCTTCACCCGGAAGGTTTTTGGATATATAAGCCGAGGCATTTTTGATGAAGGTATCGATATCGATAGGCTCGGCGTGCACCAGGCCGGATTGGTTCAATATCGATTTGATTCGCCTTTCATAGCGGGCCTGAAATTTGTTGCGAATTTTAAATCTTAATTTTTCCAATATGTTCATATTGTCAGGACTCAGCCCCTGATCGACCATGTAATTGCAATATAACAGCCACTCGGCAACCGGTGAACAGACGGTGGCAAAACCTTTTTCAGCCAGACGCTCTGTGATGTATTGACGCGAAAGCGCATCCCGCCGCACAAATATTTCACCGGAGAGCGTGATTTTAGGGACGCTTTCAAACGGTTTTTTCATAGATAACTGCTGCAGATGCCTGGCAGTGTGCTTTAATTGGTGTTCGAGAACCGAAAAGTCTCCATCTTCCAGTGCAGTTAGGAGCGCCTGCCATTCTTTTTCAAAGAGTTCCATGGCTTTTTTGGTTTCAACCGCATTGGCCAGAATCATCGAGCGAATGTCTTCCATGACATCGGAAACAACCACCGACCACCATCCCCGTGTTTCGAAATCCTTGTCCATCCCCATATACCCATCTTCAGAACTCAGGGTAAACAATGCCACATCCGGTATTTCAAGCCGTTTGATGAGATCTTCCATAAAAATATAGTATTGCCCGAATCGACATGGCCCGGTGCCGGTGGCAAAAAAATAAACCACAACCTCATCATCGCGTTTGCCGTTATTGATATAGCTCAACAGCGTGCCGGTGGTCAGAATCAGGGGCAGACATTCCTTGCAGGAGGTATTGGCGCGACCCAGTTTCAAAACGGCTTCGTCAGAGGGGCGATGCGCCTCGGCCTGAAAGCCAGAACCTCTCAAAACGGCGGCAAATGCCTCAGAAGACAGCTTGCCCATTGATGCCAGTAAAACGGTGACCCGCGGATCGGTCATCGGTAAAGTTTCACCGGAAGATGTCACTATATTGGCCGCTCCATTTTGACTTGTGATTTGGGCTGGACGAAAAATTTGCGGTCGTTGATTGATTTTTTTCTGGGTGACCAACTGTCGGTAGGCCTGAACAATATCCAAAAACGCTTCAACCCGGGTTTCCAGCCCCGCATCTGCTGTGTGGCTGTCCAACTCAAGGGTCAGGGAGGGCTTACGGCCCATAATTTCGCGGAAATACCCGACGACAAATGAATCCGGCCCGCAGGAAAAATTGGTGATGTAAGTACCAAACAGCTGGGGGTGGCGTTTGACCAGCCGACCGGCTTTCATCATCAGTTTGCCCATGCCCCAGTACATATGTCGCTTGGATCGTTCTTTGCTGATTTTTAGGAAATCAAGCGGTATCACCAGAATACCCCTGGAGGCAAATTTATACGGGATGCCCATATGGGCCTCATCGGCGTAGCCATTATAGGGGCGCGAAAAAATCACCACGGCGAATTTTTCCGGATCCGCCTCCAGTTCGGCCATGGCGTTTTGCCCGATGGTCTGCATTTCCGCCATACAATCCAATTGTCTGCGCATGGCGATTTCAAACGCAGCTTCAGCTTCCTTGCGTTTGATGCCCATTTGCATGGCAGAGGCAACCAACGGCTTTTTGGCTTCGGCGATGCCCAGTGAAAGATCGACCAAAGGACTCAAAAGCTTGGTTCCCTTTTCGGCAAGCTGTCCCAGTCTCTTGCGGAAGGTGGTTTGCAGGTAAAAGGTTTCCCCCTGAACCAGCGGGCACACCTGGGAGTGCGAATCTTCCCCGGCGTTCGCATCGTTGGGTACCGCCTTAAAATGGGGTAAAAAAATAAAATCGGGTGGCGATTGGTTTTCGATCAGCGAATAGAAAAACCCGTGGGCCAGTTCCACCGGATAGCAAAAAGGCGCGTTACGCTGGTCAATACCCTCCTGTGAGGCTTGCGACGGCAGCACAACCGCATATCCCAGTTGGGCGAAAAAATTGGAATACAGCGGATAGTAAGTGTTGATCAAAAAGCTGCGGTTGAAGCCAATGGTCCCCCGCTGTTTGCGGCCCACATCCGCTGGTTTGGCTGCACCGTATTTCTCAAATATGAGCTGCTGGCGGACGCGTACCAGGTCCAATTTTCCGACGTCATATTTTACATTGTGACGCAGGTTGTAGTAGCGGTTGCAGGCGCCACCAAACGGATACTTTTTGCCTTCAACCTGAATCATGGCAATGTCGCACCGGCGGTCGCATTTTTCCTTTCCGCCTTTACAAACAAATGATTTCCCGTAGGTAACGCTGCGGTTTGCCAGCGTTTCCAGATTGAATTGGTCTGTGGGCATCAGTCCGGTATCGATTCGATTTTTGACAGCCAGGGCCACACCAAATGCGCCCATAAGCCCGGGCTCCGGCGGAACGACGATGGGCTTGCCGATCAAGGACGCCATCGCCAGTGGCACCGCTTTGTTGTAACAGACCCCACCCTGCATAAATACTTTTTCACCTACCGGTCGGTTGCCTTTGACGCGATTTGAATAATTCATGCAGATGGAATAAACCAGACCGGCAACAATGTCTTCGTGTCGCACGCCCTCATGGATGGCGTTTTTAATATCAGAGGCAATAAAGGCGGCGCACTGATCGTTAAAATTCGGCGGGTGCTTTCCTTGTAAGGCCGCATCGGCGATTTTTTCCATCGCAACCCCAAGGGTTTCATAGGCCGATTCCTCCAAAAAAGAACCGGTTCCGGCCGAGCAAGCCTCGTTCATGGCATAATCGGACGGCACCCCATTGGTGATATAGGTGTATTTGGCATCTTGACCGCCGATTTCAAAAATGGTGTCCACCTGCGCGTCAAAGTATACCGCCGCAGTGGCATGCGCGATAATCTCATTGATGACCCCATCGCTAAGCGCATGTAATCCGGCGATCTGCCGGCCTGAGCCGCATATACCCAGACCGATTATCGACAGCTGCGCAGCGTCCACCTGCGTCTTGATTTGTGCCAAAATAGATTCGTAGCAGCGCCGGGACGCACCCACCGGATCGCCGTTGGTGCGCAAATAAACCGAGGCCAATATGGCATCATCTGATTTGCGCAAAAGAACGGCCTTGGTGGTGGTGGAGCCGACATCCAGCCCAAAAATACAGGTATCACCGGGGCGAGCCTGCCCTTTTTCGATGGTTTTAAATTCAACCTCAGCGGTGTAATCGTTTAACGGTGGTAAGGTATCAAATGACGTGATTTCAGAATGAAATAAATTCTTTGCACCTTGAACAGCGGCGGTTTCATGTTCAAGTGCCCAGAGTGCGGCCCCCAGCGCTTCAAAATAAGGGGCTTCACCCGGTACGATCAGCCCGGGGATATCCTGGTTGAGATAATCGACCATCATGTTGTTGCGGGCGGTGCCGCCGACCAGCAATAAGTTGCGCCGCTCGACCTTTTTTAAAAGTTCCAAAATTTTATTGGCCATCATTTTGCACAATCCGGCGGTGACCTGGGATTTTGGAACCCCCTTATTGGTGGCGTGAGTGCAATCCGATTTACAGAACACCGAACAGCGACCCGAAACGTGGTGGGGCGACGCTATCGACGCCCACTGGGCAGCTTCATCCAAAGACACATTCATGCGCCGCAGTTGCTGCAGAAAGAATTCACCGGTGCCCGATGCACATTTGTTGCCGGTGATCACGTTTGATATGCTGCCGGTCTGATCCAGAACATAGACCATAAACGTCTCACCACCGGCGGAAATGATTGCCGGACAATCAATACCTGCCGGTTTAACAAATTGATACGCATATTCGACGGCTTCAGGTTCGGATATGGAGGTCAGATTTACAAATTTGCGGAATTTGCGACCGGTGGCCGCGATGCGGTCAAATGAGCTAACATCCAGGTTTTCAAAAGCTTTTAACAATGTACGCTTGGGATCGCCTTCGTGGGGATACAGGGCGGATTCAATGAGCAACGGTCTGGGTCGCTGTTGCACATCGCCACCTGTCGATGGCCCTGTGACCTGCTTTAACTGGACAATCGATACAGTTGATGCCCCCAAACAGATTCCCAAAGATGTTATTGCTTCAGTCATCGATTCTGCTTCAACTTTCAGCCGATTTAATGGTTCAACTTGTTGATGAGCCGGTATCCTAACAGCTGTCCATGGGAAGGATTGTTGTGGCCCAATATTCGGTTCATGCCATAGCAGGCCTGAAACCTGATGATGGTAATCATCCTCCAAATATCCGGTCACCCGAAGGTTGGCAAAAAGACAATGCCCGGTCTCATGGCGTCATCGCCCAGATCAGAAGGCCGGGATTTCCGGAAGGCATTTCTCAATGGCTACCTGTGTTTTTAAGGCTTAGCGAATGCCTCTAAATGCGGTACACCTAATGTGAATGTCTATTACTTTAATTTGAATCGTCTTGCAAGGCTTATGTTCTGCAATTATTGAGTTTGATGCATTGGTTCAATCAAAAAACCCAACCCTCATGGGTGCTCGTGATGATGGCTTCTGGGAAGGGTGTTTCCATTTATTAAATGAAATGAATTCAATAGGATATATAAGAATTTACCTTTGGCCGAACCCTTTTGCGAATTGGCTTAGCCCAAGCCGGGCTTGACATTAAATCTGAGGTTTTATACAACCTTTTAGTTTGATAATTAAATAAAATCAATGGATTGGATAACAGACTAAAGGAGATACCATCATGACACCCCGTTTGATTCTGATCGGCATACTGGGCGTATTGCTCAACACGTTGATCGGGTGCATTAATTTGGGTCCGCATTATCAGCGCCCCGATGTCAACATTAATATGCCGGAATTTTTTCAGAACGATACGTTAAAATCCGACGTCGATGCGGTGATTGCCGATCGATGGTGGCAGGATTTCAATGATCCCGAACTCAACCGGCTGGTTGAGGAGGTCCTGGTGTATAACTGGGACTTGAAGCAGGCCGCGGCCCGCATACTGGAAGCCCGGGCGCAGTTTGTTCAGGTAAGTGCCGACCGCTGGCCCCAGGTCAATGTTGATTATGAATGGGATAAACGTCGTTTCGGGGGGGTTAATGTCGGGCGCGGTCGCACGATTACCACCCACCAGCTAACCTTTCTGGCGCTGTTTGAAATCGACCTGTGGAGCCGCCTGGCCAAGGCCTCCAGGGCAACCTGGAATGATATCCTGGCTGATGAGGCCAATCGACGAACGGTTGCCCAGACCCTTGTGGCGGAAACCATCAACCTGTATCTGCAAATTGAAGCCTTTGAGCGGCGTCTGCAGATTGCCGCCGATAGCATCACTGCTTTCCAGCGCAGTTTACAGTTTGTCGTAATCCGTTATCGCCGTGGCCTGGTCTCTGCTCTGGACGTTCGCCAGGCGCGGCGCGTCCTGGCCGGTGCCCAGGTTCGTGTCCCCGAATTGCAGCAACAACTGGGGATCACCCAACAGCAGCTGGCGATCTTATTGGGTCGTTATCCCGAAACTTCACCGGCACGAACCCAGCCCCAGGACTACTATCGTCAGCCGGCGCCGGTGCCGACCGGTCTGGCGTCCAGCCTGCTGCTCAAACGGCCCGATATTCGTGCTGCCGAACTGCGGCTACGGGCCTTAAACGAGCAAATCGGCGCTGCCAAGGCGGATCGCTTTCCGCAAATTACCCTTACCGGCAGTTACGGCTGGAATTCAGATGGTAAAGACCGGCTGCTAAAAAGCGACAGCGTAATCTGGAATTTCACCCGGGGTGTCGTGCAACCGATCATTAATGCCGACCGCCTCAAAGCTCGCCCGCGCGGTGTTGAAACCCAGTATGAGCAAGCGGTTTCAGATTATGCCAACACCGTTTTAAATGCCTTTGCCGAGGTGGAAGGTGCGCTGTTGACCCGTAAAAAGCAATTGGAGCGCCGGGAGCGCG
>JAAUYK010063038.1_pt1 | contig 11710 bp, 12 predicted proteins | sample 7278021 | NCBI WGS metagenome assembly JAAUYK01 (sample SAMN14350223, study PRJNA611818) | marine sediment metagenome | isolation source: surface marine sediment (1.8m) | place: French Polynesia: Moorea | collected 2018-08
AGAAGGCCACTCGCAAGAAGGCCCGCAAGAAGGCCACTCGCAAGAAGGCCCGCAAGAAGGCCACTCGCAAGAAGGCCCGCAAGAAGGCCACTCGCAAGAAGGCCCGCAAGAAGGCCACGCGCAAGAAGGCTCGGCGGAAGACCGCCTAGCTGGGTGAAGGCCCATCGGCCTTCCCAGGAAGGTCCGAGGACCCCGGCCGGCAGCCGCCGGCCGGGGTTTCCTTCGCCTGGACGCCGCGTGGCCCGCCCGCTAGGTTCCGGCCGCTCTGGAGGGCCCTGATCCCATGGCACGCATCACCATCGAGGACTGCACGCGCACCGTCCCCAACCGCTTCCATCTCGTCCAGATGGCAGCGATCCGCACCAAGCAGCTCAAGAAGGGCGCCCGACCCCTGGTCCGGTCCGAGGAGAACAAGGAGGTCGTGGTGTCGCTGCGCGAGATCGCAGCCGGCTACATCAAGCCCGACTATCCGGACGACGCGCCGGAGACCTCCGAGGCCTGAGCCGCGGGACGGCGGCTGCCGAGTCCGGCAAGCGGGCCCAGGGGGTTCTCGCCCGGGGGCGCGTCGCTCAGGGAACCGAGACCGGGATCTGGAAGCTGACCGTCGTGCCGCGGCCGACGTCGCTGGCGATCGAGATCTCGCCTTCGAGCAATACGATCAGGTCCCGCACCAGGGCGAGGCCGAGCCCGGCCCCCTTCCGCTGCTTCGCGTTCGTCTCGTCTACCTGGAAGAACTCGTCGAAGACGAACTGCTGATCGTCCGGGCAGATGCCGACGCCGGTGTCCGACACGCTGCACAGCAGCCTGTCCCCCTCCACCCGCGCGGCGATCTCGATACGTCCCTGGTCCGTGAACTTCGCGGCGTTCTCGAGCACGAGGACGAGGAGCTGGTTGAGCTTGGCCAGGTCGGTGCGGATGCGCGGGAAGGGGTCCGCGAGGCGCTGCTCGATCGCGATCGGCTTGTCCCCGATCGACTCCTGAACGCTGAAGATCGCCTCGTCGACGAGCTCCCGGAAGTTCACGTCCTGGATCTCCAGGGGCAGCTCGCCCTGCTTGATGCGCCACAGGTCGAGGATGTTCTGCAGGGTGCGAAGGAAGGCGGTGCCGTCGTCCAGGGCGGACCGCAGCGTGGACTTGGAGCCATCGGAGAGCGTGTCGTGCTCTCCGGTCAGGACGGCGATGACCGATTCGATGATGCTGTTGAGCGGGGTTCGCAGCTCGCAGGACATCTTCTCGATGAAGTCGTTCTTCAGCCGCTCGATCTTTCCGAGCTTCTCGTTGCTGCGGAGCAGCTCGATGTCCTGGGCGAAGAGCGCCTCGGACAGGCGCAGCACTTCTTCGCTGCGCTCATCGGGGTCCTCGGCGGGGCGCGAGGATTGCTCGCGGGACCGCTCGAGCTGCTCCCCCAGGCGGGCGTGATCGATGCGCAGCGCCACGTGCTCCGCCAGCTCGGCGAGTGCCTGGCGGCCAGTCGCCTCCAGTACGGCGGGACAACCCACGACCAGGGCTCCGTGGATGCGATCGCCGAAGCGCAGGGGTTCGACCAGCAGACCGTCCGCGGCGCGCTCGCCGAGCTCGATCCGCGCGGGCAGCCGCCGCGCCACGCCGTCCCCCACCGCCTCGCGCACGTCGGGCAGCAGATCTCGAGCCGCCGCACGGGCATCGTCCGGGCTCTCGAAGCCCGCCGCCGCGCGCAGGCGCAGGTCCAGGGCCGTATCGCCGTGGGCGGCGAAGATCAGCGCCAAGCCACCGCCGGCGCGGACCGCCGCCCGGGACGCCGCGGCGCGCAGTGAGGATGCGAGCTGCTGGCTCTTCTCGCTCGGTGAAGTCACCGGGGCCGCCCCCTCCCCCTAGAAGCGCTCGTCCGACTCGATCTCCATCGGCCCCACGGGCCGCTCCTCGACGGCGGACGCGTCCGGATCCCCGCCCTCGAGGGCGAGCTTGGTACGGAAGTCGGTCGGGTTCGACGCAGCAGCCAGCGCGGTCTCCACGGACACCTTGTTGGCCCGAAGCAGGTCGAGCAGGTGCTGATCGAAGGTCTGCATGTTCTCCACGCGACCCCGCGCGATGTAGTCGTAGATCTCGTGGGTCTTGCTCGGCTCCTTGATGCACTCCTGGATGCTCCGCGTGCTGCGCATGAGCTCGACCGCCGGGACCCGGGCGGTCTGCTTCTTGTTCGGCAGCAGCCGCAGCGAGACCACGGCCTTCAGGTTGTCCGCCAGGCGGGCGCGGACCTGGAGCTGTTCCTCCGGAGGGAAGAAGGAGACCAGCCGGTTGATCGTGGAGGCGACGTCGCTGGTGTGGATGGAGGAGAAGACCAGGTGACCCGTTTCGGCCGCCTTGAGCGACGTATCCACGGTCTCGAGATCGCGCATCTCGCCGACCATGATCACGTCCGGGTCCTGCCGCAGGGCGGCGCGCAGCGCGTCGGGAAAGGAGGCCGTGTCCGTGCCGATCTCGCGCTGGGTGATGATGCTCTTGTCGTGGGTGAAGACGAACTCGATGGGGTCCTCGATCGTGATGATCTTCGACTTCCGGACCCGGTTCACCTCCTCGATCATCGTCGCCAGGGTGGTCGACTTGCCCATGCCGGTGGCGCCGGTCACCAGCACGTAGCCCCGCCGGAGCTGGGCGAGGTCGCGCATCACGTTGGGCAGGTTGAGCTCTTCGAAGGAGCGGATCTGCAGCGGGATGACGCGCAGGACGATGCTGTAGAAGCGGCGCTGGCGCGAGATGTTGACCCGGAAGCGCCCCTCTGAGTGGAGCTCGAATGCCAGGTCGACCTCGCTGAAGTCCATGCGGTCCTGGCGCGGATCGCCCTCGAGCAGCATGCGGGCGATCGCCTCGGTGTCCTTCGCGCTGAGCACCTTGTAGCGGAGCTCGACCAGATCACCGTTGAATCGGTACAGGGGCAGGTAGCCCACCTGGAAGTGGATGTCCGACGCGCCCTTTTCGAGGCCGAGCCGCAGGAGGCGGTACAGCTTCTCGCGGTCCATCGCTCCGCGCCCTCCGACACTCCGAAACCGTGCCCGAGACGGATGGGGTGCCCGTCCCCGGCGAGGGATCTCGGGATGCGTATCGGCCGATACGGCCGTGCCTTGACCCGGATTCGCGGCCGTCTCCCCGGAGGGTGATTGCATCCTCCGCTACTCTCCTGCGCATGTCGTGTGTGGGGTCGCAGCGAAGTCGTCGGGGCGTCTCGCTGCTCCTGGCCGGGTGTCTGGGGCTGCTCGCCGGGCCGCCGGCCCCGGCCCAGGAGGCCGAGGATGCCGTCCCGCCGCCGGTGGGGCTGGAATCGCTGCTGCGCCTTCCCCGCTCGAGCCCGCCGCCTGCCCAGCTCGAGCGGCGCGGGGGCGCTACCCGGCGCGAGTGGAAGGCGCGCTTCGAGGCGGCGCGCGCCGATCTCGACGACGCCAGTCGGGCGCTCGATCAGGCTCAGAAGGAGCTCGAAGCCATCGCGGTCGACACGGACAACTGGCAGATGGCGGCGCCCGGCAGCCAGGCGAGCGCCGACAGCTCGGCACCCCTCAACTACCGCCTGCGCCAGGAGATCCGCCGCCAGCGGGAGCAGGTCGAGCGCGCGGACAAGGCCCTCAAAGACCTCACCATCGAGGCAAACCTCGCCGGCGTTCCGCAGGAGTGGCAGAACTGAGACCGGACGCGGGGGCCGCCCGCACCCGCGCCCCGCACTCGGTGTGGGGCTGCGGCGGAGTCGACGCTCGGGGCGTTCCTCGCTAGCCTGCGCTCGCCCTCTCGAGAGCGCTCACGAGCGTCCGCCTTCCCCCCTCCCGCCTCTACGCTCGCGGATCGGCGCCTCGCACTCAAGGAGTCCCACGTGGAAGACGAGCAGCAGCGCAAGGTGGATCTGGTATCGATCCTGTACATCTTCGGCGGCATTCCGATGATCGTCCTGTTCATCGCCGTCCTCTTCTTCTTCGCGGAGAACTGCAACACTCCCGCCTGAAACGATTGCGGGTAAACCCACCCGGATCTCGTAAAGAGCCTCCTCGTCGACGCCGATATCCGGTGCATGTCGAGGGGCCGGGAACGTCGATTCTGGGGCGGCGCGCTGTCCGGACTGATGATCGCTCTCGCACTCGGGGGCGGCTGTACGGCAAGGGAGCCGGGACTCGCGCACTACCGGTACTTCGTCGCGCCCGACGCCGACGATGCCTGGAGCCGCAAGATCCGCCGCTGGCAATCCCGGGAGCGCGACAGCTTGGAGGCTGCCGAGGCGCCCGCACCGCTCGACGCCGGGCCGCCTGCGCGCGAGGAACGGCCCGAGGTGGGCATCCTGCGCGACAAGTACACGGCCTTCCGCATCGAGCGCAAGCGCGAGATGGCGCGGGAGCTGGCCGACTGGATCCAGGCCCGCGCGCGCGAACACTACGTCGCCGACGGCCCGATCGACCACTGGGCGACGCTGGAGGAGACGTTCCGGCGCAACGGTGACGACTGCGACGGACTCGAGCTCCTGGTCTTCCACCTGCTCCGCGACCTGGGCTTCGGGGACGACGAAGTGTTTCGCGCCGTCGTGGTGCGGCGCGAGGACGGACAGCACCACATGGTCACCCTGTGGTTCGAGGATCCCGAGGATCCCTGGGTGATCGATCCCACCGGAGCCATGACCTCCGGCATGCCGCGCATGTCCGAGCTGCCCGGCTGGGTTCCGCTCAAGCTCTTCACCGATCGACGCGACTACACCGTGCGACCCGGATCGCTTCGCGTCGCACTGGATCGCGACTAGCGCGTCCCCCGGTTATGCTCCCGCCGTGGCGTCACGGCGCGCTCCCGCAGGCCTCCACCCGATCGAGGCCTCCCACCTGCACGCGCGCCGAGAGCGCGTCTTCCTCGTGCTCGCCGGTCTGTTCATCGGCTCGATGACGATGCTCAACATCCTCGGCGTGTCGCGCTTCCTCGACATGTCGTTCGAGGTGGCGGGCGTTCGCGTGCCGGTCCTGCTCGCGGTCGGCGTGCTTCCCTATCCCGTCACCTTCCTGTGCACCGACTTCATCAGCGAGCTCTACGGCCAGGCGCGGGCCAGTCTCGTCGTCTGGGTGGGGCTTCTGCTCAACCTCTGGGTGGTGGGGTTCCTGTGGCTGGGCGGCGTGCTGCCGCCCAGCCCGGTCCTCGACTCGGAGACCGGCCTCCCTCCCTCGGAGGTCTACGACTTCGCGTTCTACCGCATTCGCATGCTCACCATGGGAGCGGTGGTGGCCTCGATGATCGCCTATCTCTGCGCCCAGTTCTGCGACGTGTTCCTGTTCCACTTCTGGAAACGGCTGACGCGCGGGCGTCACCTTTGGCTCCGCAACAACGGTTCGACGCTGGTGAGCCAGTTCGTCGATTCCGTAGCGGTGATCTCCATCACCCACTTCTACGCCAGAGGCCTTCCCATCGATTCGGCGTCTCCGCTCTGGCCGCAGCTCTGGGTCTTCATCGCGTCGGGCTACGTGTTCAAGATGCTGATCGCGCTGATCGACACGGTTCCCTTCTACGCCGGCGTGCACTACCTGAGCCGCTACCTCGAGATCGATCCGCGCCAGGAGCACCGCGCCGACGAGGAGGAGCTGCTGCTCGACACCCCCGCGTAGCCCCCCGCCCGCACCCCCTCGCTGGTCGCTTCGCGGGGATCGAGCCGGTCGGGGCGGGAGGGGGTCTCCCTCCTCCGGGCTGCGGCTACGCGTAGCTTCTCGGCGTCGCTCAGCTTGCGATGGGCATCGCGTCCTGCGCGATCGTCGCCTTTGTCGATCCGCCTCCGCAGTCGTCGCGAGACCCCCTCCCGCCCCGACGCGCAGCGGGTTGCGGCACGGGCGCGGTTCGCGAGGTGGGTCGGGTCCGGCCGGGGAGCGGTCGCACGACGAGGTCGGCTGGTGCGATGGTTCAGGGCCCGTCCAGTCAGACGACCGCTGGCTGCGGTCCGTGGCGCCGCGCCAGCGGACACACCCCGCCGTCGCGCGGATCGGCCGCTCCCCGTCCGTCCGCGTGGCCGTCCGACGCACCGATACGCGGGCGTGGGCGGGGGGCTGCTGAGCGACGACTGGGAGGCGGCCCGGATGCGAGGAGTAGAGGGTGCTTCGAAGCGATCCCTCGGTAAGGCCACTCTCGCGAATCCCCGAACAGCCGGACATCGGAGGAGGGAGGTTGCCCCCCGCCCGCGCCCCCTCGGCGGTCGGGACTACTCCTCCGAGACCTCGATCTGGAGCTGCTTGCGCTGTTCTTCGGCGCGCTGCCGCGCGCGGACGCGTTCGCGCTCGATCTCCACGCGCAGCTCCCGTCTCACCCGCTCGGCCTCCTCGCGCTCCGCCTCCAGGCGCAGGCGCTTGGTCTCCCGCAGGCAGTCCTCCAGCAGCCGGTTGCGCTGCACGACCAGCTCGCGGGGAAGCGGCGGCGTGGGGGCCTCGGGAACGAAGTGGACCTCGATGGACCGCGTCAGCTCGGTGCCGTCGTCCGCGCGGACCCTCACCTGGACGCGGTTCAGTCCGGGCTCCATGCGAATGAACCCGCCCCACGTGCCGTCCGCCGTGGACCGGAACGGGGATGCGGGATCTCCGGTCGTGACGCTGTGGAGCTCCACGCTGTCGAGGTTGGCAAAGCTCACCTCCTCCACCACGTCCACCAGATCCCCGGGGTGGCGCACCGGAGTGAAGAAGCCGTCGGTCCGGTTGGCCATCTCGACCGTGGCGATCGGCCCCTCCAGTGCGTCCGGACCGATGGCGAAGGAGTGGATGCGGACCCGGCCCCGCTTCGCGCGCTCCGCGGCGCGGAGCACCGCGCGCACGTTGTCCCCCTCCGCCTCGGGCCCGTAGGGCAGGGTCGGCTGGCCGTCGGTGAAGAAGAAGACGACCTTGTCGCTCTCCGGGTCGGGCTGCGAGAGGGCGCCGCGCAGGCCCATCAGCTCCACGGTGGCCCGATCCACCCCCGCCGCCATGTGGGTGCTGCCCATGGGCTCACCCGCGACGATGTCGTCCAGCGCGCGCTCGACCAGCGCGTACTCGCGGGTGAGCGACTGGATGGTGTAGGCGGCCTTGGTCCGGCGCCAGGCCGGCCCCGATTCGGGCGGCTCTCCAGCAAAGGTCACGACGCCTACCCGCGTGCTGCGGGGGTCGAGCCCGCGCAGCAGCTGACGCGCCGCCGCGACCTCGGCGGCGAGAATCGAGTCGCCCGGATCGGTGCTGGCCGTCGAGAAGATGGCGCCCAGGGAGCCCAGGCGGCGCTTGCCGACGACACCGTTGCCGTTGATGTCGGTCCCGGCGGGGTCGATGGTGGAGCGAGACGTGTCGATCACCATGATCACGTCGAAGCGTCTGACGTTGCCGCGCATCGCGATCGCGCGTCCGGAAACGAAGGCGCCACACACCGAATCGGAGACCACCGCGCCGTCGCGCGGGTACTCGATCTCGAGGTGCACCCGGGTGGAGCCCGCAGGCGTGCCCGGGAGGAGCGGCCGGTCGCCGCGGTCCGCCTTCGCGCGGGCACTGGCCGACGCGACCTTGGGGCGGCTCGGGATCCGCGAGGGCTCCCCGGACGCGCCCGCATCTGCAGCGAACCGCGCGAACGGACGCCCGTCACCGCCGGCCAGAGGCGAGGCGAGGGACTCCCGGACGCCATCGATGGACGCGATCACCAGGCGGGGCCGGCCCCCGCGCGTCAGGTGCGCCTGAAGGATTCCCAGGACGCGTCCGCTGTCCTCGAGCAGCAGCGGCGCGCCGCCCCAGCCGCGTATGTCGAGGGGCCCGTCGAGCTCGACCTCGATGCGGTCCGGGGTGACCGCGGCGATCTCCCCGTGGACCTTGGTCTGGTCCGAGCCGTCCTCCGGGGCGATTCCCAGCAGCGCGACCCGCATGCCGGGTACCGGCGTTCGCTGCGTCTCCAGCGCGAGGGGTTGGATGCCCCGGGGCTCTGAGTCCAGCGCGAAGACCACGTGGTCGTCCCGCAGGGAGGCGCCCGGAGCATCGAAGGGCTTTCCCGGCCGGGTGAGGAAGCGACTCGACGTGGCGACGTCGCGCTTGGACCGCGCGAGCGCGAAACGGACGCGGGCGGACTCGGCGATGCGCTCGAGCGGAAACGTGTGGGCGGTTCCGACCGCCACCGTCCGCGCGCTACCGGCCTTCAGGAAGAATACGATGCCTCGGGACGGGGTCTCGCGGCCGTCCGCGAACACCAGGCGGGGACGGGCCACGCTCGGCGTGCCGGGAGAGCGCGCGGCGGCGCTGCCCGGTGCGGCGAGCCCCACGGCGAGGAGCGGCAGGGCCAACAGCGCTGCCCTTCGCCTGCGCAGCGCGAGGCGCCGTATCGTTCGAGACCGCCGCTCCACTCGGTGTGGTAGGATCGACCGAACCGCCCCTGCGCCTGAACCCTGCTGAGCCCGATCCGACCATGGAGACCGCCCTGGCCCCGGGGCTGCGCCGCGCGCTCGAGCAGATTCGCGGCAGCGAGAGCGCCATCACGGTTCACGAGCTGGCTCGGCGGCTGTTGGCGCTCGAAGGGCCGATCGAGCCCGCGCTGGCCCGACGCCTGGTGGGAGCGGCGCTGGGGCAGGCCGCCGAGTCGCTCCCGGAGCGTCTCGAGCCCCACCACCTCCGCACCCCCGAGGAATCGAGGGTCGCGCAGATCCCGCTGGCCGAGGCCGAGTTCGCCGTGGTGGACCTGGAGACCACCGGGCTGTCGGCCGAGCGCGACGCCATCATCGAGATCGGCGCAGTGCGGATCGCGGCCCTACGCCGCGTAGAGCACTTCCAGACCCTCGTGCGCCCGCCTGGGCCGGGTCCGCTCTCGGATGCCATCGTCGCGCTCACCGGCATCGACGACGCCATGTTGTCCGAGGCGGCGCCGGCCTCGCGAGCCCTGCGCGAGTTCGCGCGCTGGCTCGGCCGCGCGCCGTCGTCGGTATTCGTCGCCCACAATGCGGCCTTCGACGCGCGATTCACGACGCGCGCCTTCGCGCACCAGGGCGTCGCGCTGCCTCGTCGGCCCGTGCTGTGCACCTGCAGGCTGTCGCGGCGACTGCTGCCGACGCTCGGACGCTACGACCTGGATCACTTGAGCGCCCATTTCGGAATCGCGAATCGGGCGCGGCACCGGGCCTTGGGCGATGCCGAGGCGACCGCGCGGGTCCTGGTCGAGCTGCTCCGCGGCGCCCTGGCCGAGAATCCCCGCACCCGACTGGGGGATCTGCTGGATCTCCAGAGGAAGCCGACGCGCAGGCGCCGTCGACGGGCGCGGCGGCGCTGAGCGCCGCGCGATGGCTCAGGGCGAGGTGAAGAGCTCTTCGGAGGTCTTCTGCCCGTCGACGAAGACCGCGACCTTCTGCTTCGAGCCGTCCGGGTTCCAGGCCGTCCAGGTGCCGTGGTACTCGCCGCGGCGGAACTCGCCCTGGGCCTGCTTGTTCCCGTTCTGGAACCAGGACACGGCGGGCCCGTGCTTGACACCGTTCTCGAAGCGCTCGTCGAAGCGGGGCTGGCCGTTCGGGTACCACTCGCGGGAACGGCCGTGGGGAACGCCCCTGCGGAATTCCTGCACGCTCCGGAGCTCCCCGTGCTCGTACCAGCTGCGCTGCGTTCCGTCCTTGGCGTCCGCCGCGTAGCGGACGCGCTCCGCCAGCTCTCCGTTGGGGTGCCAGCTCAGGTACTCGCCGTCGAGCTTCCCGTCCACGAAATGGGCCTGGATGCGCCGTCTTCCCGAGCGGTCCCAGGCGATGCTCGGTCCGTGCTGCACGCCTTCCGGCGTCTCGCACCACTGCTTGTAGGCCCTGGGCGGCTCGCCCCCGGCGCGTCGGGTGCCCTGCGGGCACTGGACCGCGTCCGCCCAGGAGGGGCACGGAAGCAGGGCGCTCCCGAGCAGCACCGCCACCAGGGCCGCAGGCCGCACCGCGCGGGGGACGACGAGCCGGCTCGCCGATCGGCGGGTCGCGGGCGGTGGCTTTCGAGGTCGCGGCGAGGTCATCGCGGGGTCCGATCGGCGAAGCGGGGGGCGACCACGCGGCAGGATAGCCGAGGGGCTCACGAGACCCACGCGTCCTGCCGAAACGACGTTCGGGGAGGTTCCGGGAGGTATCGGGCATGACTTCGCTGGGGCCTGGCGCGCTGGCGCTGGTCGTCGTGCTGGGGGGATTCCAGCTGTTCTATCTCGCCGTGAGCGGGACCCTCGCCGTGCGTCTGCTGCGACGCGCCCGCGACGAGGGCGGGCTTCCCGAGCTGCTCCTGGGACTGCACTTCCTGCTGTGTCTGACGGTCGGCTACGTCGTCTACGGATCGGCCATGGCCCTCGGTCAGGAGGCCTCGCTGGCGGGAAGCGGCGTTCTGACGCTGCTCACCGGCGTGGGCCAGCTCCTGTCCAGTCTGGGCGTGTTCGCCAACATCGCCTTCACCTGGCAGGTGTTCCGACCGGGACAGCGCTGGGCCGAGTGCCTGGTGTGGGGCTGCGCGCTGGGTCTCGCGGCCGGCTATCTGGGCTTCGGCCTGACGGGTGGCTTCGCGAGGGCTCGGGCAGAGGGCGTCTGGTTCTGGCTCAACTACGGCACCATGATGGTCGGCGCCGCGTGGGCCGCGGTCGAGGCGCTCCGCTATCACGGCCTCCTGCGTCGGCGCCTCAGCCTCGGCCTCGCGGATCCGGTCCTGGTCAATCGGTTCCTGCTCTGGGGCATCGGATCGCTGGCCCGCTTCGCCATGCTGTGCGTCGGCGCGGTTCCCATGCTCCATTTGGAGTGGTTCACGCCGGAGAACCAGGTCGCGCTCACGTCCCTGGTCTTCGTCACCACCTCGCTGCTCGGCGTCCTGGTGGCGGCGGCCTACTGGCTCACCTTCTTCCCCCCGGCCGCCTACGTGCGCCATCTCGAATGCGCGGCAGCGCGCGACGCGTCCGCTTAGCCCGCTACTGCAGCCGCGCCATCCGGGAGAAGAGCCAGCGCGCCGGTGCGCCACGCCGCCGGACGCTCGCCAGGAATTCGTCACACACGCGCGCGAAGACGGCCGCGGCATCCCGTTCGACCACCGCCCCGTGGGCCGGCACGATCCGCTCGAAGGGCCACTGCCGCGCGCGCTCGAGCGAGGCCTGCGCGGCGTCGGGATCCACCGTGTAGTAGCGGTGCTCGGGGGAGGCGACGGGCTCGCGTCCCACACCGAAGAGGGACGCGAGCGCGCGCCCCGCGCGCGAGGCGGTGCGGTCGTCCAGGATCTCGACGAGATCCCCCACGATCAGGGTGCGCGAGGCCCGGTGAAAGAACAGGATCTCGCTGAAGAAGGCGTTGCCGCGCACCGCCACCTGATCGATCTGCCCGGCCCATGCGGCCGGGGCCGCGTCACCGAGCACGGCCTCGAAGCGCAGCTCCGGGCGACGCTCGGGCAGACCCGGAGGCGCGTAGAGCCGGCACGCCGGGAAGGCCTCGGCGTACTGCGCGAGCGCCAGGTTGTGGATCTTGTTCGGCGAGACGATCCAGTGCACCGCGCCCAACGCGTCCAGCGCGGCACGCGTGGCCGGGCGGAGAAAGGTCGGCGAGTGGAGGAAGAGATCGGCGTTCCGGAGCCTCAGCACCGTCATCCGCGTCTGGATCGCGAAGCCGTAGAACCGGACCCGATCCTCCTCGAGGAACAGGTCCGGCGCCTGCTCGATCACCCGCGCACGACCCCGACGGGCGGGGGCCCTGCCTCCGCCTCGGCAGGCGCGTCCTGCGCCGCGGCGGCCTCCGCGACGGACTTGAGGTGCAGGTCCC
>JAAUYK010157188.1_pt1 | contig 11702 bp, 15 predicted proteins | sample 7278021 | NCBI WGS metagenome assembly JAAUYK01 (sample SAMN14350223, study PRJNA611818) | marine sediment metagenome | isolation source: surface marine sediment (1.8m) | place: French Polynesia: Moorea | collected 2018-08
CCTACGTAGTATATCGTTGTGTCGTACATATATGTATAATACGTGTGTGTTTGTGTAGCCTCTGCAACTTTTGTGTTTTCTTCCCCAGTTCATTTGCCTCGCATTGCTAGGCGAATCAACTATTGTACATCCAATAACGACAAATATACGTACTTTTGCACTCGGCGTTCTTATTACCGGAGCTGAGACATAATAGTACAGTAGGTAGGTAGGTTCCGTTTGACGCGATGAGCTTGGTTCTGTTAGGATTGCGCACGTGTTTACCTTCATTTATTGTCTCCTATCAGCTGACTGACAAACTGACAGGCTGTGCAGTGGCATGATCTTGATCCTTGATCGGGTGCCGAAATATTAATATTGTACGTCTATAGGTACAGCTATAGTGACGTACTGAATTAAGCCTGAACCGAGAACCGCAAGGTCGGCTTGCTCTTTGCTTGCCATGAAATTCGGCTGACATAGTACTACTGGAGCCGACTTGCTCTTTGCCGCTGTGAAGGTGAAGTCCGGACAGATGGCTTCTTCATCTTCGCTCATGTTTCGTCGTAACGGCGGCGACGACCCGAGTAAAGCCGTCGCCCTCCGTCACCGGACCGCGTTCGGAGCGAGAAATGTGTCCGACGCGACTGCTGCGTCCGCCTCGGCCGGGGTCGCGTCCATCTCGCTGTCGCCTGCCGCCGCACACCAGGTGTCCGTGTCGGCGGCATCGCTCGCGGCATTCGTCTCGCATCAGGTAAGAGAGAAATAAATTCGATCCTTGAAGTCTGTTCAGTTAGCTCATCCATCACGAATACAATGAATTGCTCTGTCAGTATTACCGGCACGGCCTCTTCTGCGCCTCGCATCCCAAGATCGTCATCACCTTCGTCCTACTGGCCATCATATGGTACGCTTGTTTGGTCAGAGTGAAAAACTTCTCCGTTCATAATCGGTCGGTCCCCATTCAATTAGGTCGTGCTATCCGCTCATCTCGTGGACTTCTTTGTACTCGGCCGATGTGAAGGTCTACTATGGAAGCAACCCGGCAGTCAGCTTCAACTTCGATCCGTCTGGATCGCCTTCGGCCGGCAGCGGCGGCGGCGGCGGAGGCGACAATTCGCCGACAAAACCTTTGGCAGTCATTCAGCAGGTAAACTACGTTGAATAAGCCTTCCAAGATCGAGTGACGGAATTACGAGGAGTTTGCAGATCATCATGAAAGCTGCCGTGAATCCGTACGACCCCGACATGCTGGTCACAACGGATGCCATTCGCGGACCCCTTGCAAGCGTGTTCAAACTGCACCTGGAGGACGTCATGAATTATAGGGACGAAAAGAGGTAGTACTATAGAGACGGACGCGTAATGAGTGCTGACTAATACTCCATATATACATGTACGTACGCACATACGCATATATAAACGCACATGCAATTTTTTAGTGGCCAGCACCTTGACTCTGTCTGCCTCCGAACGGATGGCCTGAGCTCCCGGTACCGGTTCGCCAGCGCTCTAGGGATTCTCCCCGAGTACGGCTGCCTGATTCTCTCGCCCGCCAATCTGTGGGGACGGAACCCGAACACCTTTCAAATGGACGACAACATCATTGGCACCGTCTACGACTACCACCGGTAACTGCATGGGATTAATAGAATTGCATTATGTCACCGAATTCTGTTTGTTCTTCCACCGACCGTCCGGCACGCAGGTCTCAGGGTGGGGGCACTTCATTCTCGGAGCTGGCATTCGGAATTCGCCGTCGGCTGACCGGCCTCACCAAGTATCCGGTGCGGAACCGGCAGAGAGTCGTCACCTACGCCGTGACGATCGCTATGGAGAGACAAGATATCAGGTTACCACCTAATTTATAAAGCTAAATTTACGCAACGCGCATCCTAAATATCAACTTCCAGATTCCTCGCAGCGTTTCGTTCCCACTTAGAGTCGCTCTATCCTCTTCGAACTGAGTGGGAGAGGGAGAGGAACGACAGTGGGAGGAACGCGGCTATACACATGTACTTCCCAAAGAGGTCCTACTTCTCCGAGTTCCTGCCCTTCTGTCTCACCCTCATCGCACAGGTAGACAGAATAATCGCTTTTTACGGCTGTAGTACGCAAATAAGCTCGATTCCCGCTAGTTCCTGTACGTGTACTTCTCCTGCTCGAAGATCGAGTTGGTCCGCTCCAAGTTGGGCATCGCGGTCGGCTCTGCGTTCACCGTACTGAGCGCCATTCTCATGTCGCTCGGTCTCTCCGGCCTGTCGCTAAACATGAACTCGAAAATGTGCGTCGTGCCCTATCTCGTCGCATTCATCAGCCTGGAAAACATCCTCGTCATAACAAGGTAATAGCCAGTAGTATGTAGTAGGTTTATCAAATATTTCATTTCTAAATTATAAAATGTCTTTTCAGGAGCGTGACGAGCACGCCATCGCACCTGGACGTCAAGATCCGCGTGGCGCAGGGCCTCAGCCTCGAGGGTTGGAACATCACGATGAACCTCGTCACGGAGATCACCATCCTGGCCATCGGCTTCTTCATCGGATTCGTGGACCCGCTGATTCACGAGTTCTGCCTGCTCGCCGTTATGGGACTGCTCTCAGACTTCTTCCTGCAGACCTTCTTCTTTCCCACCGTGCTCTCCTTAGACATGACTCAGGTACGCAATCTTGAACTGACGGTAGTGCGTAGTACATACTTTTATTCACGTCATTACTTCGTTTTCAGATGGCTCTACGTGATGTCGGTCGCCGAGAGGCGCAGGTTCGCCGGGGACTCCTCTTTCATCACGCTGGCCAAAAAACGTTGAAGACGAAAACGCAACCGTCGGACGACAGCCAAGAGAAAATGGTACTCAAGTTGTAATTGACCCTGCAGCGTTGATTATTATTATTAATTGTTTATTCATAGGCGAAGCGGGTTCGACTGCTGAACTTTTGGGCTGAACGGCGCATCGTGCAGAAATTGTTCAGCCTCTGCATGGTCGTTTGGATCTCTCTGTTCGTATATCAGACCGGCGTCCTGGAGACGGTCTTCAAAGTGAATCGCTCCGAGCCGACGCTCGTATTTGACGATAAGCACTTTGAGACGACCAGAAACTCGACTAAAATCAAAGCAAGCAAAGAGGTACTGTACAGTACTGTATGTCGGGACGGGGAGAACTAGAAGGTACATCGTTAGTGAACGAACTGCTCTCCATGCAGCAGGGCGACACAACGCCCATTGGTCCTCGACTGAACCTGACCACTCTCCTGAACGAAGAGCGCCACCCTCCGGAGAATGAAGCTCTGGCCGTGGCCGGCCTGGTCCACCCTCCGGCCCACACGACGTGGAAGCACCTTCCGCCGACGCACTGGACCACGCTCTTCGGATTGTACAACATCTCCTTGTACGGAGGATACATCACCATCCTGCCCCCCATACAACTCGCCCTCACAATCAGCCCAGAGACCGCAGTCCTACTCAGGCACCCAGAGGAAGAGAAGAAGGTGAATAATTTGGAGCTAGCCTTGGAACAGGCCAGGTTTACTGTAATTGCACTATTGTAACACCAACTCCAATTAACAGTTTGCCGAAGACGCCGAGCGTCGTCGCCGCGAGCAGGGCCAGGGCGCGGGCGCCTCCTCCCCCTCCCCCTCTTCACCTCCGACTGCGGACGTTCATCTCCTTCCCACTGAGGAGGAGCTGAGTCGCTTCGTTCCCACTTCACCCTCTGAGCTCTTCCTCGGCGTCGTCTTCGCATTCCCCTGTTGCATATTCCTCATCAACCTAGTGATCGTGCTCTACAAGTGTATCTGCCCGAGGAACTACGCCGAGTGGAGGGCGGGCACGGCGGGGAACGCGAACGCAGGCCGGCAGATCGCCATCAAGGCTGGATCGGAGGCGGCATCGAAGTCGGTCACTGCTGTGGAGGACTTTGCCGCCACAGCCGCGCACCCCAATCTCTACGCTCAGGTAACAATCAAAGAACGAAGGAATGAATGCGTTCGTCTGATGGATTCATTTTAATTAAGGTGATGCGCGAATCGTGCCCCCCTGGTGGTGGTGGCGAGTCCTGCGGCCACCGCCACGAGATCGAGGCTCTGGTGGTGGACGAGGCGTCCAAGGTCGTTGTCAGTCTCTGTCTGGAGGGAAAGATCGTCGTGTGGGACGCCTGCTCGGGAGAGAGCATCGCGTGCATCAGCAAAGGAACAAGCAGGTATTTATTTCAATTTAATTCTGCTTTCGATCCACGCCTTGTACTTGTGTATTCTGACGAAGCGCTGCTCCTCCTTTCGCGTCTTCGTGCAATCGGGCTCTTTCCCGCCATCATTGCTAGGTGCGTTGAGGACGCCGAATACGGCGACGCTGCTTTGGCGTCGCCTCTCCCTGCAGACGAGGGCGCTCCCGGGGTACAGACAGCCTCCGGCAATTGCGCTCAAGAGCGGAGAAACGCAGAGCGAATCTATATGCAAACGGGATGCCGATTTCGTACGTAGCAATGAGGAGACACCTTACCCTCTCCCAGGCGACATGTGTCGTTAATTGCGTGCGCCGGCACCTCCACAGCTGTGGATGCCTTGCTCCCAGGATGATAGACCACTTTGCAATTTTGATAGGATTCGCCAGTGGGAAGGCAGATCCCAGGCCCAGGCAGCTTGTCCTAAATGGGCACAGTCACTCAATCGATAATTAAGCCAGTCGATCGATCAAAGAACACTACCTTCGTCTTCACGAGAGCTACGTTATTGCCACCGGTGTTGGGATCGTAGTGGTCGTGGATGTTCAGCGACTGCACCCTGAACGCGCTCTGACGGCCGTCCAAAAGGACCCTGAACTTGATCAGCGGGTGGTTAGTTAGGCAAGAGGCGGCGGTCAAGATGTGCCTGAAATTAAGCAGAAACGTGCACTCAATTCATTCTGTCTATTGGTGTCCATGTGTCTACTTATACCTGCTTCCCACAATCGTCCCCGCACAAATTTGTATCGGAGCTGAAAGCTTGCTCTCCTCCACCGCAAGTTGTACATGCCACAGCTCCGGAGACGACAGCGACGTCTGGCAACCTACACAAGGTCGGCGAAAAAATAACTATAAGTCCCAATCACGAATTTTAAGTTACCCGTTGTTCTGTGCGAACTTGGTTGTTTGAGTTCTGTCGCACTTAGCCGCACTACCGCCTGCTGCTGCTGCTGCTGCTGCTGCGGGTATTTGATCTTTGGCGGTCTCGTGGGTCGGCTCGGAGGGGAAGGTGGTGGTGGGGGCGCCCGCGACGTCGCAGAAGCCGGACTACCTTAGGGGCAAAATAGCTGATTGAGCGGAAGGTTCTTAAGTCTAGAATATAGTAGTACTCGCTCACCTTCCCGAAATATCGGCTGCTCGCCCGCCCTGTTCCTGTCCGTTTGCGCTGTTGGAGGGACACACTCCAAGCGGATCGTCGGGTCCACCTGTCTACGCAGAGTGCGGTCTTTGGTGCCAAATTCCCAGGGTGTCCTTAACGGTACGTGTCAACTCGATTAAAGGCGTCGAGACTATTGACTGAGCAGCTAACCTTAGCGCGTAGGGACAGATGTGGTTGCCGAAGTTGAGCAGCCCCGCGCTATTTCCGCCTATCTTCGGTCCAATTCCCCACACGCTGTTCTTGTGGAAGTAGAGAAAGTCCAGTCCGCTGGAGTGTTGAAACACCGGCCGGGTGTTGTAGTAGCCCCACAAATAGAAGTCGCCCATTTTGTCCCGCTAAAAATCCAACCAATATAATAAATTATTTGTTCGTAATCTCTTAATTTGCATGCCTGATTAATTACGTCCAATTGAATGTTTCGCTTGAGTGAGTTTCGTTGTTCACTATCGTTACTTACCTGGTGTTCCCTTGCGGGTCCCGTGGCTTGCAGTCTGAGGTGCAAGCAAGGGCAGGTCGGCCTCACCTCGTCGGGAAAGCATCTGACACGAGGGTTGCCAGAGAATCCCGGCCGACAAGCGCAGTGAGCAACCTGCTTTCATGAAAAGCAGAGTAAATGCGATTGATTGAGTGTCATTGCTACTTTTTATAAACCTTACTTACCTCTTTGGATTCCTCCTTACATTGCGCCCTGAAGCCGCATCTGAAACGGCCAATGGGATCGAATAAGCAATCGATCATCCATCGCTGAGTGCAAAATGATAAAATATTAAAATTATAAAACACTTGCTTCAGCACTGAGCACGGATCTGTTGGACAGGTGACCTTGAGACTCTGGTCGTACACCCAGCCGCCCAACTCGCTGTCTCCATATTGCCAAACAGTGTTGATCATGTAGGGACACAGAGGGTAGTCCTTGGAGTTCTGGATGCCGCCGTAGAGAAGACCAACCTAGGTGTAGGTGTAATGCACGTACGTGTGTTACCAGGAAAGTTCCTACGTACAGTTGGACTTACTTCTGAATTGATTAGCCAGTTTCCGCCGCTGTAGGGGTGATAGTATAAATACTGCTCCCTGTCCCTGTGCTTGTAGATGGGCCGGCCGGACTTGGCTCCGTGCAGCGTGTACGCGCCCATCTGGCTGCCGTGCTTCAACAGTGTCGAAGGATTGCTGCTGTTGATGTAGATCTCTGCTCAAAGGAGGTATGTGTCCTATTTGAACTTGATCCTGCTGGCTTCTTGCGCATCATACCTGGACACTGGCAGGGCGTGGCAGCGGAGTCAGCCTCGACCTCGGCGGGAAGAGGAGGAGCGCTTTCTGTTGCCGAGGCCGTCGGTCGAGTTGTCGCCGCTTCCGCGGGGAGGACAGTGACAATAGTCTGCAAGGGAGAGAGAGCGAGGGATTAACTAAATATAGTAGGTATGTACGTATTCCGGCCACTGACTTACCTTCTCCGTGGTCGGTGGCGGCTTCGAATCCAACTTTGGAGCCGGCGTAAATAAAGCGGTCACCTTGGCGGCCGCTGCCGCAGAGAGTGTGGTTGACTTAGCAGTAGTAGCCGCTGTCCCTGTCGTCGATGCCGTGGTAGTACTCGTTGTTGTTGTTGTTGTAGGTGGTGAGTAGGGTGCAGCAGTGCCGAATCCGTAGTCGCTACAAACGACACTCAAGCTCTCGTCCACCTACATTCATTCATTCATTCGTTCGTTATTTGTAGGACAGATAACCTTAGCCTGTGCTACTTAATTCCTACCTGTAGCTTTCCGCCTACGCTGTGTCTCCACGGCAAGCTCACGTTGTACGGACATTGATTGCGATCGAAGTTGACGATGCCCACGCGGGAGCCGCCAAACTACGCACAAAAGGAACACTAACTGACAGTTTGGTTTAATTTAGTCATGTAACTGGATTCCGACCTTTGCTCCGATGACCCACGCGTTCCCCTCGGCGAAGTAGAGAAAGTCCAGGCCCGACTTGTGCTGATAGGCCGGGTGGCCATTGTAGTCGGTCGAGTAGAGGTAGTACACGCCCATCTTGTCAGCCTGCACATATGCGCAATCGATGGATATACTTATGCACTGCCTGCTGCCGTCTAGCTCCTTTAACACTAATTAGTTACTACCTGAGCGAGAGCTGACGCTCCAATGCTCGAGATGAGAAGCTCCTTGCATTGACACTGCGTCTCCGGCTCCTGCTTGGGAAAGCAGCGGAGGTACGGGTTGCCCTCCTCAAACTCGGGGTCGCATCGGCAAACGCCTGCGGGCCGACAATTGAGGGATGGATGATAGACTCTAGTACTATACGTACGCATACGTCTGCGGCGGCTTTTCTCTTGCAATAGTAATCTACGAATATGTACATAGCAATTAAGCAGTGTAGTCTATCTTTCTTTCTTCTTTCCTTGATTCCCCTCCACTTTGCAAGAGGCGTGGAAGCCGCACTTGGTCACGCTGCGTGGATGTGATGTGGGTGGTTAGCGATCGATCGATCTAATGATGGGATGTTCTCTAGCTCACCTGCAAAAGTCGCTCGGACAGACGAGCCTGGCGGTGTAGTCGTATACCCACTGCCATCCGGGCTGCTCCACGTCCGCGTACTCCCACGTAGTGCGGAAGCGGTAAGGACACGAGGACAGAGACGAAGAGGAGAGGCTGACGTCGCCCTGCGTGCGGAATAAGTCAATAACGAAGGAGCTAGGGCGCCGCAGTTGGCAGTCTACCTGATTTTGCAGTCCCGCCTCCCTCAGTCCAATCTCGTCCGAGATGAGCCAGTTGCCCTCCCTCCTATAGAGATACTCGACGCCGGCGAAGTGCTGATACACGGGGGCGGCGTCGTAGTAGCCGTACAAAAAGTATTCCCCGTAGCTGCAGCCAATTAATTAATGCGAACCTTAATTGTGCATGAGTTGCATCGTTAGCATTACCTGTTGTGGTGTTTAGCCAAAGCGACCGCGTTCTGAGTGGAGAAGAGCAGTCTGTGGCAGTTACAGGAGGAGGCGGCCTCGCTGTCCGTGGGGAAGCACCGCTCGTAGGGGTTGCCGTAAAAGCCCTCCTGACACTTGCAGCGAGCCTTCTTCGCCTTCTTCGCCGCCGCCTTCTTCTCCGTGTCGTCGTCGGTGAGGGTCGCGTTGGACGCCAGCTGCGTCTCCTCTCCTCCAATGACGCACTTTGCCCTGTGGCCGCAGTTCGCGACGGAGCACTCGTCGTGCAGACAGACCACCTGCATGCTGACGTCGTAGACGAGCGCGTTCAAATCTCCGTCGGCGAAGCGCCACATGGACTTCATCCGGTAGGGGCAGAAAGAGTCGCCCTGGTTCTCCAAGCGAACCACGTCTAAAGATGGATCAAAACCATGCATCGTGCGATCGATCGACTTCTAGGCTGACTGACTGACTGACCTGCATTCAGCCTCTCTCCCACTGCCCAGAACCCCTGCGAATGCGGGTTGTAGTAAAGGAAGAATCTGCCTGAATAATGCTGGTATGTGGGCCTTGTTTTGCCGCTGCTGCCGTCGGGCGGCTCCTCAGTGGGCCTCAAGAGGTTGTACCTGCCCAACAGTTGGCTGTGCTTCTTCTGCACGTCCGAACGGGTCGAGATGATCTCGACGGAGTCGCAAGAGCACGAGAGATAACTGCTGCTGCTGCTGCTGCTGCTGCACTTACATCGATTTACGTATAGGACATTTTCACGGGTGTTAATGTAGTAGTAGCGTGAATACGCACCTTGATTCACTTTCTTTCTGCGACGTCGCGTGTTCGACGATGTCCAGTCCACGACTAATATGCAACACGCTGAGGAGGAGAAGGCCGAGCACAGAATTCCTACTGTTGCTCATGTCGGTCGGCGGATTGGATTGGATTTCACGCTGAAATTATGGAAGATATTCCTCGATGTACGTCACTGATTAGGAACAGACAGTTGTTGCGCTGCCTACTATGTAAAAGCGTTAACTAGCTGCCATCGAGCGCGCGCGCTCGCTCGCGCGTGCCTGACGGGATTAGTTTCTCTTGTTCAGCTCCTCTCTCCATGCGTTGACGTTGTTTCACTTTCTTTCTCTCTCCTGTTCGCTTGCTCGCCGACGACGTACGCAAGGGGCAAGCGGTCGGCCGGCCGCGGCCGGTCGACCGGCCAGCAGCCGGTTTTCCAAAGTCAGTCAATCCAAATCTAACTGTGGTGTGGTCTGCATGGCTGCCAAAACCAAAGAGAACTTTTCCTAGTGCGTAGCTAGCTACGGCTACGGCTGTCTTGTCTCTCTGGTCTGCCTCTCTGTCCCCGTTAAACACGTAAGATTGGAGTCAGTCTGCGGCGTGTGTTCTTTGCGCATCGCAACGGGTCGGTCGGTCGGCAGTTACGCAAATAAGCATTCCAAAGGGTTTTAATTATTTCCACTGACATAAAGGTGCTTTTATTTTTAGATGCAGCACGCCGAACTGTGACCCGAATCCGGCCCTCGTCGTCGCTGAACGCCCTCCTAATCCTGCTCCGAAGTGAGTAATTCGTCTTTCCTTCATGCCACTCCCATACACGTCGACGCATGCTTCCTTTCTTTCCATGCAGCGTGTTCTCCCGCCGACCACTTCTTCTACCCTCTCCGGGGACCAGGACTGGGACCGTCGGGCCTCTGGGGACGGCGTACCGGTCCCACGACACCCAGATCCCCCCGTCGTCGCCGCCGACGTTGCAAGAAGGCAATCATGCAGCCGCCGCCGCCGCCGCGACTGTCTGGTGCATCGACTGTTGCGACGCGCTCGTCGTCGTCGGATACTCAGATGGAAGTATCCAGGTGTGCGATTCAAGGAGCGGAAGCCGACTGGTAGGTACCATGTATGTCTGTTATTCGTGTATCTATAGTGAGCTGAAGTTGTCAGGGGCATTTCCAGGCCGTAAGGAAATTAAGCGGGGGAGGCCGTAACCACCCTTTAGCTATTTGGCCACTCATATCTAAGCATATGAAGACAACCCTAACACAGGATGCAAATAGATCTACGGATAGCAGCAGGCCCTTACACGATTCAATCTGCAGAACGGCTTCGATCTTAATGCAGGTATCCTACGACCACGGTCTCGGCGACGGGGCGACGCACGTTCGCCTGGCGTCGGCCAACACCAAGGTCATTGTCGCAAGAATGCCAGGATACATCGAGTTCCTACAAATCTCCAACGAGGAGGATCGGCGTAAGTATTGCTTAAAGTTTCGTTCAGACGACAACATACGGTTGTACGTATTTTGTGCATAGAAGGTTACGCGAGTGACGCCGCCAGCAGCGATTCTTCCCCTTGGCAACTGCAGTTGTTGCAGCGCGTTAAGGCGCACCAGCAGCCCATCAACTGCGTAGAAATCGGAGGAGGGACCCTATTAACGGGCTCGCAGGTACGAATCAGATTGTACCAATAAACAATTCGACTCTCTTAATTGTAAGCGAGTATTTAACTGTTTTGTTGGAAAGTCAAATAGTAGCTTTGTTGTTGATTAATTTATATGTACCTATACCCGGTTTCCTTCCATATATAGGACCAGACTATTCGTGTGTTTCGCTTGGAAGACCACTTCAACGTGTACACCTTGCACGGCCACTGCGGCCCCATCACCGCCGCGTTCGTCGACTCCAACTCTGAAGCCAATTGCGCCGGATCCGGATCGCAGGTGTGCGCGGAATCAATTCACGTATGCTGCTAGTGTACCCCCTTGTTATTGCAGGATGGCACGATTTGCCTGTGGGACCTGCTGACCGGAGCCTGCATCTATAGTATTATGGGCCACGACGGCGACGTTGTTGCGCTCGCCCACTCGCCCAGCTACGTCGTCAGCCTGGGCGGGACAGACGCCAAGATCGGGGTCTGGGAGCGGCTGCAGGGGCACCACATTAACACCATCTCCTTAGTGAGTGCATGAGAGTGATTTACGTAGGTTCAGCTTGATTGCAGTATTACCACTCTTCAAAATTGAAGAGGCCAGTGCAGGTGGGATTCCGGGCCCATTGGGAAGGGAATTCACGTGTTTTCGGCATTGGTTTTTCCCCACCAGGAACCACCCTACATCCCTCCCGCTCGTGAATTCCTGCCCATTGGCCTTGGAGCCCCACCACTACTGACCTTTCCAATACAGTAACTTTTCCGGCTGCAAACTGTGAGGATGTTTCTCTTGTATATGCACTCTTTGTGCCCAATATGTGCGTGCTATTTTCAGGCGGACGTGCCTTACAGTAGGAGGCTGTTCATGCTGACGCACAATCTGTTCGTCACGACGACCAGGGACCAGCTCATCGTTTGGGACGTTCGGTCCGTACGAAAAACGTAATAAATCTACCATACACATACAAGCAGTTACAAAGGCAGTTGTGGCTAGAGAGAA
>JAAUYK010022241.1_pt1 | contig 11701 bp, 10 predicted proteins | sample 7278021 | NCBI WGS metagenome assembly JAAUYK01 (sample SAMN14350223, study PRJNA611818) | marine sediment metagenome | isolation source: surface marine sediment (1.8m) | place: French Polynesia: Moorea | collected 2018-08
CCCAAACCTTCCCAACCCAATCCCTCCAGCCCATGAATTCCCTCCCCATTGGCCCTAGAACCTCACCTCCCCTGACCTCTCTAATTAATGTTGAGTCGACAGACCTTCAGGCTGAAAGCTGTGGATATGAGCTTATAATAGGTGCTGAAAATAATGCAAACCCAAATTAGCGCCTGCGAAGTTGAAAAGAAACACTCTCCTACCCTCATGTATGTACACATATGTACATATGCAGTCCTTGAATTATGTGCGCTGTACGTCGGCGTGCATGCGGTTTCGCGGCGAGAGATTTAGCGCCCGCAGAGTGCGTATTTATGAGGACTAAGAAAGGCATTCGTCTCCTGCTGGCGGCGGCGGCGAGAAATATAAGCCAGCGACGAATTAAGGGTACACACACAATTCGGCGTTAAATATGCGGATTCGGCTATTGCATTGGACTTTCATCCATGGAAAATATCTGTCATTAATTTGCATTTCGTTAGTGTTTAACCATTCAGTTCGTGAGGTAATATTTTCATTTCACGTACACGAGTTCTACCAAATACTAGAATCTTAATGACGGCAACCCTGACCGGGAATCCTGCTAGCCAGCGGTCTGGCCGGCTGCTGGAATCTGGATTAATTCACTTTCTAATACGCGCTGCTAGCCGAAGCCGACCGACAACGGCACGTACGGCTTTCTCCTCCCATGAGGCCGGACGGCCGGACGGTCTGTAGCTCGGTCTCGCCCGCAGCAATATTTGCAAGCTATACGGAGGAGGCGGAGGGGAAGACCGCGCACGGCGGCCACGAGGAATACGTACGTGCTAAGAAATAAAAATTCTCCGAATTCTAACTCCCCGGCGGACGGACGGGAACTGTCCTCCTCTACTGGACTGCATGAGTACGTGTGCGGAGCTAGCAAGGGATATTTACTACAGCTGCCGCATGAAGTTGCCAGTGCTTTATGAGCCACTAAATTCGGATTTGACGCCGTGCGCGTGCATTGAAAACGGCTATCTTGGATGCGCTGACGACAACACTACGCCTGCTTATTGGCCTTCAGAATTTTGAAAGGATCGGAAAACTTTCGGCACAACAGCGTCAATAATGGACGGGCCTTCGACAGACCTGGTAGCTAGAGCAAGAGGCCAGGAGGTCCGGGAGCTGCAATTTGCCTCTTATAAACGACGCTTAGAAAATGGAATGTTCACGAGTCTCAGTGCCTCTCTCTCCTCTTGTTCTTCCCACGCGTTCTATAACTTTTGGAGCAAAGTCATCCCAGCTCGCCGCGTATGTGTTGCAACCTATATATAAAAGCATTGATAGCAGCTAGGGAATTGAAGTCTGAATTATTGACTGCGCAATCACTGGCTTTATACACGTACACTAGAAAGGAACAAAAAGCAGCGCCTCGAATTCGGCACCTTCACTTCAGTCGCTTTCGGACCGGGCGCAAAAAGAGGCGACCCGAAATGGTAATTAGGTCCTAGGCCGGGTATATTTCCAAGTGTCGATTGACGGACCCGACTAAGAAAAAGTTTCAAGAGGGGGAACTAATGAATATTTAATTCTCAGTCTGTCCGCTGTCTCTCCGGGCGACAGACGTACGCGTACGGCCGACCCAATCCTTTTTTTTCCTCGCCCCTCTCTCTCTTTCTCCGCCTCCCTCCCCCCTGTTATATCGTCTCTCGTCGTCGGCGGCGGCGACCTCAATCCGGCGTTGCCAGGATTTTTCAGATGGCCGGCCGACCGACCGACCGACTCAGCTAGCCGTTCGGATTGCCCTCGGCCGGCATGGAGTGACATACGGCAAAAAACGGAGGCGGCGGCGGGGTCGCTGCCCGTAGGGAGCAGGAAGATATGAACTAATTGAACTTCGTTTCTCCGGCTACTGAAGTTTTCGGTTTAAAACTCAGATATACTATAGAATTGAAGGTGATTTCTACGTTTCGCTTCGTTTAATTCGCAGCTTAATTCTGATGCGCAACATCTCTCTCCTTCGCACCTGCTACCGACCGGCCGGCCTTCCCCCATCTCTTTCGCACTTGCTAGGGTGGCTATGGGCAGATTATGTATTATTTGAAATTTCATCACAATCGCAGAATCTTGTGATGAAGAAGTCCAATAGTAGAGATAAAGTCTATGATATCCACCCTAGCGGTCCAGTCTCTGCAGCAGCTCGGATTCCTATCGAATTTTCGCTCCTAACACGTGTTTATTATGTCCAAACACGACGTCAATCCGCGAGCTCGGCGCGACTTTCGTATATATCGATCCATCCTCGCTTTATAACGCTCGCCGACTACTAACTTGCTATTTTCCTTTCACTTTTACAGCTACGAGGAGGGAAGGAAGGAAGAAGAAAAGACTCCTGTACTCTCGGCAGCAGCAGCAGTCCGGCTTTTGCTCCTCAAGGTAATTGCTGCAGGAACTCCCTGGGGAGACGGACGGATCGGAAACGGAGGCAAGAGATTGGGCTGTCCTATTAAACGTATCCCCATCATCTCAATCATGGCCCAGACCGCGATTGGATAATTGGAGGTTAGATTTCAGTAGCGTACAAAACGGACCCCTGGCCGACGGCTTTGGCGGCGGCTATACTACTATACGGCGTCCAAGGGCAAAGAGAGAAAGTAAGAGAAAAGAGAGACTGAATGACGTACGGCCAGCTGCTGGCTCCATGGTGTCAAAACCTTTGCGCGGAAAGACGCTGATATATCTTGACGTCTGCCTTGATTTTTTGTGCGGCAACGAAATTAATTGTCCATTTTTAGCAAATCCTCTTGACCGATCCGTCTAGCTCGCGGGTTTGGACACAATTAAGTGGGGCTTTTAGGAAGGGAGCGAGGACAGGTGGTCTTGCCGCCTTCCTTCCCTCTTTGCTTCTCTGTTAGCGGCGTCTATCTTGCCTTCCGCTTTCTCCGCCGACACCGCTGTTTACACACCTAATGGTCCATGCAATGAAGCGCTTTCACGAAGCAAGGAAGAAGCCACAACCGCAACACAGTAGTAAGAGGAGGAGGCGGGAGCACTTGCTGCATGGCAGCCAGTCAGATAGTTGTACAAATTCTGGGAACGTTGCGCGGCCAAGCCAAGTCGGTCGGCACCTACTGATCGAGCTAGTCGACAAAGAGACGACAGAGCTTTATCTTAACAGCCGATCGGTCGGAGAAAGAAAGAAAGCGACCGTCGCCGCCGCTTTGAACGATTTTCAAAGTGTGTGTGTGTGTTTTATATGCTCGCGTGCTTGCGACACTGCTCCGGCCGGGGGGCTGCCTAGCCTAGCTGCCACCTGTCACTCTCCTCTCCACTTAATTAAGCTCTAATTGCTTCTTTCCCCCAGCCAGCTCTCTCCCGAAAAGGACCCCTTTCTTCGCGACAGACATACCTCTCTCGCGTCTCGATCCTCCTCCTCTTCAGATTGCCCCAAAAACTCGATTTTCTCCCACTTGTCAGTCACGCAGTCTGTCCGTCGGACACACACTTTCCTTCGATCGAATCGAGGCCGCTCCCGTTTCTTCACAGTTCGAACCCTCAAGCTCCTGCTTTTTAGCCGAGGGCGTTAATTGGCAGCAGCAGCTAGAGACCGCCGGACAAAGTGTACAAAATGCACCTGGCTATCGGGGCGACGTCCTGTAGCAGACTGACTGCGGACGGACGGACGGCGACGGACGCTCGCTCCTTCGAAGGCCGAAGCAACTTTCGCCCGCTCGGAGAGAGTTGTGCGCGCTCGCTCCGTCCGTCCGCTGCCTCGATCGGCGTTGGCGCCTCGATTCCGCGATCGCTTTTCAAGACCAGTGTGCACTGAAGCGATTTCCGATTGGAGAGTCTGGCTGTGGCGACCCCGCCCGGCGAAAACGGTTGCGGCGGGACGCATTGACTGGGGTTGCCAGCTACCTCCATTGAAAGGTATATCTATGCTGAAATCTTGCTTAAATCAACTCTTACCTTTGACGTTTGAGTTGAGAGGACCGCTTCCCAATGCGGTGTTGATATCCAGCAGTGCCCGGCCGGACTCTACGGGTATTACGAAAGGAGTGAAAAAGCCCTACATACGTACAATCCATGCCGTGCTATATAGCCTCTAAAGCTTATCGCCGCGGCGGCGGCGTCGATGTGCCTAGCTTGCAAATATTTAATGCCGCTTTTAACCACATGCCAGCGGACCAAATTGGCTCTCCTTCTGCACCTTTCGTTTCGCGCCGGGTCGATCGAGTCGGCGTTGTAAATATTGCAGAGAAAAATTTGTAGCGCCACCAACGTAGAAAGTACTCCATGTTTGCGCATGACATCGAGATCTGCATTCCCTGATCGGAATTAATGTATATTTGCTCTGCGAAATTGACACCAAGTTGGTCCGGTTCACGGGAATTGTCGTCGGCCAGGCCATATACATGATGTTCTTAACTCTTTTCGCAAAAAAATCTTTATACGTAGTAGTATATTCCAGATCAGTGTCTTTTTCGCTGAGAATGGGTGTCCTCGATAAACGGTTCGGACCCACGAACGCGTACGTCGCGTCGTCATCGTTTATGGGATCGTCCGAGATGCCATCATCGAGCCGCTGCAACCGTTTTGTTGTGCACAGGAAAGAAAACGACGAAGCCATCAAACAGGGGACTCGTTCGGAGGAGAGCCTTCAAGTGTTCACAACTTAATTGGCAAAGACAACTTTTCCACTTGCTTAAAAAAACTAGTAGCTGTCATGGAAGCACACTTCCAGCTCCTCCGACGTATTATTGCTGCCATTGGCAATGCTTTCGCCTTGATAGCCGTTCGGCGTTGCATGCCTCAGAAAAGGCTGTCAGCCGATGCCCCTTTCACTACTCTAGCTGCTCACACATTGTAGTACGTTGATCGACAGATCTCTTGCAGCCTGCGGAGAAAATGGGAACGGAATAAGAGAAGCAATCATAGATAGATAAACACTCTCTAGATATATCATCGAATTAACTCGCACTCGCGCTACTCTTACACGTATATACGACAAGAAATTGCGCCAAGCACGCGCCTCCCGAGGGAATGAAACGGCGAGAGAGGGGAAAAAATTTGCCGCGCCGGAAGCGCAAGAAACTCTCGTTTTCTTAACATGTACGTTTAAAGCTGAATTTGTTCTGGAGATCATCCCCGTGAGAGGGAATTGGGGTCCTTGGCTCGCATGAGTGGCCAGAACTGATTTGCAAGTCAGTTCCCCAAACACTCGAGTTAGCGTGTTTGAAGTTCGTTCCCTATGTACTATACTTCCACGGGGACGTTGTGACGATGGCAATATTGCATAAGAAGCTAAAGATATTACGCAGAACTTCCGGCTCTCCTCTCCCTTCCCTCCATGCCAGAGACAGTCAGCTATCCGGGCGTTGATCGAGCACCGAGCGGGATCGAGGCTTCCCCGCTCGGTGCTGACGCTGTCACGCAATCACAACGCGTATATTTGGGGAGGATATTATAGCGCGAACAACCAATACGTAGACACATATTCGTTAATCTCTGAATGAATGAATTGCCGTGTCCAAAAAGATAGAATCTGGCCATATCCGTCTGTCGGTGTTTCCGGTCCTGTCACTGGCAGAATTTCTCGACGTATATACTGCGAACCGAAGGTCGAACTAAACGAGTGACAAACCAAGACTATTCGGTGTCCAAATGTACGTACCTATCAAATTTAGCTAAAGCAATATTCTTCTTCTGAAAGCAAAAGTACGAGGGCGCAACTTTTTACCGGCGTCGAAGACACCGGTCTATAAGTGAACTTTTATTCTTCTCCTTTTCCAAAAGTCTATTTTCATGGCGACATTCAGACAAAGAAAACGGCTCATACAATGAGCTTACTGCATACCCATTCTCATGGTTGACTCCGTACCCATCGTGAACAAATATCCATGGTGGACCCCATACCCATGGTGTAAATTATATCTACAAGTCAAGTCTCTTTTGTGTTTTTAGTCATTGCCTTCGACGCCGGTCCATAGAGCTATTCCTCCTGTTTTCCACAAACCGAGAGCCCTTACGGCTGGCTGGCTTTACCGGTGGCCAAATATCGAAGTAATGTTTTCCCGTCGCAGAAACTGTAGAGCCAGCTCCGTCTCGATGACTGAAGACATGCCACCAGAGCCGGCTTACTTGCTCGACTTCTTCTTGGTGGACTTTCTGGCACAAGGTTTCCTCCGCCGCCTCCGCCGCTCTATCGTATTGTCGTCCCCCTTCCTTCGAGGATCGAGTCTCGGCGACAGGTTTTCTTCAGTCAGTCGTCGAGAAGGAGCAAGAGAGAAGGAAGACCTTGGAGGTTTCGCGGAAAAGGGCGGACGGAGAACGGAAGGAAGGAAGGAAGGAAGAGGACGGCCGTCGAGAAAAATACAAGTACGAAAAAACACGCGGGCGAAAAGGAGATCATTCGATCGCGGTCGACAATTAAGCACTTTTAGCAGTTTATTTTCACTCTCAACACCTTTTGCCTCGGGCGAAAATCATAATGCGTGCCGGGCAGAGGGTATACAGTCTTATACGGAGAGGATAGACATAGCACTAAATAAATAGGACAGATATAATAATAAGAGTACGTTTGTCTGTAGCTGAATATTACAGTAGACTGTCTCAGCTGGATTGGTAATGCTCTCGTGAGAAGAAAATATATAGATGACTCGTTAATTAGTGGGGGCCCAATATTAGTTAGGCCCTTGCTACGACCTTGCCGACTATATCACTGAGGGCAGGCGCGTGGTCATCGTTAATACCCCCGGACATACTATCCCACCTGTAGCTACTACATGTATGCAGTCTGTTTGTTGTTTTTCAACGCTTATTTAGGGGATCCTGATGTTGGGGAACTGCTGCCTGGCGTAGTTGAGGTGACCCTCCACGTCCTCGCAGATGATGGGCTTCTCGTGGTTGCAGCCCACGTCGTGCCACTTGACGCCGTCGCCGTAGAAGTTGTTCAGCACCGCCATGCAAGACTCACCGCCCTCGCGGTTGTCGGGCTGGCGCTTGCGGGCACTGAAATAAAAGATAGGTTCATGATCAACCTTCAATTTTCACATTTTAGAAGGTTGAAACGTTGAAACGGAGTCTTTTTCAATCTTATTGTTTAATCTACATATGTGGTAGTTGTTAAGCTCTTAAGCCCCTTGATTTGATCTTAAAGTTGTACGTACCCGCCGGTGGGGGACCAGTCGTGGAACTGGCTGGTGGAGTCCGTGGGCGCCATGTTGGCCTGGTTGGCGCTCCAGAACCATCCGTTGATGTTCTTGGGGAAGAACCTGGGCGCGTCGCAGCCGTCGAAGTCGCACAGCCTGCCCGACGTCCAGAAGTACTTGGTGCCTCCGACGTACTGCTTGAGGAACTCGTACTCCTGCGGCGTCTCGATCGAGACGAGGTCCATGCAGCGCTTGCGGCAGTAGTTCCTCGCGTTGAACCAGTCCCACTTGGCGTTCCTCAGCTGAGGGTCGTCGGAGAGCCAGCTCATCCAGTAGACGTGGTTGCCGTAGCGCTGGTTGCCCTGGCGGTTAACCCCTGAAGAAGAAGGTTTTAATTAGCGCATTCCTGGGACGTGGTCATTTGGCTTCAAAGGATTGGAAAACTATTCCAATTAGGGAGCTGATCGAATTGGACTCTGAACCGCGCGCGTTTTTTGTCCCGGTTGACTTTATATGACAAAGTCCGTTCTCGCGCCTCATCAATTGCCCTGCGTCAGACAGACAGACAGACATACAGACAAAGCAGGTGGCTGGCCAGTCGAGGCTAATTGCGTCTCGGTTCAATTGGCCGCATTTACCTAGCTTGCTAATTATCCGCGCCAACGATGGATGCGATCAGCTTTAGAAGCGACGCATTTTTTTGTCTGCGTGAATTGTGAAATGGAAAACGCCTCCGACTGACTGCAAATTGGAAACGATGCGTTCTTTTCGCTCGGATGATCTCCGCTGCCGCCAGCCAGGGTGGTCAAAAACCGGAATCCGGATTTCGCCGCCGCCGCAATAACGTACACGAAGCAGAGCCCCTGTTAGGCCGCAAATGCCAATACGTGCCACCCTGCCTCGGACGAACGAACGCACTCACGCACACACAAAGTATGCGATGGATGCAGCATCGATTTGCCAAAGCCGTGCGCGTACGCAATGTTATGAAATGCGCCGCCGACGCGGGTGGCGCCGGCGTGAGATTGGCCGCCGCGAAACGATGGAATGGAATTCCACTTCCTCGAAAAAAAGCGAAGCTGGTTTTCTCGTTCTGTACGAAATTAATGAATGAGTTCAAGACTGAGGATGAACGTGTCCTCTTACTGTTCTTGCAGAGCTCTCCGTCGGGAAAGCAGAGCAGTCCGGTGCCCTTCTTCTTGTCACGTCCGCAGTCCGTCGGGTAGGTCTCGTCCTTGCCGGTGGCCTGCGGCTTGTCAGTGCCGCTGTTGCCGCCGAATCCGCCGCCGCCGGAGGAGGAGTGCTCGTTGTGCTTGGGGGGTCCGAACGGCCTGGACGGCGGCGAGAACATGTTCATCACGGGGTGGAACATGGTCCTGAACCCGCTGTTCATGCTCCTGAAGAAGCCGTTGAAGCCGCTGCTGAAGAACTGGGCGTCCACCATGCCGACGGCCAGGATGGCCGCGGCGGCGGCAAAGTACGGAATCAACCTCATCACGTCACTGTCGGGAGACGACTGACTTCAACTTCGGTCCCGGGAGAGCCGACACCATCCATCGGATCGATCGGCGTCGCCGCTCCCAAAGTTGTTCCGGAAGGCATCGGGGCGTCAACGGCGGCAACAGCAACAGCAGCAGCAGCGGTGGCGTCAACGGCAACAACGCGGGCGCGTAGGCAGGCAGCGGCGTCGACGCGGCGGCAACGATAACAACGGACGCTCGATCCACTGACGCATGGAAAGAGGGTGGTGAGAGGGAGGGAGGGAGGAGTGGCGATCGCGCCGTAAAAGTCACGACGCAGGGTGTGTATAACTGAGGCACGATTTTTTATAGCTAGCTGATGCCACTTGCCCTTTCTTTTTTTCCGTCCGTCGGCAACATGCATCTTGATGTGCAGGTTGCACTTTAGCAGTTTGGCAACGGCTTCCAGTTCTCCTCCGACAGGAATCTCTGTTAAAGCGCCTTTTTCGCAAAGTGGGGCCATCAATCGGCGGCCTCTTTATTTCAAGGACCACTTTCGCCGACGCCGCCGCTACCGCTCCTGCGAGCTAATTAAACGTGAAGCGGTTACACAAGCGGAATATTCCGGTCGGTCGGTCGGTCGTTTGACTGGCCTGTCGGTCGGCCGGTCGGTCTGAGCCGAGTGTTGGCGCCAGAGAAGGCGTACGTGTACGCAAACGGAGCGTCTTTGGCATTTGGCGGTTGCGTCATGCTAGACAAGGTTCTCATAAGGGTAAAAATCATTTACGTAGCATGTCAGAGAAATGAGAAGAGTCTATATTTGTTCTGAGAAAATCCCTGTAAAAATAGCAAAAAACCTTGCTAACCGGGCAGTTGCAATCCTTCTAGTAGTAGGGAACGTACTTCAGAACTGCACAATATGCGTACGTGTACGTATCCAATATCTTTTAATGCCCTCCGCGTTTATGGAGTAACAAGCTTGTAAACTCCCGTCTCACTCAATCTAGCTATCCTGCCGTCATCGTTGACCACATAACAAATGATCTCCACTTTCAGAGATACTAATGGACTCCACAGCTACCCGTCCAAAAAAAGATATCGACGCAAGTGCCTAGCTGCTGGCTGACGCATCTCGTTTGCCAGATTGACCAGGGGGCGGGGCGTTGGAAACACGACACATGCTGGTCACATCTAGCATACGAATCTTCATTTATGGTCGTTGCGTGCGCGTGCGAGTGCAACCCACCCACATGGAATAGTACATACGAGTAGATAGCGTTATTCTCGGCCCAGTTACTCTGAATGTCGACGGTGATCCGCTCCTCGACGGACGCCGACGCTCCCTCGCCCCCGGCTGTGACCGCTGCTGCTGCTGCCTTTCGGAATTGGGCGAACGACGAGATTTATGTTTTTGCCCGGTCGTCGTCGCCGCGGCCGCGGCGCCCCAACCAACCCAACTGTGAGATGGAACTGGATCACCGAACGAACGAACTGCGCTCAGGGTCGATTGAATTAAATGCGTATTATATTTGGCTTGTACATGCATGACCAATTAGGTTCGTCAATGCAATAACGAGTGGAATCAAGGCAATGACTCTGGAGTGACCCGCCCAGTTGCCACAGCTCATTATATTTCCCGTTTAGCGAGGGAGGAGGCGGCGAGCGGTCACTGGTCGGTCGGTCGGTCCGTCCCCTCGGCTAGCAACGAACCCAATTTTAACTGTGACTGACAACAATCTGGCAGCAATGCCGCCTCGAGCCGATGGCCGGCCGACGTGTGATTCTTCGTGCAAAAGGGGATGTCGCGCTTGGCGCAAAAACTTGCACCTTGGGTTCTCCTTCTACAATTTAATAGGCTCATTAGAATTCGAGCTAACCCGGCCGAGACTCCAGTTATCAGACGCTATCCTTACGTACGTATCTGCCCCTTTGGCCAGCCGGCCCCAAAAATCAGGTTCCCGAGCCCGGGATTTTGGGGGTGACCTATTGCTAATGATGCCAAATCCCACAACAGGTCCCTTCGATCCTTCTCGAGAATTGGGTGGAATGGGGCCGGGCGGGCGCTTCAGATAACGTTCTCGGGATCGAGCAATTTCATAAATGGATTTCGACGTCAATTGAAGCTGAGACGACCGGCCACGTGATCAGTACGAATCAGCCCCTCAGAGACGAGCTAGATCCCTGACCGGTCGGTCAGATTACGGTACCCGCGAGAAGTGACCGGCGGATTGAGCAGGAAGGCGAATGAGGATCGCGCGTCGGTCGGCGCCAAATAAAGGGCACGCATTAAACGGACACTTCAAAAATTGACGCCGACGACGGATAGACGTATAGGGCGGCAGATCGATGGCGAGATGTCGCCATCCCATTCATAACGGCTGCAGACGGGACGCGAACGACCGACCGCCGGACGGACGAACGAACGGTCCATTCGCAATTTTGCGGGCGACGTACGCGTACGTAGGTTGGCGCGAAACGGCTGAATCATGCCTCGGATAATTCGCCTAATTGGAGTGCGCAGTAATTGCGAGCAGCATTGGCCCCTTTAAGGAGCCTTGTTCAGGCCGCAGAACATCGAATTTGGCGGCTTCTTGCTCATGCATGGCGGAATGGCAGTGATACATTAGGCAGCTAGGCAGAGGGAGGGCTATTCCGAACAAGCGCAGTGCCAACGTCGTAAAGATGCGGTTACAGCTGGCCGTCCACTTAATTGTCGTAACGGCGCGCAATGCAGCCCGCGAGCGTACGTGTACTAGGTATAATGTATTGAAATGGATTGGGGACATGCATGGAGCTAGTCGGAGCAAGGTAAATGCTGCGCTCAGTCTCAATTTGGCCGAAGGAACAAAAGAGATCATGGAAGTTATTCTTTGGTGACCAAGAAAGTAACGTGTTAAATTACGTACGTACTTTGCCCTAATTAGGTCCATCCAAATCATTGCGAAGGTCAAGCCCTGACGATTAATTGTCAACCCTCGACGCAGAAGTGCGTAAGTACAAAGGCTGCAAAATGATGCCCTTAAACCAACCCACCGCCCCCGTCGTTGTGGCATGTTAACCCGTGAAGCTGGCCTGGCCCGATCCACAAAGAATGCGTAACTCTCGTTCCGACCGCAACAGTGGCGACAA
>JAAUYK010022134.1_pt1 | contig 11695 bp, 8 predicted proteins | sample 7278021 | NCBI WGS metagenome assembly JAAUYK01 (sample SAMN14350223, study PRJNA611818) | marine sediment metagenome | isolation source: surface marine sediment (1.8m) | place: French Polynesia: Moorea | collected 2018-08
AAGGACATAATGAGGAGCTACTGGGTAAGGCATTTGCCGGACGTTGGGATAAATTTGTTCTGGCAACCAAGTTTGGTCCTCAACGGGACCCGGCCACGGGCGCCTTCGTGGGGGTGGACGGCTCTCCGGCTAACGTCCGCAAATCTTGCGAAAAGAGTCTTAAGCGTCTGGGTATCGAGAAAATCGACCTGTATTATCTCCACCGTGTTGATCCGGCCACGCAGATCGAGGATACCATCGGCGAGATGGCGAAGTTGGTTCAGGAGGGCAAGATCGGGGCTGTTGGTTTGTCAGAGGCTTCAGCCAGGACGATTGAGCGGGCCCATGCTGTTCATCCCATTGCGGCCCTTCAGACCGAGTATTCGCTATTCAGCCGTGATATTGAGAAGGACATACTCCCCACATGTGTGGAGCTTGGCATCAGCTTGGTAGCCTACTCGCCCTTGGGTAGGGGAATGTTGACCGGCCGCTACGCCTCAACCAGCGATCGGCCCACCAGCGCGACTGATTTTCGGACCCATATGCAGCCACGGTTTCAGCCGGGAAACATCGAGTCTAACCTCAAACTAGTGGGGGCGATTAAGGAGATTGCTGCCCAAAAGGGATGCATGGCGGCGCAGGTTGCTTTGGCTTGGGTGTTGGACCACGGGGATCATGTTGTCGCCATTCCAGGCACGACCAAGCTCGTAAACCTCCAGACTAACCTGGGGGCACTTGACTGTCGCCTCACAGAGGGGAATCGAGCTAAGCTCAATGAATTGGCGGATCAAGTGCTCGGGGATCGATACTCGCCCGAAGGGATGGCGGCGGTCAACCAGTAACAGTTGCGGCCCCTGACTCCCAGCCTGGGGGCACAAGCTTTCCACCTAACATCTATATGGCATTGAAGCGGACGCCAAAAAGCGGCCCCACTTAGCTTTTGTCGCACTAGATCTTGAATTAATAGAAGATTAGATTGGTAACCGCCAACTCCAATACATCAAAATTTACGCATATCTATGAAGAGATAGAATTGATTGTCCGGATTTTCTATGCATTAGCTGTCGTAATCAAACAATTAGAACATTTATTTAATCAGTCGTTGCATCATCAAGGGCGTTAACCTTTGCCTTTTTTCTGAAGGCCATAATCATCTGAACCACAGGCATGGCCAAAAACCCTATAGTAATCAGGTTGATCACCATCGTGACCGGGCGCTCCCACAGAAAAGCAATGGAGCCGTCATATATTTCTAGCGATCGCCGAAGATTGTCTTCCATCAATCCCCCTAAAATGAATCCCAGCAGTATCGGGGCCATGGGATAATTCAGCAACCGCACAATCAAAGCAATAGAGGCAATCAGGACCATCATTTCGATATCAAAGGTGTTAAAGGTTACCAGGTATACGCCGATGATGGAGAAAAAGAAGATAAAGGGTATGAGAATATTTTTAGGTACTGCTAGCAGGCGGGCAAAATAAGGGATGAGCGGCAGATTTAAGATGAGCAGAAACACATTGCCCAAGTACATGGACATAATGACGCCCCAGAATACCTGGGGGTTGTCGGCAAACATACGGGGCCCGGGCTCCAGGCCATAGGCTATCAAGGCCCCCAGCATCACGGCCGTAGTGCCGGATCCCGGAATCCCCAGGGTCAACAGCGGCACAAAAGATCCGGAGCTGGCGGCATTGTTACCGGTTTCCGGTGCCGATAGGCCGATAATGCTGCCTTTGCCAAATTCCGCCTGATCCTTTTTTTTGGCCAGATTACGCTCCATGCCGTAGGAAAGAAACGACCCCAAAGTTGCCCCAGAGCCTGGCAGGGCCCCGATGAAAAATCCCAGCAGCGAACAACGTCCCATGGTCGGCAGTATTTTTTTGAACTCTTTTTTGGTGACTTTGAGATCGCTGATCTTGCCAATATTTTCGGCCTTGAATACGCCAGTGGTGTCCTGCCGCTTCAGAATCATTATCAATCCTTCGGTAAGAGCAAAGGTAGCCATTGCCAGCAGAAGAAAACTGATGCCGTCAAGCAGATTCAGGCTTCCGAAGGTATAGCGTTGAACTCCCGATGTCTGATCCGTACCCACAGTGGACAGCATCAGTCCAACGACCACCATCAACAGCGCCTTCAGGAAGCCGCCTTTGCCGGCGAAAGCGGATACAGCGGTCAACCCCATCACCATGAGGGCGAAATAGTCCGACGATTGGAAGCCTTTGGCCACCGAAGCCATCATGGGGGCGGCGATCATCAATAAAATCACGGCAATGGTACCGCCCGAAAAAGAGGAATAGGCGGCAATCGCCAGCGCTTTGCCCGGTTTTCCCTTCTGAGCCATGGGATAGCCGTCAAAGGCGGTGGCGACCGTGGCCGCCTCACCCGGCGCATTGATTAAAATGGAACAGGTGGATCCACCGAAAATGGCACCATAATAAACACCGGCCAGCAGCACCATGCCGGTGGTTGGTTCCAATCCGTAGGTCACGGGTATCATCAATGCGACGGCGGTTATGGGTCCCAAACCGGGCAACATCCCGATGAAGCTACCCACAAAACAACCGAACAGCACCACGGCGATATTGATGGGAATTAGAGTGGTCTGAATTCCTACCCACATGCCTTCTATCATGCCTTCCCACATTATTCGATTACTCCTATGAGGTAAAAGATTTCACCCGGCGCGATGTACATGCCCAGGATATAGGACATTAAAAAAAACAGGCCGATGACCAGTGGTATGGAGGCTAACAGCATTAATTTTATTTTGCGTTCGCCGAGAATGAAAAAACCTGCATTTAAAAACAGTATCGAGGAGATGATAAAGCCCACCCACTTCATGATAAGGCCATAGGCAACGGTCAATCCCAGAAACCACACGGCTCTGGTCCAGTCCAACCCCAGGAAGGTTTCTTTTAATGTCAGCCGACCCTCGCGATCGACAGTAGGCAGCACAATGATTAAAAGTGATATCACCACGCCGGCGATTGAAAGGGCAAGCGGCATCGTGCGGGCATTGATGGTCTCATCTTGTGACAGAAAGGTTAGGGGGATCGAGAAGGCCCCCAATCCATAGGCCACGGAGAATAGCATGCACAGTAAAGCCCCGGTTTTTTCTCTGTTCATGGTTGTTTCCTTACCTAATTGGGTCGCTCTTAAAAAAGGGCGTGACCCATTTCAAAACCAAGGATGATCGGCTTCCGGTTTAGAAACGGGTCAGGCCAAAACAGGATTTGGTGGAACTTATTTAATAAATCCCATGGTCCGCATCAAGTCACCGATCACCTTTTCCTGGTCTTCTAAAAATGTGTAGAATTCCTTGCCGGGCTTGTAAAGATTTTGCCATCCACGGCTTTTGCGAATGGTTTCCCATTCCGGGGTGTCATACATTTTTTTGAGCATCTGCTGCCAGGCAACCGCCTTGTTGTCGGGTAGCTTGGGAGGTCCGAAAAACCCGCGCCAGTTTGCAAAGGTGGCGTCATAGCCCAACTCTTTAAGGGTCGGCACATCCGGGGTCGGGCCCATGCGTTTTTCGGAAGTGATGGCCAGTATGCGGGTTTCGCCTTGCTTGGTAAGTCCCACAGCTTCGGAATATCCGGTGGAGAGCACCTGCGTGTCCCCCGACAATAAACCAGCCATGGCCTTGCCACCCGCATCATAGGGCACGTATCTGACTTTTAGTGGATCGCCTCCAGCAGCCTGGAATGCGAGTGCCGCCACCAGATGGTCCATACCGCCTTTGACGGATCCTCCGGCAATACGAACAGACTTGGGATTTTTGTTGAAATCCTCAATCACCTGTTTCCAGCTTTTATACTTGGAATTGTTGGGCACCACAAAGGCCGCATAATCTGCGATCACGGCTGATACGGGTGTCAGATCTCGGAATGACTGGGGAAACACGCCGGTAAGGGACCTGATGACAATGGGGGTGGAGTTAACCATGAGGGTTCCCTGCTGGCGCTTGGCTGTTGATATCAGGTGGTTGAGCGCTTTGCCGCCACCGCCGCCGGACATGTTTTCAAAGGAGGCGTGTTGTATGATGTCCGCATCCATCAGAGCCTTGCCCACGCCCCTGGCAGTGCCGTCCCATCCTCCGCCGGCACCGCCGGGAATCAGAAAATGCACCTTATCCGGCCAATCTGCGGCGCTGACCGGTACAGCAAACGCCATCATGACCATCAATATTGCAGCAATCATCCACTTTCCCGGGTGATGCAATTTTTTCGAAATTCCTTTCATTTCAATTTCTCCTTTCCCCATGTTTTTGTTACGGCACAATTGCCTTTGAACACATAACAATTCAGATTAAATGTTTTACACATAAGGCTGAAAATAGCCAGTCTTGTTTTTGTTTCCTTTTAGAGCCAGACACCATATTTGGACTTCTTTTCGGCTGCACTCGAAACGGTTGTCACTCACTGAATTTCAATGATGCCGTCGGCTATCAGTTCATGGATGTCCTCGTCGGTGTACCCGCATCGCCGATATATCTCACGGGATCCTTCGCCGATACCCGGCGGATGGCACCGCAGATCAAAAGCGGCACCATCAAGCCGCAGGGGGATTTTAGGCAACTTCACCGATGCACCTTTTGGGGTTTTGGTATTTACAAAACTACCGGACTGGTTCATATGCGGGTCATCAAACAGATCCTGAGGCCGGTTGACGGGTGCAAAGGGAATACCGGCTTTTTCGGCCAAGGCCATCACCTCGTTTTTGTTGAGAGCACCAATCCGTTTTTGCAATTCTGGGAGAAACCACTCCCGGGCCTCTATCCTTGCCTGGTTGGTGGCCAGTTGTTCATTTTCGGCCCAGTCAGCAAACTCGAATGTCTCGCACATCCGCTTCCAGTGCCGATCGGAGGTCACCCCAATGAACACCTGTTCACTGTCGGCGGTTGCAAACAAATCATATATTGACCAGGTACGCCCACGTTCAGGCATGGGTGGTGGTGGCTCCCCGGAAACGGCGGCGACAGCCATGTGCTGGCCCACCAGAAACGCAATGGATTCATACAGGCTGGCCTGAACCAGCTGACCACGACCGGTAAATTGGCGCTGATACAACGCTGCCAGGATGCCGATTACACCGTAGCTACCGCCCAGAATATCGGTTACTGACGTTCCGGCCCGAAGGGGCCGGCCGGTGGGGCCAGTCATATAGGCTAATCCTCCCATCATCTGAACCACCTCATCCAGGGCTGGGCGCTTTTCATAAGGTCCGGGCATGAAACCTTTCAAGGAGCAGTAAATCAGGCGGGGATTTTTTTTCCGGCAGATATCATAGCCCACCCCTAAACGTTCTACCGTGCCGGGGCCAAAATTTTCAATTAAAATGTCGGCTTTTTCAACCAGTTTTAGCAATATCTCCTTACCTTTGTCTGATTTAAGATCGATGGAGATGCTTTTTTTATTGCGGTTAAAATAAGTGAAAAAACCGGATCCGAATCCCTTTAGCCAGCGCGTATCATCGCCCTTGCCGGTACGTTCCACTTTGTAGACCTCGGCGCCCATATCGGCGAGGACCAGACCGCAGGTGGGGCCCATCACGGTATGCCCGAGTTCGAGAACCTTGATTCCCTCCAGGGGCAGCTGATTTTTTGTTTCCATAGCGCAATACCTTCTATTTGTATGTTACGGATGATTGTTTACGATCCGGCCTAAATCCCAACTGTGCCGATAGATTCGCCGCCTCTTGCATAATCAGTTTTTGATGGGATTTGCGGATATCAGCAGTAAAACGACTGACCGGTCCCGCGATTCCCAGTGCACAGACGGCGTTACCCTCGCTATCAAAAACCGGTGCGGCGATGGCACAGGCGTCGGAGACCCTTTCGCCGGTGCTAACCGCAACACCCTGTCGTCGAATCCTGTCCAATTCTTGCGCCAGTTTTTTTTTATCAGTGATGGTTCGGGTAGTACGTTTTTCTGCTTTGGCTTTGGCCAGAAATGCATCGAAAACCTCTGGGGGTGCAAAGGCCAGAAGTACCTTGCCACCGGCCCCTGCATGCAGATCCATACGCTGGCCCTCTGCTACGTTATACCTGATTTCCTGGGTACCTTCTTCACGCGCCAGAACCACACGCTCAAAACCTTCCCGGACATACAGCGAAACAGATTCTCCTGTGGTTAAAGCAATTTTTCTCAGTATGGGACGGGCTAAAATGGTGATTCCGCGATGCTGCTCGAAGACCTTGCCCAGAGCCATAATTTTGGGGCCTGGTACGAATGTTCCTTCAGATTCGTTGAAAATGAGATACTTCTTATGCAGCAATGTGCCGGTCAAGCGCATAACCCGATTACGGGTATAACCGGTGGTATCCATGATTTGCTTGATACCCATTGCAGGATGCAAAAGAAAGCAGTCCATCACATTAAGGGCCGCTGCTACCGCTTCTACATGCCTTTCAGCTTGCTTAGTCGGTGCCTTCATTGGTTGCAGCCTTTCTGTGATTTGACGACACGGCTCATTCTGCCCGGCAACGACCGGCCGAGAAGCGCTTCGTATCGGTCTACAGCATTAAGAATACCCTTTAGGTCAATACCCGTGTTGACACCAATTGATTCAAACAGGTTGACGGCATCCTCGGTAGGTACGTTTCCGGCCGCCCCTTTCACAAATGGGCAGCCGCCCAGACCGCCGGTGCACACATCGAATGAACGCACGCCCACCTCGTATCCGCTGAACATGTTGGCAAGGCCCAATCCCCGTGTATCATGCAGATGCAGCGACACGGCTGTATCGGGAAATTCCCCTTGGAACCGGTGAACCAAATGCCGGATGGAAAGCGGGGTGGCCATACCTGTGGTGTCGGCCAGGTTGACCTCGGATACACCGGTGGCAACCATTTCTGCGGCAGCGGTCAATACCGCATCTTCTGAAATCCGGCCTTCATACACACAACCGAATGCACACTGTAATCCGGCGCGAACATCCAGGCCCGCCGCTAGGGCTTCACGGATCAGCGCGGTCATCGATGCCAGGGCCTCACCGGCAGATTGGCGGGCGTTTTTTCGACTGTGGGTGTCGCTGACCGAGACAGACATATTGACATGCGAAACCCCACATTGCAGCGCGCGTTCCAACCCTTTGGCATTCAATATGAGTGCGGAAACAATTGTGCCTTCCTGTGCGCCGATGGTTTCTATCAGTTCATCGGTATCGGCCATTTGGGGTACGATTTTGGGATGGACAAAGGAGCCGACCTGCAGACGACGAACGCCGGCGTCTGCCATCAATTGAAATAGGGATAGCTTATCGTCTAATGAGAGGATCTTTGATTCAAACTGCAATCCATCCCTGAGGGATTCGTCCTCTAATAAAACAGTGGGTTTCATCGGACCTCCGAAAAAAGCTATTGCTTAGCCATAAAAGCTAATAGTTAGCCTTTTTATAGGAAGGGCTCACTGACTGTCAAGTCTTTTTTATCTCAGGTCATTTTTTTGAACGCATTGCTAATTCAGCGCTTTGCAAATACCATTTGATTTCCATATATAGTTCCCCGCAGTGGGCTCGGCGTGAACCTTGACAACTTAAATCATTTTTAATACAGGATAGTTACACAGAGCCTAATCTCTCAATTCTATTATTTCAATTCATTCGTCTCATCTGGGAGCTGATTCCGATTTCCATTTGATTCCGAACAGTTAATCACCTTACCACAGCCAGATTCAAATAGAACAGAAAGGCCATCGTCCACTTAATTGGACAGCCTGAGCTTCGAGTTAAGCTTTGAGCCTGCGGATTAAGGTCAATATTTTAGGCCGCCTCGGCAAACGGATCGGGAAAATTGAAGTACACTCCATCCGGAGTCAGATAGTTAAGACTCTGAATAACAAACCAAGCAGGGGGTCATCATAATGATAAAAATACTTGCTATGAGTATATTTGGATTAGTAGGGATGTTTTCACTTCCTGCTATTGGCGCCGAGCCAATAAAAATCGCGGCCATATTCGCTAAAACTGGAATCGCCACGACGAACAACCTTCCCCATATTCAGTGTGTTAAATTGGCTGTAGAGCAAGTTAACAGCCAAGGCGGTTTGCTGGGACGACCGGTGGAACTCATTGTTTTAGACAACCAGAGTTCACCAATCGGTTCGAGTATGGCCGCCCGGAAAGCAGTTGAGCTTCAGGTGCCGGCAGTTGTCGGAGCCGCCTGGAGTTCGCATTCTCTACGAATAGCTCCGATACTTCAACAAGCCAAGATTTCAATGATCACCGGGTCCTCAACCAATCCCAAAGTTACGCGAATTGGAAATTACATTTTCCGGACTTGTTTTATTGATTCTTTCCAGTCACAGGCAATGGCTCAATTTGCTTATACTGAACTTGGAGCAAGAACAGCAATTGTTTTGGAAATTATTAATGAAGAATTTTCTCTGACCCTGGCGGAGCTTTTCGTCAATGCTTTTCAGCAAGCGGGCGGCAAAGTTGTCTTGAAAGAAAGCTATGCCAACACAGCGGTTGATTTTGCTGCTATTTTAGAAAAAGTTAAACCATTGTCACCGGATGTCGTCTATGTTCCGGGCTATGCAAGAGACTGTGGCCTATTAATCAAACAGGCTGTTGCAATGGGCATAAAAACGACCTTTCTCGGTGCTGACGGCTGGGCAGGGGCCTTGATGTATAATGTTGGGGGACATGCGATAGCGGGCAATTACTATTCCGCGCACTGGCATCCCGATGTCGATTTTCCACAGAGTGTTCACCTGCAAAACATATACTACCAGAAATACAAGAGCAAAATACCGCATATGAACGCGCCACTGAATTATGATGCTTTTCTTCTTTTGGCCGATGCGATTCGTCGGGCTGGAAGTTTTGACCACGATAGAATACGTGACGCATTGGCCGAAACACACGGATTTCATGGTGCTACAGGAACCATAACCTTAAACGATTATGGTGACCCGGTGAACAAGCCTGTGGTCATTATGAAATTAGGCCGAGAAGCGCCAAGGTATTTTAAGAGCGTCCAGCCATAGATGACAAAGCTCAAATCAATAAAAAACGGCTAATTATGTTGGGGGAATTATGAAAAAAAGCAGCTTTATTCCTTTTTCGCTGTCCATATTTTTATTGGTATTGCCGGTTCACGCAGAGGAGGCAATTGACATCGCCGCCATTTATGCCCTAACGGGAGCGGCAGCCGAGGCCAACGCGTATGCCCTGCGGGGAGTCCGTTACGCAGTCGATGAGCTCAACAAACAGGGCGGAATTTCAGGCAAGAAAATCAATCTTTGCATGTTCGACAACCAAAGCACACCCATCGGTTCGACTTTAGCAGCAAATCAGGCGGCTGTAGCCAAGGTCGTGGCCATCGTGGGACCGGACTGGAGTTCGCATTCTATTGCAGTCGCCCGTGTGGCCCAAAATAGCGGCATTCCGATGATTTCAAGTTTGTCTACCAATCCGGAAGTGACCAAAATTGGGGATTACATTTTCAGGATCTGTTTCACCGATGATTTTCAGGGTGAGGTGATCGCGAGATTTGCAAGGCATGACCTTAAAGCCGGCACAGCGGCAATTTTCGTCGATGTGACAAGCGATTACAGCCTTAAGCTTTCCGAAATATTTCGCAGAAATTTCGAACAGCTGGGCGGACGGGTTCTTCTGGAACTGGAATATAAATTAAAACAACGCCTATTCGACGAGGAAATTAAAGATGCTGTGAAAGCCAATGCCGATGTCATCTTTATTCCCGGCCACGATGAGAGTGGTCTGATCGCCAAAAAAACGCAGGATGCCGGCACATCCTCCATTTTTATCGGGGGTGACGGGTGGAGCACGCCGGTTTTTTTTAAAAAGGGCGGCTCTGCATTGCGGCGAGGCTATTACAGCACTCACTGGTCGGTTTTGCTAGATAACGAACAGTCCCAGGCTTTTATTAAGAAATATAAGATCAATTCACAAGATCCGGATGACAATATTGCGCTGGGTTATGATGCCATGATGGTTCTGGCCGATGCGATCAAACGATCCGGGTCCCTTGATCGCAAAAGCATTCGGGATGCCATCGCAAATACCCGTTCTTTTAAAGGTGTAACAGGCGCCATCAGCTTCAATGCAGACGGAGATCCGATTAAAAGTGCCGTGCTAATGGAAATCAGAAATGGGCAACCGCATTATCTAAAAACCTTAAAACCTTGATATGTGGCTTTCCAAAAAGCAAACCATAAGATCGAAAATATTTGACGGGCGCGTGTTATGAAAATGAACAGCAGAACGCTACGATTCAAAATTAATGTCGCCATATGTATTACCTGCCTCGTTATTGCAATTATTTTCGGCGCGATTCTCTACCCCTTTGAAACCGAACGCCATGTCTCGCATGAGAGAAAGATCGAATTATTGCTGGACACTATTTTTCAGCATAAAAGGGATGATATCGCCAACGAGCTGTTTGCCGGACAAAAGCGGGCTTTGGCATTAACGCTTAAAGATATTTTGAATGTCGAAGACATCGCCGCCGCCAGCGTCTATTTGCCTGACGGCGCGTTGTTTATATCCACTGACATCGAGCTGTCTGAAAAGATCAAGATACAGGATAAAAGTCCTGCCGGAAGCGCTTATTCATTTAAAACCGGATCTTATCAGGGAAAATCATTGGGAATCTTTTCCCGCGCAATTGAAGTTATCGGTCAAAAAATCGGCACTATCATGATTTACTATGACCTGGAGGAGCTCACCAAAGAAACGCATCGGTCGATTGCCATTTTTCTGACGCTTTTGTTGACGACGCTGCTTCTTATATCCGCGCTTCTTAATTTCATGCTTGCCAGATTTGTGATCCGACCCGTTTCCATGCTGCGCAAAGCTATCAACCAAATACAGGCGGGCCATTTAGGTGAAACCGTCAATTTGCCCTTTAAGGACGAAATCGGGAAAATGGGTGAGGCTTTCAATGAAATGTCTGTAAAGCTGCATCAAGGCCAGGTGGCCTTGATAGCAGCGGAGCAGAAATATCGAAGCATTTTTGAAAACGCCACCGTCGGCCTATATCGATCAACGCCGGACAGCAAAGGCCGGCTGCTGACCGTTAATCCCGCTTTTGCACACATAATGGGCTACGAATCACCTGAAGCCATGATCGAAAGCACAGTAGATATCAGCTCGCAGTTCTATGCAGATCCGGCTGACAGGGAGCGATTAAGACACCTTTTAAAAGAAGAGGGCATGGTTCAAAGATTTGAGACTCAGTTTCAGCGCAATAACGGAGAAAATATCGATGTATCCATCAGCGGGAATGTGATCAAGAATGAAAACGGCGAAATCCTTTATTATGAAGGAATCCTTGAAGATATCACCGAAAAAAAGCAGGCTAGCCGGTTGAGAATCGAAAAGGAAGCCGCCGAGGCGGCCAACAAGCACAAGTCTGAATTTCTGGCCAACATGAGCCATGAACTGCGGACTCCTCTGAATGCCATATTGGGCTATACGGAGCTGATACTCGACAACATATACGGTGAAGTGCCGGAAAAGATACGGGAAGTCCTTGAACGACTGGATAAAAATGGGCGTCATCTGCTCAGCTTAATCAATGATGTTCTGGATCTTTCGAAGATAGAAGCGGGTCAACTGGTCCTTTCGCTTGATGAATATTCGATGGCGGATGTGATTCAGACGGTCATCACTTCGGTTGAGGCCCTAGCCGCGGAAAAGAATCTTAAGTTGAATGTCACCGTCCCTGCTGATTTGAAAATAGGCAGG
>JAAUYK010051493.1_pt1 | contig 11694 bp, 9 predicted proteins | sample 7278021 | NCBI WGS metagenome assembly JAAUYK01 (sample SAMN14350223, study PRJNA611818) | marine sediment metagenome | isolation source: surface marine sediment (1.8m) | place: French Polynesia: Moorea | collected 2018-08
GCCGGCGGCGCGCCTCGCGTGAGGCGGTGCGCCGTCCGGAACGCCGGGTTTTCGCGGTTGCTGCCGTAGCCATGGGAGGAGCGATTATGGCATAATCTGAATGAATACTCATTCATTTTAAGAATCCCTATGCGTTCACTCACGAAGTCCAACCAGCACTTCGAACGTGCGATCAGCAAGATGCCGCTCGGCGTCTCCTCCAACTTCCGCTACTGGGGCGACGACAAGACGATCTACGTCGATCATGGCAAAGGCGCCCGGGTCTGGGATATCGACGGCAACGAGTACATCGATTACCGGCTTGCCTATGGCCCTGTCATTCTGGGCTACGCGGACGATCGCGTTGACGAGGCGGCCAGGAGGGGCATGGAGGTCGGCGGCGTGTTCGCGCTGTCTACCGAGCTCGAGTACGAGGTCGCACAGCGCGTCAGCAAGATGGTGCCGGCCGCGGAACTCGTGCGCCTTTCGAACTCCGGCACCGAGGCCGTTATGGCGGCGCTGCGGGTCGCACGCGCATTTACCGGCAAGGATGGACATATCGCGATGGAGGGCGGCTACCACGGCATCTTCACCGAGAACCTGTGGGAATCCGATATCGAGGACTGGGACGAGAAGGGCAAGCCGCCCGTCACGGCTTATGGCGAGGGTGTGCCGCAGGTCACGAGGCAGCTCTACCACCCGGTACCGCTGAACGACGCGAATTACGCCGAAGACGTGCTGAAGAAACATCACGCCAGCATAGGCGCGTTTCTCGTCGAGCCGATCATGGGCAATTGCTGCGGTATAACTGCCGATCGGCAATACCTGCACGATGTGCGCGCGCTTTGCGACCGTTACGACGTCATGCTCATCGTCGACGAAGTCAAGACCGGCTTTCGCGTCGCGAAGGGCGGTGTGCAGGAACTGTTCGGTATTACGGCCGACATCTGCACGTTCGCCAAAGCGATCGCCAACGGCTACCCGATCTCGGTTGTCGCAGGCCGCGAGGACGTGATGCGCAAGATCGGCGACGGCGTCGTGCATGGAGGCACGTTCACGGGCCACTCGGTGTCACTGGCCGCGGCCGCCAAGACGCTCGAGATCCTCGACGAAACCGATGCGCTCGAGAACATTCGCAACTACGGGCTGACACTGCAGCAGGGCATCAGCCGGATCCTCGACGAGCGCGAGATCACGCATTGCTTCACCGGGGCGCCGGCGCTTGCCGGGCTCTTCTTCGCTGAGAAGGCGCCGAGTAACTATCGCGAATGGCTGCACTCGGACTACGCGTTCTACGACGCGCTGGCCCAGGAGCTGCACGAGCAGGGGATTCTCGTGGAGCCGGATTCTCGTGAACCGTGGTTTCTCTGTGAGGCTCACACTGACGGCTGTCTCGATGATACGCTTGCCCGGTTCGAGCGCGCCGTCGACATAACGAAACAAAAAATGAGTGACGCTGCATGAAAACCTATGACGCGATTGTCGTTGGTGCGGGCCACAACGGCCTCACCAACGCCGCTTTCCTGGCCAAAGCCGGTCTCGACGTGGTTTGTGTCGAGAAGAACGACTACATCGGCGGCGCCTCCGTCAGCCGCAACCTGCACGAGGACTGGTGGTACTCCAACTGCTCCTACGTGTGCAGCCTGCTGCGGCCCGAGATCTACCGCGCACTCGAACTGCACAAGCACGGCTTGCAGGTAACGCCCTACGGGGGGTCCGTCACGTTCATGGAGAACGGTGACTACTTTGGCTCCTACCACGACCACGAGGTCATGTACCGGGAGATGGCGCGGTTCTCGGTGCACGATGCGGACGCCTACGAGCGCTACTCGGCCGATACGATGCGCCAGTGCCGTTTTATTCGCGACTTCCTGCTGCGCACTGCGCCCGACCCGACGTCTTTTAAGCCCAAAGACCTCATGGAACTGCTGGCCATCGGCAAGAAGTTCATGGAAATGGGCGAGGATCGCATGTACGAGACGATCCGCTTCTGGACTATGAGCGTCTCGGAGTACCTCGACGAGTACTACGAGACCGACGTCATCAAGGCGGCGTTCTCGGGCAGCGGCATCATTGGTACGGCGCTCGGCGTGCACTCACCCGGCACCGCCTACGTCTTGCTGCACCACTACATGGGCGACGTTGACGGTAACGTCGGCAGCTGGGGCTTTGCCCGCGGCGGCATGGGCGCCGTCGCCAATTCGATCGCGGGCGCATTCCAGTCATACGGCGGCGAGATCCGGACCGATGCCGGCGTCGACAAGATCATCGTCAAGAATGGCAAGGCAACTGGCGTCGCGCTCGAGAACGGCGATGAGATCAATGCGCGGCTGGTCGTCTCCGCCATGGACGTCAAGCGCACGTTCCTGCAATGCATGGACAAGTCGGACCTGCCCGAGGAGTTCTACAACCGTGTCAGGCATTTCAAGATTCGCGGCAGCTCCGGCAAGCTCAACATCGCGCTCGACGGCATGCCTGAATTCCCTGCACTGCCGAAGGGCAGTTCGCTATATCACAGCGACATGCATTTCATCGATTCGCCCGCACGCTTCGAGCGCGCTTACGACGACTGGAAGGCCGGAACCTGGTCAAAAGACCCGTACGTCGACATGGTCATTCCAACGGCGATCGATCCGACCATGGCGCCGCCAGGCAAGCACTTCATGAGTTGTTTCATCCAGTACTGTCCGCACCAGATCGAGGGCCGGGACTGGACCACGGAAGAGCAGGACCAGTTCGCGCAGACGGTTATCGACCAGATTGGCAACTACAGCCCGAACTTCAAGGACCTGATCGTGCACTACGAGGTGCGCACGCCGGCCATCATCGAGGAAGAAATCGGCATCACCGAGGGCAATATCTTCCACGGTGAATTGACCATGGACCAGCTGCTGTTCAACCGACCGGTACCCGGTTACGCGCAATATCGCGGCCCGGTCGGCGGCCTGTACATGTGTGGTTCGAGCACACATCCCGGTGGCGGTGTCATGGCGGCGCCTGGCGCGAACGCGGCCCGGGAAATCCTGGCCGACCTGAGACGACCAAATACGGTACCGGAGAACTTCGGCGATGACTGACAAATACGATGCAATCGTTGTTGGGGGCGGCCACAACGGCCTCGTTTGCTCGGCATTGCTCGCGCGGTCCGGCAAACAGGTGTTACTCCTGGAAGCGAACGACGAAGTGGGTGGCGCAGCCATCACGCGCGAATTCGCCGACGGCTACTCCGTATCGGCCTGTGCGCACCTGCTTTACAACCTGCAGCCGAGCGTGCGGAAAGACCTCAAGCTGAACCCGGCGCTGGCTTCGGACGACATGACGACGATCGCGCTCGACGACGGCGGCGAGCATGTACGAATCAAGGGAGACCTGGTGACGGGCGCCAAGCCGGGCGACGACGTGACGTACAAGGCGTTCCATAAGCGCATGACGCGCTTTGCGGACCTGCTGGGCACCTACCTGAACAAGACGCCGCCGCGCCTCGGCACCAAGAGCATGGCCGACCTCGGCACCCTGGGCCAGCTGGGCTTTGACATTCGCCGGCTCGGCAAGAAAGAGATGCAGGCATTCCTGCGCCTGATCGGCATGAACATCTACGACGAGGTCATGGAGCGGTTCGACTGCCCGATACTGCGCGGCGCCATCAGCCTCGACGCCGTGCTCGGTACGCACCTGGGCCCGCGATCGCCCAATACGATCATGACCTACCTTTACCGGCTGGCGGGCGACCATGGCAAGACCGCGGTCCCCAAGGGCGGTATGGGCAGTGTCACGCAGGAGCTCGCGAGAGCGGCGCGCGAATCCGGCGTTACGGTTCGCACGGGCATGCCCGTGAAACGCATTGTCGTTGGCAACGGCCGTGTAACGGGTGTCGAGACAGAGAGCGGCGAGCGTTTCGACAGCCTGATGGTCGTGTCCAACGCGGACCCGAAGCGCACGATCATGGAGCTGGTCGGTGCGCGCCATGTCGAGACCGTGTTCACGCGGCGCATTCATCATTTCCGCTCGAAGGGCAATGCGGCCAAGCTGCACCTCGCACTCGATGGTCTGCCCGAGATTCCCGGGCTGCAGAAGAACGAGTATGGCGAGCGCATACTGATTGCCGATACCGAGGACTACGTCGAACGCGCCTTCAACCCGGCCAAGTATGGGGAGAGTTCGCCCGAGCCCGTGCTCGAGGTGACGTTCCCGAGTTTTCGCGACGAGTCGCTCGCACCCACAGGCAAGCACGTCTTGTCGGCGATCGTGCAATACGCGCCCTATGCGCAAAAGGACGGCTGGAACGATACCGCCCGGCAGGAGTTCGAGGCCGCCGCTATCCGGGTGCTGGAGGAGTACATGCCCGATATTGCGTCGCGCATCACGGCGAGTGAGTTGCTGACACCGGCGGATATCGAGAAGGAGTTCCACATCACGGGCGGGCACTGGCATCACGGCGAGCTCACGCTCGACCAGTTCCTGTTCACGAGACCGGTAGGTGGCGCACAGCAATACCGCATGCCGCTCGATGGTCTGTATCTGTGCGGCGCCGGCGCCCATCCGGGTGGCGGTGTCAGCGGCGCGGCGGGCCGCAACGCCGCGCGCGCTATTCTCAAGCGGGAGAAAGCAGCATGAAGCCGATCGAAGTTTCGCAGGTACCGCTCAAGACGCCGTTCTACGAGCGCATGAAAGCGCTCGACACGGTCGACTCGTGGCACCAGTGGAAGGGCTACACGACACCGGATGAGCTGTATTGCGGCGACACCGAGTACTTCGCGATCCGCAACACGACCGGCGTCTTCGACATCACGCCAATGACCAAGTACCGCATCACGGGCCCCGATGCGTTCGATTACGTCAACCGCCTGATGACGCGCGATATGGCCAAGGTCGGCCCGGGTCGCGTGGCCTACACAGTCTGGTGCGACGACCAGGGCCAGGTTATCGACGACGGCACGATCTTCCACCTCAGGGAAGGTGAGTACCGGCTGTGCTCGCAGGAACGCCATATGGCGTGGCTGACATCCTGCGCAATCGGCTTCGACGTCGAGGTTGTCGATGAGACACATGAGGTGGCCGCGCTGGCAGTGCAGGGACCCACAACGTGGTCGATCCTGAACAACATGGGCCTGAAAGGTCTCGAAGAGCTGAAGATGTTCGATCTGCGGCACTTCGATTTCGAAGGCACCGAGATGATGGTGTCTCGCACGGGCTTCACCGGCGACCTGGGCTACGAATTGTGGATCGATCCGGCCAAGGCCGAAGCCTTGTGGGATGCATTGTTCGATGCCGGCAAGGATTATGCGATGCGCGCAATCGGTGTGCATGCGCTGGAGCAGGCGCGCATTGAAGCCGGTCTGCTGGCGGCTTACGAAGACTTCCTGCCGGCTAACGCGACGGTCCGTACCGGGCACACGCGGTCGCCGCTGGAGCTCGGCCTCGAGTGGCTGGTCGACTTCAAGAAACCCAACTTCAACGGCCGCCGGGCGTTGGCCGAGGAAAAGCGTAACGGCTCGACGTGGCGGCTGGTTCGACTCGACATCGAGGGCAACAAGATTGCGAACGCGTCCTACATCTTCGCCAACCCGAAGCTGAGCGGGGGCAACATCGGCTTCGTGACCTCGGCCACCTGGTCGCCCGTCTGCAAACAGAATATTGCGCTTGGGACGGTGCGAACGCCGCACGGCGAGGTTGGCAGCAACGTCTGGGTAGAGATTTACTACCAGCGTGAGCTGCACTGGTATCGCGAGGTTGCCAGGGCCACCGTCGTTGACAAGCCGTTCTGGATGCCGCCGCGACGCAGCGCGACGCCGCCCGCTCCCTATTAATTCCACATGGCGCATCGCCTCGACCCGCTACTGAGGCCGCGTTCGGTGGCCGTCGTCGGCGCCTCCGAGGACAACGATGCGATGGGGGAATGGTCGCTAAAGAACCTGCTCAAGGGCGGTTACGAGGGCGACATCTACCCGGTAAACCCCAAGTACGACGAGGTGCAGGGTGTCAAATGCTACTCGTACCTCGCCGACCTGCCGGAGTCGCCCGACCTCGTCATATTTGCCGTGTCCGACCGGTGGCTGGAAAAGGTCCTTGATGACGCGATAAACGTCGGTGCAAAAGCGGCCGTCATCATGTCGACTCTGTACCTGGATGATGACGAGACACCGCCACTCAGGGAGCGCGTCGCGAAGAAGATTCGCGACGCCGGTCTCATTGTCTGCGGTGCGAACGGCATGGGCTTTTACAACGTGCGCGACAGGGTATGGGGCTGCGGCTTCGACAGTTCCGATCACGAAGGACCCGGTAACGTCGCGCTGATCAGTCACTCAGGCTCGGGTATGTCGGGACTGATCGACAGCGAGCAGCGACTCCGGATCAACCTGGCCGTTTCCACGGGCAACGAGCTCGATGCAACGATGGACGAGTACCTCGACTTCGCGCTCGACCTGCCCGAGACGAGAGCCGTCGGTCTGTTCATCGAGACAGCAAGAAACCCCGAGGGCTTTCGTGCAGCGCTCGAGAAGGCTGCCGCAAAAGGAATTCCCATCGTCGCAATCAAGGTTGGCCGTACCCGGAAGTCAGCCGAGCTCGCCGTCTCGCATTCGGGCGCGATGGCCGGCGACGATGCGACCTACGAGGCGCTGTTCGATCGCTACGGCGTGCAGCGCGTACGCGACATGGATGAGCTCGCCACGGCGCTGATCCTGTTCGCGGAGTGGCCTCGCGTTGGCCCGGGCGGTTTGGTCACGCTGCATGACTCGGGCGGCGAGCGGCAGCTGATGGTCGACCTGGCCGAGGAGGCCGGCGTGCCGCTGACGGAGCTCGGCGCCGACGCCGTTGCGCAGCTCGAGCAAATTCTGGATCCCGAACTCCCCGCCGTTAATCCACTCGATGCATGGAGCCGGGGCGGTCCCAATTCGTCCGACCAGATGGCGGACAGCCTCGCCGCCATGATGAAGGACCCGGGCACCGCCATCGGCGCCGTCGTCCAGGACCGGGCGCCTTACGGCAAGGTATACCGCGGCTACATTGAGTACATGCAGCGCGGTCACTCGGCGTCGGGAAAACCCGTGGCGCTCGTCGCGGCCCGGCAGGGCACCGGTCACGACGAGATCGCCGTGACGAGCACAGCCGACGGCTTCCCGGTACTTGACGGCGTTCCCTCGTTCCTGCGCGGAGTTCGCGCGTTGTTCGATTATCGTGACTTCCAGGACCGGCCGGACGGCGCGGCGCCGGAAATCGAGATTGGGACCGGGAATATCGAGCCGGGCGAGACGGGCGCGTTACGCTTTCTGTCCAGCTGCGGCCTGCCGGTCGTACCCGTAACTCCTGTTAATAAGGAGTCCGATGCGGTGGCGAGCGACTTCCCGGTGGTGCTCAAGACTGCCGTGACCGGCATCGTGCACAAGTCGGACGTTGGCGGCGTCGTGCTGAATATAGAAACGCAAGAACAGTTGCGGAGCGCCTATCGGGAAATGGCGCAGCGCCTCGGGCCCGAAGCGTTGATAGCGCCGATGGCGCAGGAAGGCGTTGAGATGATGCTTGGGGTTCGCACGGACCCGCAGTTCGGACCCGTCGTGCTGATCGGTTTCGGCGGCGTCTACGCCGAGACGCTCAAGGACGTGACCTTTGCCCTGCCACCGTTTTCGGTCGAACATGCGCGCCGCTGCGTCGACCGATTGCAGCTCAGACCGTTGCTCGATGGACCACGCGGCAAGCCGCCTGCTGACGTTGACGCGTTTTGCGAGACAGCAGCAAGGTTCTCGGCGATGGTCCACGAACTGCGCGACCAGGTTCAGGAAATTGACGCTAACCCGGTCATCGTGCACGAAACCGGCTGCACGATCGTCGACGCGCTGATTGTGACATGACGCAAAAACTCGAGATCTACCAATCCCTCTGGGGCATGGAACTGCGCAGCCCCCACGTGCCCGAACGTACGCCGGAAGAGAGTTTCGCCATGATCGCCGAGGCGGGATTCGATGGCGTTTGCCTCGACCCCGCCGTTGACGAGATTTCCGACATGCGGGCGCTACGGCATCTCTTCGAGGACCATGGGCTTGGTTGCATGGTCAACGCGTTTCCGCACCGCGAGGATGACATGCAGCCGCTGCTCGAGTTTGCGAAGGAATTCGACGCGTGCATCGTCAATGTTATCAGTGGCGTTATGCCGATTCGTCCCGAGGACGCGGTTACGACTGTGCAGCGTTGGATGCGAGAGGCGGATGCGATCGGCATGCCGCTGCTGTTCGAAACGCATCGCGACGGACTGCTCAACGACATGTACTTCACGCTGCAACTCATGGATCTCATCCCAGAGATGCGGCTTTGCGCTGATCTGTCACACTTCGTGGTTGATCGTGAACTTCGCGCACCCGTGCCCGAGCGCGACCAGGCTTACATCGAGTCGATTCTCGACCGGTCTGACTGCTTCCAGGGACGAATCGCCTCGCGGGAACAGGTACAGGTGCCGATCAACTTCCCGCAGCACCAGCAGTGGGTTGAGATCTTCAAAGACTGGTGGACGTATGGCATGCAGCAGTGGCGCCGTCGTAACGCCGACGATGCGACGCTTGTCTACCTGTGCGAACTGGGCCCGCCGCCGTACGCGATCACCGACGGCGATCAACGCGAACTGTCGGACCGCTGGGAGGAGTCCCTGCAGATTCGGCGATGGGCGCTCGAGATTTGGCAGGAACTCGAGCAGCAGAAATGAAACGGCCCGCTTGCGCGGGCCGTTTGCTGGTGCAGGTCTGTCTTAGTCCTCAGGTGTCGAGATGGTCTCGTCGCGCATCCAGAGTGAAGAATTCACGCTCTTCATTCCGGAACGATACTGTGCGAACAACTCGTCGAGCTCGTCCGAGGAACCCATCTTCTCGGTCATGAACGTGTAGAAATCGGGGTCCGGGTCCGCCATGCCTGCGAAATCCGCCGAAGCGCCTACGATCATGACCATGGGCGCTCCGCCGACTCGCGTTATCCACAACCAGTTGTTTCCGGCCTCGCCCCAGCCGTGCTCTAACGCCAGCTGGCTGATCTTTTCACGCGCCTCGCCGGGCCCGGGACCCGCGTCGGCACTCCACTTCAGTGTGGTTACCCAGAAGTAAGGTCCACCTGTTGCGTCGCCCTCGGGCCAATAGCTGTTCTCCCTATCGGTTTCCTCGAAATAGTGGTGTGCATGATCGACGTACGGATAGACGGTTTCATAGTAGTTGGCACTGATCGTTTCCAGGCTTTCCTCGGCCTGGTAGCTGTCGTGGTCAGCCCAGTCGAAACAGCAGTGGCGGAACATGACTGGCCGCAGGTTGTCGCCAATGACGACCCGAAAACCATTCCAGTCGCGCGATTCGCCCTGTTCCTTCCGAAACGCCACGTGCTTTTCAATGGCGGCATTGAATTCAGACTCCATGCCGGCCTTGGGCACGATAATCCAGACGTCCGACAGGGGCCCCTGTTCTTCGCCCTCGTGGCCATCAGCCAGCGCGCCCAGAGGCAGCGCCAGTAAGGCAATAATCCCCGTAATGAACGTTGTTCTTCTCATTCTTGTTCTCCCTTGTTGGTAGTTTTTTTCTTCTTCTTACAGGTCGATTATAGGCCAGTTGCTGCCCGTGAGCTTAGTGTTCCAACTCGACGCCGCTGGTTCGTTCCCTGAGCCCGAGATCGGCTTCGATCCTTCGGGCGTCTGCTGATGACACCTCCAGCGACTCGGACAGGCGATCCAGTAGCGATCGCTGGGCGGGACCAATCTCACCATGCGCCAGCGAGTCCTCGACTGCCGCGGCATACATCTGCAGCTTGCGGTAGGCCTTGTACTCCTGGCCCTCGTCGATCCGGACAACCTGCCCGGATAGCCACTCCGACATCCGGTGCAGTGGCGACATCAGGAAGACGATAAGCGTTGCGCCAAGCAATCCGGCGACGCTCCCGAAGCGCTCCGAAAGAAACGACGCCGAGCCCTCTGAAATCAGGAAGAACAGTGCGACAAAGATTGCCGCCAGCGTGCCTTTCTGCACACCACGGCGTACCTGGAACTGAATGTTGAGGAGCCGAACGCTGAGGATGCCGTAGGCGACGATCGGGATGTAGAGCAGCGTTGAGCCGACGTAGATCTGGCTGATGATAAGGTCCGACACGCTACCCGCGTCCCTGAGCACGCCAAGGAAGCCAGTGCCGTAGACGAAGCCCCAGGACAGGTCACGGATGCCGAAAGCGATCGCAAACATCAGCGCGCGCCGCCGCGCGAGCTTGGTTCGCGCAATCACGACTGAGTGAACTGCCAGGCCGAAGGCAGCCGTGAACATGAGCGTGAGTACCGCAGCAATCAGCCAGAAATCCGTGACGAACCTTGCGGCCCACACAAGGAACGCGAAAACCGCGAGAATCGGTACAGCAGCAGGTCGGCGCAGCACGCGCAGGAACTTCTGTGGCAGAGCATGGGCGAGAAACAGCGGATAGACGAACAGCATCAGGCAATCAGCCGTGTGGTGCGCCCACCAGTACCCTTGCGGAACCTGCAGGTTGAGCAACATGACCAGCCCCGCACCAGCTGTGATCAGGACCGCGCCCTCCACGAGCAGGACATTCGCGAAGAGTATGGTCATCTGGTCACGATTGGCCGCCCGAAACAGGAAAGCAGCCAGCGACCACGCAAGCAGTACCGCGAAGACCCCGGTGAATCCCCACGGATTGATTGTGAATTCGGCGAACACTTAGCGGCTTTGGGGACTCAAGCCTTGCCGAAGACCGCGTCTATGAGCGCGGTGTCCATGTACTCGGTAACCTCGGCGAACTTGCCGTCTGCTACGCGAATGACCTGGCAGTAGGTATTGTTGTAGGGCGTACCGTCGAGCGTTTCCGCCTGGCCCCTGGTCAGTGCAACGACAATATCGTCTTCCGCAATCAGCGCCTCGATCGTTGCAGAAATGCCGGCTTTCAGCTGGCCGAACAATGGCCCGAGCAATTCCTCCATCAGCGCCTGCTTGCCTTTGTAGGTGCCTGAAAACTTCGTTGACCCGACGTTTTTCCAGGTAATGTCGTCGGCGACCAGGCTGAAGCACGCGTCAATGTCGCCGCGTGCGCCCGCCTCGTAGAAGTCGATGACAACCTGCTTGTTCTCGACAATTCCCATGGTGTTTTCCCCTTTACAGCTTGTCTCTGATCTGGTGGTACAGGACCCCGAGCGCCACGAGCGGTTTGCGGAACGTGTGCGACCCGGGGAAGCGCGTCGATTTGATGCCGGCGAAAATGTCGAAGCGTTCAAGCGTTCCGGCAATGGTGTCGGCCATGATCTCTCCGGCGAGATGCGTCACATTGACGCCGTGGCCCGAGTAGCCCTGTGAATAGAAAACGTTCGGGGCAACGCGACCTATGCGAGGCACCCGGTGCAGTGGTACGCCTATCGTCCCGCCCCACGCATAGTCGACGCCGACTCCTTCCAGCTGCGGGTACAGGCGCAGCAGCAAAGGCAAATGATGTTTCGCGATATAGGAGGGATCGTCGCCGAAGGTATTGATGCGGGCGCCGAACAGGACGCGTTTGTCGGCGCTGAGGCGGTAGTACTGCAATACGAAGTTCGGGTCGCAGGCCGCGAGATCGTGCGGATTGACGCTGGCGACCTGTTCTTCCGTCAGCGGCTCGGTCGCGATGATAAAACTGTTCACCGGGAACATGATGCCGCGCAACTTCGGTTCCACGAGGTGATAGGCATTGCCAGCGATGACGACCGAGTCGGCGGTCACC
>JAAUYK010108117.1_pt1 | contig 11694 bp, 18 predicted proteins | sample 7278021 | NCBI WGS metagenome assembly JAAUYK01 (sample SAMN14350223, study PRJNA611818) | marine sediment metagenome | isolation source: surface marine sediment (1.8m) | place: French Polynesia: Moorea | collected 2018-08
ATTGGCGACGAACTCACGCCACGCGTACGCGTACGTACGATATAGCTATGTACGATAGCGGACCAACAATGGTATTGTCCGAAATTCACGCTTGTACGAGAAAGTAAGACAATGGTATTGTACCTACGAGGGCTGAATGTGATGCCTGGCTTCTTTATTGCCATGCGAACCGTACTGCATAGATTAATTATATACACGCACTCTTACAGCCTTTCGGCTATTGATACGGCTTGAAACATAATATACATACGTGCAAAAGGCGCATTTACGGCAATGGACTCGAGACAATTAACCCTAATTATGCATCGCGCATTTGGGTTATATACGTATGCATGCGCGCGTAGAATTCCGATAATTTATCTGCGGCACATGATAGGCGATCGACACGATAATATACAAGTGACGAAATCGCGTCATCGTCGTCGTCGCGCAAGGCAAAGAGGAGAACATGAAGGAAGAACAGAGAGGAAAGAGGGAGCGAGGGAGCAAAGTTCGAGACTCTGTACTTATTCGAGAGAGCGAGCGAGGTAGCGGGTACGTAGGGCCGGCTCCGGCTCCGGCTCCGAATCGACAGGAGGATAAGCGTTGGCATGAGTTTCTCCATCGCTGTCGGAGCCGGCTTCAGAAATGAGAATAGCTAGGGCTAGCAGTATGTTCAGCGGCTAGGACTTGCTGTCTGCCGAGGCCGATGCGAGGCCGTCCGGCCGAAAGTCTCGCACGCCGACCGACCGTGATTGGTGAGGCCGCCGCCGGCCGGCCGTCAGAACGGTCACATTCAGGCTTCCGGCCAGGGCGCCAGGCTAGAAGCCTTCAGCTAGGCCAGGTCAGGCCAGGCCAGATCGTCCCCGTCCGTCCGTCCATCCGTCCGCCCGCGCCCGCCCGCTCCATCGGCAGGCCAGGAGGAAAAAGGAAGAGAAGGAAGGAAGGAGCACGAGCAGAGCAGGCACTCAGGCAGACAGGCATAGGCTCCGCAGAGGAGAGGCAGACAGCCAACAGAAGGCAGCAGCTGAATAAAGTAAGGGAGACGGGAAGACTCAAGAAGTGACCAAGGGGACCATTTTTAGGTGCACCGGGCACATTAAGGACACTGAGTCAGGAGACTTCATGGTCGTATCCTCTGGCTGTCTTTCTTACTTGGTCGAAGACGTCTTGTCCGTTAGTCGTTTTGGTCACTATTTGCCTGCCTCTCCTGGCCACGAAGGTTTTTTCTGGATCTTCCTTCGCCCTCTGTGCTCTGTCTCTGTTCCTCTAGTCACTTCAGTTCAGTCCAGTCACTGCTGCAGAAAAGAGAAAAGTGTGGCAGCAAGATAAAGGCGGCGGATGACACGGCGGCCGTCGGGAACTCGAACGGTGTGACTCCAGGAGAAGAAGCCAAGGAGGAAGACCCTCGGACGGATCGAGCGGGGCCGCTTTTTCGATCGGATCGGTCTCAGATCCGCAGAAGTGAGGATGGCCTCGTCGTCCGGCATGGAGTCGGCCGTCATGATGGACGCGGCGGCGAGGGCCGAACTCAGAAAAGTGGTCGTGCAGGCCACGGAGAAGGCGCTCGCAGCAGGAGACACATGGTAAGAGGGAAACAGAGAGAGACTTGTCGTGAGGGAGAGTGGATCAAGTCTCGTTTCGTGCAGGTACCTCCTCGACTACCGGTGGTACACTCAGCTGAAGAAGTACCTCGGCATCACGGACGTGTACGAGCCGTCGAAGAAAGAGGCGGACGCCGGTGACCCCTCGGCGCACCCGGGAAAGATCGACAACGCGTCGCTGTTCGACGAGGGCGCCGCCAGCTACTCCTCGAAACAGCATCAGCAGCTGCGGCAGCACATGAGCGACGGCCTCGACTACACGCTGATCGACGAGTCCGGCTGGAAGCGGCTGGTGGAGGCGTTCGGCGTGACGGACGGCCAGCAGCCGATCGCGCGCCGCGTCGTCGAGATGGGGCAGTTCGTGAAGCACTGCCGCGTCGAGGTCTACCTGCTCGACTTCCAGCTCGCAGAGAACTCGAACGTGGAGGCTACGAAGAAGGGCTGGTTCAGCAAGTCGGCGCCGCTCTCCGAGATTGTGGAGGAGATGCGATCGCTGTTCGCGATCGCGGCCGACGCGGAGACGCGGCTGTGGAACCGCTTCTCCAGCGACAACTACGAGCTGCTGCCGAAGCTCGAGCAGACCGTGCAGGACGCCGGACTCTTTGCCGGGCAGCTGCTCCTCATCGAGCAGAAGGTCAACGGGGAGTGGCAGAGAAAGGGCAGCGCCACAAACGAGTGAGTGAACAAAATGTGTGTGCGGGTCGTGGCGCAATGGTAATACTTATTCGTTTTATTCCAGCCTTCCCAAATCATCGTCATCGTCGTCGTCGACGACAGTGACCAACGACACCGAGACCCCCAGCAGCGCTACCAAGACCAACCCGCCCAAGAAGGGGAGTCCCTCTCCGGCCGCGGGAGGCGGCTCCTCCGCTACTACGGCGACGGGCACGGTCGAGAAGCGCGAGCTGACTCCCGGCCCGTCGGCGTCTGCCGCCATCAGCACGAGATACAACTTCGGATCCTACGGTGACGGCGGGCAGACGGACAAGGGGCAGCCCGGCCTCTGCGGCCTCTCCAACCTCGGCAACACGTGCTTCATGAACTCGATAATCCAGGTGCGTATCAATTTGCCGACCAATTACACCCAAGCGGCGTATCGAATGACATCTACGTATGTAGGGACTCTCCAACTGCCCTCCGATCACCGAGTACTTTGCCAACGACAACTACATTGAGGACATAAACGAGGACAATCCGCTGGGCATGCAGGGCGAGATCGCCCGCTCCTTCGGAGAGCTGATCAAGAGCATCTGGTCTGGCCGGTACTCCTATGTCGTGCCGCGCAACTTCAAGATGGCCGTCGGCCGGTTCGCGCCGCAGTTCTCCGGATACCAGCAGCAAGACTCACAGGAGCTCCTCACCTTCCTGCTCGACGGACTCCACGAGGACCTCAACAGGATCAAGAAGAAGCCCTACATCGAGCTCAAAGACAGCGAAGACAGACCAGACGACGTGAGTCCGAATGGAGAGAGTTCTTGCGTAGTCCGAACATGACGCGGGGTATATCTTGATTAATTTTAGGAGGTCGCCGGCGAAGCGTGGGAGACCTACAAGAAGCGCAACGACTCTGTGATCCTCGACCTCTTTCACGGCCTCCTCAAGTCCACCGTGGTCTGCCCCGAGTGCCCCAAGATCTCGGTGACGTTCGACCCTTTCTGCTACCTCTCGCTGCCGCTGCCCGTGCGCAAGGAGCGCAAGATCGAGGTCTTCCTCGTCTACATGGACCCCTCCAAGTGCCCCAAGCAGTACAAGGTCACGGTGCCGAAGAACGGTTGCATGAGGGACTTGTGCGTGGCCCTCGCGCAGATGTGCAATGCGAACGCCTCCGCCTCCGTCGACAGTTCCAAGCTCGTGGTCACCGACGTGTACAACCACCGGTTCCACAAGATCTACGCTCCCGACGAGAGCCTCTCGCACATTCTCGACAGGGACGACATCTTCGTCTACGAGGTGCCCACAACGGCCACCGACGACCCCGACAATGTGATAGTGGCCGTCTACCTCCGGGAGAAGAAGTCCTCCCTCACGTACTCGCCGTCCAACCTCTTCGGCCAGCCGCTCCTGGTCGGCGTGCCCAAGCGGGACACCAACTATGAGCAGCTCTACGATATTGTGCTCAACAGCTTGTCAAGGTACGTAGAAAGTTATATCTGATTTCGCTATATAAGTAAAGCCCTAAATTTTGACTCTGTTAAAGATACGTGACGCCACCCGAACAGCACGAAGAGTGGTGGAGGAAGTCCGCCGTCGTCGCCGCCGCCGACAGCAGCGCGGCTCACAACGGCGGCACCTCATCGAACGCGAACGCCGCAGCAGTCGTACAGAACGGCGGTGGCGGCGACTCCAATCCAGCCGCGAGCGAAGACACCACCGACGACACGAACACGACTCCGTCCTCCGAGGGACTCCCGCCGTCGCCACTGTCCGAAGCGGACGGCGGCGTCAACTCGACGGCGGCAGCGGCGTCGACCGGTGCCGCCGGGACCACCGCCGGGTCCTCCGCTCTCGACGACGACATGATGGTCGAAGACGAGGAGGAGGACGACCGGCGGGGACCGCCGAAACTCTTCACCATGAACCTGGTGCGCTTGATGTCAGTCTAGTCCTGGAGGAGGCCAATACTAACTTTCTCTTCTGCTCAGGTCAACTCGTACGGAAATGCACAACTCGAATCTTTGGCCAACGACGGTAGTCCCCTGAAGCTTCAGACGCGCATGTTCGTGAGTCTCGACTGGCACTCGAAGGCGAAGGAGTTGTTCTACAACGAGAAGGCCGCGGAGGAGTTTTCACAGGATGTGTCGTCGGAAGCGAAGACGCCACAGAGGAAGCAGGTCCGGTTGGATGAGTGCTTGGAGCTGTACACGACAAAGGAGAAGCTCGGCGAGAACGACGCTTGGTGAGTACGTAGTAAGCTTTTTATTTCTCGCACGTGTCCTACAGTCGTTGGACGCTGGCAAAGTCCAGGCGTTGCTGTAGCCGCTGCTTGTCTGAAGCGGTCCCCTCCTTCCATTTTCTCCAACGCCCGGTCATGTGTCCGACGGCGAATTCGCCGGAGAGTATGAGGAGGCATACCCCGAACGCCGCTAGCATGAGCACGTAGCCGAGAATGACCTGCGCAGAAAGAAAGAAAGAAAGAACGAAAAATAACGCGTACTTTCTTTCTTTTCCCTGTCGCAGCGATCGATCGATCGGCCGACCGACGCGGTGGATACGTCATCTTGCTGCTAAAGGTCAGCGCGACCTTGATTTACCTGTCCGGTAGTGAGGACCATCTTGTCCACCGAAAAGTCCTCGTTTATATCGGCGCCCTCCCACTTGTTGAGCAGGAAGTCGGCCGTCCCGCTCTCCCGGATCCAGTTCGAGCCCTTCGTGATGATCGGCTGAAGCGGCGAGTTCAGCGGGAAGATCAGAGAGCCGTAGGTGATCTTGCCCCTCCCGAACAGTCTGAAAGGCCGTAAAGAATGAACACCTACGTTAAAGCAGTTTCTGTCCAGCTACCGCAGTCTTTGGTTGAAGAAAGGGTTCTCCCTAAGGTATCCCTTGAGGACGCCCTCTAGCGCGTGCATCACCTTCTGTCCGGGCTTCACCAGCCTTCTGAGGCCGTCTCCCTGGCCCTTGTAGATGATGTCCTCCGGGTCGGCCTCCACGCGCTCCCAGAAGGCGGCGTAGTCGGGGTCGCCGTTGAGCGCGAGGTACGCGAACAGCACCTCGTTGCCATCCATGAAGATCATGTCCCACTCGGGGTGGGCGCGCATCACGTCCCGGATCGTGTTGAACGGGATCGTGACCGTGCTGGTGAAGAACATGGTCATGGCGCCGCCGTAGTAGGCGTTCAGGAGGAGGAAGAAGTACCACATAGAGGTGGCCATCAGCTTTAGGACAGAAAAGCTTCACTTTAACGTCGAGCTTTGAGAGGGTCCCTTAATTTCACTTGCCTGGTGTCCGTTCGTCCCCTCCACGTCCTCTATGAAGAGGTAGGGCAGGCCGATGAAAAGCGCCCCGATCAGGAAAATCAACCAGATGGCCACCCACGAGTCGTCCGTGAAGGGCCGTGTGAACAGGCTGAAGTCCGTCTCCGGGTTCCGGGGCGTGACCACCAGCACAGTCCTCGACGGAAGCAAGGGCGAGAACGTCAGGAGACGGTTACGCTCCACGTTGTGATTCCAGGAGCTGATGCTGCATTTTAAATAGCTACGTACGTTGCCATTTGTGTCCGTACATGCGTACTACTATACATACCTGCAATCGTAGACGCCCTCCACGACGGAGCCCATGACGCCGCCCCACTCTCCGCTCAGGTTGAGGGGACCCGACTTGGGCAGCACGCCCCAGTCGCCGTCGGCCTTTCTGTAGGAAACGTAGCTAAAATTGTACCTCCTCGCCAAGATGTCCAGGTAGTCGATGAGGTAGCCGCTGTTGGCGCACGTCTTGCCGTCGTCGCCGCAGTCCGACATGTAGAGGTATGGCTGCCAAGGCAGGCTGATCGAGGTGATGGTCAGGCCCTGCAAGTCGACAGTGTCGTCAGCCGCAACCAGGCCGCCGTCGACCAACTCCACCGGGTTCATGGCGTGGCCGGACCTGTGAAAAAGCGTCCGAACGTTGAGCGGGCCGGGTAGTTGGGCAACTTTTTTTCCTCTACCTTAGCGTAACGACTTGGTACCATTCCAAAGAGGCCCCGCTCGGCACGATCAAGTAAAAGTAGGAGGTCTTGCCGAGGCCGTCTAGCACGGAGAGAAAGCTGGACCTCTCCTTCGCCGTCCAGGTGTCGGTCAAGACCACCAGGGACTTTTTCACTCGGGTACGAGAGACGGCGGATAGCGTTCGTTTGATGGCACGGCGGTGCTTCAGGTCGAGGACGAAAATGTGCGCGTCCTGTGATATGTCGAACGAGTCGTAGTCCTCTGGATAGTTGTCCAGGGTTGCTGTTCGTAGGTAGGTGGCCGTGCTGCAGACAAGCGTTAATCTTTCGTGCTACGTAGTATATACCGTAGTACGTACTTCATGACTAGGTTATCCAAAAGTCTTGCTCCTATGCTGGTCCGCGAGGCCTCGACCAGAGTGACGTATCTGAGGCCGTTGGCCGCGACGAATTTCGAAATTGGGCTGACGACGTCCACGTCGACCTGTGGAGCCCCGGCCGTTACCGTAGTGAGGAGAAAGATGAGACACTTCATGGCGGACCAACTGACTGACAGCAATTGTGAAACTGTCATGGCCATACGTCTTGCATGAATATGTAATTCATTCGCACATTCAGTTTTCATCGCGGCGTCCATGTCGCGGCTTTTCTTCGTACTAGTAGAAAGTTTCATCAACTTGGCCCCCCCCCTCTCGCCTTTCCTCCTCCGATGACGCCGATCTGCGATATCATTTCACTTTTATTCAACAATGCATTTCCCCGATCCCACCGCAGGTATTGCCCTAGCTGCAAGAAGCACCAGCAGGCGACCAAGAAGTTCGACCTTTGGTCCCTGCCCGGCATGTTGGTCATCAGCCTGAAGCGCTTCAGCTACAACCGCTACTGGCGGGACAAGCTCGACACGCTGGTTGAGTTCCCGACACGCGGGCTGGACATGTCGCCCTACGTCATCAACGCGAACCACGGGCCGGCCGTATACGACCTCGTCGCCGTCTCAAACCACTACGGAGGGATGGGCGGGGGACATTGTAAGCTAATCTCGTGGAAGACGTGACTGTATGACGGTGTTGTAACATCGGCATCTTTCTTTCAGACACTGCTTATGCCAAAAACAAAGACGACGGAAGATGGTACTACTTTGACGACTCCAGCGTCTCCCCCTCGTCGGAGGACGACGTCGTGGTATGTAGTAGAGTCTTCATGACGCTCTCGATCAATGCGACAATTAAATGTTGCCCTCCCTCTTTCAGTCGAAAGCGGCCTACGTTCTTTTCTACCAGCGTCGGGACCTCAGCGCCGGCTTCCACAAGGAGGCGTCCCCCTCGTCGTCGGCGACTGGCGCCGCCGCCTGCAACGGAAATGGCGGCATGAAAGTCAATGGCGACGCCTCCTCCGTTGAGGACATGGACATCAACTGAGTAGTGTACCGAAGCGACCGCACAGTTAGCACAAGAGTCCGGCCGACCGCGATCGTTCGCTCGTCCGTAAACCAATACCCACGTCCTCGTCCGCCTCGTCCTCCCCCGACGTTAGAGAATACTACCTACCACTTTTTGTTATGATAATCCTTTTTTCACACGTGAACGGAGTGCGAGAGAATTCAGCGGCGGACAATTTTGGTTCTCAGAAAATAAACTAATGGTTTTATGCAAATCCTTCATTTTATTGCGCGCTTAATATTATGGACGGAAAGAACTACTAGTGAATCTTTCCAGCTGCATGTACTACGAGCCCGTTATTAGATATTTTTCCTCCTTCCGTCCCTCTCCCTGGTCCCGTCTGTCAACTCGTAGGCCGGGCTGTAGCGGACCTGGCCGTCGTCACCGGTGTACTGGAGGGCCGGATTTCGCTCCGTGTCCTTCTTACCGCCGAGGGAGGTGTAGCCCTTTGAAAAGGAGACACTGTTATCCTGCGTGGCTTCAGAGAGTTAGTTCTAGTATACTCACTTTGTCGTACAGGGAGGGATACTCCAGGCTGAGCCCCCTGATGAAGCTCCACACGTGTCCGTACTCCCAGTGGAGAATGGGGTTGACGCGCATCACCCGCGGCCAGTCGCCGTCAGTCGCGGAGAAGGTGTCCTGGTACTGCGATCCCGGGTCGCCCTTCCGCGTTCCCAGCACGGTCGCCTTGATCTTGGGCCGCTCCCGCAGGAGCTTCGCGAGGGACTCCTTCAGCGGCGAGTCGGTGAACGTGACCAGGTCGAGGTTGTAGGCCTCGGCCGTCGCCCTCACGAACTCCTCCACCTCGGGAAACGGATCCCGCTCTCTCACATAGAACGCTTGCAGCCGGCCAATGCCGCCGCCTGACGACTTGGCGCGCTCGGCGAGAAAGCATTTGACCAGGTGCAGCATCACGATGCAGTCCTTGCCTCCGTTGAAGCAGACGGTCACCTCGTCGGCGGAGTAGTCGCTGAAGCACTTCTCCAAGACTGACAGGGAGCCGTCTATGGCCTTTGAGAGAGCCTCGTCGGCGCAATCGGCCTTCAGCTTCTGAATTTTGTCCATGCTGTCCTCAATCGGATTGGGGTCGTAGGCGACGACGGGAAGGCGCTCTCTGCGTACGCAGAGTTCCTGTTACGATTACTCAGCAACTACATACGCCATGAGGTTAATGTGTACGTGCCTGGCTTCTCTGACAATCTGTTCGGCCAGCTCCTCGGAGGTGGTCTCCAGCGTAATCTTGGTCTTGTAGTAGGCGTTGAACAGGTCGGGGTAGGAGCCGAAGGTGACGCCGCGGTGCTCAGAGACGAGGGAGTTCAGCGTCGCCGCGATCTCCGTCTCGCGGCAGTTCACGTAGAGCTTCTTCGTGAAGAATCGTCGACTGGACAGCCCCTTGAAGATGTCCTCGGCCACGTTCTCGAAGCCCTTTCTCAGCAGGTGCGGGATGCCGGGAAAGACGTACACGTTGCCCACGGAGACGATGGGGAAGCGGTTGGTCTTGTCGGAGCTGAAGTTGAGCTTCGCCGAGCTGGGAATCTGAAAGCAAGACCGTCTGTGTATTAGGGTTCGGATCGGTTAACCAACAAGGTAGTTTAACAGTCTTTTTGCCTGCATCACTAGTGCGTGCAACACCCGTACGCACGTCCCAGCTGAAATATCTATCAGGTGTTAAAGTAACGACATGTGTTACACAAGTAACCTGGGCAGGTTGTAAAATGCAATAATGCAACAGGTGCCAAGCAGGTTGACGCAAATAAATCCCCTGAATCGGCCAAGGTCACCTCGTGTCTTTGCAGTCAAAATGGTTCAGACAGTGATATTAGACATACCTGAGCTAGCTTGAAGCAGGGTTCGCTCCGGTCTGTGGTCTTGAACCACTCCTCGACGAAGGCGGTGAGGTAGGGGTCGTAGTGCATGCAGTCGCCGAACGCGTCGGCCACGGCCTCGTAGGTGACGTCGTCGTGCGTGGGGCCGATGCCGCCCGAGGTGAGCACCAGGTCGAAGGCGGAGGAGAAGCGGCGCAGCTCGTCGGAGATCACCTCGACCTGGTCGGGAATCACGGAGACGCGGCCGACGCGGATGCCGAGACCGTGCAGTCTGCAAATGCATGGGAATCAAACAAAGAAGATTGCAGGCAGCCTGCATAAAAGTTTAAGAGGCATAATCAGACTTTACCTTGCTGCCAAGTACGCGGTGTTCACGTCCCTTGTCTGTCCGTTGAGTATCTCGTCGCCGATGATGACAATTCCCGCTGTGACGAGGGAGGCACTTGTAGTCGACGCTGATGTAAATGAACGCTTTGAGCAATCGGACACCGCGCCGTCGTCACTGCCGCCGCCACAGATTGCGGTGGGCGTTGCCGACGCCAACGCTGACGCCGCGGGCGCGGAAGTCGAACTGGTGGCGTAATGTCTCCTCCCTTGTTCGGTGTCGGTGTCGGTCCTCTTCATCGCGGTCGACGCAGCAGCAGACTGCGCTGCGGACGACCGGACAACGGCATCATGGATGTGCGGCGTGACTGGGGGAAAAACGCTGCATCGCCGTCGAAGCGAGATTCCCGTGACGGCGGCGGCGGCATTGCAGCGCCGGCGACGATTCAGCTGAGATAAACGCGATGGCGAGGGCGACGCAGCCGCCGATGATGCCGACCGAAATGTTAGGGCAAACCTGTAGGGACTTCAAAGGAAATACTAGTTTATGTATCGAGTGAACCATTTTGTAATCGACATGTTGGTTGCTCGTACATTTAGAACTATATAATATACTACACGTCCTCAGGACACGTTGTGTAATTTGTAACTATGACCTGACTTCGATCATTGCCCCCTAACAATTGAATTGACGGATCAAAGTAACCTAAACGCGTTCTCCTGGATGGTGGACAGCCTCCCTTGAGGGATGGATGAGCAGGTCAGGTGGCGCACCAAGATCTTGGCCATACCATGCTGCACTGGGGGATCTTAATTGTTCTTGATGCGGCTTCAATAATGTACGTATATATGCGGTGCCTGCGCCTGTCTGACCGGAGCCTGTTTGTTGACAAGAACGATGGGTACAATTCATCCGCGATCCATCGTCGCTCTAGAGCAAATACGTATATTAGACGGATATTGTAGGCCATATATATGCTGCATAGGCTGTCTACACGGCCTCAAATACGGTCCACTAACTTCCAAATAGCACTACGTAGTAATGCACCACCTTAGTTGGAAAAATTACAAGTGCCTAGTTGACGTCTATGGGCTTTCCCAATGTACAGTTTACGTAGTATAGTATACTACGTACCTATATGGTCATGCTCATTGCTCATAGCTTAGTTCATTCTTGTCGGGCGGGTACAATCTTTTTGGATTGTATTACTTGGTTATGTCGTTAGTAGTCACTAATATGTACCTCTATCATAACTTCGACCAGAGGAATCTGTATGCTTTGCTGCCAATTGCTCGCTCACATGTTTCTTGAGAGGTTCGGCTCCTTTCTAACGTCTTCTAAATTGCGTCGTCGAGGTCTGACAGATACGAATTGCGCGTTGCTCTACCTAGCTAGCTAGCTAGCTAGTCAGGCTGTCTATCGTCCTGCCTGCACGTCTAGCAAAATCAACAAAGAGAAGTTCCAGTTCCAGTGCAGACAGACGGACAGAGCGATCAAGCAACGTTGCGTCTTCAGTCTTCACCATGGGCAAGACCACCGCTCACATCCTCGTCGACGACGGTGATGGCGGCGGCGGCGACGGCGACGGGAGCGAGGACTGGTCTCGTCGCGCCTCCTTCACCATCCGGTTCAAGACGAAGAAGAGCAAGAAGAAGAAGTCCAACAGCCGGGGCCACGGCCACGCGCTGTTCCAGCAGCAGCACCACCAGCACCACCACAAGGAGGTCCGCAGCAAGAAGTCGAAGCGGAAGCGGCGCGATCACTGCCACACGTGCTGCTGCGGCGGCGGCGGCGGCGGCGGAGGGGCCGGAAAGGTCTCCGGGTGCGTGTCTTCCTCCTCGTCGTCGGGGGACCGACGGGCCCGCCGGCAGATGGAGAAGAG
>JAAUYK010174305.1_pt1 | contig 11694 bp, 20 predicted proteins | sample 7278021 | NCBI WGS metagenome assembly JAAUYK01 (sample SAMN14350223, study PRJNA611818) | marine sediment metagenome | isolation source: surface marine sediment (1.8m) | place: French Polynesia: Moorea | collected 2018-08
GAATGACGAGTTCTGTTCTTTCCCCAGACTTCCCTGCATGGTTGGCCATATCTAGCCAGCGAGCCCGGCCTGCCAAGAAAGCTGATCTGGTTGCTAGCCGTGGGGATCGCCTCGGCCGGCGCGCTCTACTTTACCATCGCCAACATCATCGAGTTCATAGACTCAAGGACGACAACCAGCATCAATACGACGACCGCCTCGCTCTCTCACATCTACTTTCCAAGGTAACATATTGAACTAACTGCAATTATCGAGAGAGCAAACGCATCGCAGCGGAAGTAAATCCGATTATATGAATTCACTGCCTGCTACGACTTTCTATCGATCCCCTGTCAGGACGACATCTTTCCTCAAATAGACTTCGGAAAAGTTATACCGACTCTCAACTAAGCAATTACGGTAGAGGGAAAGATCTTCTCTTTCTGCATTCCAGCATCACGGTATGCAACGTCAATCAGGTCTCTCGGGCCTTCCTCGAGTCCATCAACGTCCCTGGCGACGAGGCTCGAATGCTCTACGACGAGTTCATCGATGGCAACCCGCAGGTGTGGCACGACTACCTCAATAACGGCAAGGTGGACGCCAAGTACAGGGAAAACATAAAAAAGATCAAGCCCTACCTGGACAAGATGCACGAGGTCTACAACTGGAATCTTAGCGAGTCCTTTGTCAAGATGGCGAACCAGGTAATTATTCATTATTCAGTCTAGTGCACGTTCGTAATCTTGAATTAGAAGTTCAAGTGTTTCTGCTACCGCTAACAGGGATGTCATGGAGGTACGTGAATTTTTATTCTTGCTTCAGAATTGCACCGACCTGATATTGTACAGCGAATGGAAGAGCAACGTTTCGCACACATACTACGACGCCTACCTGGCCGCCACCGACTACGGCGTCTGCTGCTTCATCCAGCCCTACCTGGACTTTGAGAATGAGGAGACGATCAACCTGCACCCCACCAAGTACACCCCGAAGCACTACTGGGCGGTCAAGAAGGGCTCCAGGAATGGCATTCAGAACGGGCTCAAGCTGCTCGTAGATGTCGATGGTGAGAGCAGAGAGTGTAGTACTATATATAACTCAAGCAATTTGGAATGTGATTCTTTGTCTCAGGTTTTGACTACGCTTACTTCACTCGTGGCGCGAAGGGCCTAAAGATTGTCTTCGGTGACCACCGTGACAAACCAGTAGTGAATCAAGTACGTGCTTAAGACTGGAGACGATCGATTCGTTACGCTGCCCGTGCGTGCCGAATCGTACGCCGCTTGTATTTCAAACTAGCACATTAGCCGCACTCCATTGATAAAACATTTTTCTATGCTCTATAGGACGGTTTCTACATCGCCCCCGGGGCCGAGGTGCTCGCTGCCGTCGTGCCTCAGCTGTTTAACACTACGCAGGCGGCCATCAACCGTTTCGCGCCGCACAACCGCGACTGTTACCTGGACGAGGAGTTCGACCTATTCCACATGCGGAACAAGAAGGGCTTCCGCTACGGCATGAAGAACTGCCTCTACGAGTCCGTGCTGGAGCACATCATCGACAACTGCACCTGCAAGCCGATCTTCGTTAACTTCGATCTGCAGAACAACTCGCTGGAGTCGTGTCACGGGCTCAAGCTTAGCTGCAGCCAGTACTGGATGAACAACTTCGGCAGCGAGGCCAATCCAGGAACGCATATGCGACAGAGCCAGCAGCTCGAAAATTAAATATGATCCGCTTTCAATGAAATGGGTTTCGAACTAGGTCGTCGACGTCGAGCTTCTGTCTACGTGCATACGTATATTGTAAACAGATCTGACGCACAGTTTGGACGCCCATGGAAAAAAGCACCAGTGCCGCCAGGTAAGTTGATCCATCTCTGTCAGATCGGAAACGCGTCGTAAGACCAATAAATGTTTATCAGCGGTGCAAGCATCAGTCATACAGCATGGTGAGCACGGCCAGCACGTATCCAAACAAGAACTTGTTGCCCTACAGGGAAGACTATTGCATCGTTGTGATAAAAATCTACAGGTACATTACTCCTGTTATGGTCTGGACGTACACTATACTACGTACTCATGCGTTTTAGGAGTTGTCAAAATCCGTACAAGGCAAAGATCCTCGAGGAGACCTACTCCGACTTCGGCTCGGTGTGCGACACCATAAGGCGGATGGTCGACGTGAACAGGCTCTGCAACATCTCCGAGCCAGATCAGCCGCCCCTGACTGACGTCCCCAAGGGGAAGGAGAACGAGCTGATCCACAAGTACGCAGAGGACAACATCGCGGTCATCAAGATCTTCGTCAAGGATCCCTACTACACCAACATCCAGAGGGACGAAGCCATGTCGACGGTGTCCTTCGTGGCGAATGCCGGGGGCCTCATGGGTCTCTGTGTCGGACTCAGCTTCGTCAGCATCTTTGAGATCTTCTACCACTTGATGAACGCCTGTTGGATTCAGCTGTGCGGGAAGAAGAAGAGAAGCGGCAGCGCCGACAGAGGCCCACGGACGGGGAGTTTGGCCGTGAAGGACGCAACATAGTGCAGACACGAAGACAAAGCTAGATAGGACACTTTGCCGTGCCTATGATACAAGGACGTCCCAACTCCCAAGAGAACAAAAGCATGGAGGTTTCCTACTCTTTTCTACATTACGAATAGTGCAGTATTTAAACACAAAGAGATGCATGATAGGCGTAATATGTGCATATGACCTGCATCGAATCTGTCGAGCAGTAGTACCAATCTGCTAGTCAAACCGAATGCTACTGAAGGTTTAAATTATGTGCTCAAAATACATTATGCAGGATGCAGTAAGTTAAGGCAAAGTACGCGTGTCTCTGCGGTAGCGTGTATGACTGATGATTCGTAGCTGAAAATGCTGGACAGACCTAGAAATTCCGTAACGTGATGGAATGTTTTACGTAGGCGCGAGGGCCTGACGAGTACAGAGTGATACGTCAAAACTACGTGTAAACATTTCTTCTTCCGACAAGGTTTTCAGTGAACTGACAAGTTCGTGTGTACTACTCGTACTCCGTACAATGATAGCTAGGCCTCCGAGGCCCTATCTAGGGTGGATGGAGAAGCCGAAAGATGACAGAAAAGGGGAAGAAGAATCACGATTCGCCGTCTACTGCGATCAGGTAAAGAAGCACTTCCTTCGCATTTGATCTTAGGCCAAAATGTGTCTCGGCAGACGAGTCTGCACGGCTTGCCCTACTTGCCAAGCGAGAACAAGGTCTACATGAAGTTCTTCTGGCTGGGCGTGGTTGGCGTCATGAACGGACTAGCCTTCTACTTCACCTGGAAGAACTTTGTCGAGTACATGAACTCGGGCACCACGACCAGCATTAACACCACCACGGCCTCCTTGACTGACATCTACTTTCCCAGGTTGACATGCCTCTATTTGAGAGTGATTCACAACCTGTATTAATTAACGCTTTTAGTGTAAACTTATGCAACGTGAACCAAGTTTCGAAAGCCTTTCTCTCGTCCATCGACGCCACAGGGCCCAGTAAGCAACGCATCATCTACGACTACTTTATCAGAGGCGACGTCAAGATGTGGAGAAAGTATGTCGGAGGCGAGGACGTCGGCGAGGACGTCTTCGAAGACAGGCTGGACATTATCGGCCCTCAGATGGCGCTCTTCAGTGAAAAGTACGGAGACAAAGCGTTCTATGACTTCAACAGAATAGCAAGCCAGGTCTGGAGATTAGTTTTGTTGGATAAAGAGTTCAGAGCAAGTTATACACGTGCTTAGAATTGCTCCGAACTAATTTTGTACGCCGATTGGAAGGGTGCGTACCAGCGTACCTTTTACAACGCGTGGAACTCGGCGACGGACTACGGGATGTGCTGCTCTCTTTATCCCTACATCAACTTCGAAGGAGAGAACACCAGAGACCTCTCGCCCGCCGAGTACAGCGGGGACCATTTCCACAATATGCCGAGGCTAGTTAAATGCGCTCAGTGCGAGGCAGCAATTGTGTAACTATTCAGCCTTTCCAGAGGTGTGAGAAACGGCATCCCGAACGGGCTTACACTTAAGTTGGATATTGAAAGTATGCGCAAATCCTCCACATAGAGTTTTTCTTGAGCAAACTTCCTTTCAGGTTACGACTACGCTTACTTTTTCCGAGCATCAAAGGGACTGCGGACCGTCCTCTCAGACAGCCTCTCGAAAGCCGTCGTGAACCAGGTCAGTAGTACCACGACATTTGCGCAAGTCGGCCGGAAATAACATCCTGATAACATTTTTCAGGATGGATTTTACGTCTCCCCTGGCGAGGAGATGCTGTTGGCGATCGTGCCCGAGGTTCTAAATACGACTGAGGCAGCGCTGAGGGCATTCCAACCAAGTGGAAGGAACTGTTACACTCAAGAGGGAATGGAAATTGACGCCAATGCGAAGACCATTGCAACTTTTTGCCGATTCTAGGAATTCTACTTGCAACATCTTTCCTACAGCGGCGGTTACGGCTATGGCATGAAGAACTGTCTCTACGAATCCGTTTTGAACAAGATCCTGACCAATTGCAGCTGTCAGCCGCCGTTCGCTAACTTTAACGTGAAGGTGGGCTCATATAGCATTAATAGTAGAACTTGATAGTACTTGACAAATGTCTTATCAGGGAGTGACTGAGCGATGTCATGGCCTGAAACTGGGTTGCGTACAACATTGGATGGATAATTTTGGCAGCGAGAGCGCTCCGGACCTGTCTAGCGCCCCGGACATACACGGGGATATCAAAAAGTGCAGACAGGTAAAGGACGACAATAATATCAAGTTTAAGACGAGAAAGTAAAGTTTCGTTCCTGCGTTCCAGAGGTGCGAGTACCAAACGAACCCTTTTTTGAGCACGACGACCAAGTATCCAAACAGCCAGTTGATTCAGTTTAGAGAAGATTACTGCCTGATCTTGATCAAGCTGCACAGGTATGCTCCTCTCAGGAACTAGGTCGTGGTTATTTAGAGCCTCTGCTGTATCTTCAGAGTTTGCAGCCACGAGTACCGGCGACGGCAGCTCGTGGATTGGTACGGGCCGCGATTCCCCGGTCTTGACATCTGCGACAAGGTAGAGGAATCTGTCTCGAGGGGTCTTTGTAGACACTCGAACGCACACGACACTCCTGCGTTCAGAACCCCGGAAGCGTTGGACGGGGTTATTGAGGAGTATGCGAGAGAGAATATAGCCATCATGAGGATCTTTATCAAGGATCCTTACTTTACGAACATTAAGAAGGATCAGGTAACATTACCACACTTATCCATGAAGCTAAACTATACCAGAACATGCACAGTCCACGTCTTTAACCTCCTTCGTGGGCAACGCGGGCGGCCTCGTCGGCCTTTGCATGGGCTTCAGCTTTGTCAGCTTCTTCGAGATTGTCTACCACGTCCTTAATGCTGTCGCATATTTCGTATCGAGCTTCGTCGCCGTCAGGAAATCGGAATAGACAACGGCGCGTTAATCAAGCGTGGATCTACTACACACAAAAAATATACAATCAATCTCATTAAACCAGATCGGTTAAGCCTATTGCACCCATTGAATGCAATAACTAAAAGTTCTTATATTAAGTGTGTATATGGAGACGCTTCACTCGGTGGGAGGGCGGCGCCCATATGTCACGCTTGGAAAGTTGATGGGTCCGCAATATTGGGACGGTGACGAAACACGATCGAGCGCTCCAGTACCCATTATTCGAATGCAAGTACAGGGAGGCACACCTACGTACGTACGATGTATGAAAATTCAGCTGACGCGAATGCGAGGAGCAGCGGCTTCCTGCAGTACTGCGACCAGACCACCCTGCACGGCCTCCCCTACCTGCCCTCGGAGGGTCCCCTCTTCAAGAAGGTCGTCTGGGTGGTCGTGTTCGGGTGCTCAAACATCCTCGCGCTATACTTCACGTGGAGGAACTTTGCAGAGTACATCAGCTCCACGACCACGACCAGCATAAACACGACGACGGCGTCCTTGTCGGAGCTCTTGTTTCCAACGTAAGGGGAAAGTGCGCTTTAGGCAGTGTAAAGTGTTCTTAAGAAAGATATATACTAATTTCAGAGTCACAATATGCAACGTTAACCAGGTGTCAAGGGCGTTTCTGGCTACCATAGACGCAGGCGCTATCAAGGACCAGCGTGTCTTCTACGATGAGTTCATCGAGGGCAACATTCCTCTGTGGAACAACTTCAGGAAAACGGGCAATAAGAGCGAAAACTTCTACCAGGGAAATCTTAAGAAGGTGCAGTCAAAGATGAAACTCCTCGAACAGACTTACGGTTCGGAAGGCGTCCAGGGCTTCACGAAGCTCGCTAGTCAGGTACGTACTAAGGACTCTACGTAGCTGATTTGTGCATGATGAAACTGCGTTTTGCTTTGCGCTTGCAGAACTGCTCAGACATGATGCTATACGTGCAGTACAAGACCATATATTCGAGGTTGGATACCACAGAATACCCTAAAAAGGAAGACTTTTGGCAAAGTTGATCAATAACTAGGATCTTCTACGACTCCGACATAGCGACCACAGACTACGGCATCTGCTGCACCATCTACCCCTATCTGAATTTCGAATACGGCGCGACGAGGAACCTCACTGCCGGCAAAATGAAAGCCGTCAACTTCCATAACAAGGCGAGGGGCATAAAGAACGGCTTGCAGAACGGACTGAAGCTAATACTGGACATTGAAAGTAAGGCTTTCTTTCAATACTGCTCGACTACACAGCGTCGTTGTCCATGCAGGCTTCGACTACGCCTACTTTTACCGGGGGTCGAAGGGAGTTCGGGCCGTGCTGTCAGACAGGCGATACAAGCCGGTTGTCAATCAGGTGGAGCTACAGTTCAAAGCTCATTCGATGGAAGCGTATGAGTCAATCAAGCTCTCATTTCTATTTCAGGACGGCTTCTATATTGCGCCGGGAAAAGAAGTTCTCCTAGCCCTTGTTCCCGAAATACTGAACACGACTGAGGCGGCGCTCTCTCGGTTCACGCCCCCAGTCAGAAACTGCTACACGGAAGAGGCGTGATCATGCACACATTTCGGTGTAGTAATAGCGGAACTGTGGTCGTAACAATTGCTATCCCATTTAAGGAGTTTTACTTCAGCCACATGGCGTACAGTTCGGGATACACGTACAGCATGAAGAATTGCCTCTATGAGTCCGTCTTGGACAAGATCATCGGAATTTGCAAGTGCAAACCAACGTTTGTCAACTTTAAGCTCTGGGTATTTAAGTGCCAGTTGTAGTAGATTTCACGCTTCAAATATTCGAAACTTTGTGCGTTAACAGGGTCACCCGAATCTGACAACCTGTCGCGGCCTCTACCTCGGCTGCATGCAGTACTGGATGTCAAACTTTGGTAGCGAGGGCGACCCGGAGCTGACGTACGCCTACGACGCCAATGGCCAACTGAAGAAGTGCTACCAGAGCTGCGTCCACCAGACCGACAACTTCCTCAGCACGTCGACAGCGTATCCGAACAAGAGACTGCTGGAGTTTCGGCAAGACTTCTGCCTCATTCTCATCAAGATGTACAGGTACGCAGGAAATTTTAAAGGCCTATTTACCTTCTATTACCTCCCCAGAGTTTGCCAGAACAGCTACAGAAGGCTTCAGCTGGAGCAGTACTACGAGCGTCGGGGCGGCTTCCGTACGGACATTTGCAGCTACGTCGTCCTGCAAGTGACCACTTATAGACTGTGCAACGACTCGAATCCGCACAGTCCCCCGGCCGCGACCACGCCGAAAGACCTCAACAGAATAGTGGAGGACTACGCGAGACAGAACATCGCCGTGGTCAACTTTTACATCAAGGACCCCTACTACACAAACTACAAGAAAGACCAGGTAGGTATACGAGTTTGAACTCTTTAACATTTAGAACGTGTGCGGCACGAAAGTCTTCATTATAGGCCATGTCCATGATCTCCTTCGTGGGGAACGCGGGCGGACTGGTCGGACTCTGCATGGGATTCAGCTTTGTCAGCTTCTTTGAGATTCTCTACCACGCCTTCGGTTACGCCGTCAAAGCCGTCCAGTCATTGTCAGACGAGAGCGCAAAGAAGAAATAAAACGAAATACGTACGCTACGTCGCAAAATTGAAAGGCAGCTCCAATGCGTCAGCGATTATATGTATTTGATCGCTCGGAGCAACGCGCAAAACCGCCGCGTCGCGACCAGCCAAGTACGGTACCACCCACGGGCCCCGTAAATTTGAGCAATCGAGGACGTACAGTAGCAGACAGCGTGCCGCCGCGCAACCGGCCAAGTGCTTCAAGCTCGCCCGCAGTGCCAATGAATTATGCACCCTCAGGGTCAGGTGAATATTTAATTAACCTACGAAATTATTTTTAAAGGCCGGTTCAAGAACGTTACTGGCATAGCGTCAGCATGCTCATAAATTGGATATCTTTTCCCTTCAGACAAGCGACGGCCATTGCATTGGCTCTCTTTGCTGTGTTATTACACAATAACGACGCCTAGCTATAGCTCCAGCCAGGGTGACATATCAAAGACAAGTAACGTCGGGGCTTCGGCGCCGCTGCGACAGCCCCAATGCGAGGGCTCTCTGTTATTTGGTACATAAATAAGCTCAACCGACATGCACTGTCATTCTGCCAGCCGCACAGTTCCATCATCGAAGGAGTAGGAAAGAAAGGCCAAGACTTGCCTTAAAATTCAGGGTGCGGTGAGCTTAATCTACTGCCCACAACAATTAATTACTGTAGTTGTATGACGAAAGACGAATCTTTGTCTCGAAGCAAGGACAAGGTGGGCGTGGGTCAAAAGCGGTTGAGTATTGGAGCGACTAGACTAGACTAGAGCGATGATGTCAACCCAAACGCGGATACTCAATCGCAGCTGCAAGCTGCCAACGTCAAGTGTGTGAACGCTGCCGGATAGTGCGGCGACTCGATTGGATGGCAACCATGAGTGCTGCCGTGAGAGTGAAGACCAGCCGGGTCCGTTCTGAAAACACCCAGGAGGACAACCAAGGTTGGGAGCACTTTTACCGATTTTGCAACGAGGTACGTCTTCCAGTCCCTTGCTGACGAAGCAGTCTAAATAGCTTTCGTTTTAGACCTCTCTCCACGGCTGGTCCTACTTGGCTACGGAGCGCGGCTTGTGCCGAAAGCTCCTCTGGCTTGCGGCGACGCTCACAGCCAACGTATTTGCTCTGTACTTCACGTACAGGAACATCGTGGAGTACGCCAATTCGACCACAATCACCAGCATTAACACGACGACGGCGTCATTGACAGACATCTTTTTTCCCAGGTTTTAATTGGAATTATAATGCGCGTGCTCAAGAGTAAATTTCCTTCATGTAGCGTGGTGACTTGCAACGTGAACCAAGTGTCTCGTGCCTTCCTCATGTCAATCAACGTGACCAACGAGACTGAAGCGGGAATGCTGTATGACCACTTCGTCGAGGGCAACGTCACTAGGTGGGAGATCTTTGAGCAAGAAGGGAGAAACTACTCGGAGTGGAGAGGAAGGCTGAACGACATCAAACCGCAGCTCGAGATGTTGAAGCAGAAGTACAACTGGAGTGACAAGGTCTCCTTCACCAAGCTCGCTAATCAGGCACACAATAGTCGGCCTTAAAAGGTTGATATCGGTTTCCAAAACTTGTATTTCGATTTAGAAATGTCCCGACTTGATGCTCTCCACGACATGGAAGAACAACTACACCGTCGTCTTTTATGACGCCTACCAGGTCACCTCCGACTACGGCGTCTGCTGCTCGATCGTCCCGTACCTGGACTTCACGAATCCGGAAACGTCGCAGAAGTCGCCGAGCACATTCACGTACAAGGATTACCACGGTGTTCCCCGCGGGACGAAAAACGGCATTCAGAACGGCCTGAAGCTAATGATCGACGCAGAAAGTACGTAATTAGCCCCTCAGTTCAAGTCGCTAAGAAAGTACGTACATTCACGATAGGTTTTGATTACGCATACTACTACCGGGGAGCCAAAGGCTTCAAAATGGTACTGGTAGATCACCGGGACAAACCAGTGGTCAACCAGGTAAGAGAATTTTCTCTTCCAAGGTATGCATGGAGATTGGAGACACCATTGCAGGATGGCATTTACTTGGCACCCGGCACTGAGCAGCTCATAGCCATCGTTCCGAAAGTGTACAATACGACGGTGGAGGCGATCGATAAGTTTGACCCTAAGTGGAGAAACTGCTACACTGACCCAGTGAGTGTGAAAGCCGATTTAGTTTAATGCTACGTAAATCTCCCTCCTATCTGTATGTGCAGGAGTTTGATCTGGAGAACATGAGCTACAACAAATCGTTCCGGTACGCTATGAAAAATTGCCTCTACGAAGCTGTCCTCGAGAAGATCATAGAGAACTGCACGTGTAAACCGACCTTCGTCAACTTTGTGCTAACCGTAAGTGGAGGCTTTTAGCATTAGTTTGTTAGTACAAGCTTGAAAAATTTTATTCGCAGGGCGACTTGGAAACCAATCTAGAATCGTGTAGCGGCGTTCGCCTCGGCTGCATGCAACACTGGATGAACAATTTCGGTAGTGAGTCGAATCCAAGGCTGTTGGACGCGCGAGATGTGAACCATAATGAGATGCAATGCCGACCAGTGAGTTGGAAAAAATACGTACTGTGACTAAGATCTTACGTACCCATTGGGTTGGACACAGAGTTGTGAGCACCAGACTCAAGAAATAATCAGTACGGCCAGCGACTATCCGAACAGAAAACTTTTGGAATACAGAAGGGACTACTGCATAATCATGCTTAAAATACACAGGTAGGCAAACTGCAACTGTTCTTATTAATTCCAAAACGTCAAAAACTATTCCAGGATATGTCAAAACGAAAATAAGAGGCAAACTCTGGAGAATACCTACAAGGATAAAGGACACGTCGACATCTGCAAGAATGTCACAGATTTCGTAAAGAAGAAAGTCTGCGACCAGAATGGTCACCACGTGACATCGCCGCAGTACCTGACGGAGGATGGCAGCGACCCTATGGACCTGTTCATTCAGGAGTACGCCTCCAACAATGTGGCTGTGGTCAAGATCTTTGTAAAGGACCCTTACTATGTCAACTACAAGAAAGATGTGGTGCGTACTACTTTTTGCTTCGACCTTCAAGGCAATGCATGTGGTTTCCGATTTTCTCTTTCAGGAGATGACGTTGACGTCGTTCATTGGAAACGCAGGGGGACTCATGGGCCTCTGCCTCGGCCTCAGCTTCATCAGCATTTTCGAGGTCTTCTACCACATTGTGAACGCGTGCGCGTCGAGGTTGTGCAGGGCAACAACGTTGGTCGAGAGGAACGTTACCAGCGTCCAACCGCAGAATAAATTTTAACCTACCTGGAGGATAGTTGAGGTTTCGTTCCACTGTTCTCCCTGTGCACCCTCCCAGGTTCCGAGCAGGGAGAGACAGACCTTGCCGCAGTTGTAGAGATTCGGGTTGAATCGGACGACTCCGCCGCCGGTGGTGCGGAAGTTGACCGACGGCGGGCACTGCGGATACTTGGGAGGGAAGAAGATGTCGAACAGGTAGCAGCCGCCAGTGTACGGGGTGTCGGTTGGTCTGGATATAATTGGATCATTAACGCGGTAGAATAGACTACGTTAATCTCCTTCCTTCCTTCCTACCCCGTTATGATGGCCCTGAGCAGCGTGGACTTGTCGTCGTCCGAC
>JAAUYK010068746.1_pt1 | contig 11692 bp, 12 predicted proteins | sample 7278021 | NCBI WGS metagenome assembly JAAUYK01 (sample SAMN14350223, study PRJNA611818) | marine sediment metagenome | isolation source: surface marine sediment (1.8m) | place: French Polynesia: Moorea | collected 2018-08
ATACTGCCCACTGTACGGGCAGTATTATGGTGGGTGGCGGCATTGCCGTTTTGTATATTGGGTTTGCGATCGCTTGTGCGCATTACCAAAGAACATCCAGAACTCAAACTTTTACTGGCACTAGCAGGAGCATTTGCCTTTGTTCTCTCTGCCCTAAAAATACCATCAGTGACGGGCAGTTGTTCCCATCCGACAGGGACTGGACTGGGGGCGATTCTCTTCGGTCCTTCAGTGATGTCTGTTTTGGGGGCATTGGTGTTATTGTTCCAAGCAGTCTTATTAGCGCATGGCGGTTTGACGACCTTGGGGGCAAATATATTTTCCATGGCAATCATCGGACCATTTGTCGCTTATGGGGCTTACAATCTCTTCAAAACTAGAAATCAAAAGCTAGCGATATTTCTGGCAGCAGCTTTAGCTAATTTGTTAACTTATATAGTTACTTCGATGCAATTAGCGCTGGCTTTTCCAGCAGCATCGGGAGGAGTTTGGGCCGCATTTATAAAATTCGCGGGAATTTTTGCCATTACCCAAGTGCCACTGGCAATTACGGAAGGATTGCTAACCTTAATGGTGTGGAACTGGCTACAGGAATACAACCAAGAAGAATTACAAACACTGAAATTAATTAGAAATTAAAAACGATGAATAAATCCTCATCAGCGCAACAGAATTGGTTTCTGGCGATCGCAGTTATTGCCCTAGCCGTAATACCATTAATCTTTGTCAAGGGAGAATATGGCGGTGCAGACGGACAAGCCGAAGAAGTGATCGCCGAAATACAGCCTACCTATGAACCCTGGTTTCAGCCTTTTTTTGAACCTCCTAGTGGGGAAATTGAAAGCCTTCTATTTTCCTCCCAAGCAGCAATTGGGGCAGGAGTAATTGGTTATGCCATTGGTTTATATAAAGGACGCAATCAAAAAAAGTAAACAATTAATTTACCTATTACTTATTGCTTAATATTCATGCACCTCTGGCTCGATAACCTATCCCATAACAATCGCTTACGCCATCTACCGCCCGAACATAAGTTAGGATTTGCTTTATTAGGGTTAGTGATCGCCCTAATTGCCCATCAACCCATACAGATCGCGATCTCTTTATGGATGAGTGTTTGGATTGTTGGTTATGCTCGAATTCCCGTTAAAGTTTACGGGCAAATGTTGGGTTTAGCCATCGGATTTTGGGTAACAAGCATTCCTGCATTAATAATCTCTGGTGTAGCTGTCTCGGCACGGGCAGCGATTCAAGCAGATGCTTTGTCTGGATTGACTGTTGGCTCTTATTATTTTTATCTCAGCGATCGGGGCTTAATACAAGCAAGTTTAATTTTTTTTCGCACTATTAGTACGGTTACTTGCCTTTACTTTGTCTTATTTACGACTCCCTTTACAGAGTTATTACAAGTATTGCGTCGTCTTGGCTGCCCTGTGGTGTTAACGGAATTACTATTATTGATGTATCGATTTATCTTTATCCTCTTATCCACCGCTAGAGAACTCTGGATTGCCCAACAATCCCGTAATGGTTACTGCACTCGCCAGCGATGGATTTATAGTCTTAGTTTACTGGTAAGCCAACTCTTGCAAAAAACATTGGCACATTACCGACAATTCGTTCTTTCCACCGCAGCAAGAGGCTTTAATGGGGAGTTTAGAGTTTGGTCTTCTCAAAATTATCACCCGAATCAACGATATGCCATCGAAGCTAGTCTTGGTTGTCTGGCTTTGACAGTTTGGAATTTACAGTTATAAATAAAATGTCCCAGTGGCTGTTGGAATTTGAAGATATTTACTATACCTATCCAGGGACAACCCAACCTGCGATCGATCTTTTAACCCTACGTATTCCTCAAGGGAAACGCTGTGCTGTCATCGGTCAAAATGGTTGCGGGAAAACAACGCTATTTCTGTTGGCTAATGGACTGTACAAACCGCAACAAGGCAGCATTCGCTATGGAGGGAAGCGACTTAAGTACGATCGCAAGTCTCTGATAGACTTAAGACAACGGGTGGGACTGGTATTTCAAAATCCCGAACAACAATTAATTGCCTCTACGGTGGAAGAAGATATATCCTACGGTTTGTGTAATCTCGGACTTTCCGAAGCGTTAATTGCCCAAAGAGTCCAACAAGTCCTGAAACAATTTGAACTTACTTCCCTTGCCACCAAACCCGTTCATCAATTAAGCCTCGGTCAAAAAAAGCGGGTATCTCTCGCTGGGGTGATGGTTTTACAACCGACTTTATTATTATTAGACGAACCTACTGCCTATCTCGATCCCCTACATACTCGCCAGTTAGCACAAACCTTAGCCACAATTCATGGTGAAGGTACGACAATTCTCATGGCAACTCACGATCTAGAATGGGTCTATCGTTGGGCAGATTGGGTATTTGTTATGGATCGAGGCAAACTGATATTAGAAGGAACGCCCAAAGATATTTTCGCACTACAAGAGCTACTGGAAAGAATTAAGCTGGGTGTGCCGTTAGGGTTTCAAATATCATCTCTACTTGATGAAGTAAGTCAATCTACAACTATCGAGCAACTTAAAACCAAAATTTCACAGATATTAGATTATTAGCTGAACTATGAAATCTCTAAAACAAAAAAACCATGATTTGAGTTTGATTCCAGCCGAATCTGACCTAGATTCCCCATTATCTCACTTAAATTCCTGGCAAATAGCTTATCAAGTAATCTCTAAAAGTAATTGGTGGCAGATATTTTTAATTACTATTGGTAGTGCAAGCAGTATTATCTATCCCCATGTGCCTTTCGTGGGTTTTGCTGCGGTAGCTGGTAACACTTTAACTCGTAAAAAAGCATTGATTAGTGCAATAAGTATTTGGTTTGCCAATCAACTTTATGGCTTTACCATTCGTCAGTATCCCCTAACTTTAGAGTCTCTGACTTTGGGGCTGGTTATGGGTTTAGGAACACTGTTGATTACTTGGTTGGTTACACTGCGACCAAAATTTAGCCGTTATAACTTTCAGGGTTATTTAATTTGGCTAGCGAGCGGTGTTGTAGGTGGGTATACCATTTATCAAGGGAGTATCGTGCTAATTGCCCAGTTAATGGGCGGACATGGACTCACTGCGGTAGTTTTGGGGCGTATTTTTGTCAGGGATACAGTGTGGGCTTGTACTTTATCTGCAATTCACTGTAGTTTAGTCTGGGTAGTGATTCAGACCATACCTCAATACGAGCATCCTTCTTTCCCTCCTACCTCTGAGCCAGGCTATCGTCCTCCTGGTTGTGGACGAAAAGGTTAACTACGCAAAAAACTTGCTCAGAAGCAAGAAGCTCTTCGCTGGCCAAACTTGATATTATAAATAGAACATTGTAAATAAATATTACGGTTTCATTAATGTACCTATATTACGCTCTTGGATTTATCGTATTACTATTAGCGCTCGGTATTGTTGTCTATTTAATCACTCCTCGCAGCTATGAATCGTCTGAGACGGTAGCCACTTCTTACGACGAATGGACTCAAGACGGTATTTTAGAATTTTACTGGGGCGAACATATCCATTTAGGTCACTATGGCTCACCACCACGACGCAAAGATTTTTGGCAAGCTAAAGCTGACTTCGTACACGAAATGGTTAAGTGGGGTGGTTTAGATAAATTACCTCGCGGTACTACTGTTTTAGATGTAGGTTGTGGAATCGGTGGCAGCAGCCGTATTTTAGCCAAAGAATACGGATTTGAGACTACAGGTATTACTATTAGCCCCAAACAAGTACAAAGGGCGACAGAATTAACCCCTGAAGGAGTTACTGCTAAATTCCAGGTAGATGATGCTTTGGCACTATCTTTCCCAGACAATAGTTTTGACGTGGTTTGGTCGATTGAAGCTGGTCCTCATATGCCAGATAAAGCTAAGTATGCTCAAGAAATGATGCGAGTATTAAAGCCTGGAGGTATTTTAGTAGTAGCTGACTGGAATCAGCGAGATGACCGTCAAAAACCCCTCAATTTCTGGGAAAAACCAGTAAGGCGTCAATTATTAGACCAGTGGTCCCATCCTGCTTTTTCTAGTATTGAAGGCTTTTCCGAACAAATAGCAGAGACTGGATTAGTCGAAGGAGAAGTAGTAACTGCCGATTGGACTCAAGAAACTCTTCCTTCTTGGTTAGAATCAATTTGGCAAGGAATTGTTAGACCCGAAGGATTGATTAAGTTTGGCTTCTCAGGATTTATTAAATCCCTGAGAGAAGTACCTACCATGCTACTAATGCGGATTGGATTTGGAAGTGGTCTTTGCCGATTCGGAATGTTCCGCGCCGTTAAGTCTAAATCAGTACCCCAGTCAACAGAGACTTCTACAACTGAAGTAGTCAACGCTTAAGGAACTAAATATCGGCTATTAAATTAATATAGAACACTCGTGAAAGGGACTGGGGACTGAACAACTGTTTCTCATTTGAAGGGCAATAAAGACTACTTTCACTCCCAAAGCGATGATAATGTTTTGCCAAACAATGCGGAGAGTTCGGCGGGCGAGCGCGATCGCTTCAGCTACTTTAGAGGGTGCATCGGTCATGATTACCACATCGGCGGTTTCAATGGCTGCATCCGAGCCTAGTCCCCCCATAGCTATGCCCACATCAGCACGAGCAATTACTGGTGCGTCGTTGATGCCATCCCCGACAATAGCACAGTTTGACCATCGAACAGAAGCCCTAGAATTTAAAGACAGTCCGAATCGTGCCGACAAAAATAGTGTCATTATTGCTGTTTCCTTCGGGATTGACAATCACCAACAAGCCAGGATTAATGCTAATGTTGTCCGCGACTGGGTAGCGATAGAACCCTTCCAGGTGCCAAGGGGTGTCATTATTTTCCGGACCGCTATCATTACTGGTCACTCGCGGCGGGTTTCCGAAGACAAATCCAGCCAAACTGCCCTCTTTTCCCTGGTCAGGGAAAGCGAGTGTAACCGCCCAGTTAAAAATGGTGGCGTTATCATTCTGGTTCACAGCCGCCCCCTGGAAGCCAATGCCATTCTTTTGAGCGTAAGCCAGGGTCAGTCCCACCCAACCGGAAAGGGTAAAGGCTGGACTAATGCGGAAGCTAGATTGAAACCCAAATTGCTCCGCTGAAGTAGGAAGTTGACCAAACGGTGCATTGGCCAGTTGGCTTCCGGTTAACCCTGAGACGAATGCCTTGCCTGCGGGATAGTAGGAACGGACGTAAGTCAACCCTAAATTAATCTGATCGGTGGGTTCGAGCGCCAGTTGCGCTAGTGCTGCGTAAGAACCATTGAAAAGACCGTTTCCCTCACTGGGATCGTTGGCATTTCTGGCTAAGTATCCCAAAGATAGGCTCAGAGAATCCGTCAAGTCATACACGCCGGTTACGCCTGCTCCTCTAGCACCTTGGATATAGATGGGATTAAACCGTCCAAAACGTGAAATGGAGCCGGTCAGCGCATTGGCAAAGAAGGGATTGAAGTTGTCAACATTGAGATTGAAACGCCCGCCAGTTGCGTCAACGTGAAAGCGGAGGTTTTGCGTGACGGGAAAGCGGTAGAAGAGTTTACCAAGATCTAGGGAGTTGTCGGTGTTGCGCCTAAAAGCCAAGCGGGTCATATTCGTTCCTGTAACCAGGGGTCCAAAGGGAACTGTATTGAGCGCATCCAAACGAAGTTTCAGAAGGTCACGACCCGTAAAACTGGTATCGAAATTGAGGCGAACTCGATCATCGAGAACAATATTATTGGAAAGGTCTTCACCACTGCCGTCGGCTTTTTTATCCCCAAAAGCTCCATTAGCAGAGAAGACGATTTCTCCCCGCAGCTTGGTATTGGTGGCAAATTGATGGTCTTCCAAGAAAGCGGCGCGACTTTCGAGGTTATCGATGCGCGTTCCCAAAACGGCAAGTTCGACGGCCAACTCCTCACTCAGTCTTTTTAAGGTTTCGAGTTCTTCGCCCAGGACGGTTACATTTTCTTGGAGTAAGCGCTCGAGCTGGTTTAAACAGGCATTCAACCCGGCGGCGAATTCATAGCGACTGATTGTCCGGTTGCCTGCGTAAGTGCCATCGGGGTAACCGGCAATACAGCCGTAGCGTTCGACCAGACTTCGCAGTGCTTCAAAAGCCCAGTCTTCCGGAGAAACATCTCGTAATTGGGAAACGGAGTTGACTTGCTCTAGTGGATGCAACTCTTGCGTATATTGGTTAATAGCTTCCCAAATTTCGCTCGCATTTACCTTAGTATTGATAGCTGAAATCCCCCACCAAACGAGGAAACTAAGCCCCCAAACGCGCCACCGAGCTTTTGCCATTGTCACGAATCACACCCAATTTAGCGTTGGAGTATTTTGGGAGACGACAGCAACCGATGTCAAAAGACAATTGGTCAAATCACACACCTTAACCACTACACTTAAGGCCAGCAGACTTTCCCAGTTTGACTGCCTGTCTTTTGACAAAAGAAACCTGTTGTATCAGCATCAAAGGCGCATGAGGAGGTTAATCGGCGAGCGCATGAACTCAAATCGTGGGAGTCAACACCCTCTGCACCCGATTCAACCCATTTGGCCGGAGTTAATCGGACTGGGGCTCTTTTTAGCTTTATGGCAGGTCGGAGCGATGGGCTATAGCACCGTTGTCTTCCCTTCCCCCCTAGAAACTTGGGCAGCCTTGGAGCGTTTGGCAACAATGGGAAAGTTGGGAAACGCCTTCCTCACCACCAGTTTCCATCTGTTTAGTGCTTTCGCGCTCGCTGTCTTGCTGGGCATCACTCTCGGCATCGGTGCAGGCATTCAGCCTTGGTTCCAAAGGGCAATTAGCCCATTTATTAGTGCCCTCCAAGGCATTCCTCCTATTGCTTGGATTGTTCTGGCACTGCTCTGGTTTGGCAGCGGGAATGCTACGCCGATTTTTACCATTACAGTGGCTGTCCTCCCCATTATTTTTCTCGGCGCAGTAGAGGGGATGCGAACTTTTCCTACGCCTTTGTTAGAGATGGCTCATCTGTATTGCACGCCTAAGCGCTTGCTCTTAACCGACCTCTATTTCCCCCACCTGCTCTCCTACCTCTTCCCCTCCTTGGCGGCGGGACTGGGACTGGCGTGGCGGGTAGCGGTCATGGCAGAACTCCTGTCCTCGGAAACCGGAATTGGGGCAGAGTTGAATCTGGCTCGGATTAACTTGGACACCGATGAGGTGATGGCTTGGATAGCCTTCGTGGTAGTCTTGATTTGGACTTCTGAATACCTGCTGCTTCGTCCCCTCCGTCGCCTCCTAGAGCCCTGGCGACATCGGGAAACGCTGACGAGTTCGAGTTCGGCCAAGCTTTCCCAACGCTGAAATCCGACAGTTCCTTGTTAATTCTCGATCGCATCTGCTATCAATACGACCATCGCCCCATCCTCAATGGGGTCAGCCTCACCTTGGCACCGGGACAAATCCTCTGTTTGACGGGACCTTCTGGCTGTGGCAAAACCACTCTCCTGCGAATTGCGGCGGGTTTACTTCAACCTAGTGCTGGTGTCGTTAATAACAGGTTTGCCTGCACTGCCTACGTTTTCCAAGAACCCCGACTCCTTCCCTGGCAAACCACTCAAGAAAATCTCGCCTTTGGACTCAAAGCCAAAGGTATTTCCAAACAGGAGCGCGAGCGCTCCTCCAAGCGGTTAGCCCAACAACTCGGTTTAGAGCAAGCCCTTCACCATTACCCGCACCAACTCAGTGGCGGAATGCAACAACGGGTAGCTTTGGGTCGAGCCTTGGCAATTAACCCCGATTTGCTCCTACTCGATGAACCGTTCAACGGCTTAGATATCGGCAGAAGGCGGGAGTTTCAGGAAATGTTGCTCAAACTGTTGGACGCTCGTCACTTAGCAGCTTGTTTAGTCTCCCATGACCTAGCTGAAGCTGTCCGCTTGGGAGATCAAATACTGGTTATGTCTCCTTCTCCCAGTCAGATTATGTATCGGTGGCCACAAAAACAACCTCCCGGTGCTAGAGATGAAGCCTATATTCATGCTAGTGTCTCTCAATTACTGCTCCATCCCCAAGTTGCCGGGTGCTTCGGCAACCGGCAATATTCCTCTAATTCCCATTGAGTAAAGTTGCTATTTTATGGACAAAAATTCCCTAGATGGGACACAACCATCCAAATCCACCGAGAATCAGATTACTCTGTTAAAAATGGCACTCTCTTTCCTGAAAGTTGGTGCCATCGGATTTGGGGGTGGGGTAGCCGTGATTTCCCTCTTAGAACGTGAATGGGTTGAGCAGCTACATTGCTTAGAGGTTGAAGAATTTTTACACGGTGTTGGTTTGGGGCAGCTCCTCGGACCATTCGCTGTCAACGCTTCCATCTTTATTGGCTATCGTAGCTTTGGCTTATTAGGCGCACTAGTGGCGGAAATTGCCTTTCTGTTACCTTCCATTGTTGTAGTGATCTTGCTCTCATGGTTATATTTCTCCTTCCATGAGATCCCTTCCCTAAAAACAGCTTTAATCGGTATTGCTCCGGTGGTAATCGCTCTGATTGTTAGCGCAGCTTGGTCTATTGGACGCCAAACTATCCGCTCACGGATTGGCTCGGGACTCTGTTTAGCAGGCTGTTTAGGAAGTTTAACCCATATTAACCCCCTCTCGATTTTAGCGCTCGCTGGTTTGAGCGGATGGCTCTTAAAACTAGGCCGCACTCAACAAAATCGTCAGCTTACTAAGAGCGAGAATAAAATATTCTTACTTTTGCCCCCTGCGATTCAACTACTACCCCATAGTTATCCTGTTATCTTTGTCACCGCTACCGGCGTTACTTCCGTGAGTTTACTGTTGCTTGCTTGGGTATTTCTCAAAGTAGGCTTTGTCTTCTTTGGAGGCGGATTCGTCCTGATTCCCATTCTCAAACAGCATCTAGTCAACGATTTAGGTTGGTTAACGCAACAAGAGTTTCTTGATGGTGTAGCTATCAGTCAATTAACTCCTGGTCCGATTGCTGTTCTAGGAACATTTGCGGGCTACCAAGTGGCTGGGCTCGTCGGAGCATTAACCGCTACGGCTGCCCTATTTGCTCCTGCTACCGTACTGATGTTGTTAATTTGCCAATTCTATCAAAAGTTGCACACCATCAAGGGAGTTCAAGACTTTCTGGCAGGGGTTAATCCGGCGGTGGTGGGGTTAATTGTTGCTGCTGCCATTGCCCTTGTCCCAAACGCCCTCAACTTAGCCCATCCCCTGGGTATTATTTTATGTCTGGTTTCCCTATTTTTGCTTTCTTCCTGGAAGTGGCATCCTGCCATCGTGCTTGTCATGGGCGCAATGGTGGGGATTTCTCTGCCAGAATTGTTAGCTTAGAAGCTTGATTTTTAAGCGCGAAAAAAAATCTGTAAGGTTTCACTGATGCTCGCTTTCAACCGCCGTCGCTTTTTACAATTGTTGAGCGCTACCACAGGGTTAACTTTGACCTCTCATCTGTGGGGGTGTACTAGCCAAACTTTCTCTCAATCTCAGAACCAACAGCTAGAAAAATTAACCATTGCTGGCTCTCCCATTACCATTACAGTACTGCTTGCTTATTTATCCGAGCAACCTGAGATTCAAGCGTTGGCACCAGAGGTGGATTTTCGCCTTTGGAAAACTCACGACCAACTCCGCGCTGATGTGGTTTCCGGTCAACTACAAGTGTCTGCCACCCCTACCTCCCTAGCTGCAAATCTCTATCAACGAGGTGTCCCCATTAAGTTACTCAACGTTTTAGTCTGGGGCGTATTGAATCTATGGAGTGGGGATGAAAACCTCAGCAGTTGGGAGAATTTGAGAGGCAAAAAAGTTTTGATTCCTTTCCGAGGCGGACTGCCATCACAGTTATTCTTTTACCTCGCCAGTGAAAATGGGTTAAATCCAGAACAGGAACTAGACATTGAATACACAACTGACTTTGCCCAAGCAGTGCAGTTATTGTTAGCTGAACGGGGAGATGCTGCCCTTCTCTCAGAACCAGCAGGTACCGGAGCCGAAATTCAGGGACAAGAGTGGGGCATACCGATCCGATTGGTACTAAATCTCCAACAAGAATGGGGCAAGGCGACAGGAAAAGAACCCCGCATTCCCCAAGCAGGAACTCTAGCGTTAACTTCCCTAATTGACCAGTATCCAGAGGTCACTCAATTAGTGCAAGCAGAACTGAAAACGGCAACTGCCTGGGCAAGGGAAAACCCTTCTGAGGCAGCCGAACTGGGAGCCAAATATCTGGGATTAAAACCAAGGGTGCTCGAACGTTCTCTGGCAAAAACTCCATTAGAGATGGTTACGGCGGTTGAGGCTAAAGAAGATTTAGAGTTCTGGTTTTCCCGTCTGATGAAGAAAAACCCCAAACTATTGGGAGGGCAACTGCCCAATGCTGGGTTTTATTACGGCTAGGAAACTGTTATGCTTGAGTGCCATTGTGTCCAAACCCCAGAGTTAGACTATCAGGAGCCAAGAAGTGATTCAAATGATAGGCTCGCTCCTCAGTTTTGAGCAAAATTTGCTCGTAGAGATAGCGGGTGGCGCGCTTCTAATTACGAAGACTTCAGGAGAACTGCAGGCAACCCACTACCGAACTGCCCTTGTTGCGGCTCTAACAACCCTGATTGGAGCAGTTTTGATTACAATTATCACGCCAATCTTTTACTGGCCAACCCGCGATCGCTTCTCTTGCTTCGCGCTCCTTGGCTCACCCTCATTAGAGAACATCTCCAAGAGCCGCAACAAGGGCAAATTCTAGAATACTGGCGAGTTGAAAAGGCTGACTCTGTAGTCATTTTACCCATTCAGAACCATCAACTGATTTTGCCGCCTCCGACCTACCGCCCCGGACTGGGGAAACCAACTCTGGACTTCCCTGGGGGTAGCTGCAGAGGCGATCGCCCGGCTCACCCCTTTGAACAGTCAGGGTTGGGCAGTAAATAGTTCCTTTTCCAATCAGAAGCTCTATGGATTTGTAGCTGAGTTGCTCTCCACAGCAAAGATTCCTGCGAACTTTGTTGGAGGCACTTATGCCACTACTGACCCAGGCATTCAGTCCTTACTCAAGTCGCTAACTTGCCTGCAATGTCGAGCGGTGTTGTTGGAGTGGTGGGCAACCAGACTTCGATCGTTCTTAGCGACCAAAATTTCTCCGTTACTAAGAAAAGGCCGTTTCTGGCGGGGGCTTTTGTCCCTGCTTTTTCGTGAATGCTAGCGCTCGCCCATTTAGTCGAGTACCGATAAGTTATCCTGCTTGACAATTGCTCCCTCGCTCCTGTCGTGATTCGCTGCCTTATCCCTTCGCCAATATGTTGGTCGCTCGGTCGCATCCCGCCCACCCATCCCAGTCCAGTTTTTATTCCTCCCTACGCTCGGAAAAAAACTGGTAGTAAAAAATAACAACCGCTCCAGGGGTAGGTGAGTCGCGCTCGGCGGCTGGCTGTGGCGGCTGAATGCGTTTGGCTGTGGTGGCTGCGGTCTGCTGGTTCGTTCCGTAGCTTGGTGTGCCTGGTGTGCCGTGGTGCTGTGGCGGCTGCGGGGCTGTGGTGCTGTGGGGCTGTGCTGCTGTTTTAACAACAACAACTCTCTCTCTCTTCTTTTAAGTGCTAACTCCTCCTATCAAGAGGCGGAAAACGATCTGAAAATTCTGACCGGAATTTCCGTTTCTCACAGCAGTTTACAGCGCCAAGTGCAACGGCACTCC
>JAAUYK010132192.1_pt1 | contig 11691 bp, 3 predicted proteins | sample 7278021 | NCBI WGS metagenome assembly JAAUYK01 (sample SAMN14350223, study PRJNA611818) | marine sediment metagenome | isolation source: surface marine sediment (1.8m) | place: French Polynesia: Moorea | collected 2018-08
GCTGTAAATAATTTACTAGTAAGTTTCGATTATCTTCATTATCATCTACTACGAGAACTTTACGCGGTACGCGCAAACAGTAAGCAGGTTGAAGACTCAATTTAGATGATTTAGGGACAAGATTAGTCTCTACTGCCAACAATTCTAGATCGAACCAAAACTTACTTCCTCGATTTACCTCGCTTTCCAGTTGGATTTGACTACCCATGAGTTGAGTAATATTTTGGCTAATAGTCAATCCTAAGCCAGTTCCTTCATATTTTGTTACTCTACCGTTTAACTGTCCAAAAGGAGCAAAAATATCGGCTAATTTATTAGCGGGAATGCCGATTCCCGTATCTTCGATTTGGAATCGGATTTTTTTCAAGAGTGTCGGGTGTCGGGTGTCGGGTGTCGGGGAACACTCGTTATTATTGTTGACTTTTAACTCTTGAGTTCTGACTTGAAAATCCTCCACATAACCAACCTTTAGGGTAACAACGCCTCCTGTTTCAGTGAATTTTATGGCATTACTCAATAAATTGTATAAAACCTGTCGCAATTTGGTCTCATCAGCATTAACTATTGTCGGCAGAGAAGGTGAGATGTTTGTCGCAAATTTTAATCCTTTTTGTTGAGTGTGGATCGGGAAAACCGTAACTATTTCATTTAAAAATTGAACGAAATTAAAATCTTGGGGTTCTAATTGTAGTTTTTCGGCTGTTATTTTTGAAAAATCAAGAAGATCGTTGATTAAATTCAGTAAATGTCGGCCCGAACTATGAACTATATCTACGTAATGAAGTTGTTGCGAGTTAAGCTGGGAATCTCTTTGCAAAAGATTAGTAAAACCCAGAATACTGGTTAAAGGCGAGCGTAATTCATGGCTCATATGAGCGATAAAGGTATCTTTAGCTCGATTAGCTTCCTCTAGTTGTTCTTGTTGTCGGCGTTCGGTAACATCGATGATGACAGCTAAAGAATGAATCACCTTACCTTGCTTCTGTTCGCTCATAGCAGAAAGTAAACCATCTATTATCTTTCCATCTTTGGTAACCCATTGGTAGAGAATATCATGACAACAGCCAGTACTAAAATATTCGGGAAGAACCACGTCTTGAGCATATTTTCGAGATTCTGGGGTGAGAAAATCTACTGATTTTCTGCCAATTACCTCTTCGCGAGTGTAACCCATTTTTTCAAGCCAATAATTACTAACGCTGATAATTTTCCCTTCGCGATCGATCGAGTACAGCATCACAGGAGTATTTTGATACAGATAGCGATACCGACTTTCGCTTTCTCTTAAGTAACGTTCCATGTTGACGCGATCGCTAATATCCCGACAAACACAAATTAAATCCCCTGTGGAAGCGAGTGTGAGAGTTACTTCTTCATCAAAAGTATGACCAGAGCGATGTTTGGCTTTAGTTATCCCCTGCCATTGTCCCCGCTCTAGTAAGATGGGGAATGCTTCTCTTTCAAATTGAGCTATTGCTTCTCGTCCGTAGAGGAGCTGCCAAGATTGACCGATTAACTCTTCTGGTTTGCTATAGCCAAAAATCTCTAGGTGAGACTGATTGAGATAAATAAATTTGTTGTCATTGAGAATCGCAATCCCCTCGCTAGCGGTTTCAATCGCTGCTAATTGACGGTTTTGTAATTCCTGAGAGAGTTTCTGCTCAGTAATATCTTGGGCAATGGCATAAATTTTTCTTTGATAGGAAGTTGCTATCCACTTAAACCAACGGTAAGAGCCATCTTTACAGCGATAGCGATTTTCAAAACCTATTGTATTATGACGGTGAGGGGCGGTCGGGTCTTCCCCCTTCGAGGATATTATCCCCATTCCCCCATTCGAGGGTTTATCCCCATTCCCCCATTCCCCCATTCGAGGGCAAGCGAGGGCAAGCGAGGACAAGCACTGCATAGTTTGGTGCAAGCGAGGACAAGTCCCACGAAGATGGGACAAGCTCGACCATGCCCAATCACCGTGTTGAACTTCTGTTAGCTTTTGCACTTTTTGAAGCGTGGCTGATACATCATCAGGATGAACAAAATCGATCAATGGTCGAGCAAGCAATTCCTCTGCGCTGTAACCTAAGATTTTTTCAAAACTGGGGTTAATTTTTTTTAAATAACCGTCTAAGTCAGCGATACAAAACATATCTAGGGATAGCGCAAAAAATTTAGTTATTTCATCTTCGCTGTTTTCTAGCTTTTCTAAAGTACTTTCTAACTCTTTATTGATTTGGGTCAGTTCTTGAATTTTAGCCCGGTATTCAATTTTAGCCTGATATTCAATATTAACTTGGTGCAGTTTTTCATTAGCAGCGATTAATTCTTTATGAGATGCCTGTTGTTCTTTGTTAGTGGTTTGTAACTCTTCGATTAATGCCTGGAAATTTTCGCGGCTATGTTGCAACTGATGCTCCAAATCTAAAATTCGCTGTTGGACTCGATCGTTAACTTGACACTTTTCCCCAGGGAAAACTGCTGGTGATTGTAAGACTGTTTCTTGATAGAAGGATTCTGCAACGCCTTCAGAATGGAGGATAAAAAAATCTTGGCTTTCTTGTAACCGTAGTAAATTGGCTTCTACTATTAAATTCTTACCCGGAGGAATTAAATACACCGAATTGGGTTGCAACTCTATGCTTTCAGTAACTCGATTAACTCTCATGTCAGGGGCTCCCTGGAACAACGCCTTAGAGTCTAGGCGATTACCTTTGGGTTGGCTTTTTCGGATATCGGACATATTTTAGGGTTAGATACAACTCTGATAAGCAGGTAAACACAATTAGTTATTAGTTAGACATAATAATCACTAAATGCGTTGGCCTGCCGTGATGTAGATTACAATACCTTCGCCAAAAAGAGACCAACGAATTAAAATCTCAGCTAGATTTAATTAATCTTATCTTCTCTAGAGAATGTCAGATGATTCCATTTTGGATTACTTGTTCTTTGAGCTTTTTTCTTCCACCTTGCTCTGGAATTTTTCATTTGACTTGATAGAGTTACAGTGCCATTTTATTTTATAGTCTAATTTAATTTGTGCAATTATTTTTTATAGGTAAGCGAAAAGAGGTTAAAAAAGATTTATCACCTGAGATAAGATTGACGATGAAACTTTCAGACTGGGAAGATTCTGTTTTTGAGTAAATATTTTTGATTCAATATCGATCGTATCATTGATGAAGCCTACTAAAGATCGCAAACAAGATAAAAAATCTCTACAACAAACTTTACGGTGGCATAAATGGTTGGCGATCGCGTTTATGTTATTATTGAGTGTTTATGGGGTAGGGACAGTTGTTGGTTGGTATTTAGTACAAACAAAGTTAATTCCTTTGATGGAAGCGGGATTAGGGGAATATCTCAATCGTCCTGTTAATATCGGTAATTTACAACAATTATCTTTAATTTCAGCTCGTTTTGGCCAAAGTCAACTACCTGCGACGACAGATAATCCAGATCGCGCAGATATCGAAGCAGTGGGAGTTAAGTTTAATTTAATCCCATTTCTGTTTACGAAAACTCTACCCCTTGAGGTAAATCTGATTCAACCTAATCTCTATATTGAGCAAGATAACCAAGGAAGTTGGACTCCTACTGATTTTGGCACAGAAGATTCAGGGGAAGGAATTAAAGTTGATGTTAGAGCCATCAATCTCAAACAAGCTGATGTAACTTTAGTAGCACGTCAACCGGAGACGAAACAACTTAATCCTCCTGTATTGGCAAAATTTAATTCGGTAAAAGTTAACTTTACCAATAATGGAGATGTTATTAAGTTTAAAGTTCAAGGGAAATTAAAGCAGGGGGGAAAACTTAACATTACAGGAGAGGCGATAGATAATATTATTGATTTGGTAGTTGATGGCAAGAAATTAGCTGCTAAGGAAATTGAGAATCTTTTAGCTTTACCGATCGCTCTTGATGAAGGGACTATCAATACTAAATTAGGAGTTAAACTGACAGGTGAGCCGATTCCTGAACTGGATGGTAAGGCAAAACTGAATGATATTGCGTTACGAGTTCCTGATTTAACTAATCCTTTTAGCAAGAGTAATGGTCAACTCTATTTTGATGGTTCCCAGATAAGATTAGATCGCGTCAAAACTCTGTTTGGAGAAGTACCAGCAGTTGCCAATGGCTCTTTAGACATTGCAGGAAAAGGAAATTACGATCTCAATGCCAAATTTAAACCCATAGATAGCAATAAGGTTCTAGAAGCTTTAGAATTAGAATCTCCTGTTCCCTTGAAAGGTAAGATTACGGGAGATCTTGCTATGACCGGGATTTTGGAGAATCCTTTAATTGAAGTTGAGATTGCGACGACAACTCCGACTCGGATCGATCAGCTTGATTTTAAAAAAGTTCAGGGCAATTTAACCTTACAAGGCAACAATCTTTTTGTCCAAGATTTTACGGGAATTCCCCAAGCTGGGGGCAAGATTCAAGGCCAAGGACTTATTAAACTTGATGATAGTCAAGAAGTGAGTTTGAATGTTCGGGGCAATAATCTCGTTAGTGAAGTGATCGCCAGTAGCTATGATTTCAAGTTACCTATAGAGATGGGTTTGGCGACCGGAACTGCCCAAATTGCTTTTTCCGCTAACGATCTTAGTACGTTTCAAATTAGCAATGGCAAGGGGAATTTTATTTTAGGAGAAGGGGTTGTTACACTAAATAATCTAAGCTATCAAGATAACAAGTGGCGATCGCGAATTCTCGCATCTGATGTCAGATTTGATAGTCTACCTTTTGGTCAAGATGTCACCTCGACTATTGGTGAAGGTTTAGTTAACGGAAGTTTTAAGGCTTCAGGAGAAATTAACGATCCGCAGTTGCAAACTGTGATTGCCGAGGGAACTGCTACGGTTAATACCATAGGAGGAACCATCCTATCACCCCAAATTAATATTGCATCAGGTATTTGGCGAGGAGATTTTATCACCAATCAGATCGATCTCAGACAGTTATTTCCCGAAATTCCTGCCGAATTTAACGATCGGATCCAAGGTGATTTCTTTTTAACAGGAAAAGTTAGTGAAGAACCAGGAACAGAAACTACGATAACTGGGGAGGGCAATCTCCAATTAGCCGAAGGAAGTGTCAGTATATCCGACTTGATCGTAACAGGAAATGACTGGAGCGCGATCGCGGATGCCCAAGATTTAGAACTCAAACAATTAAACTCGACGACTCCCGATCAGTTTGCGGGTTTGGTAAATGGCAATTTTGAGGTTTCTGGAACCGTTGATAATATTACTCCCGAAGGAATTATCGCTACAGGAGATGGCAGTTTAACTCTGCCTGAAGGAGTATTCGCTGCCAGGAATCTACCGATCGCGGATGGTAATTTTAAAACTATAATTATTCCTCAAGGAGTAGATCTAAGTTTATTCGCCGATCCCAATTCTGATGATTTGATTCTCGAAGGGAATATGACAGGAGAATTAGACGTTACAGGAAAAGTCGATAAGATAGATCCCACTGCGGTTTCTGCTCAAGGAAATGTAACTTTTAGTAAGGGAATCGATCTTTTGGGAGGAGCTTTTACGGCGAATATTCTTTGGGATGGCGCGAGGTTAGATGTTCTCCAAGCCACAGGAAATTACCTTGAGACCACAGGTTTTATCGAACTAGATGAAACTTTTTTTGATAATATTCCCGATAAACTAGCGGCGGTTAATTACTTTGAATTCGATGTTCCTCAGGCAAATTCCCTTGATGTTAATCGTTTAAAACTTACTCTTCCCAGTTGGGCTGTCAACTTAACTAGATCTGGTAGATTTGATTTTTCAGGTCAGCTTAGCGGTATTCCCTCAGTAATGGATATTGATGGCGACTTAACCCTGCATGAGTTTACTGTAGAATATCTAACCTTCGATGAAACCTTGTCAGGAACAGTGAGGGTAGATCCCAATTCAGGAGTTGATTTGGATTTGGGAAAATCGGTCGATAATCAACACATACAACTAAACCTCGATCGCGATTTTTTGCCCCAATTTTTCTCTTTACAACACCAAGACATTTCCGTAATCGGTAAGGGAAAACAAGAAATAGTGCGAGCAGAAGTCACAAACTTTCCCTTAGAATTACTCAAAATCATCGCTATCAAAAGTCCCGATTTAGAAATTCCAGAAAATATCGCTGTCCAACCCATACTGGGAAAACTATCAGGTAGTTTCACCTCTAATCTCAATAGTCTCGAAACTTCTGGGAAAAATGTTGTGATTACCTCTCCCTTATTCGGCAGAATTACAGGAAATAAAATCACAGGAGATTTTGCCTATGCGAAAGATGCTCTAGCAATACAAGATATGGAATTTCGACAAGGAACCAGTATCTATAAATTAAAAGGAGATATTGTGCAACAAGATAATGATATCGAAGTAAATAGCACAGTATCAGTTAAAAAAGGAGAAATTCAAGATGTATTAGTCGCTCTAGAAATCTTTGAACTTGGGGATTTAGGCAACCTCTCAGGAAAGCGCAAATACAGCGATTTTCAAGACTTAGCCCTCAAGACTTCCCCGCTCGCCATTGGCAAAAACACCAACTCAGTATGGCAACAAATGCAGCTATTATCTGCAACTCAAGCTTGGCTAGATTCAGTCCAACGAAAACGTCAAGAATCCTCCTTGCTGCCAGAATTAAAAGATCTCAAAGGTAGTTTTGATGGCAAGGTAGAAGTATCAGGCTCTCTCAATCAAGGCATCGCCGCAGAATTCTTATTTCAAGGAGAACAATGGCAATGGAATAAGCTACAAGATGGAGAATTGCTTGAAGATAACACTATTGCTGATAAAATAACTCTCAAAGGAGATTTTAAAAATAATATCTTTACCATACTTCCCCTGACTATCGATTTCCCTAACAAAAGCCAGTTGGTAGCTAGTAATGGAGAAACAATTAAACCCCAAATGATCATTACGGGAAGTTTGGTAGGAGACAATATCTCAGGAAAATTAGACCTGCGATCTATTCCCATTGAACTAATTGAACAAATTGTCACTCTTCCTCCAGAAATTGCCTTTGGCGGCATAATCGATGCTGAAGCTACCATCATAGGAACTCGAGATAATCCTAAAGGCAAAGGAGAACTCACTATTTCTGATGCTACCATCAATGAAACATCGATCCAATCCACTGAAGCCAATTTCAACTACAATAATGCGGTTTTAACATTCAATGCTAGTAGTGTTGTCACCCAAATGGCTGAACCCTTAACCGTTAATGGTAGTATTCCCTATAAATTACCCTTTGCTAGTACCGAACCAAAAAGCAATCTCATTACTGCTAGTCTTAATGTCAAAGATCGGGGACTAACTTTAATAAATATTCTCACAAGAGGTGAAGTTAACTGGCTAAGTGGCGAAGGGGCAGTTGCCTTAGAGTTACGAGGCAATTTTGACCAAACGACAAATCAAGCCAGTGGGCTAACAGCAGAAGGAAAAGTTACTATTGAACAAGGTCAGATAGCAGTCAGAAGTTTGCCCGATGAATTTCTAACCGATGTCAACAGTGAAATTAATTTTGATTTAGATAAAATCACAGTAGAAACCTTTGTCGGCAATTTTGGCGGAGGAAAAATTTCGGCGACGGGAACAATCCCCCTAATTCGCAATGTTCCACAGGAAAATCCTCTAACTATTAATCTTGATGAGTTAGCGATCGATCTTAAAGGACTATATCAGGGAGGAGTCCAAGGAAACCTGAGAATTTTGGGAACCGCTACCGAGCCCGCTATCACAGGAGCAATTACCCTGCAAAACGGAATATTCTTACTCAGTAATGCCACCGCAACTAGTGAAGCCGATTCACTTCCAGAACAAGGCTTACCTGCTGTTACCGAATACAAAAACTTACAACTTCAGCTAGGAAAAAACATCAAAATCAGTCAGCCACCTATCTTAAGCTTTTTCGCTACGGGAACTCTCAATCTTGAAGGAACTTTTCTCCAACCTCTTCCTGAAGGGACAATTAATCTCGAACGAGGACAAGTCAACCTCTTCACCACTCAACTAAACCTGGCACAAGGGGAAGGAAACACCGCTCGTTTTACCCGTAATAATGGACTCGATCCCCTTCTAAATATCAATCTCGTAGGTTCGGCGATCGAAACAACTCAAAATCTTGTTACCAGAGATCCCCTATCCACCGAAATCGAAGACAACCTCACCTCTAATCTGGGTACCTTAGATACGGTTCGCATCTCTGCCAAAGTGGAAGGATTAGCAAGTCAGATTGCCAATAAAATAGAACTTACTAGTAGTCCTCCCCGTAGTCAAACCCAAATCTTGGCCCTATTAGGAGGCGGTTTTGTCGATACCTTGGGCAGAGGAGACAGTACTCTGGGTTTAGCCAATTTGGCCGGTGCAGCATTATTTGGTAGCTTAAGTTCAGAATTTAACAATGCCTTTCCCCCCGGTGAAATAAGACTTTTTCCCACTCAAATTATTGATGATGAGGAAGATCGGGATCGTCGTCGTGATGCCTTAGCTGGGGAACTCGCGATTAACGTTACCGATCGCTTTTCCTTCTCTGTGCTCAAAATCTTAAATATAGATGATATTCCTGCACAAGTGGGGATTCGCTATAGATTGAATGAAAATTTTGTCCTACGAGGTTCAACAAACTTTAACAGGGTGAGCCGCACTGTTCTTGAGTATGAATTAAGATTTTGACGCTTGCGCAGCTCTGGGAAGGGGGCTAAAGAGTGATTGATGAATTCGGATCACTAGTTAATCCTGTTTTATTTGAGCCCCCATTCCCGCCCGAAGGGTCTCGACCCTGCAAATTGAAAATCCCCCTTCCCGACACAGCAATCGAGTGTACCTGATTTAATCGAGAATTGCTATAATGTTGCTTTAAAATTTTTATCAAGTATGATGTTCGTTACTAGTGTCTACTAATTATTAATTTATATATTGTGAAATAGCCACAATGAATAATACAAAAGATCAAAATTTATTGTTCAGTTCTAATTTTAATAAACCATTAGGAGAAATATTAGTTGAAGCTGGGCTAGTTTCCTTGGCTCAGATAGAAATTGCATTGCATGAACAGATAAAAACTAATTTAAAAATTGGCGAAATTTTAGCTTTACATGGTTGGATCAAACAAGAAACAGCAGATTTTTTCGTAGAAAAATGGCCAAAATTACGAGAACATGAGCAAAAACAACCTTTGGTCTATTATTTTAAGGAAGCTGCTCTGTTGAATGAACAACAGATTGCAATTTTATTAAAAGAGCAGAAAAAACAACAAAAAAAAATTAGATTTCATAATCTAGCGGTGGAGAAAGGTTATCTAAAACGCATAACTGTTGACTATTTTGTAGCTTCCCTTTTTAATATCTATAGTTCTGAGATATTTTCTTTTACCAAGCCTTATGAGATTCTCAGAAGTTACACTAATGGGGAAACTAACTTTCAGAGAACTCAACTATCTAGTGCTCCTTTGATGGGTATTAGTCTAAAAAAGGTTGTTTTGGACGAATCTAACTTGAAGGGTGCTGACCTGAAAGGTTGCAATCTTAGCCATTCTAGTATGATTCAAGTCAATCTTGCCCTGGCTAATCTCAACAAAGCAGTTTTAACTGAAGTTAATTTAGAAGGAGCTTGTTTGAATCAAGCTAGTTTACGGGAAGCCCATTTAGAGAAGGTTAATTTCCAGAAAGCTAGTTTGCAAGGTGCGGATTTGAGTGATGCTTATTTACTCCATACTTGTTTTGCTGCTGCGGATTTAAAGGGTGCTCAACTACCATCGGAATATCCCTATGAAGTTTATTATGATTCCCAAACCTGTTTTGATGATAATTTCAATCCTGTAAGTGCTGGTTGGATCAAACAAGATTGATATATAAGTAACAAGACCTGATTAATTATGAGATAGTGAGAACTGATTACTGGTTACTAGTTACTGAATACTGGGGATAGGGAAAAAACTAAATATATGAAATTGATCAAAGAGAAGTTATTTCAGGATACAAGTGAGCGCGCTTGGCAATTTTGGTTTATTGTTACTCTAGTTTTTGCTATCAGTTACGGTATTCTGGCTTTACAGAAAGCTTTTCAAGGTGAATGGGTCGTTCAAGATGATGCCAGACAGCATGTCTTTTGGATGATGCGCTATATCGATCCGAGTCTGTTTCCTAGTGATTTGATTGCGGATTATTTTCAGTCGGTCGCTCCTGTTGGCTACAGTAGTCTATATCGTGGGGCGGTGGCTTTAGGATTCGATCCGTTGATTTTTAATAAGTTACTTCCACCCATAATTGGTATAGTTACAACTTGTTATTGTTTTTTGTTATCTAAAGAGATTTTTCCAATTCCTTTTGGTTGTTTTGCTACTAGTTTATTGCTCAATCAAATTCTCTGGATGAAGGATGATATTATTTCTGGTACTCCTAGAGCTTTTGTTTATCCTTTTTTTCTGGCATTTCTCTATTATTTTTCTCGAAGATCTTTGTTGCCCTGTTGTTTAGCGATCGTATTTTTAGGGATCTTTTATCCTCAATATGTGTTTGTCGCGACCGGATTGTTAGTTTTGCAATTGGTCAAATGGCAAGGTTTTAAACCTTATTTATCTAGAAAAAGAAAGGATTATTATTTTTGTTTTATTGGTTTGGGAGTCGCTTTTTTGGTCTTACTTCCCTATGTCTTAAATGTTTCAGAATATGGCCCCACTATAACCCGCACCGAAGCATTAGAATTGCCTGATTTTTCTCCCCAGGGAAGATCGAAATTTTTTAAGTTGCACTGGTGGGCATATATCTGGGGAGGAGGGAGAGCTGGTTTACTACCTCGTTCTATTTTTACTCCTGTTACTGTAGTATTTGGGTTATTTTTACCTTTTTTACTCCGTTTTACTCGGACTTTTCCTTTGGCAAAAGCAGTTAAGCAGCAGATTGTTATCTTGCCACAATTGATGATCGTCTCGGTGGGTTTGTTTTTGGTTGCCCATGCCGTATTATTTAAGCTACATCTTCCTAGTCGCTATACAGGGCATAGTTTCAGGATTGTAATTGCTTTGGCTGCGGGAATTGCCATAACTATAATTCTGGAAGCTTTGATTAAAAAGATTGAGGTTAGTCTGCCTAATAATAAACCTCATCTCGTTAAAAAATTCTTGACTCTTGCTTTAACATTCGCGATCGCGATTTCCCTAGTCTGTTATCCTAGTTTTGTCAAAAGGTTTCCCTCTACTAAATATAAAATCGGCGAAGCACCAGAGTTATATCAGTTTTTTCAACAGCAACCGGTAGATATTCTCATTGCATCTTTGGTTAATGAAGCTGATAATCTTCCTACTTTTACTAAAAGATCTATTCTTGTTAGTCGAGAACATGCCATACCCTATCATATGGGATATTATCGTCCCTATCGTCAACGAGTAATCGACTTGATTGAAGCGCAATATAGTCCAAATCTGGAAGTTGTGGCACAATTTATCAAGAAATATGGTGTTACTCATTGGTTAATCGAGGCTTCTGCCTTTTCTGCTGACTATATTGCTAATGATCGTTGGAGAAGACAACATCAACCTATTGCTCAAGAAGTTGTTGCTAATTTAGAAAGCGGAGATACTCCAGCTTTGGTAGTATATAAAGATAGCTGTGGTGTGTTTAAAAGCGATCGCTATACAGTAATTGATGCTGAGTGTATCTTAGAAACAATTGAAAATTGAGGATGAGGA